>Ga0335394_10003375_pt1 | contig 18108 bp, 14 predicted proteins | sample MAT03_FD_205741 | JGI IMG/M metagenome (GOLD analysis project Ga0335394, IMG submission 205741) | Freshwater microbial communities from Lake Fryxell liftoff mats and glacier meltwater in Antarctica - MAT-03 (spades assembly) (version 2) ... | reverse complement strand
ACTCCATTCGCTAGCTGCCATAAAAGATACTCTCGGTGACAGTTGCTACATAGTTGTGTTTGTCTGAGCATTCTAATCACCTCATTTGTGAATGATTTTTAGTTGCAGAGCTTGTCTACGTGGCATTGCCACCAATTAATGCCTCATACTCGTTGCGAAAATAATGCAATGTACTTAAAACTGGATTAGGTGCAGATTGCCCCAAACCACACAGGCTGGTGTGTTTCACCATATCGCAGAGTTCTTCCAGCAACTCCAGGTCAGCCGAGGTTGCTTGACCGTCACGTATTTTTGTTAGAAGTTGGTGCAGTTGTACCGTGCCCACGCGACAGGGAATGCATTTGCCGCAAGATTCATCTCGACAAAACTCCATGAAGTAATGCGCCACATCCACCATGCTGGTGGTCTGATCCATGACAATCATGCCACCAGACCCCATGATGGAGCCGAGTTGAGCCAGCGATTCGTAGTCTACAGGCGTATCAAAGGCTGAGGCGGGAATACATCCGCCAGAAGGACCACCTGTCTGCACGGCTTTTACTGATCCGCCATCCGGTACGCCGCCGCCCATCTCCTCTACGATTTGCCGCAGGGAGGTTCCCATCGGCACTTCAATTAATCCGGTATTCTGAATTTTGCCTGCTAGGGCAAAGACTTTGGTACCTTTGCTTTTCTCGGTGCCAATGCTGGCAAACCAATCAGCCCCGTGGCGAATAATAGGTGCAAGGTTGGCAAAGGTTTCGACATTGTTGATCAACGTTGGCAATCCCCACAGCCCCCGTTCTGCGGGATAGGGAGGACGAGGGCTAGGCACGCCTCGTTTACCCTCGATCGATGCCATCAGTGCCGTTTCTTCACCACAGACATAGGCTCCCGCTCCCATTCGCAGATCAATCCGAAAGTCAAACGGTGAATCGAAGATTTGACTGCCCAAAAGCCCCAACCGCTGTGCCTGTCGAATGGCAATTTGGAGACGACTGATTGCCAAGGGATATTCTGCCCGGATGTAGATATAGCCTTGAGTGGCACCGATCGCATAGGCAGCGATCGCCATTCCTTCCAGCACCCGATGTGGATCGCTTTCTAGGACACTGCGATCCATAAACGCACCTGGATCGCCTTCATCCGCATTACAGATCACAAATTTACGCTCTGCGGTTTCCTTTGCCACCGTTGCCCATTTCAAACCCGTGGGATAGCCTCCCCCACCCCGTCCCCGCAACCCGCTACGGGTCACGGTTTGAATGACTTCGGTTGGACTCATCTCGCGCAAAACGTGACAAAGTGCTTGATAGCCCTCTGCGGCAATGTAAGCTTCAATCCGTTCTGGGTCAATTTTGCCGCTATTTTCTAACACGATCGCCCGTTGCTGGGTAAAAAATGGATGGGTGAGATTACCCTGCTGGAGAGGCGTTTCTGGATCGATAGAGGGTGATGATTGGCGGGATGCTGCGAACTGAGGAGTCAGCGTTTGTGCGATCGCAGGAACCTGATCGGGAGTGACTTTTTGATAAAGAATTCTGGGAAGATCAGATTCTGCGGGATGATCTACCTGAACCAACGGTCCCTGACAGCAGAGACGCAGACATCCCACCCCACATACCTGTGCAGTGTCTGCCAGCCCTGCTTCGGTAACTGCCTTTTCTAAGGCTTCTTTAACCGCCAGCGCATTGGAAGAGAGGCAACCCGCTGCGATACAGCACCGAATCTGTAACGCTTTTTGGGATTGGCGTTCCTTCTCAGCCATTTCCAGTAGTTCAGATAAATCCATAGTGGTTGATCACAGGTATGGTATTGATTTCCGGTTCCCTACTTCCCTTTGCCCAAATACTCTTTCAGCCGATCGCCAACTAACTCAGGGGTTTGATGACCACACACTGTCCCATCAAAGACAACAGCAGGGGCAATCCCACAGGCCCCCAAACAGCGGGCAATTGAAAGAGAAAGCTGATTATCAGAGGTTGTTTCACCCGCATGGATATTCGCAGATTGTTCAACCGCTGCTAGTAATGCCGCTGCACCTTTGACATAGCAAGCTGTTCCAGTACACACCACACACCGATGTACCCCTTTGGGTGCAAGGGAAAACAGATGATAAAACGTAGCGACTCCATAGACTCGACTAGGTGGTAGCTTCAGACTATGGGCAATGTAAAGTAAAAGATCGTTTTCTAAGTAGCCAAAAAGTTCTTGCGCCTTGTGTAGGATTTCAATTAGCGCATCTTGCTGATACTGATGACGCTTCATCGTCGCATCTAGCATCTTAAAGCGCTTATCTCCACTGGGGTGTTTTAGTGAAGCACCTCCTACACTCTTTTGCTGATGGATAATCATGGAGAGATGGGGGTTCTAGGATGCCATTGCAGCTTGCTTATCGTGGGAAACGTTCGCGCTCGATTGAGCTTGACCTTGTACGGTGAAAACCGAGCAGCGGGCATGATGAAGAACATAATTACTCACGCTGCCTAGAATTAACTCATTCCAGCCAGAAAGACCCCGACGCCCGATTACGATTAAGTCAGTCTCCCAAGTCTGCGCCATTGCACAGATCGCTCGACCGGCATTACCAGAATGTTGATTGAATTCAGCGTTCACCCCCGCAGCCGTTGCTTTATCTGTGTACGATCGCAACAACTCTAGACCTTGCTTTTCATAGGTCTGCCATCGCTGTTGATAATCCTCAAAAATTTTGTTGTCTACTAGACAGTATTCCATAGCCGTCATTGTGGGCATTTGAGGACACCCTTCTTCCTCGCTGGAGAGAACGTGCAATAGCATCAGATTGGCTTCCGTTGCTTTTGCCAACGCGATCGCTGCATCAAGGACTTTCTCGCCATCCTTCGATCGGTCCACCGCAACCAAAATTTTGTGAAACATAGCTTTGCCTTCTTTACGATTGCTGTAGATATCTGGCTTCTAGCACACCTAAGCAAACCAGCTATCTCTATATTGAAGTTAGAGAAAAAATATGAGGAACTTGTGAAGGAGAGATTCAAAGGTCTGAGAGTAAAGCGTTTCAATTCCTCACAGGTTCCTCAAAGCATTCTTTTATATGATTTACGTCAAACTAGGTTAAACATTTGTAAATTTGGGCTATCTCTCCTAGACATCTCTTCATAAGATCAGCCTGAAGCATTACTTACTCGCTGTTCTTGATTCTTTGGAAATCCGTCCCCAATGAAAATATTAGTAATCGAGGACGATGAGTTCATTGCTCATGCGCTGATGACGATCCTCACGGGTCAGAATTATGCAGTTGAAGTCGCCCGTAATGGTCAGTTAGGGTGGGAGCTAGTTGAAGCCTTTGACTATGATCTGCTGTTGTTGGATGTGGTGCTCCCTAAGCTAGATGGGATTAGCCTTTGTCGCCAGATTCGCGCCAAGGGTTTGCAGATGCCAATTTTGTTGGTGACGGGGCGAGATAACAGCCATGATAAGGCGATCGGGCTGGATGCGGGTGCCGATGATTACGTGGTAAAACCGTTTGACGCAGAAGAATTGGTGGCGCGAGTGCGGGCGTTGCTACGTCGCGGAGGCGCGATCGCTCAACCTGTTCTGGCATGGGGGGATTTGCGGCTTGACCCTAGTAGCTGTGAAGTTACCTATGCTAGCAAACCACTGTTGTTGACACCCAAGGAATATGCCCTGCTGGAACTTTTCTTGCGAAACAGTCGGCGGGTATTCAGTTGCGGCATGATTTTGGAGCATCTCTGGTCTTATGAAGAAATGCCTGGAGAGGATGCCGTTAGAACGCATATCAAAGGGTTGCGACACAAACTCAAAGCAGTTGGGCTGCCGAGTGATGTGGTTGAGACCGTTTACGGCATTGGGTATCGGCTGAAACCAAGGGAGTCGGGGGGGCAGGCAAAATCAAACATTAAACCTGCAAAATTCTCTGAGCCTGAACATCTGACACCTGTCACCCAACCCTCAACCCCCAACCTCGCCGATCAAAACTCGCTTTCCAAGATTGATGAGCCAACACAGCAACAAACGCTGGCAATCGTAAATCGCATTTGGCACCGATTTAAGCAGCGAGTGAGTGAACAGGTGGGCGTGCTGGAGCAGGCAGTCGAGGCTTTAGGACAACCGGAATTGGCTCAGGATTTGCGGCAACAAGCCAGACAGGAAGCCCATACCCTGGCAGGATCGCTGGGCACATTTGGGTTGCCAGAAGGATCGAAACTGGCTCGCCAAATCGAACGACTTTTTCAAGCTGAGCAGCCTTTGAGCCAAACTGAAACGGCGAACTTGCGGGATTGGGTGAGGTTATTACGTCAAGAGATTGAGCGTTCGCGGAGTATCTCTCCAGAAGAGTCGCAATCAGCCTCTGCTGAAGACGATCGCCCGGTGCTGCTGATTGTCGATCGCGATCGCCCCCTAGCTAACCAACTTGTCGCCGCCGCCGCCACCAGGGGATTTCGCGCAGAGATTGCGTCTAACCTGACCAGAGCCAGGGATAAGCTCCTGCTAGAATCGCCTGACGTGGTGCTCTTAGACCCCGCCATTTCTTCTGTAGCAACAGAAAGCCTATCATTCCTGACTGAACTGAATAAACAGGCTCCACCCATTCCCGTGATCATCTTTACGCAGCACAATGATTTAACAGAGCGGTTAGAAGCGACTCGTCTGGGTGAACGCACCTTTTTGCAGAAAGCAACGCTCCCTTCACAGGTACTAGATGTTGTGAATCAGGTGCTGCACCAGGCAGACCGGGCAAAATCTAGAGTGATGCTAGTGGATGACGATCTGACACTGCTGGCAATTGTGCGATCGCTTCTGGAACCCTGGGGGCTGAACGTAACGACTCTTGCCCACCCTCAGCAGTTCTGGGAGGTGTTAGAAGCCACCTCGCCAGACTTGTTGATTCTGGACATTGAAATGCCGCAGATCTGCGGCATTGAACTGTGCCAGATTGTGCGGAACGATCCCCGATGGAGTGGCTTACCCGTTTTGTTTCTCACGGCTCACACCGATGCCAACACGGTCAACCAAGTCTTTTCAGTAGGTGCAGATGACTTTGTCAGTAAGCCGATCGTGGGACCCGAACTAGTCACACGCATCATCAATCGGCTGGAGCGAATCCGGTTGCTACGGCATATCGCGAAAGCGACCCAATCCTCTCTAAGCACCCCAACGGATTGACTATGACCCGCTTGATTCCCCAAAAGCTCACCGCCGGATTCGCGATCGCGATCGCTGTCATTACAGCTAATGCTTGGATTTCATACCGCAACTTCAGTCAAATAAATGATACCCTGGCGTTCCTCTTCAGCCTGGGACTGCTAACTATCCTCTACTATCTGGTTCGACATGACATTTCTGCTCGCCAGCAAACCCAAGTTACCTTACAAGACCGTGAAAATCATTTGCGAGAGCGTGAAGAACGACTGCGGCTAGCCTTGGATGCTGCTCAGATGGGCATTTGGGATTGGAATACTTTAACCAACCACATCGTTTGGTCTAATGAGCATGAGCGGCTATTTGGTCTGGCTCCTGGCACCTTTGATGGAACTTATGCCACTTTTAATGCTTGCATTCACCCCGACGATCGGGAATCGATTACCCAAGCTGTGAACCATGTCCGTGAAAAGAAAACAGACTACAGCCATGAGTATCGGGTTGTTTGGGCTGATGGCAGCATTCACTGGATAGAAGGCAGGGGAAAGCTCTATTCCAACGGATCTGGCGAAGTGGTGCGAATCTTGGGCACAGTCAAAGACATTAACGTCCGCAAACAGACTGAAGAAGCATTACAAACTGAAAAGCGAAATTTAGAACTGAGAGTTGCAGAACGCACCGCCGAGCTACTCCAAATTAACCAACACCTGCAACATGAGCTAGATGAGCGGCAAAAAATTCAAGCCGATCTCCAGATCTCCCAAGCCCAGTTTGCTGGCATTCTCAACATCGCAGAAGATGCCATTATTTCGATCGACTCCCAACAGCAAATTACCCTATTTAATCAGGGAGCCGAGAAAATCTTTGGCTATCCTGCTCAAGCAGTGATGGGGCAACCACTCGATTTACTGCTACCATCGCGCTTCATTCAGGCGCATCGTCAACATGTGACGGAATTTAAAGGGTCTCCCGTTCAAGCCCGTCGCATGGGTGAACGGCGCGAGATTTATGGTCGGCGCAAGAATGGCTCCGAATTTCCCGCTGAGGCTTCCATTTCTAAATTGAATGTGGGTCAAGAAACCGTGTTCACAGTGTTTCTGCAAGACATTACAGAGCGGAAACAAATCGATCGGATGAAAGACGAATTTGTCTCCGTCGTCAGCCACGAACTTCGCACCCCGCTCACGTCGATTCATGGGTCATTGGGAATGCTAGCCAGCGGCTTGCTCAAACCGGATTCCGATCAAGGCAACCGGATGCTGCAAATTGCAGTAGACAGCACCGATCGCCTCGTCCGACTGATCAACGACATTCTTGACATCGAACGGATTGAATCGGGCAGAGTCAAGATGGAAAAAGAATTTTGTCAGGCGGATGATTTGATCACTGAAGCCTTAGACACCGTGCAGGCACTAGCTGACAAAGCCGGAGTGACATTATCGGTTGCCAGTGTACCGCTGCAAATTTGGACTGATCCCGATCAGATTGTGCAAACTCTGACTAATTTAATCAGCAACGCAATTAAATTTTCACCCCATGGCAATACCGTTTGGCTGACGGTGCAGCGGCAACCCGACCGCATCTTATTTACAGTCAAAGATCAGGGGCGTGGCATCCCAGCCGACAAACTCGACAGTATCTTTGAACGATTTCAACAAGTAGATTCTTCCGATTCTCGCAATCATGAAGGAACTGGGTTGGGCTTGGCGATTTGCCGCAGCATTGTGCAGCAGCATGATGGGGAAATTTGGGTGGAAAGTGCCCTAGGTCAAGGAAGCACGTTCTATTTCACGATTCCTCTATAGAGAAGGCTGCAATCATGGCAACAAAGCGAATTTTGGTGGTGGATAACGAGTCATATATTCAGGAAGTTGCCAAACTTTGCTTGGAAACCGTAGCGGGCTGGGACGTGCTGCTCGCCAGTTCTGGACAAGACTGTTTGCACCAAGCAGAGGCAGAACAACCCGATGCCATCTTGCTGGATGTGATGATGCCTGACATGGATGGGATGGCAACCTTTCAGAAGCTTCAGGAAAATCCAGCGACTCAACCCATTCCGGTCATTCTGTTGACGGCAAAGATCCAATCCTCGGATCGTCGTCGCTATGCTGAGATCGGTACGATCGCCGCGATCGCTAAGCCTTTCGACCCCCTCAAACTTGCTGGACAGGTCGCCGCTGCTTTGGGTTGGACATTAGGAACATAGCTTTCATCCCCTCACAAGTTCCTCAAATTGTTTGCCTACCATATGAGTGTGGGCAAACAGATTGCCCTGATGAATTTATAAGCTTGACAGACCTACAGGGAGGAAAATAATATGTCGCTCATGCGTTGGCAACCTCTTAAAGAACTGGATACCCTGCGTCATCAAATGAATCATTTGTTTGATGAATTGATGCATGGAGACCACGAGCTTGATCAATTTTCAGAACTTGAGAACGCACTGTGGGGACCAGCAATCGAACTCAAAGAAACCGACACAGACTTAGTTTTGAAAGCTGTAGTCCCTGGGATCGAAGCCAAAGAATTGGATGTTCAAGTCAGCGAAAATGCTGTTTCAATTACGGGAGAACATCGGGAAGAAAAACGCACAGAAGAGAAGGGCTACTTCCGTTCTGAATTGCAGTATGGTCAGTTTCAACGCACAGTCCCCCTACCAGTCTCTGTTAAACATGACCAGGTTCATTCTGAATTTAAAGATGGAGTGCTGACCCTGACCCTTCCCAAAGCTGAACCATCCCATCAGAACGTCACCAAAGTCGATCTAACGACACAAGAGAAAGCGCAGGAATCTGTTGCTCAATAGCACTAGCAAGATGAACATCCGTAAGAGGCTCTGCATCAGGGGGCAGCCGACGACATCGGTTTGTCAGTTGTCTACTGAAGGTCAGGTCGTCTACCTGAAGAGAAGTGCTTTAGCTATTAACAGGAGCTGACTATGAAAGCCCATGATGCTCATTTAACTTACCAAAGAACGATCGTGGGTGTTTCGCTACTCCTGTTAACACTAGGAGGAGCTTGGTGGACTTGGCAAGCATCAACGCCAACCGTTTTATATCAGCAAGCTGCTCCAACGCGAACAGAAAGAATCCCTACTGCTTTACAACCACAGAAAGCCCCTCCAAAATCGCAAGAAGCAGCGATTCCTAAACTCACCGAGCCACCAACCTCTCTGAACAGTCCAAACAGTCCACAAACAGAGGAACTGCAACCCGAGAGTTATTGGTTGAAGGTAGATGGACAACAGATTAGCCTGGTTCCTCAGCAGGTTGCACTCAACGCAGCCGCGTCTTCTGAACAAGCGCTCAGGGAGGGAGTCGTTAATCTTCTTGATAATCCCAGAACGAGTGGTCAAAGTAGCGCAATTCCACCAGGGACTCGCTTGCTGAGTTTGCGATCGACTCCAGAAGAGATCTACGTCGATCTATCTCACGAATTTGGTCAAGGTGGCGGTAGCAGTTCAATGGTGTATCGCGTTGCTCAAATCCTCTATACCGTCACCAGTCTTGATCCAACCGCAAATGTATATCTCTCTGTTGAAGGACAAGTTCTAGATGAAAATCATCCCCTGGGTGGTGAAGGGTTGATGTTGAGACAACCCCTCACACGGCAACAGTTTACTGAAGATTTCTCCCTTAACTGACTCCATTTTCATTCGTGTGTTTATCTACCGCTTTTGGAGCCTTTGCCCAATTCTAACTCATCACCGTGCAGTACAGATTTCCTTTCCGCTGTGGCAGTTTCTAACTCAGCTACTGTCCAGATCAACCCAGGTGATCTTGAATCCTTCCAGTTCCAATACCGTTATCACGTTCAGTTATTAGAGCGCTGCTGAGCAAAAGATAGTAAGTTAAAAAGCTCTTCTCACTAGTGCTTTTGGAGGAGCCGGATCTGCTGTTCGATCGATTTGTCAATGATCTGTACATCAAGGTTTTTACAAAAAAAGGAATCATTATGTCTACCGACAAAACACCACGGAATAGTGTTCAGGCGATTACAAGCCTTCCTCAGCGAGTCATCCACTATATTTCAAGTGCAGCAATGCGGATTTTTAGTCCAAGTGACGACAATTATCCAGCAACTGGTGTTCAACCGTATGAAGGCGACCCGGCAGACGAGAAGTCGCTCTGAGAGTAGACCTGTTGCTTTTTAACGGAAAAAATCGCTGAAAGGCTTATTCTGCAAGGGTTACAGCCTCTCGATCTAAAAAGTAGCTGAAAGGCTTGCCACATCTGGATTTTACGGCTTTTTTGAGCTTATAAAGCAACAGGTCTATTATCGAATATTGAGGTTTTGCGTCCCGCTTCGCGGGACGCAAAACCTTAATCAGCTAATTTTCAAAAATGCTTCGTGCCTTTGAAAATTAGCTTTTTAGCGAATTGGCAAAGGTTTTCGATCTACTGGCTCTCAATTATCGCCCGGTTAATAACTGCTGAAATAATGAAAGGGTTCTCTGCTCCAGCACTTAGGGTTAAGAGAAAAGGGGATGGATACAGTTAGGAAAATTACGAATGAGTTAGCGATCGCAGGGCAACCTACACCAGGCGAATTACAACAATTGGCTGAGGAGGGATATCGCTCAGTGGTAAACCTGCGATCGTTTAATGAAATCGGTTTTCTGGAGAGCGAGCAGCAAAAGATAGAATGTCTAGGATTACACTACGTCAATCTTCCGATTCAAGCAGAAAACTTGAGCCTTAATGACATGCTTCCAGTTCTTCAACAACTGGATGGACTCCCTAAACCAATGCTAGTACACTGCGATAGCGGCATTCGTTCATCCATCATTGTGCTGATGAAAATCGCAATTGAGCAAGGAATAGAATCAGAAAATGCATTCCAGAAAGTTGTAAAACTGGGTTTGCTCAACAATTAATCTTGAGTTATGGATGTTGCTATCATGCTTCTAAAACCCTGGTTAAAGATTCGTGGATTTAAGCGCTTAGTGGAGGTGATTGAAGGAGTCAAATTTCAAGATGGATTGGCGATCCTCAGGATGGATCATTCAACAAGCAAGAACGTTGCTTAATTCTCTCCCGTACACCACATTTGACAATAACTCATACTGGTCACTATCTGGTTATCTAAAGCGTAGAATACTAAAATGAGGAATTTGTGAAAACCTTATCGACTCAGTAAGGAAGTAAAAATATATTTTAGGATGCTGAGTCTAAAGGATTTTATTCACCCAGATAAATGCCCAATGCGCGGGCTGTTTGAACTAAATCGTTACAGGGGTCAACCGCCAGCGGACTGAGATCTCGAACCTGGGCAATCGGAACGGCAACCACCTGTCCCTTCTGCCAAGCTACCATCTGATTGGATTGACCTTTTGCAATCAAATCTACCGCAGTCTTGCCAAAAGCAGCAGCAGTCAGGCGATCGAGTGCAGAAGGAATGCCGCCTCGCTGGATGTATCCTAAAACAGAAACCCTTGTATCGACTGGATAGACGCTGGTTTTGACAATGCAGTCGGCAATATACTGCCCTCTGCCACAGGATGGTTTTTGATCGGGAAGATAGTTTGCATCCTGGGCTGGATGAATTCCTTCTGCCACGATGACGATCGCAAATTTCCGTTGCCAACGATCGCGCAGTTCGGCTAAATGGCTACACAATGCTTGGATAGAATAGGGGATTTCGGGAATCAAAATCACATCAGCTCCACCCGCTATGCCTGAATGCAGCGCTAAATGTCCAGCCTCACGCCCCATCACTTCTACCACCATGACGCGATCGTGGCTTGACGCTGTAAACGTCAGGCGGTTGAGCGCATCGGTAATGGTGTTGACAGCCGTATCGAAGCCGATCGCTCGCTCGGTCAGCGCTACATCATTGTCGATCGTTTTAGGAATCGCAATGAATTGCCAGTTGCCCTGCAACGCCAGTTGATGCAAAATGGCAATACTGCCATCACCGCCAATCCCAATCAGGGCATCTAGTTCCAATGCCTGGTAACTGGCAATCATTTCATCAATGCAAGCCAATGTGTTTCCCTTGTTGATTGTGCCCAAGATAGTTCCGCCCATGCTCAGGAGCGGATCGATGCCGCGCAAATCAAAACTATGCATGTGAAGCGGAATCGTTTGACGCTTTAGTAAACCCTCAGTAGCATAGGGAATTCCAAAGACTTGCCAATCATAGGTCAGTGTGGCGTGACTCACCACTGCTCGGATGACAGCATTGAGTCCAGGACAGTCGCCACCGCTAGTGAGAATCCCCAGTCGTGTTTGTGATTTCATAGCGACTCAACCTAAAATCGGATGTTCTAACCAATCAAAAGACTTGTTGGGATATAACGGCGATAATCGCTAAAACCTATGCCTGGAGTGCCTTTCAGCGATTATCATTGAAAATCGCTGAAAGGCACACTGTGAAAGGATTTCGAGACTTTTCCCGCTTATTACCCAACAACTCTAAATATTTGATTCAACTGAGTTAGGGTGACTAGCCCGTACTGCCAAAGAATCATGGGTAACAAGCTGGGAGTTTGTTCAGGATGCCGTAAAGCTAACTGGAGATTCGCATCAGGAATGGCAAGATCGTTCTGCAAAAATCGGATCAATTGGGTTAGTTCTTTGGACTCCATCATTGCTCCTCCAAATATCATTGCCTTGAGATTAGGTAACAAGTTTGAGGAACTTGTGAGGTTTTTTGGGCTTCACAAGTTCCTCAAACTCTTGATCTAAATTCGAGGTGTGTAACTATTTGTGGAGTTAAAAACGTATGGAAACCAACCCGTATCAACCAACGATGATTGTCTTGCTGTAGGGCATAAATCGTGATAAATCAACACCGAGACCCGTTCTAGAGCAATCCTATTGCAGAATTGTTGCAGTAACTGCAAACCACGCCGCAGGGCTTAACCAGGCAAGAGGCAAAACAACTCCTGAGCCAGTATGGTGCTAACCTACTGAAATCGAAGAAAAAAACAGATGCATTGACCTTGCTGCTGGTGTACAGATGGGCAGTCCCAGACTCGAACTGAGGACATCCTGCTTGTAAGGCAGGCGCTCTACCAACTGAGCTAACCGCCCGATTGCGCTTTTTTGAGCACAGCTACTAATAGTAGCAGAACCGGATGATGATTTGGCAGACCTGAGTTTATTTTTCCTCAAATCTGCGTCAAGTAATACTCAAACCGCTGATGCAGTTGGGCGATCGCCAAATCCTGAGTCCAATATTCCACCAAGGCGTGGCCAAATGCCCAGGCAGTGCGATCGGGTGAAGCAGGGTTTTCGAGGAGTAACGTCCAGAGCGATCGCCAGTCGACTGTGAGTGGGTTTGTTTCGGTTGGCTTCAACAGGTTGTGGAGATCATAGGCCATCTGGAGTTTGCCGATTACCAGAGGTAGCTGCTCGACAGGGATTTGCTGGGCTAAGACGTAGGCAAGAGCGGGGGAACCCGTCGAAAGAGTCGATAGAAATTGCAGAATGGGGCTTTTGACTAAGGCTGTTAGACCCTGAGTGGTGGTCATCTGAAAGGTATAGTGATCGATAATTTTGGCGGCGGCAAGGGTGCGGGTATCGAGGTCGCGCAGAAACCGGGCAAGGCGCAGTTGCTTAGCGGGGGCGATCGCCTCCAGCAGCGACATAGAAAGGATGTCGATACCCCAGGGCTGTCGTCCTGTGTTGAAGTCGGCGGTCACCACGGGCAAAACGCGATCGCAAAATTCTCCTAAAATCTGTGCTCGATACTGCGTCGCTTCGCGGATGGCTACTTCTTTGGGGCGGGTGCCCCATTGCCAGTCATAGGGCGGCTCCCATTCACGCATGGGTCGCAGTCGATCGACCTGGGTGACAAGCGTAATGACGGGCAAATCGGCTACGTCTGCTTTCAGGTCGCTGAGGAAATCTGTATCCATTTGCAGCGCTGGGTCGAGCGCTGGAGTCACCAGTAACAGCAGATCGGCCTGGGTCGCATACTCTAGCACCTGATCGCGAAAATCTGCCCGATTGATCTGTTCATAACCGGGCGTATCCCAGAGCGTCAGGCGATCGCCCGTGGGGGTTTGCCAATGAAAGTCTTCCACTTGGTCGGTGCTGGGTAATAAATCGACAGTAGCGAGTTCAGCCTGAAATAGGGTGTTAATCAGGCTACTTTTTCCGCTTCCTGTGCGCCCCACCAGTAAGATACTGACAGGCTGCTGGGCGATCGCCTCGGCGGGTTGAGCTTGGGTGAGGATGTCGCGCAGGGTTTGTGTTTTAGCTGAGGGTAGAGATGAAATGCTGCGGTCAAGGCTGTCGGTTCGATGGGGAGCCATCGCACTGCCGCTGTAGAGAGTAATGGCCTGCCCGCACAGGTTACGCAGGGCTGACTCGCGTAATAGCTGACCCAAATTCACCAATAATTGCTGATTAGCCTGGGTGTTGTAGCGCTTACTGGCCTGCTGCGCCACAGCCGCCGCCGGATTTAACAGCCACTGTGCCCAGTTCCAAACTTGCCACAGCTTACGGGCTGAGGGTTCTAGCTTGCGATAGACTTCGTATGCCTGATACGCCTGCCCCAGGGTCATTTGGTTGAGCGCGGGCGACAGTTTTTGCATCCATTGATCGGTGTCGTCTACGGTACCCCGAATCAACCCGTAGGCTTGGGGAATATAGATATTGAGTAACGGATATTTAACTTCGGGATAATAGATGTGGGCGATCGCCACCACTAGCTCCTGACAGCGTTGCCAAAAAGTAGGCCAGTCTTCCCATAGGGCGCGATCGGCTTGGGCAACGGCCAAGATTTTTTGGAGAGCGGCTTCTGCTTGGACAGTCGGATCTGCGCCGGGAAGTGCGGCTGCGCGCGATTCTGGAGACGATTCTAGGGATTTTGCCTCTAATTCCAGCTCGCGGCTCATTTCTGCCATTGCTGCTTCTACCTGGGCGATCGCGGGGCGCGTCCATCGTACTAAAAGCCAGCGCCAGCCCACCAGCGCCAAGGTCACAACTGCCCAAACCCAACTCAAGCCCCACTCATGAATTTTCCATCCGGCTGCCACCAGCAAAAAGATGATGATTAGGGCGATCGGCAATGTTAAGACGACCCACTGCCATGTTTTTAACCGCACCATTTGACCTCCTGCATAATGCCTGTTTGGCCGTGGTAAGTAGTTCAACCTAAATAAAAACAAGATTCTAGAAGTCTGCGCCGCCCGCTGCGCGGGCGGCGCAGACTTTTAAGGTTTTAGATTTAATTACGCCCATCTACTTAGTGATGGACTGATTAGTAATGGACTGATTAGCGATGGACTGATTGTTTGAAGTATGGGCTGTGCAGAGCCGCAAGTGATCATTACAAGCGTGAAACTAGCGCCTGTTTGCAAGCTGAATCATTTCTTCTGGGGTAGTGGTATTGATGTAAAGATTTTTTGATGGGCGAAGCCCGCCCATCAAAAAATCTTTACCAATTTAGGACTACCTTTTCTGGAAGTTGAGACGTGATTTATACAGAAGGTTTATTCTCTAAGCGGCAGCGGGTCTGGTCATTACTCTGGTCATTACATTGTGCGGTGGCCGATTCAAGGCGGGTCTGGCGTTGGAGGGCGATCGCCTCCAAACTCGGTCGTCCTGTTAGCGCTAACCGTCGATCTGCCCAAAGGCCGTACAGCCAATCGACAACGGCACCGATGATGGGAAGCCGGGTGATGGCATAAATCCAGCCCATGCCCAAAACGTCATAGACGCGACGAAAGACTTCTACGTTTTGAATCACGGTGCCATCGGCAAGTACTGCATGGATGCGTCCCATCGCGGTTTCAAAGTCTACACCACCGTGGGCATCTGGGCTGTAGCCGTCATCGGCAATATCTACAAACGCGACTAGCCCGCGCCCTGCATCTCGTTTTTGCAAAAAGTTGACTTCTCGAACACAGAGGGGGCACTCCCCGTCGTACAGCAGCTCAATTTGCCATGCGGGTGTTGAGGGTACAGTGGCCGGAAAAGATTGGGGAAACTGAGTTTGCGGTGAAGACATGGATAGCGGAGTGAGTGGTCTTTTCAATTTAATTGATTTGTAATCCTAAGTGTCTAAACAATCGGTAGTGGTATTGAGGTAAGGATTTTCAGATGGGCGGGCGAAGCCCGCCCATCTGAAAATCCTTACAAGTTTAGGACTACCAAACAATCAACCATGCCGGAGACTGCTCAAACATCTGCAACCACAATCAGAAAGGTGTAACGGCTGTGGCACACTACATCATGAGGAGAATTTATAGTGCGTAGTGTAGGACAGACGTTTATGGTGGCACAACATAGCTGGCGATCGCGTTCACGCCGTTCTCAAGGGCTGAAAACTACAGCAGTTTGGTGGCGATGGATTGCAACTGGGGTGGGCATCGCGCTGGGGCTGTTGCCAGGGGTCTGGGGTGCTAAGCCACTGACGGCAGCCGAGGAGGTGAAGGTATCGCTGGGTGCGTTAGAGCAATCGCTATCGCTAGAGGCGCTACAAATCTATGCTGAGACGGGCAACATTACCGGAGATTTGAGGTTTTATGCCCGATTTTTAGATGCCGCCAGTCTGGCAGAATTGCGGCGGTTTTTGCAGCAGCGGTTTGAGGTTGACCCTGTGCTGGTGTCCCAAATTACCTATGCGCCTCTGGGAGAGCGAATGCTGGAGGGGTTGGGCTTAGTCGTGCAAACGGAGGCTAGACAAGACGGTTTTTTTGCCTTGCGAGCCGCGATGCTACTGGCGGCTGGTGATCCTGAAGGGCTAACAGTACTCAATATTATTCGCCGCTACCCCAGCGCTAGCATCCGCATTGATGCAGAAGAACTGCTGGCGTTACGGCAAGAATTTACGACTCTAGTAGAATATCGCGATGCGGCACTGACGGCGATTCGTCAGCAGATGGATGTAGAAATTGCTGCTGCACCTGCAGTCGATTTTACGCAACTGCCCAATTTATCGCAGGCAGGCAGGCTGCAAGTAACGCGCCGAACCTTGCAGTTTAACCGCGATCGCCAAACTCTGACGGGCGAGAGCATTGCCCGTCCCTTTGCCGTAGACCTCTATCTGCCCCAAGGGTTGTCTCAGCCTGCTCCAGTCGTGGTAATTTCCCACGGGTTAGGCTCCTCGCCAGCCGCCTTTGCCTACCTGGCCGAGCACCTGGCCTCACACGGTTTTGTGGCGATCGCCCCCCAGCATATTGGCAGCGATGCTAGCCGTCGGGAAGCTCTGCTATCGGGAGTTGTAGGCAGTGACGTAAACCCTGTAGAGTTCGTTGACCGTCCGTTAGACATTACCTATGTGCTAGACCAGTTGGATCGCCTATCGCAAGATGATCCGGCGCTTCGAGGACGAATGGATTTGCAAAACGTGGGAGCGATCGGGCATTCCTTTGGGGGCTACACCGTTCTGGCACTGGCGGGTGCTGACCCTAACATTCCTCGTTTGCGGCAAGAATGTGCTCACCCTCGACCCACTCTCAACGCGGCTCCAGTGCTCCAATGTTTGGGCGATCGCCTGCCTCCCTACAACTACAGCCTGCGCGATCCTCGGATTAAAGCCGTGTTTGCCATTAGTCCGATTACGAGTGTTGCGCTGGGGCCAGAAAGCCTTAGCAAAATTCAAATTCCAACGATGCTGATGGGCGGCAGCAACGACTTTATCGCCGCCACTGTGCAAGAGCAAATTCACCCTTTTATTTGGTTAACCACACCCGACAAATATTTGGCGCTCAGCATTCCCAGCGGCCACACCTTCGCAGATGGTACTGGGGGAGGCGATCGCAACCCGCCAACCGACAGCATTGACAGTCTCCTGGCAGGCCCCGATCCTACCCTGGGACGAACATACGTTCGCGCACTCAGTTTGGCATTCATGCAGCGTTATCTGGCAAATCGTCCTGAATACAGCAGCTACTTAACCGCCGCCTATACTCAGTTCGTTCAGCAAGAACCCCTGCAACTTTACCTTGTTCAAGCTTTAACGACTGACCAGTTAGAACAAGCCTACGGGCGAAAGCCTCCCATTCCCGTAATCCCAACGTTACAAACGCCGCAAATTGCCCGCCGTGCCAAACCCATTCTGCAAGAAATTGCCAACACTGGCATTCTACGGGTGGGGGTGCGCCAGAATGCTGCACCCTTTGGATCGGTGGATGAAAACGGTCAGCCTACTGGGTTTTGCGTCGATTTGATGAGTTCCTTCGCCGCCCAGCTTCAGCAACAGCTCAATAGGCCTGTCCGAGCAAATATCGTCGCCCAATCTTTGCTAGATAATCGGTTTGAGCTAGTGCGAAACGAAACTGTAGATTTAGAATGTGGCCCCAATACCGTTCTAGAAGATGTCGATAATATTGCTTTTTCTACCCCATTCTTTTTAACGGGCACCCAATTGCTGGTACCTACGGCCAATCAGGCCAACGTCAACCCCCTTGGGTCTTTAAGCAACGTTCGGATCGGCGTAGTTGGCAACACAACAACCGCCAGCTTTTTAGCAAGCCGCTATCCGGATGCCAGCATTGTTCAACTTGGGGAAGGGCTAGACACGTCCACTGGCATACAGGCTCTCGCCAATGGCAGCATCGATGCTTTCGCGGCAGATGGCATTTTGCTACGCCCCCAAGCGAATCGTCAAGAGTTATTGCCCAGTAGCTACAGCCTAGTTCCCACTGGCCCGTTGACCTGTGATCCGTACGGCATGTTGCTGCCTGTCGATGACCCCGAATGGCAAGGCACGGTGAATACATTCATTGCCAGTCCCACCTTTCGGCAGGTGTGGGAGCGTTGGTTTACCCAAGAGCTATACTCTTATATCTTTCTAAATCTAGATTTTTGCGTGCGGTAGTGACAGCTTTGGTAGTCCTATTTAGGTAAGGATGGACATAGCTCCTTTCCTGTAAAGCTTTCAGAGCTTAGAGTCAGGGCGATCGCCAGACGAGGCTGGGCAAGGTGGGTGGCGATCGCCTTTCACCCTGGCTCGGCCAAGGGTAACTATACTGATGATGAGATAGCCACTTAGATAGCCATGTTTCGCCATGACCGATCCCCTGCCCCA
>Ga0335394_10003372_pt1 | contig 18117 bp, 15 predicted proteins | sample MAT03_FD_205741 | JGI IMG/M metagenome (GOLD analysis project Ga0335394, IMG submission 205741) | Freshwater microbial communities from Lake Fryxell liftoff mats and glacier meltwater in Antarctica - MAT-03 (spades assembly) (version 2) ... | reverse complement strand
GAAAGATAGAAGCCAGCATGCACCGCACGCAGTGCGCGCGCAGCCTGGCGGCTGGCGATGGCGACGGAGATGTTGCGCTCCGATGCGCCCTGCGCGATCGCGCGCACGTTGATCGAGGCACGCGCCAGCGAGTCGAACAGGCGCGCCGCGATGCCCGGCGTGCCGGCCATGCCTTCACCGACCACCGCCAGTACGCTGACCCCCGGCTCCGCCGTCACGCGCTGGATCTGCCCGCGCGAAAGCTCGCGTGCGAATGCGTCCTCGAGCACCTGCACTGCGCGTTGTGCATGCTGGTTTTCGACCACGCAGCAGATCGAGTGCTCGGAGGAGCCCTGCGAGATCATCACCACCGAGATGCCGGCCCGATGCAGCGCTGCGAATACGCGCTCGGCGGTGCCTGGCACGCCGATCATGCCCGCACCCTCCACGCTGACCATGCAAAGGTCGCCGATCGCGGTGATGCCCTTGACCGGCGGCGTGGTGGCGGCGTTGGCAGCGATCAGGCTGCCCGCGTGCTCGGGCTTGAACGTGTTGCGGATGCGCAGCGGAATGCCGCGCGCGATCGCCGGCTGCATGGTCTGCGGGTGGATCACCTTGGCGCCGAAATAGGCCAGCTCGCAAGCCTCGGCATAGGTCAGTTCCGGCACCAGCACGGCCTCCGGCACCAGCCGCGGATCGGCGCTGAGCACGCCGTCGACGTCGGTCCAGATGTGCACCTCGGCGGCATCGAAGAGCGCGCCGAAGATCGCGCCGGAATAGTCGCTGCCGTTGCGTCCCAGCGTGGTGGCGCGTCCTTCGAGGTCGCGTGCGATGAAGCCGGTGATGATCACCCGCGGTGCGCTATGCCGGGCACTCCATTCGCGCAGGCGCGCAGCGCTGTCGTCCCACTCGACCACCGCGCCGAGTTCTTCATGGCGCACGACCAGCACCTCGCGCGCGTCGAGGAAATCGGTGGCATCGCCCAGCTCATTGAAATACGCCGCCAGCAGGATCGCGCAGAACACCTCGCCCAGACCCTGCACATAGGCCATCGCCTCGGGTGAGGGCGAGCCGAGCAGGCTCAACGCATGCAGCAGGTCGCGCAGATGGGCAAACTCGTTCTCGAGCCGCTGCACGGTCGTCGCCTGATGGCCATCGAGCAGCAGCCGGCACGCTTCGAGGTGCTTGCGTTCCAGATCGAGGCAGGCACCGCTCCACGCCGGATCGCGGCGCGCAGCGAGCCCGGCGAGCTTGATCAGGGTGTCGGTGACGCCGGACATCGCCGACACCACCACCACTTGCCGCTCGCCGTGCCGATCGCGCAGGATCTGCGCGACGCGCTTGATGCGCGACGCATCGGCCAAGCTGGAGCCGCCGAACTTGTGCGCGATCAGCGGCACGTTGGCGAGTGCGACGCCCGCCGGAAGATCTGCAATGGAAGTGGTCACTTCGCCCCCTGCGGGGCCCCTTTGGACTCACTGCCGGGGCCGGAGCCCCGCGCAGTGCCGCCAGCGGGGCCGGTGGATGTGGTCAGTTCATCTGCATGGCCGCGTTGGCGTCGGCAACGACGTCATCGTGGTCGTGAATGCAGCGCAGGCATGCCACCTGCGGCGGCGCCGACGGACAGCCCCCGAGCTGCGGAATCGGATGTGCAACATGTATCGAGTTCAGCGCAGCGCGGCAGCAGTGTCAAGCGAAACCCCGCACCACGATCGACCATGATCGGTCGGCCAACAACGACCGGTTGGCCGGCGTGTGCGGCCGCTGACTCAGACCCGGTTTCGTAGCCGTGTTGCAGCCGGTCTGGCGCGATTGCCTGCTTAGCGCCGAGCATCGCGGGATAGCCGCATTCGCTATCCTTGGGTAGTTGCGCTGGAGCTGAACCGATGAACGTCCCGCGACCGGCTGTGCCCGTGGCCTGCAGCGCCAAGGCTGCGGCAGCGCCGTGCGCGGCACGCCGCGGCTGAGCGCGGGTGAGCGCACGATGACCCCCGCCGTGGCGGCCCAGGCACTGCTGCTGGCAGCAACCCTGCTGGCGCTCGCCTTCCATCGCAACCGCGCCATGCAGGCGTTCGCCTTGCTGCTGGTCACCGCAGTGGCGATGGCCGATGGCCGCGCACGGCCGCTCGAGGGCGTGTTGCGCTTCATGCCGCTGCTGTTGCTGTTGTGCACCCTGATGCCGGAACCGCGCCTGCTGTCGCGCCGCCATCTGCTGCTGCTGTTGTTAGGCGGCGGCCTGGCGGGCGTGTCCCTCGCGGCGCCCGAGCATGTCTATCGTGGGCTGGTCGATGCTGCGGCATGGGTGGTGCCGGGGCTATCGGCTCCACGCGGAGCCTCGCTGCTGGTGGGTCTTGCCGCCGGGCTGTGCCTGCTGCGCTTTACCTTCACCGGCCGTCCGATGGAGTTCGGACTGGTCGTGGTGCTGGCGCTGGCAGCGGCTGCCTGCGGATACGGCGGCTCACCGGCCTCGTTCGTGCTGCTGGGTGCAGCGGCCGCTGCAGGCATCCTGTCGGTGCTCTATGCCAGCTACCGGATGGCCTTCATCGATCCACTCAGCCAGCTGCCCAACCGCCGTGCACTGGACGAAACCCTGGCGCGCCTGTCCGGCGGCTACGCCTTGGCGATGGTCGACATCGACCACTTCAAGCAATTCAACGACACCTATGGCCATGACGCTGGCGACGTGGTGCTGACTGCGGTCGGACGCGCACTGCGCCGCCAGCGCGGCGGCAATGCGCATCGTTACGGCGGCGAGGAGTTCTGCCTGGTGTTCGAGGGCGCGCGTGCCAAGCAGGCTGCCATGCACTGCGAGCAGGCGCGCGAGATGGTGCAGGCGCTGCGCATTGCAGTGCCGGCACCCTCGCCCAAACGCGGCAAGATCGCGGTGGTCAAACGACCCGCGGTAGAAGTCTCGGTCACGATCAGCATCGGCGTTGCCGTACGCGGTGAGGGGCGCCGCAACGTCGGCGAAGTGCTCAAGGCCGCCGACCAGGCGCTGTATCGGGCCAAGGGCAAGGGTCGCAATCGCGTGGTCGAAGCATGAGTGGGGAACCGGCGCCAGCTCTCGCAGCCTGGACCGTCGCCGACCGCGAAGATTTTTTCGCCGCGATCGCCCGCCATCGGCGCGCATCGTGGCAGGTGACCGCGGTTACGCTGGTTTGCGCCGCAATAGTCGCGCTCGTGGTTGCCGTATTGGTCTCGCCGCTGCTGTACGCAATCCTGATCCTGCTGCTCGACCTGCTGAACCTGATCATCGCAACGCCAGATCTGTTCGCGAGCGTGATGCAGGTGCTCGATCGTGCGCTCGACGACAGCGTGCCGGCAGAGCCAGCCTTGCTGTTGCGACTGGCCGTGCTCGCCGCCCTGCCCGGCCTTGTGTTGATGGGTCTGGTCTTGGCCATGCTCGCGCGCACCCTGCGCAACTCGCCGCTGTTCGATGGCGGCGACCTCGGCGCGCGCGCAGTCGATCCGACCGTACTCGCCGAGCAGCGTTTCGCCAACACCATCGCGGAAATGGCGCTTGCCGCTGCACTGCCCGCGCCGCGCGTGCGGCTAGTCGACGCAGCGATCGGCAATGCCGCGATCTTCGGCCGCGACGACGGCCATGCCACGGTGCTGGTCGGCCGCGGCCTGCTCGATAGGCTCGACCGCGCCGCGATGCAGGGGGTCGCTGCACACTTGATCGCCAGCATGGCCAACGGCGATCTGCGCCTCGGCCTGCGGGTCGCGACCACATTGAGTCTGTTCGGCCTGATCGGTCGTCTGGCAGAAGCGATGCTGACCGCGAAAGCATGGGCGCCATGGGTCGAGTTGCTGCGTCTTGCGCTATGGCCGAACCGCGCGCGCGCTGCAGCCCTCGCATTGCGCCTGGCCGAGCCCTTTGCGAGCGAAGCGGCGACCAAGGACTCGCGCAGCAACAGCCTCAGCGTGCGCGACTGGCTGCGCATGCCCTTCGCCGGCCCGCTGTCGATGACCGGATTCTTCGGCGGCATCGTGTCAACTGCGGCACTGGCGCCACTGATCGCGCTTGCATGGCGCCGGCGCAAGTATCTGGCCGACGCCACTGCGGTACGCCTGACCCGCGATCCGGACGCGGTCGCTGCCGGCCTCGATGCGCTCGAACGCGCCGGCCACGCGCGCTCGCTGGCGCCGTGGGCCGATCACTGCTCGGTCGTGGCGGGTGCGGCGCGCGGCGGACTGCTCAGCGGCGCGCTGATCTCGATGATCCCGCCCATGCAGCGCCGGCTGCGCGCGCTCGCGGCGCTGGGCGCCGCATTGAGACCTCCCGCAACAGTGCACTCGCCGCTGGCCCTGCTGGTTGGCATTCCGGTCGGCGCGCTGGTGGCGATTCTGCTCTGCGTCGTGGTGGTCTTGCTGTGCTGGGTCTCGATCGCGCTGTCGATGCTGTTCACCTGGCTGCCGCTTGCCGTGCTGAGCAACCTGCTGCGCTGGCTGGCGAGTTGAGCGGCAGGTCCAGCTGCGGAGAACCGCGTCGATCGGATTCGATCAGGTCGCGCCCAAGGCACGCCGCACCGCCGGCAGCAGCTTGCACAGATCGAAGCTCAGCGCGGCCAGCATCCCGGCTGCAGCCGCGAGCAGCGCGTGCGGCGCATCCGGAGCTGCGAAGCGAAACAGCGCCGCTGCCGCGGGCACCCAGATGCAGATCGCCACGATGAGCGCAGCGCTCCCCGCGACCAGCCAGTACACGCGATGACCTTGCTGGAACAAACGCGGCAGGGTCGCACCGCGCGCACCGTTGACGCGCACCAGGCTCAGATTGCCGATGGTCAGGGTGATGAAGGCCAGACTGCGCTGCACGTCTTCGGAAAGCCCCGTGGATCGCGCCCAGGCGTGCACGGCGAGGATGGTGCCGAGCAGCAGCAAGCCCTGCACCAGCGCCAGCATCAGTTGCCTGGCACCGATCAGCGGTTCGCTCGCGCGGCGCGGCGGGCGTTGCATGATGCCCTGCTCCTCGGGCTCGTTCTCGAACGCCACCGAGCAGATCGGATCGACCACCATCTCGATGAGCACCACGTGCATGGGCAGCAGCAGCGGCGGTTGTCCCGCGAGCAGCGGCAACACGGCCATGCCGGCGACCGGCACATGGATGGCGGCGATGTAGATCATCACCTTGCGCAGGTTGTCGAAGATCCGCCGACCCAGCCGCACGCCGGCGACGATGCGCCCGAAATCGTCGTCCAGCAGTGCAATCGATGCCGCCTCGCGGGCGACGTCCGTGCCGCGCTTGGCCATCGCGATGCCGATGTGGGCGGCCTTCAGTGCGGGCGCGTCGTTGACGCCGTCGCCGGTCATCGCCACCACTTCGCCATCGGCCTTGAATGCCTGCACCAGGCGCAGCTTCTGTTCTGGCCGGATGCGCGCGAACACCCGCGTCGTGCGCAGCGCGGCCGCCAGCGCTGCATCGTCGAGGGCATCGAGTTGGCTGCCGCTGAGCACGCCACCGGCCAGGTCGATGCCGGCCTCCGCGGCGATCGCGCGTGCCGTGGCCGGGTAGTCGCCGGTAATCATCGCCACCGCGATGCCGGCGGCGCGCGCCTCCGCCACGGCCGCGCGTGCCGAGGCCCGCAATGGATCGACGAAACCGAGCAGTCCCTCGAAGTGCAGGGTGAACTCGCGCGGATCGTCCGGTAGTGCAGCGCTATCGCGCTTGCCGCTGGCCACGGCGAGCACGCGCAGGCCGGTGCTCGCAAGGGCCTCGACCTCGCGCAGCAATTGCGCGCGGCGAGCCGCATCGAGCCGGCACATGCCGGCGATCGCTTCCGGCGCACCCTTGACCGCGATCACCTGCTGGCCATCTTCGGCCAGCCACACCCGCGAAACCGCCGGCAGCTCGGGGCTCAAGCCGTATTCGCGTGTCAGTGGCCACTCCGCGTGCAGGTGTTCGCTGGCCGCCAGCGCCGCGCGCCCGAGTTCGCCGACCGCGGCATCCATCGGATCGAAGGCCTGTCGCTTGGATGCCAGCACCGCATACTCCAGCAAGCGATGGAATGCATCTGGCAGTGCGGTCTCCTCGCCATTGAGCTGCAGTGTCTGCCCGGCGGCTACGAGGCAGCGCAGGCGCATGCGGTTCTCGGTCAGGGTGCCGGTCTTGTCGACCGCGAGCATGGTCGCCGCGCCCAGGGTTTCGATCACCGCGCCGCGGCGCACCAGCACATTCACCTGCGCCAGTCGCCAAGCGCCCAGCGCCATGAACACCGCCAGCGCCATCGGAAACTCTTCCGGCAGCATCGCCATGGCCAGTGCGATGCCGGACAGCGCAGCCTGCACCCAATCGCCGTTGCGGCTGCCCAACAGCAGCACCAGGCCCACGCTGACCAGCACTGCGAACACCCCGAACAGGCGCACCAGGCGACCGACCAGCTTCTGCAACAGGGTCGGTTCGAGTTCGATCGCGGCCAGCGATGCACCGATCCGACCCGACGCGGTGGCCAGTCCGGTGGCCATCACCTCGGCCACGCCACTACCGCGAACCACCAGGGTGCCGGCGAAGGCGAACGGCTGATCCTCGCCGCCGGGAGCGGCATCCGCAGGCCACCGGTCCGCGGCAGTCGCGAGCTTGCGTACAGGCACCGCTTCGCCGGTGAGCAGCGATTCGTCGACCTGCAGCGCGTCGGCCCGCAGCAGCAATGCATCGGCAGCGATCCGCTCGCCTTCGTCGATGAGCAGCAGATCGCCCGGCACCACCTCGCGGGCCGGGATCCGACGCTCGCTACCCTCGCGCAGGACGCGGGCGGTTGGCGCGCCGATCGCGCGCAGCGCGTCGAGTGCGCGTTCGCTGCGGTTCTCCTGCACGACCACCAGGGTGACGGTCAGCGCGGCGAATACGGCCAGCAGCGCGCCTTCTGCGGGATCGCCAACGGCCAAATAGATCGATGCGGCCAGCACCAGCAGCAGGAACATCGGCTCGCGCAGCACCGACAGCAGGATTCGCCAAGGTCCGCGGCGCTTTGTCTTCGGCAGCTCGTTGTAGCCGAACTGCGCGAGGCAGGCGGCGGTCTCGCCGGCGCTCAGTCCGCTCGCTGCCGTAGTCGCACCACGCGGCGTGTCCATGCCCCAGTATGCGCCATCAAGATTGCAGCCCATTCGCCGCGCGCGAGGCGCTGCCGATACAATGGCTCGGTCATGAGCGCCGCGCTTTCGCCATGGCGCCTGTGCGTAGCTCCGATGATGGACTGGACCGACCGCCACTGCCGGTTCTTCCACCGTCGCCTGAGCCCGCATGCGCGCCTGTACACCGAGATGGTCCACGCGCATGCGGTGCGTCGTGGCGATCGCGCGCGCCTGCTCGATTTCGATCCGAGCGAGCATCCGCTGGCGCTGCAGTTGGGCGGCAGCGAACCGGCCGCGCTGGCCGAGGCCGCGCGCATCGGTGCCGACTTCGGCTATGACGAGATCAACCTCAACGTCGGCTGTCCATCGGATCGGGTGCAGGCCGGGCGCTTCGGTGCCTGCCTGATGCGCGAACCCGCGCTGGTTGCCGATTGCGTGGCCGCGATGCGCGCGGTGGTCGACATACCGGTGACGGTCAAATGCCGGATCGGCGTCGATGACCAGGACGAAGACGCAGCGCTGCAGCACTTCATCGACAGCGTCGCCGCAGCCGGCTGCAGCGTGTTCATCGTGCACGCGCGCAAGGCGTGGCTGAAAGGCCTCTCGCCGAAGGAAAACCGCGAGGTGCCGCCGCTGAACTATGCGCGCGTGCAGCGCCTGTGCGGCGAGCGGCCAGCGCTGACCATCGTGCTCAACGGCGGCATCGTGAGCGCGTCCGACAGCATCGCGCATCTAGACACCTTCGACGGCGTGATGCTCGGCCGCAGCGCGTATCACGAACCGTGGATCCTCGCCGAGCTCGATCACGCGCTGTGGGGCACGGGACTGCCGGCGCGGCGCGCCGTGCTCGACGCGCTCGCACCGTACGCCCACGATCTGGTCGCCGGCGGCCAGCGCCTGCATCACCTGACTCGCCATCTGGTCGGACTGTTCCAGGGCGAATGGGGCGCGCGCGCCTGGCGACGCGTGCTCAGCGAGCAGGGCAATCGTGCCGGCGCCGACTGGGACGTCGTGATACAGGCACTCGCGGCGATGGCAGAAGGGGGCGGTCGCGCGGCGGCATGAAGCGTGCCGACCGGCGCGGCGCTGACTGCCGCCGGCCGCATCGCGTCGCACGCCGCGGACACTACAATCGCGGCATGCCAACCACGACCCAGATCCTGCGCAGCGCAGCCGCATTCGCCGCAGCGCCGCGTCCAGCGGCCGCGCATCCGGCCACAGCACGGGCGGTGCTGTTGGTCGAACCGACCGGATTCCGCCTGTCCGGCGAGACGGCCAGCGACAACGCCTACATGGACCTCGCCGTGCGCGCCGACCCCGAGCGCGCGCTCGCCCAGCACCGCGTGCTGGCGCAGTCAGTGCGCCGCCATGGCGGCCTGCCGGTCAGCACCTTCGCCGGCGATCCCGGCTCGCCCGATGCGGTGTTTTGCAACAACGTATTCGGCACCGCGCCCGGGCGACTGGTGATCGGCGCGATGCGCCACCCGGAGCGCCAGCGCGAAAGCCATCGCGACGACATCGCCGACTGGCTGCGCGCGCAGGGCAGAGTCGAATGGCGTATCGACAATGATCCCGCTGCGGTCGCGGAGCTGACCGGACCATTGGTCATCGATCGTGCGCGCATGATCGGTTTCCATGGCCTGACGGAGCGCTGCAACCTCGCCGGTGCGCAGGCGATGCACGCGGCTTTCGACCTGGCACTCAGCTACGCATTCCCACTGGCAGCAGGCGAGTACCACACCAATGTCGTGATGGCGGTGTTGGCCGGACGCGCGCTGGTGCTGCATGAAGCCTCGGTCGGCGCCGAGGTCGGTGCGGCGATCGCAGCGCTCTATGCGCCGCACGTGCTGCTGCTCGACGACGAAGAGAAAGCCGGCTTCGTCGGCAACTGCATCGCCCTGAGGCCCGATAGCGTGTGGATGAGCGCATGCGCCGAACGCGCGCTGTCGCCGCGCAACCGCATGCTGCTGCGCACGGCAGGGTTCACGATCCACACAGTCGAGATCGACGAGATCGAAAAAGCGGGTGGCTCCCTGCGCTGCTGCGTGGCCGAGATCTACTGAGCGCGCGCGAGGGCAGGTTTGCCCGCGGCCCCCGGCCAAACTAACCTGCCGCCATGAATCAGCCTGGCAGCGTGAGTTTCGGCCTGGATGCCGTGGTCGTCGCGGTCGATGCCGAGGCACCGCGCGTGTTGACGGTGCCCACCGCCGACGGTCTGCCGGGTCTGCCCACAGGGCCGCTGGACCTGATCCGGCAGCACACGCTGGAACGCGGCGTGCGCGAGTGGGTGCACACGCAGGCGGGCCTTGCGCTGGGTCACGTCGAGCAGCTGTACACCTTCGGCGATCGCTTCCGCGATCCGCGCGAGATCGAAGGTGGGGTGCGCATGATTTCTGCGGCGTACCTGGCGCTGGTGCGCGCAGAGCAGCTGGCGCCCGGCACCGACGCGCAGTTCCTGTCCTGGTACGCGCTGCTGCCGTGGGAGGAGTGGCGCGACGGCCGCCCGCTGCTGATCGATCGCGAGATCCGGCCACCGCTGCTGCGCTGGGCGGCCAAGCACGCAGGGCGCCGCGAGCGCGTGCAGCTGACCTTCGGCCTCGACGGCGCGCCGTGGGACCCGGAACAAACGCTCGAGCGCTATGAACTGCTATGGGAAGCGGGCCTCGTCGACGAGGCCCGTCGCGGCGAACAGCGGCCCGGCGTTGGGTGCCCGCTGGCGCTCGACCATCGGCGCATGGTCGCGCAGGCGCTGGGCCGCTTGCGCGGCAAGGTGCGTTACCGACCCGTGGTGTTCGAACTATTGCCGACCGAGTTCACCTTGCTGCATGCGCAGCGCGTGGTCGAGTCGATCGCCGGCAGTCGCCTGCACAAGCAGAATTTCCGGCGCCTGATGGAAGATGGCGGGCTGGTAGAGCGTACCGGCCGGATCGAACATTCGGGACGCGGTAGACCGGCTGAACTGTTCTGCTTCCGCCGCGAGGTGTTGCGCGAGCGTCCCGCGCCCGGAATCCAGCTTCCGGGTGCACGCTGGGAGCGTTGAATCCGCAGCGGATGCGCTTGGGTGCCGAACGGATTCATTCGCGCGACGAGTGGCGGGGACACCGTTCGAAGCGTGCGCTGACGCACGCTTGTGCCACGCCGCTGCTACGCAAAGCACACGGTATCTCCACGGCGATGCGACGCCGCGCTGACGGCTGCTCAACGCGATTCCGACGCCCTGTGCACACCTGCGCAACAACTGTGCTGCGTGAAATCGGCCCGCACAATTTCGCAACCGCTCGTTGACGCTCGCGCCGTTGCAGTGCGTGCCGCGGGATTGCACCGCGCCACGTCACGCAAGGAGAAAACAATGAACACGACAATCAGGATTTTGGGGGGGCTGCTGCTGGCCGCATTGCTGCCATCGATCGCAAACGCACAGGTCCGCGCGCAGATAGGTCACCTGGCACCGTTCGCCAATACGCTCAACGGCACTTCGGTCACCGTGCGGGTCAACGGCCAGCCGGCGATCCAGAACTTCCGCTTCGGCGATGTCACCAACGGCTATGTGAACCTCGGCCCGGCCGGCAACTACTTAGTCGAGGTCCTGCCCACCGGCAGCTCGACGGTGGCCATCACTGCCACCTTGAACAACCTCGCCGCCGGCGATTACACCCTGCTTGCGATCGGCAACGGCACCCTGCAGCCGCTGTCGCTGCTGGCATTGAGCGATGACAACACGGCGCCGGCGGCCGGACAGGTCAAGGTCCGGGTGGTGCACGCAGCGCCGTTCGGCGCGACCGATGCGGCCACTGCGGTGTCGATCCGCACCGACGCCGGCGACGTGGTCGGCGGACTTTCCAGCGTGCCGTTCCGTGGTGCCAGCCCGTTCCTCGCGCTGCCGGCAGCTACCTATGACCTGAAGGTTGCCACGCCCGATGGCCGCACCAACCTGATCGATCTGGTGCCGGTCAACCTGACTGCCGGCACCATCATCACGGTGGCCGCGGTGGGTGATGGCGTCAATCAGCCGCTCGGCTTCGTGGCATTGCCGGGCGGTCGCCTGAATACCGAGACGCCGGTCGGCGTGCGCGGCAACGGCCACTGGTTCGATCCGGCCACCAACGGGCAGGGTCTGTCGCTGTTCGCAGTGCCCGGTTCCAACGGCCTCGTCGGCACCTGGTACACCTACGCGCCCAGCGGCGGCGCGCAGCGTTGGTACACGTTGCAGTCGAGCAACTTCGATGGCACCACGGCCACGTTTACCGTGCGCTCCACCCAGGGCGGCGCGCTCGGCCTGCCTGGCGGCGTGCAGATCACCGATGTCGGCACCGCGTCGTTCACGTTGTCCTCGACCACGCAGGCCACGTTCAGCTGGACGATCGGGACTGCGACCGGAACCTCCAACCTGATCAATCTGGTGCCGCCGCAGTAAATCCTGCTGCGCGCAAGTCAACGGTGCCGGCGGCGATGTGCTGCCGGCACCGCTCAGAAGATGATGTTGACCATCACCAGCACGATCACCACGTAGCCCAACGACAGCGGGCCGCCGACCCGCCACAGATCGATCCCGCGATAGCCGGCAGGCCCGGCGATGATCGCCATCACCGGATTCGACAGCGAGACGAAGTTGTTCGACGCGCTCAGTGCCACGATCACCGCGAACTGGGTCGGATTGAGGTTCGCTGCCAGCGCAAGATTCACCGCCAGCGGCACCATTACCACTGTTGCACCGACGTTGGACATCACCTGCGCGAAGAAGGTCGTCAACACCGCGATCGCCAGCTGCAGGATCAGCGGATGCACCTCGCCGATCGTGCGCAGCAGTTCCTGCGCGATCCACGCTGCAGCGCCGGTGGAATCGGTCGCCCAGCCGAGCGGAATCAGGCACGCCATCAGGAATATGGTCTTCCAGCCGACCGCCTTGTAGGCCTCGTCCATGCTCAACACGCCCGTGAGCAGCATGCCGACCGCACCGGTCATCAGCGCCACCGGCAGCTTCAGATCGGAAAACAGCGCCAGCGCAATCGCCAGCGCGAAGAAGAACAGCGCGTGCCAGATGCGGTGGGTGCGCTCTTCGTCCTTCGGATAGTCGGTCACCACCACGAAGTCGCGATCTTCCGCTGCCTGCGCGAGGTCTTTCCAGAAACCGTGGAAGACCAGGGTGTCGCCGGTGCGCACCTGCACCTGGCGGATATCGTCGCGGAAGATCTTGGTGCCGCGATTGATCGCCAGTACCGAGATGTTGCTGCGCTTGCGCAGGCGCAGGTCGCCGACCTTCTGCCCCACGTAACGCGACGCCGGTGGCACCACCGCCTCGGCGATGCCCGCACGACTGGGATTGAACAGATCGCCGAAATTGCGCAGGCCCGGCAGGACCCGCAGATGCACGATGTCGGCCCACTCGGCGACCTCGTCGCGTTTGCCGAGCAGTCCCAACACGGTGCCGACCCAGATCATCTGATCGGCCGGCGGCGCCAGCCGCGCCTCCTCGCCGGTGCGGATGGCCAGCACCAGCGGGGTCGAGGCCTGCGCTTCCAACTCGCCGATCGATTGTCCGACCAGTGGACTGTCGGCGGTCACCAGCAGCTCGATCACCTCGCCGGCTATGCCGTAGGTCGAGGCGAAGTACGACTCGGTGCGCGATGGCGTGACGCTGTTGCGATCCTCGCGCTGCGGCAGCAGACGATCCCACCAGATGCTGAAGTAGGCCAGGCCACCGGCCAGCAGCAGCAGCCCGATCGGGGTGATGGTGAACATGCCGATCGGATCGATGGTGTCGGCCCCGGGCGGCAGGTTGCGGTTGACCGAGGAGATCAAATCGTTGAGCAGGATCTGCGGCGAATTGCCGACCATGGTCAGGGTGCCGCCGAGGATGATGCAGCAGGCCATCGGCATCAGCAGGCGCGACAGCGGCAGCCCGGTGCGCGAGGAGATGCGCGAGACCACTGGCAGGAACAGCGCAGTCAGCGCGGGGTTCTGCATGAACGCCGACATCGCCCCGGTCATCGCGCACAGCACCAGCAGCAGGCGCTTTTCCATCCCCTGCGACATACGCAGGATGAACGAGGCGGCTTTCGACATCACCCCGGTGTGATCCAGCCCCGCGCCCAGGATCATGGTCGCGAGGATCGCCATCACCGCATTACCGGCAAAGCCGTTGAAGATCTGCTCGGCCGGCACCAGGTTGGCCACGCCGATCGTCACCAGCACCAGCAGCGCGACGATGTCGGCGCGAATCCACTCGAGGGTGAACATCACCACGGTGAAGACGATCAGCGCGAGCACGATCGCCATCTGCGGGGTGAGGGTCAGGCCGGCATCCATGAAGCGTGCGCGAGGTTCCTCGTAGTCCACGACGCCGGGACAGCGCCGCACGCGCCAGCCATCCAGTGGGCCGCCCGCGTGCCCAAGGATACGCCGACCGCGTGCCGCATGGCATCCGCAATCGCAGCAAGGCGCAATGCGGACCCCGAACCCGCACATGCCGTAGCGCGGGTCGCGACGACCCGCGACGCGAAAACGCTCGGTTGCGCCATGGCGCGGGTCGACCCGACCCCCGACGCGACGCCCCACCACGAACCCGCTTTCCGCACCCACGCGGCAGGTCGGGACGACCTGCCCTATGGCAAAACGACAGCCGCGCGCGCGAACAGCAGATCCCACACCCCGTGGCCGAGCTTCACCCCGCGCCGCTCGAAGTGGGTTTCGCTGCGCCACGCAGGGCGCGGCATGAACCCGCCGCTGGCTTCCATGTTGCGCAGCGCCGTGCAGCCGCTGGCAACCTCCAGCATCTGGTCGGCGTAGTGCTGCCAGTCGGTGGCCAGGTGCAGCAGGCCGCCGCGTGCCAGCCGCGAGGCGAGAAGAGCGACGAATTCCGGCTGCACCAGACGGCGCTTGTGGTGCCGAGATTTGTGCCATGGGTCGGGAAAATAGATGCGCACCTCTGCAAGCGAGTCGACTGCGATCTCGCGTTCGAGCACCTCAACGGCGTCGTGGCGGTAGACGCGCAGGTTGTCCAAAGCAGCATCGGCGGCCTGGTTGAGTACACGACCGACACCGGGACGATGCACCTCGATGCCGAGATAGTCGCGCGCGGGATCGCTGCGCGCTGCGTGCAGCAGTTGCTCGCCGTTGCCGAAGCCGATCTCGATCACCCGTGGTGCGTGCCGCCCGAACTGCACGTCGAAATCGCGGATAGTGCCGGTGAAGTCGATGCCGCGCTGCTGCCAGTGCTGCTCAAAGGCACGCTGCTGGGCCGGCGTGATGCGGCCCTGGCGCAGCACGAAGCTGCGGATGCGCCGATCGGGTGTGGCGGAAGAATCGTCCTGGCTCATGTCATCGACGCGTGCTGCTTGCGGCGTTCGCGTAGTTGAAGGGCGCGCTGCACCCGGAACCCGACCAGCCGCTTCAACCGATCGTGCCGTCGATCGGACTCGACGCCGACGCATGCCGCTTGCGCGGAATGCGCCCCGCCAGATAGGCCTCGCGGCCGGCCTGGATCGCCTTGCGCATCGCGCTGGCCATCAGCACCGGGTTCTTCGCCGCCGCGATCGCGGTATTCATCAGCACACCATCGCAGCCAAGCTCCATCGCGATGGCCGCATCCGATGCCGTGCCGACGCCGGCATCGACCAGGATCGGCACCCTCGCCTGCTCCACGATCTCGATCAGACTCCAGCGATTCTGGATCCCCAGACCCGAACCGATGGGTGCTGCCAGCGGCATCACCGCGACGCAGCCGATCTGCTCGAGCCGCTTGCACTGGATCGGATCGTCGGTGCAATAGACCATCACCTCGAAGCCGTCGCGCACCAGCACCTCGGCGGCCTTCAGGGTCTCGGGCATGTTCGGGTACAGCGTGCGCGGATCGGCCAGCACTTCGAGCTTGGTCAACTGGTGGCCGTCGAGCAACTCGCGCGCGAGACGGCAGGTGCGCACCGCATCGTCGGCGCTGTAGCAGCCGGCGGTGTTGGGCAGGATGGTGTAGATCGATGGCGGCAGCACGTCGAGCAGGTTGGGCTCGCTGGCATCCTGGCCAATATTGGTGCGCCGAATGGCGACCGTCACGATCTGCGCGCCGGCCGCTTCCGTGGCGCGGCGGGTCTGGTCAAGATCGGCGAACTTGCCGGTACCGGTGAGCAGCCGCGATCGATATGCCTTGCCGGCGATGATCAGCGGATCGGCGTCGACCGAATAGGGGCCTGCCCATGGTGGCGTCATGCGAGTCATCGTAAATTGTGCGGCGAAGGGGAATTCCGACAGTCTAACCGCCGCCCAGCGCGTGCACGATCTCCACCCGGTCCCCGCACGCCAGCAGATGCTCAGGATGGCGCGACTTCGGCACGATGTGTTGATTGACCTCGACTGCCACTCGCCGCTGCGCGAAGCCGGCGCGATCAAGCAGTGCGCTGATGCTCAGCGGTGGGTCGAAGTGGCGCTGCTCGCCGTTGAGCCAGATGTCCATGGCGAATTCTAACTCGCGAAGTGGCGCATCAGCCCAACACCACTTCGCCATCGATCACTTGCACGGCGATGCGCTTGAGTCCGGCGCCGCGGCTGGGGCCACCGATGCATTCGCCGCTATCGAGTGCAAAGCTGGCACCGTGCGCGGCACAGATCAGCAAACGCCCTTCGATGAGGAATTTGCCGGGCGCCCAGTCGAGGCGCCGCGCTGCATGCGGGCACTCGTTGTGAAATGCGTGCACGGTGTCGCCGACGCGCGTCATCAGCACCGAAAATCCGCCGGTGGACGACGAAACCTCGGCGCTGGACGCGCCCCCGTCAACGATTTCTTCAAGTCTGCATAACACTTTTCTCACAACTCACACTCACAGGTTCGTGGCACTTGCATTACACCCCGCAGCCTCCCATTCTAGATCACTCGACCGGCCGTCCCTGGAACCCCATGAGCATCTATTTCCGCACTTCGAGCTTCCGCCCCCGCCGCATCGCGCGCGGCGCGCTGCTGTTCGTTGGCCTGTTCGCGGTGATCGGTCTGGCGATGGTCGGCGCGGTGGTCGCACTCGGCGTTTTGACAATCGGTGCCGTGGCGCATGGCGTGCTGTCGCTGATGCGCGGTTCCGCAGCTTCGATTGGGCGCGCCGGTTCGCGCACGACCGTGATCGAGGGTGAGTTTCAGGTCGTCGATGGCAGTGTCCGCGGCGGCAAACCGCTGCTGCCGAACCTCTGACTGGCGCTCACACAATTTTCGGATAGCGCCCGCCACGTGCGGGCGTTATTTTTTGCGGGGTCGATCCATGGAGCACCCCGATGCACGCGTCCGCCACACTAGATCCGGTTGACCAGGCCCGCGCGGCCATCGATGCCGCGCCGGATAACGCACCGACCCTGACCGAACTCGCGCGCCGTTGCGGCATCAGCGCATCGCATCTGACCCGCGCTTTTCGCGCGCGCCACGGCATGAGCCCGCGCGAGTATGCGCACAGCCTGCGCCTGACGCAGTTCAAACGCGCGCTGCGCGAGGGCGAACAGGTGACCGCGGCGGTCTACCGTGCCGGCTTCGGCTCACCGTCGCGGGTGTATGAGGACGCCGCGCGCCGGATCGGCATGACCCCGGGCACCTATCGCCGCGGCGGAGCGGGCGTTGCGATCCGCTACACGATCGTGCTCACGCCCGCAGGTCATCTGCTGGTCGCCACTACCGAACGCGGACTGTGTGCGGTCACGCTCGGCCGCGATCCCCGCGCGCTCACCGAACAGTTGGCGCAGGAGTTTCCACAGGCCCACTGCGAGCGCGTCGACGACGGCGCCGATGCGTGGATAGCGGCCGTGATCGCTCGCGTATCCGCGATGCTGGGACTGGCACCGCTACATGGCGATCCGGCGCCGGTGCCCGCCGACCTGCGCGCCACGGCATTCCAGTGGCGGGTGTGGGAGGAGTTGATGCGGATTCCGCGCGGGCATACGCGCAGCTATTCGCAGGTCGCGTATGCGATCGGCAGGCCGCGCGCGGTGCGCGCCGTGGCGAGCGCCTGTGCGGCGAATCGTCTGGCCCTGGTCGTGCCCTGCCACCGCGTGATCCGCGAGGACGGTTCGCTCGGCGGCTATCGCTGGGGCCTGCCGAACAAGCGCGCGATCCTCGACCGCGAGGCGGCGGCGTAGTCATCACATCCGCTGCGGCCCACTACAATGCGCGGCCCGCCGACACCGACTTCCCATGCCAGACACCGCCACAGCGACGCGCACCCCGCGCGAGCGCCTGCTGATCGTCGCCGCCTTGGTTGCGGTGTATCTGATCTGGGGTTCTACCTATCTGGCGATCAAGATCGGGCTCGAATCGCTGCCGCCGTTTGCGATGTCGTCGATCCGCTTCTGGTGCGCGGGTCTGGCACTGTTCGCCTTCCTGCGCTGGCGCGGGGTGGCGCTGCCGAGCGCAGCGCAGGCGCGCAACAGCGCTTTCATGGGCATCCTGCTGCTCGGCGGCGGCAACGGCTTTGTTTGCTATGCGCAGCAGAGCGTGTCGTCCGGACTGGCCGCCGTCGCGGTCGCCAGCATGCCGCTGTTCGCGGCGATGTTCGCAGCCGGCTATGGCCGCTGGCCGTCGCGCCGCGACGCGCTGGGACTGCTGATCGGCTTCGCTGGCATCGTGTTCCTCAATACCGGAGCGGAATTCCGCGCCAGTCCACTGGGCGCTGCCGCACTGATCGCTGCACCGATCATGTGGGCCTTCGGTTCGGTTTGGAGTCGTGGCCGCGACCTGCCCAATGTTTGGATGAGCACTGCCGTGCAGATGCTCGCCGGCGGCGCGGTGCTGACCCTGATGTCGTTGGGCACCGGCGAAGCATGGCCGACCCGCTTCACCAGCAGCGGCATCGCAGTCATCGGCTACCTCGCAGTGTTCGGCTCGCTGATCGGTTTTACCGCCTACGTGTACCTGCTGCAGACCGTGCGTCCAGCGCTCGCCACCAGCTACGCCTACGTCAATCCGCCGATCGCGATCGCCTTCGGCGTGCTGTTCGCCGGTGAGCACCTCACCATGCACGAGGTGATCGCGGCGGCGATCATCCTCGTGGGGGTCGCGACGATTCTCACGGCCAGGCGCTGAACCAGGCACGCCGCGATCAA
>Ga0335394_10003371_pt1 | contig 18127 bp, 13 predicted proteins | sample MAT03_FD_205741 | JGI IMG/M metagenome (GOLD analysis project Ga0335394, IMG submission 205741) | Freshwater microbial communities from Lake Fryxell liftoff mats and glacier meltwater in Antarctica - MAT-03 (spades assembly) (version 2) ... | reverse complement strand
GAAGGACATCGGAAGATAGAAGCCAGTGAGCACGTCCCCTTTGTCGCCTCCTGGAATGTCGCTACCCTACCTTCAGACTTAACACGTTGCCGAATCCAGTTTGATGGCAACGCTGAACTGAGTTACGAACTGATGATGGCCAGTTTCGAGTTTATTAATTTTTTAATTGAACTTATGGACAACTATAAACGTCATCGCCTAACCGATTTTTCACAAACGTTTTACCGCAAGCTACTGCGTATAGACGATTGATGAAATTAAGCCGGACTTTTGCTAGTTCGGCTAATTTTCAAAACTAAGCTATGTGAGAGCAATAAATAATTTAAAAAATATTAATTTTATTAAGAAAGAATTCAGGAGTCAGAATGGGCTAAACCTTAGCTATCCGCTAACAGAATAGATTTTGTGTGATGGTTACTGAGCCTTGCCATTGGCGCAGCCTCTCGTAGAGAAGTGCAGCGTCTCATAGAGAAGGGTCGAAGTGCGGGTTTAAATCCCCACTAATTGATTCTGAATACTGAATCCTGGCTTCTGAATTCTTCTTCAATCATCGCTTTCCGCAAAATTCACTTGCTCGTAAAGGTCGCCAAGCTGAATTTTAAAATCAATTGTTTGCAGCAATAAAATTGCAGATTCGCCTTCAAGTTCAATAAATAACCATTGACCTTCCGCAGTTTTTACATATTGCATAACATGATAGTAATATTGGTCGATTAAGATATATTCTTTAAATTCAGGAATCGAGCGATAATACGAAAATTTATCTCCTTGGTCGTAATTTTTAGTCGATTTAGATAAAACTTCGGCAATTAGCAAGGGATTCATGACGGTAGTCGTATTCGTTCCCGTATAAACAGGTTGTCCCTGAATTACCATTACGTCTGGATAAGTATGCTGCCGATAACGAGGTGTCCACAAACGCACATCACTGATATAAACATCATATTTTTTGCCCTTTAAAGCAAACCTTAAATATGCATAAAAGTTGCCTGCTATTTTATTATGATTGGTAGTACCACCTGTCATCGGAATGATTTCTCCATCGCGGTATTCACTTCTAAATTCTGCCTTTTCTTCAAGTTCTAAATATTCTTCAGGTGTGTAATTGCGTTTTTGTAATTGCATAAAAATAATGTATAATGAACTCCGAAAGTTTAGGTTAATTATCAAATATTAAACTACTTGCTGGTGCTGCCAAAGTATGTTGTATGTCTAAATCTGCAATCACAGTGACTGTCAAATTATTCGCTGCTTATCAAGAAGCCTTTAAGGTTTCAGAACTGGTGCTGGAATTTCCTAATGGTATGCCAGTCAAAGCAGTATGCGATCGCCTCATAGCTGAACACCCTGAACTCTCCCAATGGCGTGACATCACCCGCTTTGGGATTAATCTGATATTTGTCCAACCAGATACCCTTTTGCAAGATGGCGATGAAGTTGTGTTAATTCCACCAGTTAGCGGCGGCTAAACCTATTTCACCTTAGCGCCAAAGCGAACAAAGCCATAAAAATCTTTAACTAAATGAGACGCGATAAATCGCGTCTCTACGTGAGGGTTTTGGGCTGATTTGAACTATAATATTGGTGATCGTCGGCTCGTTTATGCCAAGAGCTTATGACTTAGCACTTAGCTTCACTAAGTTGTCTAACTCTTGCTGCATCTGACTAACAACTAATTCATAGCATTCATTGACATATTGGCGATCGCTAGCTGCTTCCCGACCGTAGCGTTCAAACACAATTGGCGGGCAAATCTGTGTGTACATCGGCACAGGTAATGGAATATTGGGCAACGGGCCAAATGCTAATCCCCAAGGCAATCCGAGATAGATTGGAAAAACTTCCGGATCAATGCCAAACAGCCAAGGCATTCCCCACTCGTGAAGTTGCTGCACAATTTTGTAGCAGTCAGCGACCACAATTAGCGTATCGTGGGCACCCCAAGAAATCACAGGCACAATTGGCACATTTCCCCGCAATGCTAACTTGATAAATCCTTGCCGCCCCGCAAAGTAGATTTTGTCACGTAAATAATGCGGTCGGAAGAGGTCTTCCGCTCCACCTGGATAAACCAGCACGCTAGCTCCAGAGCGCAAGGCTGCATAAGCCATTTTTGGATGAGCCATGATTGCTCCAGCGTTGGCAATCAATTGTGCTAATGATGGACTAACCTGCCAGGCTTTAGGATGCATCAAACCATAAACTGGTCGTTCTACACCAAATCGTCGGAACCAGTCGTACATCATCATCGTCATATCGGGAGCCGGGAGTCCCCCATTGTGCGAACCAACCAAGAGGACTTTTTCCTGGGGTGGAATATGATCCCAGCCACTAGTTTTAACTCGGAAATAGTAGTGATACAAAAAGCTAAACCAGGGCATTAGAGATTCGAGGAACTTTGGATCTCGCTCATCCAAAGACCAACCGGGTTTGTTATTTAAGAGATGTTGCTTTTTTAACATCGAGGCATTTTAGCAGGATTTGTAAAGATTAAACAATATCTAAATTATTGTCTGACAAATAGGTAATTGCAAAAATTTAGAAAAATATGGCAACTTTTGTCGGTTGTGATACGCTATCTGCTTGAGGAGTTTTGAGGTACTGAAAATGACTAAACTGCGCGTGGGGTTACTGTTTGGCGGTCGTTCGGGAGAACATGAAGTTTCGATCAACTCAGCACGGGCGATCGCTAAAGCCTTGAGTGCAGAGCAAAATGCTAGTAAGTACGAAATACTGCCTTTTTACATCCAAAAAGATGGACGCTGGTTAGCGGGAGAAGTACCTCAAAAGGTTTTAGGAACTGGTATCCCGATACTGGAGTCTGAACAATCAACTACTGAAGGACATTTGACATCCAACCCCGAAACCCTGAGCAAGTGGCAATCTCCCTCTGAAGTTGCCCAAGTCGATGTTTGGTTTCCCATTCTTCACGGCCCCAACGGTGAAGACGGGACAATTCAAGGGTTACTCACCTTGAGGCAAGTCCCTTTTGTCGGTTCTGGGGTATTAGGTTCCGCAATGGGGATGGATAAAGTTGCGATGAAAATGGCGTTTGAGCAAGCGGGACTAGCGCAGGTGAAATATAAAGCGATAACTAGAGCGCAGGTTTGGTCTAATCCTTGCATATTTCCGAAACTGTGTGATGAAATTGAGGCAGCATTAGGTTATCCTGCTTTTGTCAAACCTGCTAATTTGGGTTCATCAGTAGGCATTGCTAAAGTGCGATCGCGCCAAGAATTAGAAGCCGCTTTAGATAATGCTGCCAGCTATGATCGACGGTTAGTTGTGGAAGCTGGTGTTGTAGCCAGAGAAGTAGAGTGTGCCGTTTTAGGTAACGATCAACCCCAAGCCTCTGTCATTGGAGAGATTACATATAACAGTGATTTTTATGATTATGAAACCAAATATACTGAGGGTAGAGCAGATTTACTGATACCTGCACCGATTCCAGATGCGATCGCTCGTCAAATTCAGGATATGGCTTTACAAGCTTTTGCAGCTGTTGATGCTGCGGGGTTGGCAAGGGTAGATTTTTTCTACGTGGAAGCGACAAAAGAAGTTTTGATTAACGAAATCAATACCTTACCAGGCTTCACTGCAACGAGTATGTATCCACAACTTTGGTCTTATAGTGGAGTTTCCTTTCCAGAATTAGTTGATCGGTTAATTCAACTTGCTCTTGAAAGGTATTCTGTTAGCTGACGAAGAAAACAAGCGAACTTATTTTTAGATTATTCTGGTGAAAAGACACAATAAATACAGAACTTTGGCAAAAGTTAGCCAGATTTGGTATCATTAGCTTTACAAAAAAAGCTACTTGAATCTAAAACTTTGTTACGGATACCCGATGCTTAACTCCTCCAGTACAATTTATTGACTAGAGGGGTACAAATCTGAAAGTAATCATGGAAAAAAGTCAGAGTGTACAGTATGAGCCAACCCGACCAATAGGGGACACTCCAGAACTGACAAACAGGAAATCGAGATTAAGAAAAAGCTCGAACGTTCTGATATATCTGGTTGCACATCATCCTTGGCTATTATTAACTGGGTTTTTAGCCATGTTTATCGGAGGAGGTGCTTTTGCCTTATATAGCTTAGGTAATGCTGGGCAGGTAACACAAGAAGAACCAGAAAAAATCCCAGTTATAGTTGAACAACCAATCAATGCGCCCTCTGAGAATAGTAATCCTACACCTTTATGGATGCTAGCTGCCATCGTCCTCAGTTGTGGTAGTGGTTGCTTGATCATTTTCCGAATGCTCAACCGTCCGACGCAACCGCAAAAAGTCCAAAAATATATTAACCGTCATCAGGCACGTTTAGCACAGAGTCATTACACAAGATTGGAACCACGTCTTCCCAAGAACCAACCAATTTTTGTGCCACAGCCACAACTAACGCCTATGATGCAGATGCCACCTAAAACAAAGCATCTAGTAACTGTTCTGCCAGCAGAACACAAGCATCACCTAGATACACGGACAGAATCTTTGGCAGACTTGCTGGATCTTCGTAAAGATAGTTCATTGTCGGCAATTTTACGACAGTATTAATAGTACTGTAAAGTAAAACCCGGTTAAATTAACACTTTTTGCCAATTAACTGATCTCAGATTCCCGACTTCTTAAAGAAGTCGGGAATCTTGTTATTGGGAGATTACTGGAAAACTGGATATTTTTCGATTCAGGACGCGATCGCGCCTAGTCCACGTTGCCCCAATACGGTTCGGTTAAGATCCCCCCGCCTGCGGCGACCCCCTTAAAAAGGGGGTAAAAGAGGGTTATAAGCCCCCTTTTTAAGGGGGTTGGGGGGATCTCCGAGGAATGAACACGTTAACCGAACCGTATTCCACGTTGCCCAATCGCTATTCAGGTAAAATCCCATTATCTTATCCCTTGCATCTACAAAGATGTGGGGGATAATTTTTAGAGATTAAGATAAATAAGGTGTAACCTATTGGCTTGGTTGGCGTGAAGATATGTTTAGCATAGTTACTAAGTATAAAAATATGCTTATCTTTCCTGTTTAAGTATTGAGCAACAGGTTTTCAGTATGTATAGAGACTTCGAGAATTATAAACGCTGTAACTATTCAATTTAGGTATTTATATGTTTTTGGTAACTGGAGCAACGGGAGGAATTGGTCGCAGAGTTGTGCGACTCCTACGGCAACAAGAACAGTCTGTAAGGGCATTTGTCCGCCTTACCTCGCGCTACAGCGAGTTAGAACATCGAGGTGCAGAAATCTTCATCGGTGATTTGCAGCAGGAAAAAGATATCCAGAAAGCTAGTCGGGGTGTTCAGTATATTATCAGCGCCCACGGTTCTGATAGCGATGCCCTATCTTTAGATTACCGCGCCAATATTGAACTCATTGACCAGGCAAAAGCCAATGGTATACAGCACTTTGTCTTCATTTCCGTATTAGGAGCCGATCGCGGTTATGAAGACGCTCCCGTTTTCAAAGCCAAACGAGCCGTAGAGCAATATTTGTCAGCTAGTGGCTTAAATTACACTATTTTACGCCCAGCTGGATTAGCATCTAACTTGCTGCCACTAGTAGAACGATTTCGAGAAACAGGATTGTATCTGCTCATAGGCGATCGCAAAAACCGTACCTCAATTGTCAGTACCGATGATTTAGCAAAGATAGTCGTAGATTCTGTAACAGTTGAAGGCGCTCGCAACCAGATTTTACCAGTGGGAGGGCCGGAGATTTTATTACGAGAAGATATTCCCCGGATTTTTGGTCGGATCTTCACCAAAGAGCCAGTAATAATTAACTCACCACTATTTGTCATTGATGGGTTACAAGCTGCATTAGGTTTATTTAATCCCCAAACACAAAAAGCTTTAGGAACCTTTCGCACATTGCTAGCAAATGAATTTTTCTGTACAAAAGATGAAATTGCCAACTTAGAGTCTATTTTTAACTTCCAGTTGGAAACATTAGAAAGTTTTTTGCGGCGCTATCTAGCAGTTTGAATTAAACACAAGTCATTAGTCATTAGTCATTTGTCATTAGTGAATAATAAAGGACAAATGACTAATGACAAAAAACAAAGGACAAAGGACAAAAATGAAATCTTCCCTAGCTGTCAATGCTGCTCAAGCACGTCAGACAAAAGAGCGATTCGCCAAACCAGAGGAACAACTCACATACGAATTGGGGAAGGCGGTACAGGAATTGCCACCCCTGTATACTAGATTATTAGCGGGAACGATGACACTTATCGTATTCGGAGCGATCGCCTGGGCGCATTTCTCCCAAATAGATGAAGTAGCAACAGCACCAGGGGAATTAATTGCTTCCACACAGGTAAGACCGGTGACATCTTTGGGTGGAGGATCAATTGTTGCTGTTAAAGTGCAAGAAGGCGATCGGGTTACTAAAGGTCAAATTCTGATTCAAAAAGATCCAGACTTGCAAAAAAGCGATGTTTCTCGCCTAGCCAAATCTACCAGATTGATTCAAGACGATTTGCAACGTTTGGATGCAGAACGCATTGGAGGCAAAACCACCGGAACAAAACTGCAAGATGAACTTTTAAACTCTCGCTTGCAAGACTACCAAGCGCGTCAAGCAGCAGCCGAAGCAGAAGCAAATCGCCAAATAGCACTTATCGATCAAGCCAAAGTCCGCTTGACTCGGTTGCAAGACAACCTAGTTAATGCCAAAAGCAGTGTTGCCAATGCTAAAACCAACGTTGTCAACGCAGACAGCATCCGCATTAAAATTGAAAGTAATTTGGCACTTGCCGAAGAAAGGGAAAAAAGCCTACGCACCCTAATTACTCCTGGCGCTGTACCTCGTGTAGATTATTTGGATGCCCAAGAAAGATTAACTCGTGCAAAAACAGAAATCACCAGGACACAAGATGAAGTGACCAACGCCCAGAATAGAAGAACAGAGGCTCAAGATAAAGTCACATCATTAGAAAAAGATATTGCTGCTCAAGTCCAAGAAATTCGCCAAGCAGAACAAGCCTACAAAGCTGCACGCAATCAGATCCAGCGTGTAACATCAGAACGCCAAAGTGAAATTTTGACCCAATTGAACAAACGCAAAGAAGAACTGACAACTGTTCAAGGTCAATTAGAGCAGGCGAGAAAGCAGCAAGCTTTAGAAACGATTGAGGCTCCCGTTGCCGGTACAATTTACAGAGTTAAAGCTACTAAGGGGCCAGTGCAATCGGGTGAAGAATTGCTGTCAATTTTGCCGGAAGGAGAAGAAATGCTCCTAGAAGTGAAAGTCCTCAACCGCGATATTGGATTTATTCGTCAAGGAATGAAGGCAAAAGTGAAAATGGCAACTTTCCCCTTCCAAGAATTTGGGACTGTAGGTGGCGAAGTTATGCAAGTTAGTCCCAATGCAATTGTTGATAAAGAATTGGGCTTAGTTTTTCCCACAAGAATTAAGCTAAGTAAACACTCGGTTAACGTCCGCAGTCAAGAAGTAGAATTTACACCAGGGATGGCTGCTACAGGTGAAATTGTCACTCGTAAAAAGTCAATTTTGACATTCATCACTGAGCCTGTGACGCGGCGGTTTAACGAGGCATTTTCAGTTAGGTAGATTTGTAGTCTTTGTAGTAAGTGCTGAGTGGAAAGAGTTACAAGTACCACTTCTACTCAGATTGATACCCTTGCTGGGCAATAATAACAGCCGTTATTCTTATTTAATGCTTAAGAACTTACGCATTGACAAAAAATACCAAATATGGATATAGCGGTTCCCATTCAGATGCGGTACAACGTTATATCCCAAGGTGTAGGGGCACGGTATGCCGTGCCCCTACGGGTGTACCTCACGTAAACGAGAACTGCTATATGGTTAAAAGCTACATCTTTCGTAAGGGTTTAGCAATGCTAAACCCTTACCCACGCATTTGTAACATTATTAATTAAAGTGAAATCAATACGGTTCGGTTAAAAATATTGTAGGTTGGGTTGAAGCTTTGCGAAACCCAACAAACGCCGCAAAATGTTGGGTTTCGTTCCTCAACCCAACCTACACATTTTTATTTTTTGAGCTTAACCGAACCGTATTGAAAGTGAAATGGTATTACGCAGTTTTTGACCCCTTATTTTTATCTCTTTGTAAGAAATTCTGGATTGGATATACAACAAGATAAAATAAAGATTTCATAAAGCCAATTGGCTGAATATTGTGTTTTTACTATGTTATGTGCAAATATCTAATATATCCGTGTTATTGACTAGAGAGTAATTCATTACTGGTTAGCAACATTTCAGTTTTGCATATCTACCCTAATTATTACAAATCGCACACCACTTGGTTCAAGTTGGGATTCACCCGTTTGAAGCAACTAGCCTAGTTTCTGCTGACTTATTTGGACAGCATTGACCACAAAAGCAGCAACTATTGTGCGAATTGTATTCCCCAGACCTAGATATGTTTCGGAAAAAGTGAGATCCTGCCCATTAGATACCGAAATGTGCAATTATTTGGCAGAACTGCTAGATACCTCGTCATATTGGTGTATGCAACATCCATTTTATTTTGAGGAAAAAAATTCATGAGAACTTTGAGCATCTTTAAAACAGTATCTGCACTGGCTGCGGCTTCTGTGCTAGCAGTAATTGCTAGCGGCGGAAAAGCATCAGCTATCACCTTTAACCTGGGTGGACCTGTTCCTACTGGTCCACAGGTAGCTTCAAGCTTTACCTACTCTGAAGGTGGTATTTCATTAACAGCAACGGGCGCAGGTCCTTTAATTGCTAGAAATGTTTTCCGTGTAAACGACGGTGCAACCAACAATGGTTTAGGAGTAACATTTACCAACTCAAATCTAGAGAACAATCAAGTCGATGGGTTCCTGTTTAGTGAAACGTTAACATTGGCTTTTAACCAAGCCGTAAACCTAACATCTGTCAGCTTTTCTAGAGTTGGCTCGAATGACAATTTTACTTTCTTGAACAATGGCGCCGTAGTGTTTAATAATCAGGTTATTGCTGGTGGCAACGGAACGGATACTGGCACTGGTACATTCAACTTTGCCTCTCAAGCAGGCACATCTTTCGGCTTCAGAGCTGGTCAAGCCAATGATGACTTTTACGTCAGCAGTGTTGAAGTTACGGCTGTTCCTGAACCAATAACGATCGCAGGAATGATTATGGGATCTGGATTTGGCGTGGTACTTCGTAGAAAGTACAAGAAAGCAGCAAAATTATCTACTAAAATGAGCAGTTAATTTTTAAGATTAGGGGCGAAGCTTACCACCTAAAGCACTAGGTTCTAGTATTTCCAATACATGAATCTGCTGTAGGGAAGTAAAGCTGTACGCCCCTATCTATGTATCTCCATCAAGTATTTCGTGAGATGGTATTATGAGGTGAATCTATTTTTAAAATTAGACTCCCTCATTGCAGACTACAGCTATGATGTCAGCGCTTATCCTCAATTATAAAGGGTTCAGTTTTTACCCAATGGATAGTTGATAAAAGTCGTTTCCCATGATTCGCTTAATTTCAGTATTGTTGAAAACTTTGTAGTAACCAGCCTAGCCCTTTGATAGACAAGATTAAGTATCTTACAAAAGTTATGATAGAAAACTACTCTATTGCCAAATCACTGAAAAATCCCGAATTGTGGCTATTAGGAATAGGCTCATCATTGGTAGCAATTAACTTGACGCTGGCATTAAGACATAGTGATATTACGAATCTTTACATATTTTTTTTATATTTTATAACTATATATTCTTTGCTTAAAGAAAAACGCTATGACTTAACTTTAGAAAGTGGAATTATCTCTAGTTGTTTAGGTACATTGCTGCTTATATTAGTATTTATTAACAGTACACTTCACATAAATAGTGTTGCCATATTCGTATTGCCACCTATCATGTCTGGCTTTGGTCTTGCTCTGTTGGCTTCCGGCTATCAGGGACTAAAGCAGTACCGAAAAGAGTTGCTAATACTAGGTTTTCTCACTATACGCAGTTTATTGGTGATGCTTCCCTATAAAATAGATATATCACTTCTAACTGCTAAATTATCTACAGTCATTCTTTGGTATACAGGTTTTCAAGTGAGTCGATCTGGAGTTATTCTTAATCTTCCTACAGGAAGTGTAGAAGTATATTATCGCTGTGCTGGGACAGAGATGATCATAGACTTGTTAAGCCTAGCAGTATTGTTTATTTGTATGTTTAACCTAAGTTTGCAGCAAAAATTCGTTGTACCAATAGTAGCTGCAACATTAGGATTTATTATCAATGGCTTCAGGGTTGCCCTCATGGCTATCTTAGTAGCACAGGGCGATAAGCAAGCATTTGAATATTGGCATCAGGGTGATGGTTCTCTGATTTTTTCCATGATTGCTACTCTATTTTTTGGCTGTTTCTGCTGGTTTTTACTCAGTAGAAATGAGCGAGAACATCAAAATACTACAGATACTCAAGGTGATGTACTGGAAACAAACCCGGATTAAGTTTTTGGCTTTAATATTTAGCACTGGGATGTTAGTTTTGGGAAAAGTGATATTATTTCCCAACCCAGACAAACCGAAAATTAACACCTTCGTTTTTCCAGAAGAAATACCTTTAGCAAAATGGCAACCAAGTGTGGCTAGCCCGATAAAATCTTTAACTAAAGAAAATCCAAACTTAGTGGCAGAAAAACATTATCGATATGTTAAAAATGATCTGCCTTTAGATATTGAAATGCGTTATTTGCAGAATCTTTATAACGTAGATATTGATGCGTATATCAAGCAGAATTTTGCCATAAAATCCTCTGCTGTGATGCGTCAGCAAGAGGGAATAGGCTACTACGGCGTGGGACTAGATAAACAAAAAGCCTATCTAAGTACGTGTATCAACCCACGGGGAAATAGTACCTTCACTCATACACAGTTTAGAAACAATCGCTACAAAGATATTAGCTTTGATCGAATAATGCCTATTTTACAAGGACAGGAGGCACTTTTAGACAAACGCTGTCTATGGGTACATTTATCGATTCCTTTAGGAAATTCTTCCCCAGAAGTTGCCTACCAGGTACTAGAGCAAGCTTGGTTATCCTGGTATCAATGGTGGCAACCCCGGTTTCCCAAACCTTGAATTTAATAACTGTACACTTTGTAATTATCTTTAACTTATGTCTGAAACTAACATCCGTGAATTAGTTGAAGTAGAATTCACAAAATTGAGTACATCAGTAAGTAGATCAGTAGAGACTATACAGCCTTTACTAGAGTTAATTAATCTTTGGCGGTTAGTTGGCTACGGTCTTTTGTTGTTCGCGTTTCTAGATATCATTGAGATTTTTGTACCCCCAAACTTCATGAATCCTAGTTGGGAATTTCAAACAATGGGGAAATTAGTTAGCCAAGTAGCTGTCCCATTAATGGGAGTATTGTTTGTATTTTCGGGTAAGTTGGCAAAACGAGCTAAATGGGAATCAGGCATCTTAGCTTTATTATCTTATTTAACCCTGTTAATTGGCTTGTTATTTATCTTACTAGTTCCTTTGGGAATACTTAACACAATACGTTTGTATAATACTAATATTGCCCAAATTAATACCGACTATAAGCAGAAGGTGTCTCAAGCTAATCAGGTTGAGCAGCAATTTAGCCGAGCTTCACCTGTAGATATAGATAATTTTCTCAAGCGTCAAGGTCGGTCATCATCTGGCAAAAATCCTGAAGAATTAAAAAACCAACTCCTCTCAGAACTTACGCAAGCAAAACAACAACTTAAGAAGCAAACGGAAGCAAATAAGTCTTCTACGACTCTAGCTTTACTCAAAAATTCTGTGAAATGGAATCTAGGAGCTTTAATATCTGCGGCTTTGTTTATTAGTATTTGGAAAGAAACACTCTGGGCGAGAAAGCGGTAAGCTATGGGATAATCTAACTAATTCCAGCCATCGCCGCCCAAAAAAGCTATTACCGCCAACTGGAATTAAGAGACTAGATTCTCAACCTACCATTACAACACTTCCTGCTGCTATGAGGTACAGATACTTGGGATGCTATTAGTAGTCTGTCAAGCTAGTAATGAAAAGTTTGTAGTAAGCACTTTAGTGCTTAGAAAATAAGGACTGAAGTCCTTACTACGAACTTTCTTACCCATCAATTTAAACTTGACAGACTATTAACACAGATAAACAATAATTCGATCAATTAGTGTACCTCATAACTTCGGGAAGTGCTGTAATACTGGCTGCCGTATTAACTTTGTTGTGATTGTGGCGAGAAGTACCAGAGTCTTGAAATTAAAACCATAATTCTGGATTCGTTAATTTGTAATCAATTTCAGATGGTGTCAGATAATTTGCCGTTTTTGCTGTAGCTACGCCCATCATAGACATCCCTTGACTGATTACAGAACCAACATTGGAATTACTCAAACTAGAGATGGTTTCTGGTGTTAGATAATTTGTTATTTCCTTAATCCCTTGATTTATCAGAGAACCAACATCGGAATTATTCAAACTAGAGATGGTTGCTGGTGTCAAATATTTTGTCGCCTGTGTACTGAGGCGTAGTAGCTTGTCGTTAGACATTGCTTGGCTTACCGCAGAACTAACATTAGAAATATTCAAACTAAAGATTGTATTTTGTGTACTATTGCCTGCCGTTTCTGTGACAATTTGACGTACTTGGGCATCACTCAGGTTGGAGTTAGCACTTAGCATCAGAGCAACTACACCAGCAACGTGTGGAGCAGCCATAGATGTGCCGCTATAAGTGGCATACTGATTATTCGGAACTGATGAATAAACCTTGACTCCCGGTGCTGTGACGTAAGCGATTTCGTTCGTTCCAGAGCGGTTAGAGAAGTTGGGCATATTATTATTTCTATCTACTGCCCCAACAGCAATTCCCGACTTGTAGGCATAGCGGGCGGGATAGTCTGGTGATGAGTCACCATCATTACCTGCTGCCATGACGACGATCGCTCCTTTGCTGCTGGCATAGTCAATGGCTGCCTCTAGAGTCCGATTGGAAGACGCGCCTCCTAAACTGAGGTTTATCACATTAGCTCCATTATCCACAGCGTAGCGAATACCTTTAGATATGGAATTATAGGAACCGGAGCCAGAGTCATTTAAAACTTTGACGGGCATAATTTTGGCATTATAGGCAATTCCAGTGACACCGTAGTTATTATTCTCTCCTGCGATCGCGCCGGAAACATGAGTACCATGACCATTTATATCTAGGGTGTTATTGTTTTTCTCAGAGAAATTCCAGCCGTAATTATCATCAACATAGCCATTGCCATCATCATCTATGCCGTTACCCGCAATTTCGTTGGCATTAGTCCAGATATTATTTCTTAAATCCTCGTGGTTATAGTCAACCCCAGTATCTACAACGGCGACAACAACGCCGTTACCTGTATATCCCTGTGCCCAGACTTCTGGAGCTTTAACAAGGTCTGCTCCCCAATTATTGCCACCCAAATCAGCAACATCAGCAAAGGTATTTTGATTAGTAGCTCTAGCCACTGCTGCTGCTGCATTAATCAAGCCATAGCCATTGGTGGAGTTATAATTCCCAGTGCTAAAAGCATTAGCATTAGCGTTATTGCTATTTTGCAACTGCACATCAGCATCGGTTGAGTTGTAGCTACTACGTCCGATGAAGTTGAGGCTGTAGTCATCCTTTGTATTAAAGCTATCTAATGAGGAGATTGAAGAGACGTTTATCTGTTTCTCTGATAACAGATTTTTATTAACATCATTACGGAGCATAAGTATTTTTTCTCAAAGATAGCGATCGTTTTTTTGACAGCTTGAGGTATTAAAACCTTTGCTAAACAAAAGTTTTAATGTGTGAATAAGTCGTATTGTTAATAATTACTATGAAACTTCATAACAAAATGCTAATTCTATTACTAAACAGCATAATCAAAAGTAGAATTTTTGTTAACATCTTAATTGATACAATCGATCTTAAATTGGTAGTAGTGTAAGTATAAATTGGTGGAATAAAAAGTTAATTGCGTTATGTATAGCAATCCTAAATGAGTTACAAATAAAAAGATCCCCGACTCCTTCAAGAAGTCGGGGATCTGAGTCTCTTAGTGGAGAGCAAATCAAATATTTTACTTTTCAGAAACCACACTTAAGGATTGTTCTATGCCAAGCTATTTCCTGCTGTCGTTGTGACTATCTTACGCACTTGAGCATCAGTTAAGCCTTTTTTAGCACTGAGCATCAGCGCAACTACACCCGCAACATGAGGAGCCGCCATAGATGTTCCGTCTTTAACACCATAGTCATTGCCCAGAACTGTCGAGTAGATACCGATTCCTAGATACCCGTCGTCCTCAAGTGTCAAATATGCTCCAGGAGCTGTAACGTATGCAAGTGGAGTCGTTCCAGCAAGGTTGGAGAAGTCAGCCGCCAGTGTTCTATTATAAGAGACTGCTCCAACCGCAAGTCCCAACTTGTCAGCATAGCGAGCTGGGTAGCCTGGTGCTGACTCACTCTCATTACCTGCTGCCATGACAACAATTGCTCCTTTGCTGGCAGCATATTGAATAGCTGACTGTTCATCACTGCTCGCAGATCCACCTAAACTGAGGTTAATAACCTTAGCTCCATTATCCACTGCGTAGCGAATACCTTTGGCGATCGCGCTACCGTAACCTTGACCATCGCTATCTAAAACCTTGACTGGCATAATCTTGGCATTATAGGCAATCCCTGTGACACCAAAGTTATTTTTTACTGCGGCGATAGTGCCAGCAACGTGAGTACCATGACTGTTATCGTCTAATGGATTGTTATTGTTGCTGACGAAGTTCCAACCGTTGACATCATCAATGTAACCGTTACCATCATCATCTTTGCCGTTGCCAGCAATTTCCTTGGTATTTTTCCAGATATTAGCCTTCAAGTCTGGGTGATTGTAATCTACCCCACTATCTATCACAGCTACAATAACGCCCTGACCTGTGTATCCCTTTGCCCAGACTTCCGGTGCTTTAATTGCGTCGGCTCCCCAATTATCACCACCCAAGTCAGGCACATCAGCAAAGGTAGTTTGACCTAATGCTTTTGCCACTGCTGCTGCGGCATTAATTAAGCCATAACCTGTAGTGGAGTTAAACCCGCCACCATTAGCAGGAGTCAGAGTAAACGGTATATAAACAGCGTTATTACTTTCATTGCTTTCGGCAACATTTCCGCCACTGTCTGCTTTGAACATTAGATAGTATTTACCAGCAGCAATGGTGGTGTCGATAGTCCAAGTTGTAGACTGTGAAATCACACCAGACACTGCAACTGCAACACTATTCTCAGAGGCATACCCTATGGAAATATCATCATCATTACCGAGGGTTGTATCTCTGGAAAGATAAAAATATGTGTTACTAGCAGCAGCATTTCCATTACCTTGGTTTTTAAGCTTATAGCTGAGTGTAATCGTCGTACCAATGGCGGCGCTAGCAGGAGCCGTAGTATTTTGTATTACTAAGTCTGGTGCAGTAATTTTAATTGCTTTGGCAACGACGTTGTTATTTTCATTGCTTTCCTTCAAAGACGCGTCGCCATCTGCTTTGTACAGCAGATAGTAATTACCAGGTGTAGTTTTGCTGGGAAGGGATAAGGATGTAGACTCTGAACTTACAGCAGAGGGCGCAAGGTCGTTATAGTTATTGATGTAGTCATAACCTAAATAGACATCATCATTGCTGAAGCTTGTATCTTTGGAAAGATAAAAGTATGTAGAGTTAAGACGACTAGTTTTGCCATTACCTTGGTTTTTGACCTGATAGCTGACTTTGATTGAAGTGCCAATGTTAGCGCTAGCAGGAGCGATCGCATTTTGTATTACCAGGTCTGGTGCAGCAATTGTAATTGCTTTGGCAGTAACATTGTTGTTTTCATTACTTTCAAAAATCTCGCCATTACCATCGGCTTGTAATAGCAGATAGTAGTTTCCAAAAGTGGTACTACTACTGAGTACCAAAAATTCAGATTCTGAGCTATAATAATCGGCACCCAATCCAGAATAGAAGTAGTTCTGGTCAGAGTCTAAGAGTGTGTCATCGTTGCTCAAAGCGGTATCTTTAGACAGATAAAACTTTGTTGTACTTGTACCAGCAGTTGCAGTACCTTGATTTGCCAGTTGATAATTGACTGTGATTAAGCTACCGGGGTCAACAAGACTGGGAACTGAAACATTTTGGATGATTAAGTCTGGTTTGGGGCCATTAATAGTAATGGCTTTGCTAACAATATTGTTAGTTTCGTTGCTTTCGCCAATTTTGCTATCGGCATCTGCTTTATACAACAGGTAATAGTTACCACCACTGATAGTATTGCCAATGACGATTGAGGATGTTTGTGTCCTAGAAGCACCTGCGGCAATAGCGTTAACTGCATCAGAACCTAACAATACGTCATCAGTGCTGTAAGCATTATCTTTGGATAAATAAAACTTGGTATTAGTTGCAACAGCACTACCAACACCTTGATTCTTCACCTGATAGCTGATGTTAATAGTCTTACCAACAGATGCCGAAGTTGGAGCTACAGCATTTTGGATGATTAAATCAGCTTTGGTAATGGCGATCGCTCTGGCAATAATATTATTATTTTCATTGCTTTCGGCAACATCTCCATCACTGTCAGCACGATACAGTAAATAATAGTTACCAGTAGCGATGCTATTGCCGATGGTAATTGTGGTTGACTTTGAGAGATAGCTACCTGCTGCAATACTGCTGATGGGGTTATAACCAAAGTCTGTATCATCACTGCTGAGAATTTTATCCTTGGATAGATAAAAGTTGGTCTGGCTAGCAACAGCGCTACCAACACCTTGGTTTTTCACCTGATAGTCCAGTTGGATGGTACTACCAACAGATGCGGAAGTTGGAGCGATCGCATTTTGGATGATTAAATCAGCTTTGGTAATGTTAATTGTGCCAGCAACAGCGTTATTGCTTTCATTGGTTTCGGCAACATTTTCATAGCCATCAGCTTGATACACCAGATAATAAGTACCTACGGCGACGCTATTGCCGATGGTGAGTGTGGTTGACTCTGGGCTATAGTAACCAGACGGAATGTTACTTACGTCGTCATAACCTAAGAATATATCTTCACTTCCTAAAGAGAGGTCTCTAGACAGATAAAACTTGGTGTAGCTATAACCAGCACTGGCATTGCCTTGGTTTTCAATTTCATAGGTCAGTTGAATCGTACTGCCAACAGAGGCAGAACTGGGATTTGAGGTATTTCGGACTATCAGGTCTGGTTGAATCGCAAGAGCAGCGATCGTCCTTGACGTTGCCGGAGGCATCGCTTGGGTAGCATTATCGTTGCTTTTGCTGCTCTTTAAAACATAATTATCCGTGTAATTTCTACCTTGAAAAGTGTCGATTCCTGTAGCAGTGTAACTACTGCGATCGCTCGATCTAAAACTATTTACACTACTCAAACTGCAACCAGAGTAATTATTAGCATCATCAAAAATATTAGATGTTTTTGATGATACAAGGCTAGCTTTTATACCAGGATTTTCATTAAAAGAGTTAGGGTCTTTGGTAGAAAGCATTAGTAGTTTCGCCTCGTATATTCAAGTAAATTTGCATCAGAATAAGTACTCAAATCCTTGACATATCAGGGATTGAGCCGGAAAGGATTTCTTTGTAAGACAGGTGCTACAAATACACTTAACTATAAAATCATTTAATTAGCAAGTAATATTACAGTTTTCTGCGCACTTAAGAAATTCAAAAGGCGAATGAAGTTATGCTCCATTCGCCAAAGACTATCTTTAAGCCGCTTTTTAGACATCAAGTAAGCACAAGTTAAAAGCTTGTTAAAGCTACTAAATGTTTGCTTGCTGCCGTTGATATAGCGAATAGTACAAACCTTTTTGTTGCAATAACTCTGAGTGAGTCCCACGTTCGGCAATGATACCTTGCTCTAACACCAAAATCAAATCAGCACGTTTGAGCGGAGCAAAGCGGTGAGCAATCAGGAACACGGTACGATTAGCGGAAACTTTTTGCAGGTTTTGCAGTACTTGCTGTTCAGTTTCACTATCCAAAGCGCTAGTAGCCTCATCTAAAACTAAAATTGGCGCTTGGGAAAGAAATAATCTTGCTAGGGCAATACGTTGTCTT
>Ga0335394_10003368_pt1 | contig 18130 bp, 8 predicted proteins | sample MAT03_FD_205741 | JGI IMG/M metagenome (GOLD analysis project Ga0335394, IMG submission 205741) | Freshwater microbial communities from Lake Fryxell liftoff mats and glacier meltwater in Antarctica - MAT-03 (spades assembly) (version 2) ... | reverse complement strand
TATCTCTTGTCCAGTTATAAACTGTGCCTGGCACCGTACCGCTGTTTACTATTGTTGTAATGGCAGAACCAGAGCATATTGTTTGTGCTGCAGGGGTCGCTGTTGCGTTTGGTGTTGGGTTAACTGTTATTGTTCCCGTTGCTGTTACAGTACCGCAACCACCGGTTAACGTAACCGTATAGTTAAATGTACCAGTTGCTGTTGGCGAACCGCTTATGGTTACCACATTAGCAGCCCAGTTACCAGTTACTCCTGCCGGCAAACCAGCAAAGGTTGCACCCGTTGCACCACTTGTTGCATACGTAATAGTAGTGATTGAGGTATTTACACACACGGTCTGTGCATTGGTCCCTGCAGCAGAGGTTAATGTAATGGTATTATCAGGCGTTACAGTAATAGTTCCGCTGACAGTACCTCCGGCACAACCGCCGGTTAATGTTACTATGTAATTAAATGGAGAACCAACTGTTGTAGTTGGTGAACCACTGATGGTTGCCACATTGGCTGCCCAGCTTCCTGTTACACCCGCAGGTAATCCTGCAAAACTTGCACCGGTAGCACCGGTTGTTGCATAGGTAATATTAACGATAGCGGTATTAATACAAACGGTCTGCGCATTGGTACCTGCAGCAGAACTTAGTGTAATGCTGTTGTTTGGAGATACCGTAATGGTTCCGGTAATAGTAATATTGCCACATCCACCAGTTAAAGTAACCGTGTAGCTGAATGTTCCTGACGCTGTTGGAGTACCAGTGATTGTTACAACATTGGTTGCCCATAAGCCTGTTACTCCTGCCGGTAATCCTGCAAAAGTTGCACCGGTAGCACCGGTAGTTGCATAGGTAATATTGGTGATTGCCGTATTGATACAAACCGTCTGTGCATTGGTGCCGGCGGCTGAAGTAAGCGTGACAGTATTATTCGGTGTTACCGTAATGGTTCCATTGGCAGAAGTCTGCGTACCGCATCCACCGGTTGTAGTAACTGTATAATTAAATGTACCGGATGCCGTTGGAATACCGCTAATTGTTACCACATCCGCAGCCCATAAGCCTGTAATACCGGCAGGTAAACCTGTTATAGTTGCACCGGTTGCGCCGGTTGTAACGTACCAGATGTTGGTGATGGCTGTAGTGATACAAACCGTTTGGGCCGTAGTAGCAGGCGCAGAAGTAAGGGTAAGCGTATTAGCAGGACAGCAACTGGCCGCAGTATAATCAACCTGAATGGAGAAGTCTTGAGGCACATCAGGAGCCGCAGCAGGATTACCTAAATCAATTACAGGTGCCCATGTACCCGTACTTACATTTTTTTGAATGGCATTATCGCCAGCTGCTCCCCTTGATCCCGTAGTTGTTTTTGATGGCGCAAAATGAGTGGTTGCCGGATTTCCTCCAACAACGGAAGCCCACTCTACCCAATAAGTTCCCGGCCCAAGGGTTACTGTTATATTGGCTTCATTCTTCCAGATCTTTCGGGTTGTGCCTGTAACGGAGCCCGGAGGCGGAACAGTAGAATTAAATATCCGGAACAAACCCGGACTTAATGAAGTACTCAACCGGTTTGTAATCAGATCACCAAAAACAATCGTAGTGGGTCCCAGGGCAGGATTGGAATTGTGTATCTGTAAAAATAACCCTGTAAACGGAGTTGGTGTTAGAGCGGCTCCTGTCTGGTACGCATAGAAACTCAATTTGCTGAGGTTCCAGGTTTCTCCGGCAGGTACAGTAAAATCATCGGCCAGCGTAAATGATCCCAATGCGCATGTGTAACCACCACTGGTATTGGATTCCGTAAGATTGCCCGTATTATTCTGCACTTCACTCCAGCTTGTTCCGGCCGGGGCCGCTACTCCGCTGTTGCTTATTGTACCGGTACTCAGCCCTCCATTAAAATAAGTTAATGGCCCTGGTGCACAATTCACAGTAATCGTTCCGGTAGCTGTAACTGTTCCGCAACCGCCAGTTAAACTAACGGTATAATTAAACGTACCGTTAACTGTTGGGGTTCCACTGATGCTAACCACATTGCCTCCCCATACACCGGTTACACCTGCAGGTAATGAACTTACTGTAGCCCCGGTAGCACCAGTGGTAGCGTAGGTTATATTGGTAATAGCCGTATTGATCAAAACAGTCTGGTTATCGGTTCCCGGAGCTGAACTTAATGTTATACTGTTGTCTGGAGATACGGTAATTGTTGCCGTAATCGGCGTACCTGTACAAGTTCCCGATACAGGCGTTATTGTAAACGTTACTGTTACCGGTGCCATGGTAGTATTGGTTAATGTACCGCTGATATTACCGGCACCGCTTGGTGCAATACCGGTTACTGCCACATTATTATCTCTTGTCCAGTTATAGGTTGTAGCTGCTATCGGGCTGCCGCTGAGTACAATCGTAGTGATTGCAGACCCTGAACAAATTGTTTGTGCTGCCGGTGCAGCTGTTGCGCTTGGTGTACCTGTTATACTTAGTACAACCGATGCGGCATTATATTGAATATTCCAGCTAAGGCCCGCAGGCAAAGCCGGATAATTAATCGTAGTAAAAGTTCCAACAACTGTTGTGGCTGTCATGATGGTATAGGTTTCGCCGCAGGAAGGTGTGTAGCCACCAAAGAGTACCACATCCAGAATACCGCTTAATGTAGCGGTGCCTGTTACCTGCAACTGATCGTACTGGGTACAAACCGTGGTGCCGCCTATTTCAATCAGCTCGGTTCCGGTACCGTTTGTATAACCTGCTCCAAAAGCCGTACAGCCTGGAGAAAGACCCGGTGAAACAACTCCTCCAGTATTATTAAACACAGCTCCGCTGTATAAACCGCTTCCTTTATAAGTACCGTTATTCACCACTGCCCCTCCATTTATATTCAAAGTGGCATTATTGGTAACTGTTGCCCCGGCATTTATAGTAAGATTAAATACCTGTGCGGTACCTCCTGATATCAAGGGCGAATTGGGTGTTCCTGATGGAATGATAACACTGGTTGTTGCAATTGGAACTGCGCCGCATGACCAGTTGGAAGGAGTGAACCAATTATTGGTTGTTCCAATCCAGGATGTTGATGCACAGGCAACCACCGTAATGGTTCCTGTTGCCGTAATAGCGCCGCAACCACCTGTTAAGGTTACTGTGTAATTAAATGTACCTAATGCAGTAGGTGTACCGCTGATGGTTGCTATATTAGCGGCCCAACTGCCCGTTACACCTGCAGGCAATCCGCTGAAGGTTGCGCCGGTTGCGCCGGTTGTAGAATAAGTTATATTGGTGATTGGCGTGTTAAGCAAGACTGTTTGGGCATTGGTTCCTGCAGCAGAACTAAGGTTGACGGTATTAACCGGGCAACTGATCACTAAACTATAGGTCAGGCCATCCCCAAAACAGCCGTTTGCATCAGTAGCTTTTACAACAATTGGAAAAGGACCCGATTGTGTTGGTATACCGCTTAATACACCTGCAGCAGATAAAGTTAATCCTGTGGGTAACGTACTTGCAGTAGTGTAGGTTACAGTAGGCGCTCCACCAGTTGAGATAAAGGTTTGGCTGAAAGCAGTACCAACGGTACCCGTAGTTGTTGCCGGATTGGTAACTGTAATTGTTGGGCAAAAACACAATGACACTGTTTGAGGTATATTTACATTATCTATTGTAGCAATATCTCCCTGCGAGTTGGTAAGTACACAAATTTTTATCTGTAGTTTATTTCCCGTAATACCAGTTTGTGTAACGGTGACAGAACCATTTTGATCTACAGATGGAAATGCATATTGTATAGTGCCTGCACCGCCACCAAACTGATTAGGGATGGTAACAAATGCACCACCATTTATACTGTATTGAACTAAAATATAATCCTCATTGTCAAAACCCAGCCATGCCAGGTCAACAGAAAACTGCACAGTTCCTGAAGCGGAAATATTTATCTCAGGACTAATCCAGCAAATTTCCTGGTCGGTATCTAATGTTTCAAGTTTGCCAGCGGCTGTCGTTTGAAAATAATCTCCATTATCTCTACCTATACCAGTGGGTGGTTCATCTAAAGTCCATGGCGACATGGTCCAGTTCACCCCGAAAAAATTATTGACCTGGTTCAACAAATATCCTTTATTCACTACACTGAAAGTTTCGCTGTACGGACCATTTGAAACAGCCCCTACTGTATAGCTTGCGGTGGAGGTACAACCAGGAACAGAGGCATCGGTAATGGTTACCGAGTAACTGTTTGTGGCTAAACCACTGATGTCCTGTGTAGTGGCGGCATTTGACCAAACATAAGTATAGGGAGGATTACCACCGCTTACACTAAGGTCAATAGTACCATTGGAAAAGCCACAGGAAGAAGGGCTTGTGATGGCCAATTGCACAATAGGTGATGATATCACCGTAGCCGTGGTAGTTTGGCTGCATGATGCAGCATCGGTTACGGTGATGGTATAAGTACCCGCTGTTAATCCACTGATGGTATATGTTCCGCCTGAAGATGCTATTTCTGTACCAGCAGGGTTTCCACTTGATGGGCCAGTCCAGCTCACATTATAAGGTGCAGTTGCTCCTGTAGCTGTTACGTTTATTGCTCCAGATGATGCGCCATTGCAAACAATATTTCTGAGTGTTGTGGTTATTACTGGTTGCGTACAATTGAGCGTAACGCCTGCCTGGGGTACTGAAACATTATCTATCGTAACAATTTCAGCATTGGCATTGGTAAATACCACTACCCTTATCCTTAGTGAAGTGCCTGAAATTCCTCCCTGTGTAACGGTATGGGAACTTGTAAATGGCGCCCCGGCTGCTCCAAATGGATAAGCCACCGTGGCACAGGCATTGCCTCCAACCTGGTTGGCTACCATCGTGTAGGCTCCTCCATTAACGCTATACTGTACTCTTATAAAATCTCCCGAACAATTATTGGCCGCAATATCAGTATCAAATCCTACCCAACTGAGGGCTACAGACAGGGAAACAGTACCTGCTGCACTGATATTCAACAAAGGGCTTTCCCAATAAACTTGCTCATCCAGGTCAATGCATTCTAAAACTCCGGCGGCAGTGCTGTTGAAATAATCAGCAGGATCCCGGAGATCAGTAACAGCATCTGGAGGATTGGTACGGCAGGAACCTGTGGGATCCCATGTAGACAAAGACCAGTTCACTCCTGTAAAGTCATTTATACAATTGATTTTATAGCCTTTGCCGGGGGTAGAAAAAGGTTCTGAATATTGTGCATTCACCATGCCGGCAGTACAACCAAATAAAAAAACCAAGAGTACTTTTTTTATCACAATTTCAAAAAAAACATCCCTAAGTTTTGAGAATAAGGAACAGCGAACACTATTGTTGTCAGATGTCAATGCTGTGTTTGTTAACTTCATAACATGTTGGTTATTGGCGATACATGTAAATATCAATTTCTTCATAAAAGGAATTTTGCAGGTGTAATTTTTATTAGATGGTACAGCAGGTATTTTATTTTGGTTCATAACAATTGTTTGTATCCGGGTACTAATATAAAAATAGTACAATAGCATCTCAATAAGCAACTGTACCCGGCAGGGGATTAGCCTGTTATGTTTTGGTATTTTTAATGCAGTTAGATTTAAAAGAGTATGACCTTACGCCAGGTAAAAAATGGGGTAAAAACTTTCGTCATAATTAAATTATTACATTTATAATTAAAAAATTACCAACGGGTAAATTTCCCGTTGACATCCTTTTCAGAATTCACAATGATTTAATTGGGGGGGTAAGGACGAAAAACTATTAGTTTGGTATAAATGCTAAATAAAACTAAGCTTTAAATTTTTAGCGGCAAAATAATTGAAGCGGAAATATGAAAATCATTTCGATTGTACCTGGAAGTAATTTTGCTTTACAATTCTTTCGCAAACTTAAGTGAAAAGAAAATTATTGTCTCATAACGCAAGCTGAAGGCCACGTATGTTTTATGACATAAAAAAACTCCAACCGGTTATTTGATTGGAGCTTTTTATTTACTTAAAAAATATTTTAATTATCAGTCATTAATTTATTCAGCGATAATTCATCAGCCGAAATAGGCCAAATATAACCCGTTTCGCTTGGAACTTTTGCAGGTACTGAACCTTTTGCAGGTATAGTTTGTAACAAACGTAAAAGGTCAGTGTTACGCATACCCTCACCTAAAAATTCAATACGCCTTTCCAGTAAAATAGCATCAATTAAAGCCTGTTGATTAGCTGCCGCAATCGTAGTTAAAGGATCTGAACGCTGACGAACAGCATTTAATAGTGCCAAAGCACGGGTATCAACCACTGTATTAGTACGGGCTAAAGCTTCGGCCAGGTTTAACATTACTTCTGAGTAACGAATTACGGGTGGGTAATCGAGGTATGGATTGGGATTTTGATACTTGGTTAAAAACCGCTTTCCACTTGTTACATTTAAAAATATAAAGTTGGTTCTTCTGGCATCTGTTGCCAACCAGTTGGTATTTGCAACAATACCAGTTGGATTTAAAGAATATTCTGCAGAACCCAAAGCCGTACCATTGCGGGTAAAATAAAAACCAAGTTGGTTCTGTGTACCAGGATTATCGCCTGTAACGTTGGTCATAGGCAGAGAGAAAATAGATTCAGTTGTATTATAAGTAGCAAGGAAAATGGTTGCTATATTGGGTTGTAAAGCATGAAGTACACCTGATGTGGCACTGAATGGAGCTGTATTTTGAGCTACAATTTTATTGGCCTCTATAATTAGCGCCGGGTAATTCTGCATTGTTAAATATACCCTTGTTTTTAAAGCAATAGCTGTATTGCGATGAGCTCTTGTTGTATTAAGCTCTGCAGTAGCATAAGTTAAAGGCAAATTAGTCTCAGAAAAATTCAGGTCGTTAATGATTTGCGTGTAAATAGCATTAACATTACTTCTTATCAGGTCAGATGCTCCTGACCCTTTTATACCGGTCAGTCGCAGTGGCAACCCTGGCCTGCTTCCATTACCATCGGCAAAAGGGCGAGCATAAAATTGTAGCAGGCTGTAGTACGATAAAGCCCTTATTAACGTTGCTTCTCCAAGAAAAATATTAGATTGTGGAACCCCAACTACACTTGTCCCCTTTGCAGCCATACCATCTATGAAAAGGTTACAGAGGTTGATGGTGTAGTAAGCCTGGCTCCAAAGGTTACGCACAGAATTTTGTGAAGTTCCCAATGGATTAAGGTTCCAAACATCAAAACCGGTAACCACATTAGTTGTTTCGTTGATAAAATCTTCTCCGCGTATATCACCAAATACAATATAACGGCCACCGTAAAAATTACCATTTTTTAATGCCTGGAAAAGAGAACGAGCTTGGTTTGTTACCCTTTCGGGCGTATCAAATGCAGTAACATCAGTAATTGAAGTTTGCGGAACCGGTTTTAACAGAGCCTTATTGCAGGATATAGTTAACAGCGAACTAAGGCAAACTGTAAAAAGAAATTTAAATTTATTTTTCATTCTTTAGAATTTATAATGTATAATTCAAGTTTATTTACTTTACTAAAACCCAAGGTTTACACCAACTGTTATGGTACGTCCATTAGCAATGGTATTTCTGTCCACACCCTGGCTCGAAGAATTGGTTCCATTAGAAGATACTTCCGGATCAGGTCCAGGATATTTGGTAATTATCCACAGGTTAGTACCCCTAACAAAAAATCTTGCACTCGATATTTTTAACTTGCCTAAATGCTCGGCTGGCAAAGAATACCCAAATGCCACGTCTTTTACTTTTATAAAATCGCCTTTAAAAACATTATAATCCATTGGCAGTCCAGAGCCGTTTGATACGTTATCACCAAATACAGGACGTGGAACAGTAGTTACATCTCCTGGATTTTTCCAGGCAGTCAGCACATCAACATGGTTGTTCCAGAAACGTTGGTCATGAAGGCCGGCCCATGATCCATAATATATATAGTTACCACCCTGATAAGTTAATAATACATCCAGGTCAAAATTCTTATATCTGAAACTATTCGTTAAACCACCATAAAATTTTGGTATCGCATTATACATCACTGCATCTGCTGTCTGATTAATGCTGTTGGCAGTACCGTCCTGCCTGTTATAACGGGTGCCATCAGTGTTACTCCAGTTAAACTGACCAGCCCTTGGTGCAAATCTGTAAAGTATTTGATTGCCTATTTGATTTAACAGAACCCTGCTACCGGTTGCCGGATCAACACCTAAACTACGCACTACCCAAATACTTCCTACCGATTGTCCTACAGCAGTTCGGCTAATAGTTTCAAGGGTAGATGTTGAAGTTAAAACTTCATTCAATCCAGGAGCCAGGGCCGTTACCCTATTCTGGTTATTTGTGTAGTTGAAATTAATATTCCAGCTAAAGTTTTTGTTTTGAACGGGAGCGGTATTCAGCGTTATTTCAATACCCTTGTTATACATTTTACCTGCATTTTGAGGTACGGATGTTGGCAAACCTGCCGAAGGAGCCTGTGGTACGTTCAATATCAGGTTGCTCTGGTTATTTTTATAATAGCCAATTTCCAGGTTAATGCGATCGTTTAACATGCCAATATTTGCACCAAAGTTAAATTTCTCACTAGTCTCCCATCTCAAATTATTATTACCTGCCTGGTTGAAAATTAAGGTAGGAAGACTGCCATACAAACCTGAATTATAAGTAGAATAGGTAACAAAATCATTAATCCCTGAAGTATTTCCTATTTTACCAAAACTGCTGCGAAGTTTAAAACTGCTGAAAACAGATTTCAGGCTGTTCCAGAATTTTTCTTTAGACACTTCCCAGGCACCAGAAACGCCATAAAAGGTTTCTTGTGTATTAGGCAGCGCAGAGTATTTATCCTGACGCAGATTAGCTTCAATAAAGTATTTCTTGTTGAAATCATACTTCATACGCCCGAAATAAGAGGATAAATAGTTTTCACCTAAGGCACCGAGTGTACCGGCTGTATTATTGATTCCCCATCCTGCCTGTATAACAGTATATACCGGATCGGCTATAGCCTGGCGGTTAACGCCAAAACCTACCGCTGTGCGGCGGTCTACTTCTTGACCTGCCAAAACACTTATGTTATGCTTTTTTGCAACGGTGTAATCAAATTGTAAAGTATTGTTCCAGGTCCATCTTTTATCGTTTCTTGAACTGCTGGAAGCATTACCTACACTGGCAAAGCCATCTCCATGCACAGGCGTTTGAAAAATATCATTGGTTACCAGCAGGTAATCTATACCGTAAGTTGTTCTGAAAGTTAACCAGGGCCGGGGCTTAAACTGCCCATATACATTTGATTGTATATGATTTGATTCGCTATTAGAGCGGTTAAGGTCTATCTGCACAACAGGGTTGAAAAAACCAACCTGTGCAAAAGTATTGTTCATACCGCCAATAAAGTTACCGAGTGTTGAAATGTTGTAAGTTCCGTTGTTATTATACGGAGAAATATTGGGGGCAGTTACAAATTGTACCCTGCCTAGTCCTCCTGTACCGAATGCCTCTCCCGCCAACGAACCAGAACTAGAGCTTGCTTTATTAAATTCATTAGAGAACGATATTTTACCTCCAACTGTAAAAAGTTTACTTAATTTGCTTTCAATATTCATCAGAATATTCTTACGCACAAAATCATTGGCCTTAAGAATACCTTCCTGCTTGGTGTAGCCACCAGCAAAATAATAAGAGGTTGATTCGTTTGCACCCGAAATGCTCAAATTGTGATCTTGAGAAAACCCCTGACGATACACAAAATCGGCCCAGTTGGTATTGATAGGATTGCCATCCGGTCCGATTGTTAAACGCATCTGATTAGTTACCGGATTCAAATTCTGATTATTTGCAATTGCACTGTTCTTAAAATCGGTATACTGTTGTGCATTTAAAACTTGAGGAATTCCATAAGCACTGGTAAAGCCCATTGAGCCGTTATAGTTAAACTTCGTTTTGCCAATTTTACCCTTTTTTGTAGTGATAAAAACTACTCCGTTGGCAGCACGGCTTCCATAAATAGCAGAAGCAGAAGCGTCTTTGGCAATATCTATTGATTCAATATCAGCAGGGTTTATACTGGCTAAGGCATTACCCGCAGCATTACTGCCACTAAAATCGCCAGAAGGAGTTGGCACCCCATCAACAACAAATAAAGGTTGAGAACCATTAGAAATGGAACCCGTTCCTTGTATCCGGAAAACGGGTGGCGCATTCAATACACCACTTGGTATAGTAATTTGCACACCGGCAGACCTACCTGCCAGGGCCTGTTCAAAACTCTGTACTGGTCTGTTGGCAACAGTATTTCCTTTAATGGAGGATAAGTTTCCCGTTACCTCTTTCTTCTTTTGCGTACCATAACCCACAACAACCACTTCTTCCAGTTTAGAATCAACTGAGATTAAACTGACATTTAATACAGTGCTTTTCCCGATTGATTTTGATTGAGGTGCAAAAGTTACATTGGAAAAACTGAGGTTTTTTACTGTTTCAGGAATAGAGATACTGTACATACCATCTTTGTCTGTTTGGGTTCCCTGTTTGCCGTTTGAAGATGTAACTGAAACCCCTTCAAGCGGAGCTCCTTTTTCGTCAGTAACTTTACCAGTTACTGTACGGTTCTGGGCGGTTGCATTTAGTACGAATACAAATACAGCCGATAAGATTAAAATCAATTTTCTCATTTGCTTAATAGTTTATAGCGACAAATATAATTCACATTCCCTGTAAATATCAAATACTTTGACAATTTTATTGGCTTTATTGCTGCTTTTCTTTTTACAAAAGCGCTTTATGGGCAGGTATTTGGCAAAACAGCTGATAATAAACAGATTATGAAAGATCAGCCCTTTTTTATTTCATTTTTTTTGCGGGCAAATAAAAGCAATAAAACCGGCAATAAAACCAGGTTGGTCAGGGTGGCAATCAGTAAAGTTGCCGAGGTTAGCCAGCCAAGTGCCTTTGTGCCGCCAAATCCGCTTAAACAGAAAATAATAAATCCGGCAATTAAAACCAAGGCGGTGTACACAATGCTTAAACCTGTATTTTTTATGGTTGCGCTTACAGTTTCCATCACATTATTATTATAAGCTGGCAACTCCTGTTTGTAATTTACCAAAAAACGGATCGTAATATCTACAGCAATACCAAGTGCTACGCTGAAAACCAATACAGTAGACGGTTTCAATGGAATACCAACCCAACCCATGATACCAGCGGTAATTATCAAAGGTATTAAATTGGGAATTATAGAGCACAGTAAAATACGGGCCGATTTAAACAGGTATAGCATACAAAAGGCAATAAGTATAAAAGCCCAGAAAATGCTGTCTTTTAAGCCATTTACAATAAAGCGGCTGCCTTCTAAAAATGTGATGCTGGTGCCGGTAAGTTGTACTTTATAGGTAGCTGTATCAAATACTTCATTTGCTTTATGCTGAATACTATCCAGCAATGGCGGCAGTTTTTGGGTTCCAATATCGGCCATGCTCATACTGATACGCAGGTATTGCTCACTGCTATCTACAAATGAACCCATTAATTTGGCAGTAGCAGAGTCGGATGCAGTCATTTCACTATTTTTCCGGCGGGCATTTAACTGCGTTAATTGTTTATGCAAATCATATAAAGGATTACCAAAAGCCGGCAGGGTGAAGGTCGAATCGCCTGTTCCCTCACTGGCAGCCTGGTAAAAAAACTTGATGCCATCCACCACCGAAAGTGGTTTAGCTATTTCTTTTTGATAAACCAGGAAGGAATCCTGGAAAGCTGCGATTGCGTGAATATCCACTTTAGGGCCTATAATTCCTTTAGGCTTTTTAGTATCAATCACTATTTCCAGTGGCATTACCCCACCAAAATGCTTCTCAAAAAATTTAATATCAGTGTATATTTTATCTGTTTTGGGAAGATCGTCAACAATATAAGAAACACTCTTTAATTTAAAAATGCCTACCACTGCAAAAATTAAAATAACTGCTGTTATACCGTACACCATTTTTTTATGATGAAAAACCCATTTTTCCAGTTGTAATAAAAAACCGGTAATCCATCGGTTGTTCAGGTATTTTGTTTGCGATGTTTTTGGAGCAGGCAGATAGCTTAATGCGGCTGGCAATAAAATAAACGAAACCACAAAAATAATCATGATACTGATACCTGCCACTACCCCAAATTCTTTTAAGATGGCGCTGCGGGTTAATGCAAAAACTGCAAAGCCAATAGCAGCAGTAATATTGCAAAACAAGGTAACCACACCCATCTTACTAACCATGTCTACCAGCGATTTTTCCTTATCGCCCGATTGTATGTAAGAGGTATGGTACTTGTTGATAAAATAAATACAGTTGGGTATGCCTATTACCACCACCAGGCAGGGTATTAATGCGGTTAATAAAGTGATCTGGTACCCGCATAAATACAAAACACCAACACTCCACACAACGCCTAAAACCACTACCAGCAAAGAAAGCAGCGTAGTACTTAAGGATCGGAAGAAGAGCGCCAGTATGATTGTGCTTAACAACAAAGAACCAAATAAAAAATATTTCATTTCGTTCTGTATCCTGTCTGCAACAACCGTTCTTATCAACGGCAAACCACTCAGGTGAACTTCAGTTCCTGTTTTTTCTTCAAACTTTTTTACGGTATTTATAATATCATTTATTACCGCAGTGCGGCCTTTGGAGTTGAGCACCTCTTTATTAATACGCACACCCATCAGGTAGGCTTTCGAATCCGGATTATCTACAGAACTCTGTGAGTAGAGTCGTTGTTTGTAAAAAGGAAGATTAAAAAATTCAGCTGCTGTAGAATCTAATGCCTCCTGTGTTAAAATAGTATCTGGAAATATTTTTTGCGCCGTCAGTTTTTCAGTTACAGAATCTTTCACCAGTTTAATAGCAGTGGGGATGCTTAAAATATCCTCGACAAACTTTACTTTTTTTAATTGCTGTTGAAGTTTCCGGTAGGCATTAAAGTTCTTCAGGGTAAAAAAGCTATCGGTTTTTATACCGGTTACCAGCAGGTTTCCATCATCACCAAATTTTTGTTTAAATGAAATGTATTCCAGGTATTTAGGATTATCGGTTGGTATGGCTTTCGAAAATTCGTAACTCATTTTAACTTTGCTGGCATAAAAGCCCATCACCGCGGTTACCAACAATAAAAGAATTAATAAAGGCCCTCTGAATTTAAGCACCAATTTTCCCAGGCGTTGCCACATATATATTTTAGATTTTAGATTTTAGATTTTAGATTGTGCAAAGAACGTTCATTTGAATTGTTCCGCAACGGATAAACTGATATGACTTACAAAACCAAAGGCATCGTATTACGAAGCATCAAATATGGCGAAACCAGCCTGGTGGTTACCATATTTACCGAAATGTTTGGTATACAAACCTATATGGTGAACGGGGTACGAACCTCCAAAAAATCGGCTTCAAAAGCAAACCATTTTCAGCCAACGGCTTTACTTGACCTGGTTGTTTATCACAGCGAAAACAAATCTATGCAACGCATAAAAGAGTTTTCGTGGGCAGTCTTGTATGATAAACTCCTGAGCGATGTTATTAAAAACAGCATCGCTTCTTTTATGGCCGAGCTGATACAAAAATGTTTAAAACAGCCGGAACCAAATGCCGATCTCTTTTATTTTTGTGAGGACTCTTTTTTAGCGCTGGATAAGGCAGACAGAATAGTTACTGCAAATTTTGCGCTTTTCTTTACACTCCATCTTACCCATTTTTTTGGTTTCAGAATGACGGATAATTACAGCGCCCAAGAAACGGTATTGGATTTACAGGAAGGGATTTTTATTGATCATCAGCCCACCCACCCGCATTTTATTGATGGCAACAATGCTGAACTGACTGCCAGTTTTTTAAAAGTGATGCGACCTTACGAATTGGAAGATTTCAGTTTGAATGGCGAAATAAGAAGATCACTTTTATTAAAATACCTGGAGTATTATGCGTTGCACATGCAGGATTTTGGGCAGATGAAAACGTTGATGGTGCTGCATGAAGTTTTATAAAAAGCGGATTTCAAAAACCTTGTAAAAAAATTCTTTGTTTTGTTGCGACCATATATCTTTAAAACATAAATCTTCAGCCATGAACAAAAAAGACCTTTGGTTAAAATTAAGAGCATATCATTTCGATCACCTGGTACCAGCAAATCTTTGGCAAAAAGTTACAGCTGCTTTTGGCGGAGCAGATGCGTTCAGTAAAGCATTTGCTTCTAAAATTGACCGAAAACATGGCTGGGGTAATAAGTTTGCATTAAAAGCCATTTCTGAGTATAAAAAATTTGTGTACCTGGGTGTGGTAAGTGATTTTCATGTAACACCTTCAAAAATAATTGATGTGGTTTGGCACGAGCATATACTTTTTACCAGCGCATACAGGCAGTTTTGCGATCAGGTTATTTGCTACCAGTTTGATCATCATCCTGAGCTGATACCAATGGCGGATGAGACAGGCAGATTTAATGCACAATACGAGGATACTATTGAATTTTATATCAGTGAGTTTGGCTTTATACCTCCGCCAGCTATTTGGGGCGAAACTAAATTTGACAAAGAGAAATTAAAAGATAAGAATTATAGCTCCAGGGAAAAAACTGTGTATGCTATTGACAGTTCAAACACATATTATGCTGACGATTCTTTATCAACTTATTTTGATGGCGGCTCTGCTGCAACAGAATTTGGTGGTGGCGATTTTGGTGGCGGTGGCGCCAGTGGCGATTGGAGCGATGGAAATACAAGTGACTCTGATAGCGGCGGCGATAGTAGTGGAGGAGATAGCGGTGGCAGTGATGGCGGCAGCAGTTGTAGCGGAAGCGGATGTGGCGGGGGTGATTAATTTTTTAAAGCAGTCTTGTAACTGTTTCAAAACCTGCTTCATCAATCAGTATTACGCCCGGCTGCTTTCCTTTTTCAAAACTGCCAAATGTTGCATCCATCTGCAACGCCCTTGCGCCGTTGCTGGTAGCCCATCTCAGCAGTGTTTCCAAATCAATGTCTTTACAATATTGTTGCAGTGTTTTAATTTCTGCCAAAATACTTAACTGGTCGTTTGATGCAAGGCTATCGGTTCCTAAAACAATTTCATCAGTATGTTTCATCAGCATATTTACGTCGGGTAATGTATTGCTGATATAGAGATTGGCGTTGGGGCAAAGGCAGAGGAAAGCAGTTGGCAGTTGGCAGTTGGCAGTTGGCAGTTTTACAAATGATAAATCCTTTGCGGATGTAGAAACATTATGTACCAAAATGATTGACTGCTCTTTTGTGAAATGTGGCCACCAGGTTTGTAAACTGGTTTTACCGGTTGGTTTAAAAAAAGAAATATCAATACCCATTTGTTGATAAAGTCGCAAAAAATCTCCGGTGCCTTTTTCAAAAAATTCATTCTCGGCGGCGGTTTCCTGGTTGTGGATGGTTAGTACATTATTGCTGGGCAATCCATTGATCATAGAAAATATCAGCGGCGATACTGAGTACGGAGCATGAGGGGTGATGGTTGATCGTTGTTCGTTGTTCGCTCGGTATTCTTTCAGGATTTCCAGCGACTTTTCAAACCTGTCTTTTGCAAATGCAGGAACAAAACCACTGGTTTCAATAAAATTATGATACTGTAATCTTCCTTTATTTTTTTGCGCAATACTGAGCGTGTTATTACAAATATCTCCAACGGCCACAATACCATTTTGCAGCATTTCATCTTCTGCATCTTCTATTGCCTCCAGTATATCGTGTTCGGCAAAATGCCTTTCGGTAATTACTTTTAAAACAAAATCTACCAGGCCGGTATGTTTGGGTATATGGCCTTTCATGTGACTAAGCTCCAGGTGGCAATGCGCATTAATTAGGCCGGGGCAAAGGATGCCGTTTAGTTTTTCAACATAATCGCTGCTTTCTTTTTCATCAATTAAATCAACAATTACACCTGCTGTATCTGTAATCAATACCTTTTGTTGCAGGAATTGGTAGCCGTCAAATATTTTATCTGCTGAAAATTTTCTGTACAAAATGATTGGTTGATATAACGTAAATTTGCCGCCCTAACATCGTCAGACGAGATCGTCAGACCATGTTAGGCAAAACGCAATTAAAGTTCAGCAAAGGTATGACGTACAAGAGTGCGACGCAACGATGTCTCATTATTATACAAAAGCCTGTAACAAAATTAATAACAAAATACAATTATCCTCCGCCAGCTGGCGGATCAGGGGCCTATGTTAGATAAATTAGATGCCATAAAAGGACGATTCGACAACCTGGGGGTTGCACTCACCAATCCGGAGATTGTGAGCGACAACAAAAAGTTTACAGCCACCAGTAAAGAATACCGCAGCCTGGAGAAAATTGTAAATGCCCGCAATGCCTACGTTAAACTGCTGGATGATATTGAGTTTAACAAAGAAGTACTGAATGGCGATGATGAAGAAATGCGCACTCTGGCCAAGCAGGAAATACCCGAACTGGAAGCAACAAAAGAAACGATGGAGAAAACCCTTCGCAACATGTTGATACCAAAAGATCCTTATGATGAAAAGAACGCCATACTGGAAATTCGTGCTGGTACCGGTGGTGATGAAGCTTCGCTTTTTTCCGGCGATCTGCTGCGTATGTATTTAAAGTATTGCGAAAAAAAGGGGTGGAAAACAGCCATCCTCAGTGAAAGCGAAGGAACGGTTGGTGGTTATAAAGAGGTGCAGGTAGAAGTGGTAGGCGATGATGTGTACGGCATTTTAAAATTTGAAAGCGGTGTTCATCGTGTGCAGCGTGTGCCTGATACAGAGGCCAGCGGCCGGGTGCATACCAGCGCCGTTACCGTGGCGGTAATGCCCGAGGCAGAGGAAGTAGATGTGGAATTAAAGGAAAGCGATGTGAAAATGGAAACAGCCCGAAGTGGTGGTGCCGGCGGACAAAATGTAAACAAGGTAGAGACCAAAGTTTTTCTTACCCATAAACCAACAGGTATTGTGGTAATGTGCCAAACAGACCGGAGCCAGTTGGGAAACAGGTTAAAAGCCATGGAAATGCTGAGGACCCGTTTGTATGAAGCAGAAGTTAAAAAAGTGGAGGAAGCCACAGCCCACATGCGAAAAAGCCTGGTGAGCACCGGCGACCGAAGTGCTAAAATAAGAACCTACAATTATCCACAGGGCCGTGTTACCGACCACCGCATTGGCTTAACGGTGTATAATTTAGACTCGGTGCTCAATGGTGAATTAAATGAGTTTCTGGAAGCCCTGCAGTTTGCAGAAAATGCAGAAAAATTAACCTCACCGAACTAATCAAATTTTATATCTTTATCGCATCATCATTATTTACTCACTCTCAGATTGTTTCAAAATATTTATCATTAAAAAATTAAAATTATGTTAGAAGAATTATTCAACCTGGTTAAAGGAACAGCAACCGATTCGGTAATCAACAATCCGGAAGTGCCAAACGAACAGAACAATGAGGTGGTTGCCGAAGCCACCAATACAGTAGCATCGGGCCTGCGCAATATGGTTGCCGGCGGCGGTTTAGAGAATATCATTTCTTTATTCAACAATAAAGGAACTGACCAGGGATCGGGCAAAGGTTTATTAAGCAACCCTATTGTAAATATGATGATTGGTCATTTTGCCGGCAAGCTGATGAGCAAATTTAATTTGGGTGGAAACCAGGCAAATAGTGTTGCAAACAATTTAATACCGAGTGTTATCAGTAACCTGGTTAGTAAAACTAATGACCCTGATAACAGCACTTTTTCGCTCGAAGGGCTTTTAAACTCCATTACCGGTGGCAAAACAGCCGAAGTGGTGCAGGAGGAGCAAAGCAGCGGCAACGGCGGTTTTAATTTCCAGGACCTGATAGGGCAATTTGCCGGCGGTGGACAAAGCGGCGGTGGCGGCGGTTTAATGGATATTGTTTCAAAACTGGCAGGCGGTGCCCAAAACCAACAGCAAAAAAATGGCGGCGGTGGTTTAATGGACCTTATTAAGGGATTTATAAAATAATACTGATTTCTTACATAATTATGAAAACACGCTGAAAAATACAGCGTGTTTTTTTATAGTTATTAAACTTTAAATCCACTCTAAAGTCGAATAAAGTAGTTATTTTTTAAGG
>Ga0335394_10003367_pt1 | contig 18134 bp, 19 predicted proteins | sample MAT03_FD_205741 | JGI IMG/M metagenome (GOLD analysis project Ga0335394, IMG submission 205741) | Freshwater microbial communities from Lake Fryxell liftoff mats and glacier meltwater in Antarctica - MAT-03 (spades assembly) (version 2) ... | reverse complement strand
TGGTCCCTGTAGGTTCCCACGCCCTGCGCGCCATGGAATCGTACTGGTTGAGTCTTGGAAAACGGCCGGAGCCCGAACAGCCCGTCTTCTGGCGGGCCCAGGACGATCCCCGACCCCTCCCGCCACGAACGTTTCAGCATCGGCTCAAAGGCCACCTGATGGCGGCTGGCCTCGATCCCATGATCACGCCCCACAAGCTCCGGCACAGTTTCGCCACCCACCTGCTCGATGCCGGTGCCGATCTTCGCAGCGTCCAGGAGATGCTCGGCCACGCCCAACTCGCCACCACCCAGGTCTACACGCACGTCACCACCGACCGCCTGCGACGCGCATACGACGCCGCCCACCCGCGGGCGCACGGAGTCTGAATCCACCTCAGAGCCTGAGGAAGATCTGCCGCCGATAGAGGAAGCGGCAGAACAGAAAACAGAGGATTATCCCCACCGTCGCCACAGCTACCGAGCCCAGGTGGGGAGTCACCTGCTGGTCCAGCCACGCGGCGACCGGCCCACCCACCAACCGCGCGGAGAGGGCATCGAAGTCCACCAACCGGCTCACCAGGTAGATGGTCAGCGCGTTGGTACCCACCCAAACGAACGGCATGGCCCATCCCCGCACCTGCCGCACGTCGATCACGTAGTAAAACCCCGCCAGCAGCAGCGCGCTCCAACCTCCGGCTACCAGCACGAACGAGGAGGTCCACAGCTTCTTCACAATCGGGAACTGCAAACCCCACAGGTAGCCAGCCACCAACGTTACAACTCCCGCCAGAGCCAGCATGCCCGCCTTCCGTTCACCACTAGCCTGTTTGTCCTGAAGCCAAAGACCGGCAAAAACACCCAGCAGACACGACGCAAACGCCGGCACCGTGCTGAACAGTCCTTCGGGATCGTGCGTCACATCCCATTTCCGCCAGGGCAAGAACCCCCGATCAATCCAGTTGGTCAGGTTGCGCCCTTCCGCATAGTCGCCCGCTCCAAAACCCGGCACCGGAATGAAGGTCAACGCCGCCCAGTAGCCAACCAGCAAGGCGCCGGTGAGCATCACCATCCCTTTCGGCTTCAGATAGACGAAGGCGAGTCCCGCAAATCCGTAACAGAGGGCCAGTCGTTGGAGCACCCCCAGTAGTCGAATCCGTTCCACCCCCTCCGAAATGCCGCCGTAATAAATGAGCCCCAGCACATAAAGGAGGAGGGTGCGTCGGAGAATCCGACCCACGGCCGCTCCACGCCCTTCCTTCTCCACCAGTTTCCCCACCGAGAAAGTGATCGCCACGCCGATCATGAAGACGAACAGGGGAAAAATCAGGTCGTAGAAGCGGAACCCTTCCCAGGCCACATGATCCAACTGGGTGGCGATACCGCGAACCAAGGGGCCGGCATCCAGTTTCCCCATCGCATGACCCAGCGCGTCCGCTCCCACAATCCAGGTCATGTCGAAGCCCCGAAGCGCATCCAACGACATCAACCGCTCCGCCGGAACCACCGCGTGCCGATTTCCAGAACTCGAGGGCGTTGATTCCATCGCCCCGATGCTATGGCTTCGCGGCGCCCAATTCCAGGCAGACCAGTTTCCGGGTGTCCCGAGCATAGAGCCGGCCCCCTGACAACGCGGGATAGGCCCGCACCCCAGTCCCCAACACTTGGGCGCGTGCCACCGCCCGGAAGCGTTCCGGCGAGGCCGGCGCCACCACCAACTCGCCGCGCTCGCTCAGGATCACCAACGTGTCCTTCGCCAGCAGAACCGATCCCGATCCCAGAGGCTCCGCGGTCCATCGGACCTTACCGGTCGCCAGTTCAATGCAACGCAGTGCAGCCCCGGACTCCTGACGCCCATGAAACCCGTAGACATACCCCTCCCGATGCACCACCGACGCGTAGTGGCTCGAAAGACTGTCATCGTTCGCCCACAGCTTTTTCACCACCTGCCCCGTCCATTCCAGTAAGACGGCACCCACCCCGTAGCTCGACGTGAGAAATATCCGGTTCCCCACCACCAAGGGCGTCGCCGCATTCACTGAGGCGCCCTGCCGGGCACGACAGGGAAACTCACCCTCCACCCGCCCGGAATCCGCCCCCACCAGCACCATTCCTTCGCGGGTAAAGAACACGACCCTCAAGTCCGCCCCCGTCCCCATCGTCACCGGCGCCGCATACCCCGCCTCGTGGGAAGTCGCTTTCCATCTCAGCTTTCCCGTCACCGCATCCAGGGAGACCACCCCCGCCCCGTCCGGTCCCCCCACGTTCAACATCACCTGCCCTCCTATCACTAGCGGTGAAGAGGCAAACCCAAAGAAACCCTTGTCCGCTCCAAACTCTTTCGCCGCCGCAACACTCCATGCCTTAGCCCCGGTGGCCAACTCTAGGCACGCAAGCGTGCCGTCAGCTCCGAAGGCGTAAACCCGCCCTCCCGCGATCGAGGGAGTCGCCCGGGGCCCGTCATCAAAACCAAAATCATCCCGGTAGGTCGCCGGCCAGGTCTGACGCCAAAGAGGCTCCCCACCCTTTGTGGCGTCAAAACACTCCAGCACCTCCTGATTGCCGCGGCGCTGGTGCAGCACCAGACGCCCACCCGCAACCACCGGTCCGGAAAATCCACCGCCGACCGCCCGTGTCCACACGATCGTCGGGCCTTCTGACGGCCAGTCCATCGACACGGCGTTCGTCGTGCTCCCGTCGCGCTGCGGCCCCAGCCACTGAGGCCAATCATCACCCAGCCCGCGACCTTGCATCGCGAACCAACCGAGCCCGACCACCACGGTTGCCACCGTCCTCCGCCATCCGATCGCTTTCATGAAGTGCTCCTGGAAATCCCACTCACCGATCCCAGCTCAGGTGATCGTGCTGAATCGGTCGTCCAACTGGCGCAATCGAACAACCAATTCGCGTGCCAGGTTCTCCAGGACGCGCGCGTAGTCCAGCGGTTGATGGTCCGCCAACACCTCGAACGCCACATACCCCATCACAACCAACTTGGTCTCCGTCACCGCTTGAACGCTCGCCGATCGCCCGTCCCGATCGAGAATCCCCATCTCCCCAAACAAGCCGCCCTCGGTCATTCTCGCCAATTCACGCTCCTTGCCCCGCCCCTCCTTGTAGATTCGAACGGTGCCCTGTTCGACGAAGAACAGGTGCTTGCCGGGATCCCCTTCCTGGACCACCAGGTGCCCCGCAGGAACCACCGATTCCCGGGCATGCTGCTCCAATAACTGGAGCCCAGCCGTGCTGACTCCGGCGAAAAGCGGCACGCTACGAATCATTTCCCTCATGCCTGAAGTGAACGCCCCTTGAGCAGGCATGACAACTCCCGCCTTTTTGCTAGGCTTGGGAACCTCCCGGGAGTATCAGAGCTACCTAGCCTAAAGCTCACCTGTTTATGGACTTCACCTTCAACTGCCCCCACTGCAAACAGGAACTGGAAGTGGATGTCTCGGCTTCCGGTTCTGCGGTGGAATGTCCCGCCTGCAATCGGAAAATCAACGTCCCCCTCCCTGAGATTAACCAACTCCATGTCGCGCCTCATGGCACTGCCGGTGCCAATGACCCGCAACGCGAAGAGAAACATTTCACCGTTCCCATCCATGAGGGCCCCACGGAAATGCTCATCAAGAAGGCGGCACCCACCCTCGAACTCGCCGCCACGGAGCCCGACAAGAAACTACGTCTGAAAGTCTTCCGCCGCGTCGACACCATGACCGTCGGCGAGGATCACTTCGACGAAATCGTCTCCGAATTTCTCCAAAAGGTCGGGCAGGAGTACATCGTCAGCATCACCCCCATCAATTACACCTACAAGGACCTGGCCACCGAGCATTACGTCACCGATTACGGCGTCATGGTGGTCTTCCGGGGCTGACTTACGCGTCCGCAGCCGCGATCACCCCTCCGACCTTAGGATCTCCAACGGCGGGTGAGTCGCCACTCCCCGACTGGCCAACAGGCCCGTTGCCACCGTCAGGGCTGTCACTCCCAGGATCGCCCACAGCGCCGGAGCCAGCGGGGGCGCAAAGACGACGTGAAACACCCAGCCCGCCAAGGCTGCCGACCCCGCCAACGCCAGAGCCACCCCCGTGATGGCCGCCAGCAGGCCCAGAACGGCGTACTCCACTACGAGAATCCAGAGCACCTGCCGACGCGACGCCCCCAGCACCCGCAGCAGGATGCTCTCCCGGACCCGCTGCCAACGGCCGCTCAGCACCGCCGCCACTAACACCAGCAGCCCCGTCGCCACCGTGAACATCGCCATGAATCGAATCACAAACGCGATCTTCCCGAGAATCTGATCCAATGTCCGCAACACCAGCGTGATGTCCACCGCCGACACATTCGGGTACCGATCCACCACCGCCCGCTGAAGCCGGGCTGAGTCCTCCGCCGATTCCACCCGCGTCACCAACACGTAGAAGGCCGGTGCGTCATCCATCGGCCCCGCAGGAAACACGACGAAAAAGTTCGGTTGAACCCTTCTCCAATCCACCTCCCGCAGACTCGTAACCGTCGTTCGCACCGGAACCCCCTGAACATCCCAGATCACCTCGTCCCCCAAACCCACCCCCAGTTCCTTCGCAATCCCTTCCTCCAGCGACATCGGCACCGGATCCACCCCTGCTTCCACCCGGGGTATCCACGTGCCCGCGGTCAGTTTCTCGCTTTCGCGAAGTTTCTCGGAAGTCGTGGTGCGGAACTCACGGCGCAGCGCCCAGCCCGGCGGCTTTCCTGTGGTGTCCGCCAGGATCTCTTCCACCGGTCGTCCTCGAATCGCCTTCAGGCGCATCGTCACGATGGGCGCCTCGTCCAGGACCTGCATCCCGTTCTCCCGCACCAACGCCGCCACGCCTTCCCGTTGGTCGGGTTGAATGTCGAAGAGAATCGCGTTGGCACGATTCGCTTCCTGCCCCGAAATCAACTGCCGCAGCAAGGTGGTCTGCGTCCACTGAAGGGTTAAAAGGAGGAAGGTTCCCAGTCCCAACGACACCACCAGCAACAGGGTCCGGTTGTTCGGCCGATGCACACTGGCCCAGCCCTGACGAATCACGAATGGCCAACCCGCCAACCGCACCCGTCGCGCCGCCGCAATCACTGCCCGCGATGCCAGCGCCAGCACCCCAAACGCCAACATCAGCCCACCCGCAAAACCCAAACCATCCTGCCACCGCCTCGTGTGCCCCAACGCGAACGCGACCACCGACAAACCCAGAACCACCATCGTGCCCCACTGAAACCGATCCAGCCGTCGACGCGGCTCGAAGGCCACCCGCAACACTTCCAGCGGCGCGACCCGGCGAATCGCCATCAACGGAAGCATGGCGAAGGCGAGACAGATGCCAAAACCCACCACCGCCGCCTCAGCCACCGCCCCCCAGGAAACGGTCATCGACACCTCAAAGGGCACAAAATCCGCCACCACCCGCGGCAACAGAGTCTGAATCCCCAATCCGCCGATCGCGCCCACCAGCACTCCCAACCCCCCCAGCGCCACGCCCTGCACCAGATAGATCGCGAAGGCCTCCCAGATTCCGCACCCCAGACACCGCAGCACCGCGACGGTCGGAATCTTCTGCTTCACGTGGACTTGAATCGCGCTGGCGATCCCGACCCCGCCCAGCAACAGCGCCACGAACCCGACCAGATTCAGGAACTGGTAAAGGTTCTGCATCGCCTCCCCCAGGTCTTCCTGCCGTTGCGCCACCGTCGCCACACTCAGTCGCAGCGCATCCAACCGCTCCTGATTCTCAGTCACCAATTCCGTGACGTTCACTCCTGCCGGCATCCGAAACAGCACCCGGTAGCGGGCCAGACTTCCCTCCCTCAGCAGCCCCGTCGATTCCAGGTCGGAAAGCCGCAGGTAGACCCGCGGCGCGATCGTGGCAAAGGCAACGGTTTCCCCAGGCACCTTGCGCAAGGCCCCCACCACCCTTGTGGTCAGCTTTCCAATCCGTACCTCGTCGCCCACCCCAGCCCCGAATTGCAGCAACAGCGACTCCTCCACCAGAACACCGGCCCCCGACCTAAACTGTTCCTCCGATTCCGGCGGTTCCGCTTCGATCTTCCCATAGAACGGGAATCCACCCTCCAACGACCTCAGCTGGATCAATCGGGTACCACCACCGCGCGGAAACACGATCATCGACGAGAAGGTGATTTCACGGGCCTGTTCGCCTCCCAATGAGGTCAGAAACGCCTCGTGTTCGGCTGTGAACCGGACCCGGGAGCCGATAGAAAGATCCGCGCCCAACAGCGCCTTGGCCTGCTGATCAATGGCACGCTCCAAGGCCCGACCGAACGAGCCCACCGCCACCAGCGCCGCAATCCCCACCACGATGCACGAGGTAAAAAGGAGCAGGCGCCGCCGGCTCGCGCGGCTGTCCCGCCACGCCATTCTCAACACGAAGCCCCAGGACATCCCCCGACTCCCCGTCTTCACGCCGCACCCACTCTCTCGCTCCGGTGCATCTGCGTGTCTTCCACCAGCAAACCGCCCCGAAGCCGGATCAATCGGCCGGCACGCTTGGCCAGTTCCAGATCGTGCGTCACCAAGACCAGGGCCGTCCCCATCGCTTCGTTCATCCGAAACAGACTCTCCACAACCTTCCGCCCCGTCTCAGTATCCAGATTCCCCGTCGGCTCGTCCGCGAACAGCACCTTCGGCCGATTGATAAAAGCCCTGGCAATCGCCACCCGCTGCTGTTCCCCGCCGGAAAGTTGAGCCGGATAATGCCCCAATCTCTCCCCCAGACCCACTTCCTTGAGCAGGCGGATCGCTTCCGGCTCAATCCCCCGCTCGCCACGAAGTTCCAGCGGCACCATCACATTCTCCATCGCCGTCAGCGTTGGAATCAGTTGGAAGCTCTGAAACACAAATCCTACGTGGACGTTCCGCACCCGGGCGCGCCCATCCTCGTCCATCCTCCCCAGATCCTCCCCGGCCAGCTTCACGGTCCCCCGCGTCGGCGCATCCAAACCGGCGCAGAGCCCCAGCAAGGTTGTCTTGCCCGACCCCGACGGCCCCACGATCGCCAGCGTCTCGCCCGCCGGCAGGCAAAAGGTCACGTCGCGCAGGACATCCAGCGAACGTTCGGAACTCCGATACGTCTTCGTCAGTTGTTCGACTTCCAAAATGGCCTGGCCTTCGGTTCCCAACATGCCCCGCCAAGATGACGGCCTTCGGACCGGGGTCAAACTCCAGCGTCGTTCGGCATCAACACTCCCTGGGACCCACGCTTGCCGCGCTGCCCCAACCTCGTCATCGTCAGCCGATCCTCTCCATGAACCGCCCATCTCTTCCTCCCTCTCCCTCCGCAGCGAAGCGGAGGTGGGAGAGGGCCGGGGTGTGGGCTCCCCTCCCCGGTTCATGGCCCCAATGCGTGTCCAAATTTTGGAAAACGTTGCTCCCCATGAAACCCCTCCCGCCATCCATGCACCTGCCCAGGCTCGCCGTCCTGGCCTTGTTATCCCTCTGCATCGCCTTCCCATCCGGTATTCCCGTCCAAGCCGTCGCCCCTCCCACCCCCCTCCGTATCATTTGCTTCGGCGCCCACCCGGACGATTGTGAAATCCAGGCTGCGGGAACCGCTGCCCTCTGGGCCGCCAAAGGCCACAAGGTCAAGTTGGTCTCTGTCACCAATGGCGATATCGGACACTGGCGCGACGCTGGCGGGCCCCTCGCCCAACGCCGCCTCGAGGAAGTCCGCGCCGCGGCCACCGTGCTCGGCGTCGAATGTGAGGTCCTCGACATCCACGACGGCGAACTTCTCCCCACCTTGGAGAATCGCCGCATGCTCGTTCGCCTCATCCGCCAGTGGAATGCCGACATCGTCATCGGCCCCCGCCCTAATGACTACCATCCCGACCACCGCTACACCGGCGTACTGGTCCAGGACGCCGCGTACATGGTCACCGTGCCCTTCTTTTGTCCCGACGTTCCCCACCTCAAGCGCAACCCGGTCTTCATGTACTTCCCGGACTCGTTTCAGAAACCCAATCCGTTCGCCCCCGATGTGGTGATCGCCATCGACAGCGTGATCGAGCGGAAGCTGGATGCCCTCGACAAACTCGTTTCCCAATTCCACGAAGGCGGAGCCAATGGAAGCCCGGACCTCATGCCGTCCGATCCCGAGGGACAAAAGCGTCGGAGCCAGGAAGTCCGTGAGTACTTTCGCAATCGGCAAAAAGGCCTCCGCGCCCGCTTCCAGGATCAGGTCGTCGCCTGGCACGGCGCCGACACCGCCTCGAAGATTCAATACATCGAAGCGTTTGAAATCTGCGAATACGGTCGCCGTCCGGACCAGGCCGAACTGAAACGCTTGTTCCCATTCTTCGGCGACTAGCCAAGCGTGGATCCCATCGGCGCGGCGCCCAAACCGCTCCCCAACCTGAATCTGTCATGTCGAAACCCGCCGCACTTTGCGTCGCGTTCCTGGGCGGCTTTGCCGTCATGGTGCTCGAGATGGTTGGCATGCGACTGCTCGCGCGGGACTTCGGCAGTTCCTTCTATGTCTGGACCAGCCAGATTGGCGTGGTCCTCGTCGCGCTCACCGCCGGCTACCTGGCCGGCGGGTCCTGGGCCGATCGATTGCCCGGTCCGCGCCTACCGGGCCTTCTCCTGCTCCCGGCCGGTATCTTCACCCTGCTCATTCCAGCCTTCGCGGGTCCTGTGATGAACGCCATCGTGGCCCGGCACCCCACGGAACTGGAGATTCCGATCCTCTGGCAGAAACTGGATCCCGCCCTGGGGGCCGCCATTATTTTCCTCCCACCCTGCTTCGTGTTGGCGACTCTACCTCCGTTTCTCATTCGTCTCGGCGCCCGGGATATCAAGGAGGTGGGCCGAACCAGCGGCGCGATCTATGGAGCGGGTTCCGCAGGCAGCATCATCGGTGTCTTCCTTTCCGGGTACGTCCTCATTGATCTCCTGGCCCTGCCCCAAATTCTTCGCGCCACCGGAATCCTCATGCTCGTGCTGGCGGCCATCTGCACATGGCCTCGACGCACCACCCCCGTGCTATGAACCTTAGATCTGCTGCAGACGACGTCGCACAGTGCGGTTGCAGCCGAGGTGCGCCCCCCAGTTCATGGTCCATGCGTCAGACCTTGCTCGCCCGTTGCCTCGCCACCTGCCTCCTCCTCGCTCTCCCCACCGCCTCACCCGCCGGTGTCATCCACGAGATCTACTCTCCCTATCACCACATTCTCGTCCTCGACGAAGACGGGATCCGAACCCTCAGCTTCGACGGCACGCGGGAAACCCGGATGTCCTTGAAGAACCCGCTCCAAGGCCATTTCGGATACACCGAACTTTTCCACTATGCCCGGCTCTGGAACACCAACCTGGCTCGCGTCGCCATGCTCGGCCTCGGCGGAGGCAGCACTCAGCGCTCCTTCCTCCACCACTATCCGGACGTCCGGGTCGACTCGATCGAGATCGACCCCGCCGTGGTCAAGATCGCCACCAACTTCTTCCATGTCCGAATCACCGACCGCCATCGCGTGATCGTTGAGGATGGCCGCAATTTCCTCCGGCGCTCGCGGGAAAAGTACGACCTGATCGTGCTCGACGCCTACGTGAAGCATCGCTACGGCTCCCATATGCCCCAGCACCTCGCCACCCGGGAATTCTTCGAGATCGCCCGGGATCGGCTCACACCCAACGGGGTGCTCGCCTACAACGTCATCACCGTGCTTCACCTCGGCAACTCCGACGCCACCCGGGCCCTTGCGCGCACCATGCTCCAGGTGTTCACCCAAGTGTACCAGTTCCGCGCCTCCGATTCCCTCAACGCCGTGCTCATCGCCACCCGGGAACCGCGTCGCCTGACCCCACCCGAACTCCGACAGCGGGCGGCCAGCCTCACCGCCATGGGCCTGGGCCTGCCCGCGGGACTGCCCGAACGCCTCCCCTCGATCCGGACGGAACTCCCTCCCAACGTCGGTCGGGCCCGAATCCTGACCGACGACTACTCCCCCGTGGAAGGGCTTGATCGACGTTGAGCGGCTCCGGCAGCCGACTCGCGCACCCGCTCCAGGATCACGTCCGCCATCATCGGCTCGGTTCCGACAGCCCCCGCCAGCCAGAGTCGTTTGCCGTGTCGCTCGGTGGGATTCCTCCACGTGGGTTGACCGGCTGCCAATCGCCCTCGGACCATGGTTTCCGGTTCGCCCAGCATCACCGGAATGTCCTCCTGCGTGTGCAACCCATCGCTGATGAAGTACGGAACCAGAACGATGTTCTTGGTGGTTGATTGCTTCCAGCATTCGTTGATCAACGGCGACTCCTCGAGGAACAACGGTAAAACGTCGGCGTAGCCTCCCGTTTCCCGAATCAGCGACACCTGGCGCTCGATGGCTTCGCGGGATCCCCGTGCGTACGACGTCCCGTGCCCAGCAATGAACAAAGTCGTGTCGGCGGGTTTCGGTGCCCGGGGAAACGGGTGACGCTCGAGCACATCCCGTGCGCGGGCCTTCAAAACCTCCGTCATCGCCGGATGCGACCCCACCGGATCGCAATAGTGGAGGATCTGTCCGTTGCGTGATTGCACCCGGGCAAACGAAGGCGCCCCTGGATGGCGCAAACCCAGCGACTGCGGGATCACCTGCTCCGTGAACCAACCCTCGGCGATGAAGAGTGGCACCAGGAAGATCCGGGGCGCGAACACCCCACGCAACACGCTCCAGACCGCCGGCTCTTGTTTCCAGAATGCCTCGGTCACTTCGGCGAAAAGCCGGCGCCGCCGCATTTCATCCCCATGCCGGTACGCCGGGCCGGCCGAGTCTCCATTGGTAGTGGAACCATGGGCAACCAACACGAGCGCCGCATCCTGGAATTCTGAGAGACCCATGTGGCGGAAATTGAAATCCGTCGGGCGCGTGTTCAAGACCGGATTCCGGCGCCGGAGACATTTCGAAGAGGACCTGAAAATCGAAACGAGGCAGCCAGGGGGCTGCCTCGTTCAAATTCAACGGCAACAAGCCGACGATCGGGAGACTACTTCTTCGCCTTTTCAGCTTCCTTCGGCGCTGCCGCCTCTTTCGGGGCTCCAAACGTCCGGTCTCCCCGGTGGGTGCGTCCCATCCGGTCGCCCCGAGGGCCCGCGTCCTTGCCCTTTACCGGCTCTTCGGTCTTTGGCGGTGGCGGGTTGGAGCTCTCGATGTTGACCTTCAACTTGATGTTCACGTCCGCGTGCAACCGGAGATCGACCTCATGGTCGCCGAGGGTGCGGATCGGATGCTCGATATGGATCTTCTTCTTGTCGACCGCCGCCTCGAACTGGTTGCGCAGTTCATCGGCGAGCAGGCCAGCCGTAATGCTGCCGAACATCTTGCCATCGTCGCCGGTCTTGACCTTGAGGTGCAGCGTCAGCTTCGCAAGGCTGCGTCCGATGTCGCTCATGGCGTTCAGCTCATGGGATTCACGCTCGGTGCGGCGCTGTTTCAACACTTCCAGGCGGCGCTTGTTCGTGGCGGTCAGCGGTACGGCCAGTCCGCGCGGGATCAGATAATTGCGCGCGAAGCCCGGGGAGACTTTGACGTGGTCCGTCTCGGCGCCGAGGCCGACGACGTTCTTGACGAGGATGATTTCAGTCTTGGACATGGTAGCGGGGGGGTTAAATCGGTTGGAAAGCGCCGCGCGGGCGCAAAAACGTCTCTTCGTTCAGTTCAAAACGGCACATCATCGACCTCACCGGCCGGGCCGTCGCCACCTTCCGAAGCAGCGGGTGCGGCGGGTGATGCAGGTCGGGCCTGTCGGGGCGGAGGCGATGGTAGGGCTCCCGACGGGGATCCCGAAGCGGGCCCCGGTCCACTCCCATCGGCGGCACGGTTTCCGCCGATGAATTGGAAATTCTCCATCACCACCCTGAGCTTGGTGACTTTCTGGCCGGTGTTCTTGTCGTCCCACTGGTCGAGCTTGAGGCGGCCCTCGATGAAGAGCGGATTGCCCTTCTTGAGGTACTGCCCGATCAGCTCGGCCTGCTTGCCCCAGGCATCGATGTCGATGAAGGTGACCTCTTCCTTCGTCTCCCCGGTCTCCGTCTTGTACGAACGGTTGACCGCGAGCCCCAACCGGGCCACCGCCTGCCCCTTGGGGGTATAGCGCAGCTCCGGGTCCCGCGTGAGGTTCCCCAGAAGAATGACCTTGTTGAAGCTCGCCATGACAGTGCCGCGTCGACCGGGTTTCAGGCCGTCTGGCCAGCCGTCGCCGTTGCTGTGGTGAACACCACCCGAAGCACATCCTCGTTCAGGCGGAACTTCCCGCGGAGCGTCGTCAGCGTCGACGGATCGCTCTCGAAGATGACGTTCACGTAGAAGCCGGATTGGTGCTTCTTGCTGGCGATTCGGGCAAATGGACGCTTGTCCATCTTTTGGACCGTTTCCACCTTTCCACCCGCGGCGGTAATATCGGCCGAGATGTGGTCGATGACGTCCTTGACCCCTTCTTCCTTACCCGCTGTGTTCAAGATGAACAGTCCTTCGTAACGTTTCACGGCGTTTCCTTTTCTCACCTGGCCGGCCCGTTATATCGGGCCATGGCTTTCTCTATGCCTTCGTCTAACCAGCAGGTCACCTGAGCCACGGCGTGCTTCAGGACCCGCCCAAAGACTTCCGTTTCCTCGGTGGTGAATCGACCGAGCACATGCCCGGTTATTTCGCGCACCACCGCTTCCGTCCGACCGATCCCGATCCGCAACCGCGCATACGACCGCGTCCCCAGATGGGTCTCCACGGACTCCAGTCCATGGTGACCTCCGCTGCTCCCGTCCGACCGAAGCCGAACGGTGCCCAGCGGCAAATCTGCATCATCCACCACCACCAACACCCGGGGGACTTCCACCCGGTAATAACGGAGCAAGGCGCCCACCGCCTCACCGCTCGCGTTCATATACGTCTGAGGCCGGACCAACCAGACCGTCCGACCCTCGGCCGCACCGCGAGCCACCAGCGAATCAAAGCGCCGCTCGGACTTCCATTCAGCCCCCCAGACCCGAGCCAGTTCCTCCACCAGGAGGAACCCGGCATTGTGCCGGGTCCGGGAATACTCTGCCCCGGGATTTCCGAGGCCGGCGATCATGGACGGCGCTGTCACCGGCCTGGGAAGCGATCCCGGTCCGCAGGGGAAACCATCGCCCCCGAGAGACCGATTTCGCTCCGTTCAAGGCGAGATCACTTCTTATCGGCCTTCGGGGCCTTGTCAGCGGCCTTCTTGGCGTCGGGAGCCGCCGGGGCGGCTTCGTCACCCTTCTTTTCCTTGATCATCTCGACGTCCGCAGCTCCGGCGGCAGCCGTTGCATCCGCAGCAACTGCTTCCACCTCGGTGCGAGGCGCCGCGACGCTGAGGACCGGAACTTTCTTGTCACCCAGGATTTCAACTCCGGCCGGCGCCGGAATTTCGCCCAAGTGCAGGACCTGATTGAGGATCATCGCCGAGACGTCGACCTCAAGGACCAAGGGAAGATCTGCGGGCAGGGCACGCACCTTCAGCTTGTGAAGGACGTGCTCCAGCACTCCGCCGTCTTTCACGCCGACCGGCGTGCCAACGGTTTCCACCGGAACCATCACCGTCACCTTTTCGGTGGGCGAAACCTCGTGGAAATCAATGTGGAGCACCGAACCCGAAATCGGGTCATGCTGCACTTCCTGGACCAAAGCCAGACGCGCGGGACGCGCATCCCCTTCGATCGCAAGATCCACCAGGATGTTCTCGGAGGCCGAGTGCGCGATCAGCTTGTCGAGTTCGCGCTGGTTCAGCTCTAGAGTTTGGGATGCCGTCTTCGCACCATAGATCACGGTGGGAACTCGGCCAGTGCCACGCAGTTTGTTCACCGCATTGCGGCCGGCGACGCTGCGCGTATAGGCGGTCAATGGAACCGATTTCATCTCGTCTGGTCATCTGCCCTGGTTGGCGCTCCCGCTACCTAGCTGGTTCGCCCACCTTTGAACTCAAACAGCGAAGTCACCGACGAATTACTGTGAATCCGTTTGATGGCCTCACCCAACAGGCTCGCCACGGACAGGGTGGTGAGCTTGATGCCGCGATACGCGGGGCGGGGGACCGTATCAGTGGCAATCAGTTCGTCAATGTTCGATTTCCGCAGCCGTTCGACCGCGAGGTCGGTCAACAGGGCATGCGACACACACGCCAGGATCTGTTTTGCCCCTTTAGACTCCAGCAGCCGGGCCGCCGACGTCAACGTTCCAGCCGTCTCCGTAAGGTCGTCCACCATGAGGACCGTCTTGCCCCGGATCTCGCCGATCACCGTCATGGATTCCACCTCGGTGGCGCTCTTTCGGCGCTTCGCCACGATCGCCAATCCGGCTTCCAGGACCTGCGAGTACGCGTGGGCCATCTTGATGCCGCCCACGTCCGGACTAACCACCACCAGATTCTTCAGTTTCTTGGCACGAATGTAATCGTACATGACCGGCGCCGCGTAGAGATGGTCGACCGGAATATCGAAAAAACCCTGAATTTGTTGGGCATGCAGGTCCATTGTCAGGACCCGGTGCGCCCCGGACGCCACGATCAGGTTCGCGACCAGTTTCGCCGTGATCGGCACGCGCGGTTGGTCTTTCCGGTCCTGCCGGGCATACCCGTAAAAGGGGATCACCGCCGTGATGCGCGTCGCACTCGCCCGGCGCAACGCATCAATCATGATGAACATCTCCATCAGGCTGTGATTTGTCGGAGGGCAGGTCGACTGAACCACAAAAACGTCCTGACCCCGGACATTTTCCTCAATCTTGACGAAGGTCTCGCCGTCCGGGAACTGGGTGCACTGCAACCGGCCGAGTTCAACGCCTATGCTGGAGCAGATTGCCTCAGCAAGGGGTCGATTCGAATTGCCGCTGAAAATCTTCACGGATGATGCGGATGGGGTTGTGACTCGACGCCACGCCCGGAACACCCCCGGAAGCGCGTAGAAGCGTCGCCACGCTATGCAGCGCCAGCGGGGCTGTCCACGCGCTTTATGAACTCGCGGTGACATTTCCCGGGCCCGCCTTCCTCCAGTGCGCCTGATTTCAACGCCTTCAACAACCCATCCTGCGCCGCAGATTCCCTTCTCCGCCTGTGGACTTCCGGTTTGAATCAAACTCCGCATACCCGGAGAACGCGCCTGACACAGGTTTTCTTACAGGGTTTCTGTAAATCCTTTCAGGCACCGCACTGATCACCCCAGAGATCGTCCACCACTCCATTCAACGACAACCCCGGTCGGCTCTCGCCAACCGGGGTTGCCCCGTATCCTATCCGCCGCGAATCGAAGGTCAGGACTTGGTCTCGTCGACCACGACGAAGCGATTCGCCCCTTCACGCCAGACGCGAAGCCGGATGAGCGCATTCTCGAGTGACTGCGCCACTTCGATGGCGGCCTCAGCATCCCGAACCGGTTGGCGGTTGATCTCCACCACCACGTCACCGGAACGCAACCCCGCCTTCCACGCGGCCGAATCCTCCTCCACCTCGGCCACCAGTGCGCCCTGCACCTCCCGCGGCAGCCCGAACTGTTGACGAGCCGCCGGGTTCAGGTCGCTGACCACCACGCCCTGCAAACCGCCCTGCTCCGATTGCGCACTCCGGGGCCCGCCGCGGCGCATACTGGCCAGCTTCCCGTCTTCCGGCAGTTCACGCAGAACCACGGCCAGTTGCTTGGGCTTGCCGTCGCGAAGGATGCCCAACGCGACCTCTTTGTCGGGGTGCGTCTGGCCCACCATCAGTTTCAGGTGGCGACTGTCTCGGACACTGCGTCCATCGTACTCGGTCACGACGTCACCGGGCTCGATTCCAGCCTTCTCGGCCGGACTCTTCGGAGTGATATCAGCCACGATGGCGCCCACGGTCTCCTTGAGACCGAACTCCTTGACCATCGCCGGCGTCACATCCTGGATGTTCACCCCGAGGAAGCCACGAACCACCCGACCGTGCTGCACGATGCTTTCCATCACCGATCGGGCGAGGTTGACTGGCACCGCGAAACCCACGCCGTTGTTGCCGCCTCCTCGGCTCATGATCGCCGTGTTGATGCCGATCAGGCGGCCCTGAGCATCCACCAGCGCGCCCCCGGAATTACCCGGGTTGATGGCAGCATCGGTCTGGATGAAGTCCTCGTACTCCAAACCCGCCGGCCGGCCGAAGACCGCGCGACTGGTGGCCCCGACGATGCCCATGGTCACCGTCTGACCCACGCCGAAGGGATTGCCGACAGCCAGGACGACGTCACCCACCTCCACCAGGTCGCTGTCTCCCACAGGAATGGCAGCAAGCCCGTCCGCTTCCACCTTGATCACCGCCAGGTCCGACTTGGGGTCCCGGCCCACCACCTTGGCGTCGTACTCTTTCCCGTCCGGATTCAAAGCCACCTTGATGGTGTCGGCCCCGTCGACCACGTGGTTGTTGGTCAGAATGAATCCGTCTTCGGTCAGGATGACGCCCGAGCCCAAGCCGTCCTGGCGGGGTGTTTGGAATCCACGGCCCGGGACATTGCCGTTCTCACCAAAGAACGGATGACCACCAAACGGCATGGGGCCGCCCTCGACGCGCCGGGACTTGGTCGTGGTAAAGACATTTACGACGCTGGGCGAAACGCCCTTGATGACGGGAGCGAAACTGGCGCGCAGTTCGCCTTCCCTCTTCACTGGCTCGGAATCCAGTTTGAGCTTCAGCTCCTTGGCTTGGAATTTTGGGTCGCTTTCACGCGCACCGGCAGCCTGGTTGAGAACCACTCCGGCACCGGCCAGAAGAAGTACGGAGGCGAGCAGAGCCGCTCGAGCCCCGCGACTGAGCGATTTGCGTTGGTTCATATCGGTTCCTTGCTTCCTCGTGTTGGGTTCACTTGCGATCACGCCACCAACATGAACCCACCGCCTCGGCGGAGCCTTTCCGGACCATTACAGATTGGTAAGGTTGGCGCCGGTGATTCCGGCGGAAGCAACGCCCTGACGCTTCTCCCGATGGCGCCGTTCCAGCATCCCGCTGACTTCCGCATGCAAGCGCCGCGCCAGTTCCTTGCGATCCGAGAGTCCCGAAATCGGGTCCCCGTACTCCACCCTGCCCACGATCCAACGCTGGGCCATCAGGTTGAGAAAATGCGGCGCAAACGTCATGTCCCGCCAATACGCAAGATCCTCTGCAACGGTGCCTTCGGCCACCTCGTAGGTGAGGCAGGCTGGCGTCACTGGCCAGCCATTCGCCGCGGCCGGTTCCAGCAGGGAAGGTCGAAACGGCAAGACGGAATCACCTCCCGAGCTGGTTCCCTCCGGAAAAATCGCCACCACCGTACCCCCTTCGATGATCGGTCGGAACGCGGACGCGATTTCCGCCACATGGGAACGTCGGTCGCGCCGAAGAAAGAGCGACCCCGCACAACGAGCCAGTGACCCCATGAACGGCCAGCGTGCCACCTCCGCCTTCGAGACGAACAGCATGGGGCCCGAAATCGCGATGACTCCAATGTCGAGGTACCCCAGATGGTTGCACACCACCATCCCCCGCGTCGGAACGCGCCCGACATGTTCGGCCCGGATGCCCACCCGGGTGAGCGAACGCCGACTCCAGCGCTGCACCCATGCGGCGCAAACCTTGGGGTCATCCCCCAGTCCCACCCGGCGAAACCGCCACGCATGTTCGATCACTCCGATCCCCGTGACCCCCACGAAGGTCAGGGATCGGGCGAGAACGCGAAACGGATGGCGTAAGGCGGGAATCATCCGGTCGTCCTAAACAGCAGGGGAATACCAGGTCCCACCTCGTCGCCGGGCGGCGCTTCCTCCGCATGAAAACGCGAAAAACCTCACAAGGGTTGTTCCCGCAGCCACTGCCGCCAATCCTCCAGCGTGTCGATGTCCCGCAGTTGCCTCAACTCGGCGACCCGGAGTCCGGCGTGGACACCCCGACGGCGGGTGGTCTCGAAGACCTGATCGGTGCTCCACGGAATCTCGCGAAACAACTCGGGAAGCGATCGGCCCACGCCCACCAACCAATACCCGCCATCGGTGGCCGGCCCCAGGACGATGTCGTGCGCCTTCAGGGCTTCGAACGCGGCGTCGATGTCCGCGGCTCCAAACTCCGGGCAATCAGATCCGAGGATCACGACGCTCGACGCCCCTTCCGCGAACGCGTCCGCTGTCGCACGGTTAATTCGGTCG
>Ga0335394_10003363_pt1 | contig 18140 bp, 19 predicted proteins | sample MAT03_FD_205741 | JGI IMG/M metagenome (GOLD analysis project Ga0335394, IMG submission 205741) | Freshwater microbial communities from Lake Fryxell liftoff mats and glacier meltwater in Antarctica - MAT-03 (spades assembly) (version 2) ... | reverse complement strand
CCGCAGCGCGATAGCGCGCAGGGTAGTCCTATGACCGCGGTTCGTGCCCGCAGCCTCGTCGCACAGGTCCACGAGGAGATGCGTTCGCGGTTGGCCACCCGCGAATTCCCGGCCGGCGCCCCGGTAAACATCGCCGACATTGCCAAGCGCTTCGGCATCAGCCCCACACCCGTGCGCGAAGCGTTCGCGCGCCTCGCCGCCGAGGGCCAGTTGCTTTTCGTCGAGAACATCGGGTACAGCGTGCCGGCCCTGCCCGCCGCGCAGGACTATGTCGATTGGGCCATCGCTCGCGTGATCGTCGAGCCGAATGCCTTGCTGCACATTTTGGGGCCGCTGGATACCCGCGTGCTCGATGAGGCCGAAGCGATCAACGAGCGCATCGGGGCCGCGCAGTTCGGCACGGTGCCCGCGGGCATTCGCCAGTTCTCCGAACTCAACTGGGCGTTTCACGCCAGGCTGATTGCGCTGGCACGCAATCCGTTGCTGGCCGAGTTGCACGCGCGCCTGTATGCCGCGCCCCAGTTCTCGCGCATCTTTCTCGGCCGCGGCATTCCCAACCAGGTCCAGGTGGCAGCGGAACACGCCAAGGTGTTGCGCCATTTGCGGCGGGGCGATCACACCGCAGCCGCCAATGCGCTGCGCCACCACATCGTCGACAGCCTGGAACGCGATGCCCGGCTGGCGGACGTTTCCCTTTCGCTGAAGCGAATCGTGCGCGAGCAAACCGCGGCGACTGTCAAAACAAAATCACCCAGGAGACCGCAATGAGAATCGCACGAATCCTGCTTGCCGCCGGCGTGTTCGCCGTCGCGCAGGCCGCATCTGCCCAGGCCTACCCCGACAAGCCCATCCAGCTGATCGTGGGCTTTCCACCCGGTGGCGGCGTGGACATCGTCGCGCGGCAGCTCGCCGACAAGTTGTCCGAACTGCTTGGACAACGGATTGTCGTCGAGAACAAGGCCGGTGCGGCCGGCAACGTGGCAATGGAATATGTCGCGCGCGCGAAGCCCGATGGCTATACGCTGCTGATGGGCAATCTGGGGATGCTCACCGCCAACCCGGCGCTCTACCCCAAGCTCTCGTTCGACCCGGCGAAGGACTTCGTACCGGTGGCGCGCGTGGTCGTCACGCCGCTGGTGGTGGTGGTGCCGGCATCGCTATCCGCGCAGACGATGGCGGACTTCGTCGCGCTGATGCGCGCGAAGCCCGGTGAACTCAACTTCGGCTCGGGTGGCAACGGCAACATCAATCACCTGGCCGGCGAACTGCTGAAGCTGCAGACCTCGACGCAGATCCAGCACGTGCCCTACAAAGGCAGCGCGCCCGCGCTGGCCGATCTCGTCGGCGGGCGCATCCAGCTGATGATCGACGGCGGCAACGTGGTGCAGCCGTTCCTGCAGGATGGCCGCGCCCGCGCGCTGGCCGTGACGGGGGACACGCGCTCGCCCGCGCTGCCCAACGTGCCCACCGCCAAGGAGGTTGGCATGTCCGATTTCGTGATCTATGGTTGGCAGGGGGTGCTGGCGCCCACCGGAACGCCGCAGCCGATCATCGATCGCCTCACCCGTGAGATTGCCAAGGCACTGGGGTCCACCGACCTCAAGCCACGATTGTCGGCGCAAGGGACCGAGCCCGCGTATCTCCCGCCCGCCGAATTCCAGGCCTACATCGCGGCGGAGGCCAAGCGGTGGGCACAAGTGATTCGCACGGCCAGGATCACGGTGGATTAGGCATTCGGCCTCGGCCTGCTACTTCGGCTTCTCGCGCGCTGTCATCATCGCCTTCAACGCGGCAAACGGCGAATGCGTGGCCCCGCGGCTTGCGGTATCGGCACCGGGTCCGTTAGCGCTCGCCTCCAACTGCCGCTGGTGCTCGTTGTCGTGGCAGTAAAGGCAAAGCAGTTCCCAATTGCTGCCGTCCACGGGATTGTTTTCGTGGTCGTGGTCGCGGTGATGGACCGTCAGCTCGCGCAGATTGGCGCGCGTGAACTCACGCGTGCAGCGCCCGCAGATCCACGGATAGATCTTCAGCGCCCGCTCGCGATAGCCCAGATCGCGTTCCGCCGCGGCACGCCGCGCGTCGGCCACAATCCTGTCCAGCTTGCCGGGATCGCCTGTCGTCATTGTGCCAGTGGCCCTGATGCGCGCCGCAAAATGCGCGAACGAGTATTGTGCACGCGATTGCAGAACGGCACCAAATGCAAACGGCCGCCACGGTTTCGGGGACCTTGCTTACTAATTGCAGGAATTCGTCCTCGGCAACTCGGCGCTTCCAGGCGCTACAATGGCCGGCCCTCCATCGAGCATGCTTGCGAGCCCCGCCATGGAACGAAAGGTTGCCAGTGATTTTCATCCGGAAGTATTGAAGCTGTTCGATGGTTTCGTGCACGGCTGGTTGAGCCGCCGCGACTTTCTCGATCGTGCGGGCAAGTATGCGGTCGGCGGATTCACGGCCGCCGCCATGTATCCAGACGTGAGGTGAAAATGGACAGTTGGCGATGAATACTGACAGCGTGATCCTGTTTGACCCACGGCCCGGACAGCACTAGGTCCCTATGGCCGCCGTTATCTGCCTGGGCATCGCAGTGTGGGATATGACCTTCGCCGTGCCAGCCTTGCCATCGCAGCCGAGCAAGCTCATTGCATCCGGCCTGCAGCAGGGCGGCGGCGGCATGGCTGCGACGGCGGCAGTGGCGGCAGCCGCCCTGGGCGGCGAGGTCGAGTACTGGGGCCGCCTGGGCGACGACGCCCACGGCCGGCAACTGCGCGCCAGCCTGCAGTCGCATGGTGTGCGCGTGCACGCGCCCGCTGGCCCGGGTGCACATACGCCGGTTTCGGCCGTGCTGGTGGCCGACAATGGCGACCGCACGTTGGCGGTCTATCGCGGGCAGCTGGATGATGCGGCTGATTGGTTGCCGCTGCATCAGGTGGCGAAGGTGCAGGCCGTGCACGCCGACTTCCGTTGGCCGCAAGGTGCAAAGATGCTGTTCAATGCCGCGCAGGCGCGCGGCATTCCGCGCGTGCTCGACGCCGACATCGGCGGCGCGGCGAATGCGCGCGAGCTACTTCCTCTGGCCAGCCACGCGATCTTTTCGCAGGCCGGCCTGGCCGAAATGGTTGGCCACGACGACATCGACGGCGCCTTGCGCGATGTCGCCACGCTCACGGCGGGCGTGGTGGCCGTGACGCGCGGCGAACTGGGTAGCCGCTTCCTGGTCGACGGCACGCTGCACACGGTCGATGCATTCGACGTGGCCGCCCACGATACCAATGGTGCGGGCGATGTGTTTCACGGTGCCTACGCGCTCGCACTGGCCGAAGGCGCGGGCGCGCTCGATGCGGCGCGTTTCGCATCCGCCGTGGCGGCGTTGAAATGCCGCACCGGCAGCGGCTGGAGCGCGATTCCCCATCGCGCGGCCGTCGATCAATACTTGCAAGCACACCGATGACCGAATTCTGGCCCGGCAAATTGCGGGACATGCGACGCTTGGACTGGGCTCGTGATCGCGATCGAACACCACGTAACCGACCAAACGGCGCATGGGCCTGTATCAAGCCGTAGTGAGGCGTTGGCATGCACCTTGAACGCATTCTGGTGACCGGGGCGGCGGGTAAGCTTGCCCGCTCGGTGCGCCCTCGGCTGGCGGCACTGTGCGACGAGCTGCGGCTCACCGATATCGCACCCTTCGAAGCCAGCGGCCCCAACCAGACGGTTCACGTAGCCGATCTGGCGGATGGCCGCACCGTCCCTGCGTTGGTGCAGGGGGTAAACGCCATTGTTCACTTTGCGAGCTATCCGCGCGAGGCTGATTGGTCGGTGCTGCTCGATGCCAACCTCCGTACGGCAATCAATTTGTGGGAGGCGGCCGCGGCCGCCGGCGTGGATCGCATCGTCTACGCCAGTTCCCACCACGCAGTTGGTTACTACCCGCGCAGTGTGCGCATCGATGCGCGCGTGCCGTCGCGTCCCGACGGACGCTACGGCTTGGTCAAGGTATTCATGGAAGCCCTCGCGCAGATGCATGCCGACAAGCACGGTCTGCGCGCCTTCGGCATGCGCTTAGGCTACTGCGGCCCCGAACCGCTGGACAAACGCATGCTGTCGCACTGGTTGCATCCGGACGACCTGGCGCAGTTGGTCGAGCTGGGGCTGACCGCGGAGTATCTCCATGAGGTGGTCTACGGCATCTCGGCAAACACTGCCACGTGGTATGACAACTCTCGCGCCGAAGCGCTGGGCTACCGGCCGCGGCACAGCGCCGACGCCTTCACCGAGCGGCTCGCCACCAAAGTCACCGACAACCCGGTGGCCGAGCAGTACCAAGGCGGCAGCTTTGCCGCGGACGGCCATGTCGGCGATCCTGACCGTCCGGCACGAACGCGCTGACCGCGTCACGTTGCCGGACCGCTGATTACCGGCGAGCTACGAACCGTGCTCGTGGTCGATGCGACGCCCGAGCACAACCGGCCCAAAGGCGGCAACATTTCGACTTGCGATCCATGGCGCGTCCCGCCGGCCGCTTGCCAGCGACGCCTACTTCGGCAGATAGTCGTTGGAGAAGAAATCCTGCGGCTTCATCGTCGTTTCGAGCGCCATGTACTTCTTCATCAGCTCAACCGTGTCTTCCCAATCCTTCAGCGCGAAATAGCCCGTCGGCAGGCTCTTGGATGCATCGGTCTTCATCAGCCCGATGCCGACCTTGAGTTGCTCGAGGGAAAGCTGCGTTTCCAGGTCGGGCTTCACCTTCTGGCCGGCCTTGATTGCGGCTTCCGGATCCTTGATGGCTGCCTCGAAGCTGCGGACCGTCGCCTTGACGAAGCGGCGGACGAGATCGGGGTTGTCCCTGATCAGGTCGGTGTTGGTGAAAATCGTGAGCCCGACGGTGTTGGCGCCATATTTCGAATAGGCGAAGTCGACCAGCGGCACGCCCTGTCTTGGCAAGGTTAGCGACTGGTTATCGAGACCGGCCATCAACCCTTCGGCGCGCTTCTCCGCGACCGCGACCATCTTGCCTGCGCCTTCGATGCGCAGGATCTTCACCTTGTTAATGTCGACACCGTTGCGCGCGAACAGGGCCGGCAGGAGTTGCAGGCCGGCTTCGCCCGGCGCGGACGCGACGGTCTTGCCCTCGATGTCTTTTAGCGTCTTGATGCCGGCATCGGCGCGGACGGCAAGCGAATAGGGCGACGAGTTCGTGATCGCCATCACCGCCCTTACGGGCGCACCTTTCGAAACACCGGCGACGACGCTGCCGCCGTCGGCGAGACCGAACATGTCCCCCTTGGCGCCGACGGTCTGCACCGCACGCACCGAGCCCTGGCCTTCCCCGATCGTCAGGTCGATCTTCTCGTCCTTGTAGTAGCCACGCTCGAGGCCGAGATAGAACGGAGTATGGAAGCCGTACAGCAGCCAGTTGAGCCGTAACGTGACTTTGTCCTGCGCTTGGGCAGCCGTCGAAAGGAGAAGGCCAGCGAGAAGTCCCAGAATCAGCGTTGTTGTCCTTTTCATGCGTTCCTCCTGTGATGTTGAGTTTCAGTTCTACGTCGCCGTGGCGACGCTCATTCCTACGTTGCGTTGTGAGACATGCCAGGGAATCGAAACACGTTCGATCGCCTCGACGCTGGCGTAGAGCAAAAGCCCCATGGCGCTGAGCACGAGAATGGCTGCGAATACGCCGGCGGTTTCGAAGCGGTTGGTGTAATCAACCAGAAGATAGCCGAGCCCGCGATCGGAAGAGACGAATTCCGCGACTACGGCCGCCGTCGCAGCCAGCGCCGCGGCCACCTTGAAGCCGGTGAACATGGTGGGCAGCGCGTGCGGAATTTGCACCTTCCAGAACATGCGGAGCGGACTAGCCCCGGTAACGCGCGCGAGGTCCAGGATATCGGGATCGACCGAGCGGAAAGCCTGCACGGCGGAGACGACGACCGGGAAGAAAGAGAGCAGGAACACGATCAACACTTTCGAGGTCAGACCGTAGCCGAACCAGATCATGAACAAGGGCGCGACCGCGATCTTCGGAATGATCTGCAGGAACACGATCTGCGGATACACGATGGATTCGATCCTTCGCGACACCGCAAACATCAGGGCGAGCAGTACGCCGATCACGATCGCGAATCCGAATCCGATGAGCATCGGCTGCGCAGTATGCCACGCGGCGCCGCCGATCGTCGGCCATTTATTCCACAACGTGGCAAGGACGACGGACGGCGCGGGCAGGATGTAAGGCTTTACCTCGAAAAGACGCACCAGGCCTTCCCACAAGCCCAGCAGCAGCGCAAAGCCCAGGACCGTCTGCCCGTGCTTCGCAAGAGTGGCAGCGATCTTTGTTTGCAGCGACTTCCCCGTTGGGGCCGATGGCATTCAGACGTCTCCACGCTGGTCGCAGGGAAATGATGGCGCAGTTGACGATGGCCGAAACGCCAGTCATAGTGCGTCACATCGTTAATGGAACAGTGTACCAAGCATATGCGTGTCGTCAAGTCTCAGCTCACCTCGTGCCTCGATCTTCTCGCGGTAATGGCGTCAAATGCGCGGGGCATGCGACTGACCGATCTCGCGATCAGCCTTAGCGTGCCGAAAAGTTCGACGCAGCGCCTGCTCGAGCACCTCGCTGGCGAGGGCTGGATCGAACAGGACGAGGCTACGAGCCAGTATCGGCTGACTACGCGCCTGGCGGTGCTCGGTCACCGCTATCTGGAATCGGCCGGTATCACGAACATCGCGCAGGCGTTACTCGAACGTCTGGCGACAAAGACTGGCGAACTTGCCCGGCTCACCGTGCTCGACGGCAAGCGGCTCGTCTGGATGGGATCGGCGCAGGGCGCGCCGTTTGGCCTGCGCTATGAGCCATCAATGGGATCGGCCATCATTTCGTATGCGACCGCGAATGGAAAGGCGTGGCTGGCGACGCTCCGTGACGAGGACGCGATCGCCATCGCCATCAGCGACGGTCTCGGGCGGCCACGGAAAACGGTTGCGACTGGGCCTAATGTGATCAGGACGGTAAGCGGGCTCGCCGCCGACCTCAAGCTGACGCGCAAGCGCGGCTTCGCGATCTCCAACGAAGAGGGGGAGCAGGGTGTCGCGGCGGTCGCGGTTGCCGTTCATGCTCCGTACGGCGGAGTACTCGGAACGACGAGCGTTGCAGGCCCGGTGATCCGGCTCACCCGTGAGCGATACGAGACGATCGTGTGCGTATTGAACTCGGTCGCGGCCGACCTTGCTCTCGGATGGCCGGGCACCGTTGCCCGACACAGTCCCCTGCGACGGGGGCGAGCATGAGCACGGGCATCGATATTCGCGGTGTGCGAAAGCTGTTCGGGTCCGCACAAACCGGAACGCTCGCGATCGAGCATCTCGATCTCGAGATCAAACAGGGCGAGTTCGTCTCGGTGGTCGGCCCTTCCGGCTGCGGCAAGTCGACATTGCTGCGCATCATCGCAGGGCTGACAGCCGCCACGGAGGGTTCCGTTTCGGTCTTCGGAAAGCCCGTACGTGGGCCGCTGACCGAATGTGGCATTGTGTTCCAGCAGCCGATCCTGCTTGATTGGCGCACCATCGTTCAAAATGTTCTCTTCAACATCGACATGCGTGGACTCGATGTTGAGGCGTATCGCCCGCGGGCCTTACAACTCCTAGCGTCGGTGGGCCTCAGCGATTTCGCCGACAAGCTTCCGTACGAATTGTCGGGTGGCATGAAGCAGCGGGCGGCCATCGCCCGTGCGCTCGTGCACGAGCCCCCATTGCTGATGATGGACGAGCCGTTCGGCGCGCTTGATGCGTTGACGCGCGAGCAGATGCGGATCGACCTCGAGCGAATCTGGCTCGCCACCAAGAAGACCGTCCTTTTCATCACGCACTCAATCGACGAGGCGGTCCTTTTGTCCGATCGGGTGGTCGTGATGTCACCCCGCCCCGGACGCGTCGAGACAATTCTCGAGATTGATCTGCCGCGGCCGCGCGGCTTCGCGGCGCGTGAAAAGGCGGCCTTCAATGGTGCGACGAGGGTGATTACCGACATCTTCCTCGCACGCGGCGTTCTTCACAACGACGCGACATGAGCACCGCTTCCGAACTCGAAGAGATACTGGAGGAAATGCGCGGCGTCTTCGACCGCGCATCGCCCGATGCGGTGGAGCAACTGGCGCACGAGATCATCGAGGCGCGTCGCATTCTCGTCTATGGCGTCGGCCGCACCGGACTTGCGTTGCAGGGCTTTGCGATGCGGCTGATGCATCTTGGGCTCGATGGACATTTCGTAGGCCAACTCTCCGCCCCGCCGGTTACAAAAGCCGATCTGCTCGTATGCGCGATGACTCTTGGCACGCTGCCGACCGGGGACGCGATCGTCGGGATCGCGAGACATGCCGGCGCCCGCGTCGCGGTCATCACCGCCCGCCCGCAACTCGTTTCGGCCGATCTCGTGATCGGCTTGCCCGCGCAGACCATGGCCGATCCGATGACGAGCCTGCTGCCGCTCGGCAGTCCTTTCGAGCTTGCGCTCTCACTTTATTGCGACTTGACCGTCATCAATCTCATGCGAAGACTCAATGTCGGCAATGCCGATCTTGCGGCCCGCCACGCCAATCTGCTTTAGGTGGATTGTTGCGCGCTCCACGCGCCGCGACCGGTAGGAAATCGCGCGGGAGTCCTGAAAGTATCGTCGAAGCGATAATCCGCTCGCAGTAAGTCCGTGCGAATGGCGGCGAACGGACGCGAACTCAGCCACCCCCGGGCACTGCCCGTGAACGCCATCGTTAGCGTTGCCGTCGGAGGCATTCTGCTGGCGCTAGTAGCGCGAGCCGCCGCTTGTGGGCGGCGGTGTCGCGCTAGTCGATCAAGGCAGGGATTGACCTGCGACCCCGCCGCGGATGTTGATGGTTCAGGGCTTCGCAGCCGGGCAGGTCGACAGGCCCAGCAACGAGTACGCCGGACAGACCCGGAAAAATCCGGTCAGCAGCGGCACGATGCCGATGTAGCCCCACACGCCGATCGAACCCGCCGCAGCCGACCCGATCAGCGCCAGTCCGCCGAAGATCCGCACGATACGATCGATATTGCCGACATTGACTTTCATTTTGATGCTCCCCGTTCAAGGTGATGACACACGACCGCTTTGAGGGCTTCGGTGGCGCACCAAAGCGCCACCGACGACCAAGCGGAATTCAATAATGTAGAAACTACCCGTTTACGCGCCGCCCGACACGCCTAACCTGCGCAAAACAATCTCCAGCGGGCACCAGCGTGTCAATCCACTTTGCAGCAGGTTGGCGCCGACAAATGCAGCAGGTGCCAGCCACCACGGACTGACGAAAACCGGACTGCCCGGCACGCCAAGGGCGAGCGACACCAGAACCATGAGACCCGCAAAAATGCGGACGATTTGCCATGAAGTCATGATGCATTCTCCAATGAAGCCGCGAACTGGCGGCGATAGGCTACGTAATAGAGCAGCGGGATGACCACGAGCGTGAGCAACGTGGATACGAAGATGCCGAAGATCAGCGACACGGCAAGGCCGTTGAAGATCGGATCGTCGAGAATGAAGAAGGCGCCCAGCATCGCTGCACCCGCTGTCAGGACTATCGGTTGCGCCCGGATCACGGCCGAGCGGACGATCGCATCCCTGAAAGCGACGCCTTCGCGCACCTGCAAGTTGATGAAGTCGACCAGCAGGATCGAGTTGCGAACGATGATGCCGGCAAGCGCGATCATGCCGATCATCGACGTCGCGGTGTATTGGGCGCCCATCAGTGCATGGCCGGGCATCACGCCCACGATCGTCAACGGGATCGGCGCCATGATGATCAGCGGCGTCAGATACGAACCGAATTGAACGACCACCAGCAGGTAGATGAGAATCAGTCCGACCGCATAGGCTAAGCCCATGTCGCGGAACGTTTCGTAGGTCACCTGCCACTCTCCATCCCACTTGAGACTGTAGCCGCGGTAGGGATCGGAGGGCGTACTGATGAAGAATTCAGCCAATGATCCGCCACCGGGCATCTCCAACTTGCCGATGGCCGAACGCATGCCGAACATGCCGTACAGCGGGCTGTCGACCTTGCCGGCCATGTCGCCGACGACATACTCAACGGGCAGCAGGTCCTTGTGGTACCGCGGTTGCTCCCGCTGTCCGGATTTGTTGACGGAGACGATTTCGCGCAACGGGACATTGCGTCCCGCCGCGCTCCTGACGGTGAGCTGCAACAGTGCCTCAAGATCACTTTGCGCGGCAATCGGCAACTGCATGCGCACCGCCGCCGGAAACTTGGATGCATCATGCATCCACGTGACGTTGTCACCGTCGAGTCCGGTACGCAAGGTGTCGATGACTTCGCTTTGTCGCACGCCGAGCAGCGCGGACTTGGCGCGGTCGACGTTGATGATCCAGCGCGGTGCGGACGCCGTCGCGCTGCGGTCTACATCCACCACGCCAGCCGTGGCAAGAAAGGTTGCTTCGACGGATTGTGCAACAGCGCGTCGCCCGGCGTCGTCGGGACCGTAGATCTCGGCGACGATCGGTGCCTGCACCGGAGGACCCGGGGGAACCTCGACCACCTTGACCCGCGCTCCATGGGCAGCGGCGATTTTGGTCAACGCCGGCCGCACGCGTGTCGCGATCGGATGACTCTGGTCGCTGCGGTGCGCACTGTCGACCAGATTGACCTGGATATCGCCAAGCTCGTTGCCGGTGCGCAAGTAATATTGGCGTACCAATCCGTTGAAGTTGATCGGCGCTGCCGTACCGGCATAGGCCTGATAGTGCAAAACCTCCGGTACACCCGCCAGATACCGACCCATCTCGCGCAGCGTCGCCGCGGTTTCTTCGAGCGGTGTGCCCGCAGGCATGTCGACCACCACCTGAAACTCGGATTTGTTGTCGAATGGCAGCATCTTGAGGACGACGAGTTGGAACACGGGGAGCGCCAGCGAACCGACGATCAATAGTCCGATCCCGAACCAGAGGCGCACTCGGTTGCTCGCTCCCTTGGCGCTGTCCAGGAACGGTGCAAACAGCCGCTCGAACAATGGCGCCAACCGCCCGGACATACCGCCGTGCGCAGTACCGGCAACGCCGGGCTTCAGCCAGATGCGGGCGAGCCACGGCGTCACCACGAACGCGACCACCAGCGAAATCAGCATGCCCATGCTCGCATTGATCGGGATCGGACTCATGTAGGGCCCCATCAAACCGGAAACGAAGGCCATGGGCAGCAACGCCGCAATCACTGTGAGCGTGGCCAGAATGGTCGGGCCGCCCACCTCGTCCACCGCGCGGGGGATGATCTCCGTCAATGGACGTCCGGGTTCGAGATCGCGATGGCGGTGGATGTTTTCGACGACGACGATCGCGTCGTCGACCAGAATTCCGATCGAAAATATCAGTGCAAATAGCGAGACGCGATTGAGCGTGAAGCCCCATGTCCAGGACGCGAACAACGTGGTGGTCAGCGTCAGAATCACCGCCGCGCCAACGATCATGGCTTCGCGCCGACCCAGTGCCAGCAACACCAGCACGACCACGCATGCGGTCGCAAACGCCAGCTTTTCGATCAGCTTGATGGCCTTGTCGTTGGCGGTGGCGCCATAGTTGCGGGTGATCTCCACACCGACATCCGCCGGGATCACCGTATTGCGCAGGTTGTCGACACGCGCGATCAGCGCGTTGGCAACCTGGACGGCATTTTCACCAGGCTTCTTGGTGATCGCCAGCGTGACGGCCGCAGATTCGCTTGCATCCTTGCCAGCAACCCCATGCCAGACGTAGTGCTCTGGAGGCGGCGGACCGTCTTCGATCTGCGCGATCTGCTCCAGGAACACCGGTGCGCCATTGCGCGTGGCGACGATCAGACTGCCGAGTTCGCGCGCGTCGCGGAAGTACGCGCCGGCCTCCACCAGCGTCGCTTGATTGCCGGACACGATCGTGCCGATCGTCGCACCGCTATTGGCAGATTGCAGCGCATTGCGAATTTCGGTCACGGTGACACCGGCGGACGCCATACGCGCGGCATCAAGCCGTACGTTGAGTGCGCGCTTCGGGCCACCGATCGTGCGCACGTCACGCGTGCCGGCAACACGCTTCAAGTCGACCTCGATCGCATGCGCCACGCGCTCGAGATCCGCGGTCCCGGTGGCGGCCTCCTTCGCGAAGAGCGTCAGCGCCACAATGGGCACGTCGTCGATGCCTTTGGGCTTGACGATGGGTTGGAGCGTACCCAGGTTGGCCGGTAGCCAATCCTGATTGGACAGAATGGTGTCGTACAGGCGTACCAGCGCCTCGGTGCGTGGCACCCCCACCTTGTATTGCACGGTAAGCACCGCCATACCCGGGCGCGAAACCGACGTCACATGCTCGACATCCGCAATCTGACTGATCACCTGCTCGGCCGGTGCCGCGACCATCTGCTCGACATCGACGGCCGATGCGCCGGGGAACGGAATCAGGACGTTGGCCATCGTCACATTGATCTGTGGCTCCTCCTCGCGCGGGGTGACCATGACCGCAAACGCGCCCAGCAATAGCGCGACCAATGCCAGCAGCGGCGTGATGCGCGCACTCATGAAATAGCGCGCGATGCGGCCCGACGGGCCGAGGCGGGCGTCGGCAGTCGCGGGCATCATCATTGGCGCGCCGCTGCGACCGGGTCGAGCGCAATGCGCTCGCCCGCCGCAATGCCGGCAAGCACTTCGACGTCGTCACCCTGGGTGCGACCCAGCCGCACTTGGCGCAGTTGCGGTTTGCCGCTGCCGGTGATGACGTAAACGGCACTGAATTCGGGTCGCCGCACCACGGCACTGACGGGAACGGTCAGGACCGCGGACAAGGTACCCGTCAGTGGCAGCTGGACGCGCGCGAACATCCCGGGCGCCAGGGCCGGATTTCCTGCCGGCAGCGCAAGACGCACCTGGCGCGAGTGGGTTGCGGGATCCACCGTCGGCAAGACCTGGACCGATACGGCCTCGATCGAAACAGGTGCTGTCGCACCAGTCGCAAACTCGATCCGCGCCTGGCGCGATGCATCGATTGAAGCCGCGCGCCCTTCCGGCACATTGGCCACCACCCGTAACTGCGTCGGGTCGTACACGATCAGCAACGGCGCGCCGGGGGCGGCCATGTCGCCCTGCTCCACATGAACCGCAGCGACAATGCCCGCATACGGGGCCACCAGCGTGGTGAACGTGGATTGGGTTGTGGCCACACCGGCCTGTGCCAGTGTGGACCGGGCTTGCGCATCGGCCGATTTCCATTTGGCTTCGGCCAGATCCATCGCCGCCTGACTGATGTATTTTTGGGCAAACAGGCGCTCGCTGCGCTCAAATTCACGACGGGCGACATCGAGCTGCACCTTGGCGGATGCGGCCAGGGCTTCGCTGGACGCCAATTCGCCGGCCGCGGCACGACTGTCCAGTTTCACCAGCACCTGCCCGGCCTTGACGGCGTCGCCGGCACGTACCCGTATCTCGACGATGCGCGCGGGAATCTGCGCCGCGATCACGGTCTGGCGCATGGCCTCGACGACACCCTCAGCGATGTGCACGTTCTGCCCGCCAGTGGCCTGCGCAACATGGGTCGCGAGTCCGGGCGCGGCCGCGATCGCGACCAGCGGCGAAACTGAAGCGGCAACGATCAACACCAAACTGCGCAGCATCTACAACTCTCCATCGGCGGGTCTGCGAGGTCTCGGGGGGGAATCCGCCCCGGGGTGGCTTCTTGACAGGTCCTGCTGAGTCGCTTAATATATCGCTATATAGTTATTAAGTCAAGTATGTTTTGCGATTAGGCTATGAAACTACTCACCAGTCGGGGGTTTGCACGTATGCAAGGCATGAACGATCAGGCACTCGAGCAGGTCGCCGCGTTCTTTCGCGCGTTTTCGGTGCCGATGCGCCTCCGGATCCTGAACGCGCTGCGCAGCGGCGAGCGCAATGTCGGCGAACTGACCGCGGAATTCGCGTGCAGTCAGGCCAATATATCCAAGCACCTCGCCGTGTTGGCCGCCAGCGGGCTGATCGAAAAGCGCCAGAGTGGCACCAGCGTCTACTACCGGATCGTCGATCCGCGCATCTACGAGCTGTGCGACCTGGTGTGTGGCCAGATCGGTGACCGCATGGGACGTGAAGTTGCGTTGCACGGCATGTTTGCGCGCGCAGGGACGCCAACGCCGAAAGCGGCTCGCGTACCGCTTCGCCGCAAGACCTGACTTCAATCCGGCCACGGCGGCGGCCAATTACGCGGTCGTGTCACCACTTTCGTCCGGGCCTTGGTCAACGTAATGGTGGTAGGGCCCGGTGCCGCTGTGAGCCGACAGCGCGGCCGGGACGAAAGCGCCAGTCTTCACATCGAAGACGTGCACCTCACCGTCTTCCAGGACGTAGTGCCAGCCGTGCAGCGCCAATTGCCCGGATTCGACGCGGCGCCGCACCATCGGATACCCCATCAACCGCTCGAGCTGCAGCACGATTGCGCGCTGCTCGGTCCGTCGCAGCGCCTCGGGCGTGACCTGCACCGGCAGTGCGGCCTCGCGCCCCAGTTCCAGCCACGCGGCGAGATTAGTCGCCTCGGGTGAAAGCTCCTCATACAGCGCGCGAATGCCGCCGCAATGCGAATGACCGCATACGACGATACGCGTCACCTCGAGATTGAGTACCGCAAATTCGATGGCGGCGGCCGTACCGTGATACCCCGCCGATCCGTCGTGCGGCGGCACGAAGGCGCCGACGTTGCGGACGATGAACAACTCGCCGGGGCCGGTTCCCGTCAGCAGGTACGGAACGATGCGCGAATCCGAGCAGCCAATGAAGAGGATGGTCGGATGCTGGCCGTCGTTGACCAGGTTTTGAAACTGGTCGGCAACACCCGGAAAATAGTCGTCGTGAAACCGGCGGAGACGCTGTAACAACTCGTCGGGCATGGCACGACTTTCGGTCCCGTCGCGCTACTGGACCAGCGGCGAGTCAGCACCGTCGAGATCGATGCCGTCGACGACCGCCGCGCCCGCCAGCACTTGCATGAACTGTCGCAACGCCGTCACGAACCCCTGCTGGCGCAGACTCAAGGTCACCGCACTGCGCACTTCCTCGAATGGCGGCTGGACGCCAGGGGTGCGCGCCAGCACCTCCACCACATGCAATCCGAACCGGCTGTGCACGAGTCGGGGCAACACTCCAATCTCGACCTTGCCGAAGATCTCGCGTGCGAATTCCGGCGCGCAGTCCACGGTGGTGAGTTCACCCAGATCGCCACCCTCCGCCCCGCTGGGACAATTGGACTGCGACCGCGCCGCATCGGCGAAGCGGTCACTGGCAGCGCCGTCGTGGCAACGTACTTCCAGCAATGCGGCTTCGGCACGCTTGCGCAGCGCCACCACATCCACACCCGGCGTGACGGCAAACAGGATGTGACGCAACCGTACCCGCTCGCCCGAGGCAAACTTGCCCGCATGGGCCGCGTGATGCCGACGGCAGGCCTCCTCGCCGGGCTCCGGAATATTCAGTGACCGCGCCAGCAACGCTTCGATCGCCGCACTCGCCGCTTCGCTGATCGCGCCATCGGTCGCAGAAGCATCGTCGGCACCCAGCAGTCCTTCGCCTTGCGCGGCCTGGCGCAGCAGCTCGGTGCACGCTCGCTGCCGCAATTCGGTCGCCGGCAGTGTCACCCCCACGTCGTGCAAGGCGCGGCCGTTCACGCGTGCCACAGTTTCTGCCGTTGCCTGCGATGCCACGGACTCAGCATGCGATGTCATCGGGTGCCCCTTACAGAACGCGTGTCGGCGTGTTGTGGCCGGACGGCAGATTGAGCTTGCGCGAGCGCACCATCTGGTAGGGCCGGAACACGTACATGATGGACGCAAAGCCGCTCCAGACATGCACGAGCCGGCTGAACGGGAACAGCAGGAAGATGGTCATGCCGAACACCACGTGGAAGAGATACGGCCACGGCAAGGTGGCCAAGGCGCTCGCATCCACCGGCCGCAGTGTGACGATGCGCTGCGCCCAGTCGGACAGTATCAGCATTACGCTGCCATCGGCGTGCTGGTAGGAGTACGGCAGCGTGATGAGCCCCACCACGAGCTGGACCCAGAGCACGAGCAGAATGGCGATGTCTGTGGAGTGGCTCGTCAACCGGATTCGCGGGTCGAACACCCGCCGATACAGCAGCATCGACAGCCCGACGAAGCACACGATGCCGGCGATGCCGCCCGCGACGACTGCCAGCATCTGCTTCGTCCCGGCGCTCATGAAGATCCCGTACACGCTGTGCGGCGTGAACAACCCGACCAGGTGGCCGAAGAAGAGAAAGAGGATGCCGCCGTGGAAGAGATTGCTGCCCCAGCGCAACATGCCCACGCGCAGCAGCTGCGACGAGTCGCTCTTCCACGTGTACTGGTTCTGGTCGAAGCGGATGAGGCTACCGACGAGGAACACCACGAAGCAGACGTAGGGATAGACCTGAAAGAGGAAGCCGTGCAGTGCGCTCATGACCGCGCTCCTTGTCGGGGGTCGTGCTTGCGGACGAAGTGAATCGGTTGTGCCTGATCGGCCCGGGCCTGGCCTTTGGTCGAGCAACCGTCGAACACGACCGGCTCGGCCCATTCGTCGTCCAGCGGCGGATCGGGCGCCAGCTTGACGGGTTCCGGCCGTTCGCCAGCGAGCTCGAGCAGCGCGCCGAAGATGGCGGCATAGCCGCTTTCGCGCTTCTGCAGCGCGCCGAAGATCGCGTTGAGGATGTGCGCGATCTCGCCCAGGAAAGCGCGCGCCTCGCGCGGCGGCTGCGACGATGTGAACTCGAGCACCACCGGCAGATAGTCGGGCAGCTGGCCGTCGGCCAGATAGAGGCCCGCCTTCTCGTAGGTTTGCGCCAGGTCGATCATCGCCGGACCGCGGTCGCGGGAATCGCCGTGCACGTGTTCGAACAGATGCAGCGCGGTGGAGCGACCGGTGTCGAACAGATGTACGTAGTTGCTTTCGGCGTCGAGCGCATCCTGCCGGGCCAGCGAGTGGGCCAGTGCGTCCAGCTCGGCCAGGCGCGCGGCACCTACCGCGCGCTCGGCGTGCAGCATTTCGCGCATCGCGGGCAGATGTTCGCGCAGCTCGGCGTCCGGATACGCGAGAAGTCGCGCCAGCACCCGGAGCGTGCGGGAGGCGCTCTTCGGTTGTTCGAGGATGCCCATGTGCTAGATCTCCGCCTTGATCGGGATGGTGCGGCGCTTCTCGCTGCCAAAGAGGCTGACCTCGCTCGTGCCCTCGGAACAGCCGTTGCCGAACGAGAAGCCGCAGCCGCCGCGCACATTGAACGTGTTCTCCGCATACTCGCGGTGCGTGCTCGGGATGACGAAGCGATCCTCATAGTTGGCGATCGCCATCACGTGATACATGTCCTCGACCACGGCTTCGGTCAAGCCCACCTGTTCCAGCACCTTGAGGTTGGTGCGCCCTTCAACGTGCTTGTCGCGCTGGTACGCACGCATCGCCAGCATGCGCTCCAAAGCCCGCTCCACCGGTACCGTGTCGCCCGCCGTCAGCAGGTTGGCCAGATACTTGACCGGAATGCGCAATTGCTTGACGTCTGGAATCTCGCCATTGATGCCAAGATCGCCGGCATTGGCCGCCGCAGTGATCGGCGAGAGTGGTGGTACGTACCACACCATCGGCAACGTGCGGTATTCCGGGTGCAGCGGCAGTGCCACCTTCCAGTCCACCGCCATCTTGTAGACCGGACTGGAGCGCGCGGCCTCCATCCACTTGTCCGGGATGCCGTCCTTGCGCGCCTGTTCGATCACCTTGGGATCGTGCGGGTCGAGAAAAATGTCGAGCTGCGCCTGGTAGAGGTCCCGATCATGTTCCACGCTGGCGGCTTCCTGGATGCGGTCGGCATCGTACAGCAGGACGCCCAGGTACCGGATGCGCCCCACGCACGTTTCGGCGCACACGGTGGGCTCGCCGGCCTCGATGCGCGGATAGCAGAAGATGCACTTTTCGGCCTTGCCGCTCTTCCAGTTGTAATAGATCTTCTTGTACGGGCAACCGCTGACGCACATGCGCCAGCCACGGCACTTGTCCTGATCGATCAGGACAATGCCGTCTTCCTCGCGCTTGTAGATCGAGCCCGACGGACACGACGCCACGCACGA
>Ga0335394_10003362_pt1 | contig 18143 bp, 15 predicted proteins | sample MAT03_FD_205741 | JGI IMG/M metagenome (GOLD analysis project Ga0335394, IMG submission 205741) | Freshwater microbial communities from Lake Fryxell liftoff mats and glacier meltwater in Antarctica - MAT-03 (spades assembly) (version 2) ... | reverse complement strand
ACGATCGCGGCTTCAGCCGAGACCGCGTCGCGCCTCGACGACCGGTTCGAGATCGTGCCCGCCGGCCAGCATAGGCTGCGCGGCAGGGGCGAGCCCATCGAGGTTTTCCTGATCGGCAACGTCCGTGAAGCGTCCGCCGACGCCGCGCGCCTGGCCGGCGCGGCTTGATGCAAAACTCGATGAAACGATGGGCTGGGCCGAACGGCAAGCGGGCTCCCCTTGGGAGCCCGCCCACAAAGCGCCCGACGGGAGGATCGGTCAGGCGGCTTTTGCGGTCGTCTGGGTGCGTGCGAAAGAACGACCTTCCGCGTTGAAGATGTGCAGGGTGTCGGCAGCGGCGTCGATCCTCAGCACCTGGTCGCGCTTCAGCTCGGAATTGCCGGGCAGCTTGACGACCAGCGGCGTGTCCGGCCGGCCGATGTCGAGATAGACGAGTTGCACCTCGCCAAGCTGCTCGATGTAATCGATGCGGCCTTCGAAAAGCACACGGTCGCCTGTCGCGATGTGCAGGTCTTCGGGGCGAACGCCGAAACTGATCGCCGCACCGCCGGCGTCGGCCGGCGTCGCGACCGGCACCACGGCCTTGAGCCCGCCAGTGATGGCTACCGTCGTGTTCGCCCCGGTCTTTTCCACGGTCGCCGGCACGATGTTCATGGCTGGCGAGCCGATGAACTGCGCGACGAAAAGATTGCCGGGATGGTGGTACAGCTCCATCGGCGTGCCGACCTGCTCGACGCGACCGTCCTTCAGCACCACGATCCGGTCGGCCAGCGTCATCGCCTCGACCTGGTCGTGGGTGACGTAGATCATGGTCGTGTTGGGCATCGACTCCTTGAGCTTGGCGATCTCGATGCGCGTCGCGACGCGCAGCGCGGCATCGAGGTTGGACAGCGGCTCGTCGAAAAGGAAGACCCTGGGGTTGCGCACAATGGCGCGACCTATGGCGACGCGCTGGCGCTGGCCACCCGACATCGCCTTGGGCAGGCGATCGAGATAGGCCGTCAGTTGCAGAATGTCGGCGGCCTGTTTCACGCGGCGGTCGATCTCGGCCTTGTTCTCGCGGGCGATCTTCATGCCGAACGCCATGTTGTCGTAGACCGTCATGTGCGGATAGAGCGCATAGGACTGAAACACCATGGCGATGCCGCGCTTGGACGGCGGCACGTCGTTGACCAGTTCGCCGGCGATTTTCAGTTCGCCGGACGTTATCTCCTCAAGTCCCGCGATGGTCCTGAGCAGGGTCGACTTGCCGCAGCCGGACGGACCGACAAAGACGACGAACTCTCCCGACTGTATGTCGAGATCGATGCCGTGCAGAATGTTGATGGCGCCGTAGGCCTTCTTGATTTGCCGGAGGGTGAGATCTGCCATGGTTTGCTCCTGTGTTCTGTCGCACTGCGGTTCGAGACTAGTCCAGCCGGCCGAACCATGCTCCGTATTCCGGGACGATGATCTTATCGCCTTCCACAGTTCCTGAAAGCCCATGGCCGCCAAGCGGCTGGGCTTTTTTTCCGGTGCCCAGCGTCAGCGTCGCCGGTTTGCCGCCGAGGTTGAAGGCGCAGACGATCTGCTCGTTGCCTTCGCGACGGGCAAAGGCGATCGCATCGCCCTCGACCGCGAGAAACTCGATCTCACCCTTGATCAGCGCCGGATGTCCCGCACGGAAAGCAAGGAACCGCCGGTAGTGCTCAAGCAGGGACTTGGGATCGCCCTGCTGCCTGCTGACGGCGAGAGGCAGGTGTTCCTTTGCGACAGGCAGCCAGGGTTTTGCCGTAGAGAAACCACCATTGGGCTTTGCGTCATCCCAGACCATCGGCGTGCGGCAGCCGTCGCGCCCCTTGAATTCGGGCCAGAAGCGTATGCCGTAGGGGTCCTGCAGGTCCTCGAACGAGAGTTCGGCTTCCCCCAAACCCAGCTCCTCGCCCTGGTAGAGGCAAACCGAACCGCGCAGCGACATCAGGAGTGCCGAAACCACCTTTAGGTAGGCGATCCTGTCGGGCTCGTTCGCGGCCCAGCGCGAGGCGTGGCGCATCACATCATGATTGGAGAAGGCCCAGCAGGACCAGCCGTCGCTTGCGACCCGCCCGAAGGCCTCGATCACGGAGCGCACCTTGGCGGCGCTGATCTTTTCCGGCGCCAGGAAGTCGAACGCGTAGCACATCTGGACCCGGGTCTCGCCGGCCGTGTAGGCGGCCACGACTTCGAGGCCGCGCTGGGAATCGCCTACCTCGCCGACTGCGGCCACAGCCGGATACTCGTCTAGCAGCGCGCGGAACCGCTCCAGGAATGCAAGATTTTCCGGCCGGCTCTTGTCGTAGAGATGATCCTGATAGTTGTAGGGGTTGACCGACGGCGCGGTCTGGTCGTTGCGCTCCGCGACCGGCAGCGGCGGGTTGTCCTCGAGCCCGAGGCTATGAAAGTAGAAGTTGATGGTGTCGAGACGGAAGCCGTCGACGCCGCGCTCGAGCCAGAAACGCGTGACGTCGAGGAGCGCATCCTGCACCTCGCGATTGTGGAAATTGAGGTCCGGCTGCTCGGCCAGGAAGTTGTGCAGGTAGTACTGCTGGCGGCGCGTGTCCCACTGCCAGGCCGAGCCCCCGAAGATCGACAGCCAGTTGTTGGGCGGGGTGCCGTCGGGCCTGGCGTCGGCCCAGACGTACCAGTCGGACTTCGGGTTGTCCCTGCTCGACCGGCTTTCCCTGAACCACGGATGGATGTCGGCCGTGTGGGAGATCACCTCGTCGATGATAACACGCAGGCCGAGGCCGTGCGCCTCGTCAACCAGCGCGTCGAAATCGGCAAGTGTGCCGAACATCGGGTCGACGTCGCGGTAGTCCGAGACGTCGTAGCCGAAGTCCTTCATCGGCGACTTGAAGAACGGCGAAATCCAGATCGCGTCGACGCCGAGCGATGCGATGTAGGGGAGCCTCTCGATGACGCCCCTGAGGTCGCCGACGCCGTCGCCGTTCGAGTCCTGGTAGCTGCGCGGATAGATCTGGTAGATCACAGCACCACGCCACCAGTCGCGATCGGGAGCGAGCGCAGGTTTTGCCTCGTGCCGCTGCAAAGCCGGCATGCTCAGCCCCCTTTCACGGAGCCCGCGAGCAACCCGCGGACGAAATAGCGTTGCAGCGAGAAAAACACGGCGAGCGGCACGAGGATCGTGATGAAGGCCGATGTCGTCAGGATTTCCCAGTCGCCGCCGCGCGAGCCGAGCAGGGCGTTGAGCTTGGCCGTCAGCACCAGTTCGCTGGCATCGGTCTTGAGGAAGACCATGGCGACCAGCAGGTCGTTCCAGACCCACAGGAACTGGAAGATGGCGAAGGAGGCAAGCACGGGGAAGGACAGAGGTAGCACGATCTTGAGGAATATCTCGAAGTCGCTGGCGCCGTCGATGCGGGCCGATTCCATCAGTTCCTTCGGCAGGCCGGCCATATAGCTCCTGAGCAGGTAAATGGCGAAGGGAAGGCCGAAGCCGGTGTGCGCCAGCCAGATGCCGAGGTAGGTCTTGGAGGGCACGCCGAAGAACAGCGCCACCCCGTTGTAGAGCTGCAGCAACGGGATGAGGGTCATCTGCAGCGGTACCACAAGCAGGCCGATGATGACGGCGATGATCAGCGCGCGGCCTGGAAACCGCATCCAGGCCAGCGCATAGGCGGCGAAGGCCGCGATCATGATGGGGATGATCGTCGCGGGGACTGTGACCGTCAGGGAATTGATGAAGGAACGACCGATGCCTTCGGAAAACAGCACGGTCTCGTAGTTCTCGGTGGTGAAACGAGGCGGCGCCGACGACGCGAAATAGACGCGCTGGCCGCGACCTTCGATTGCGACGGGAGACGACAGGATGAAGCTTCCGTCGGGGTTCAACCGCAGCGTCACACCGTCGCCGAGGTCGGCGGCCTGACCGGCGGCATACCGCGTCGGCGTGGCCGCGCGGACACCAAACGCGCTGATTTCGCGCGTGGGACCGTCGCCGAAGATATTGCCTTCGATGACGAACCTGCCGTCCTTCTCGATCTGCGTCTCCGGTCCGGGCAAACGGCCGGCCTCGGTCTGCGTGGAACTGGAGAATGAACTCCACCAGCCCGACGCGATGATCTGGTCCTTGTCGCGGAGCGACGAGACGAGGATGCCCAGCGTCGGGATCGTCCATATGGCGACGAAGACGAGCACGGCGATGTGAACGCCAAACTTCCCGAAGAATGACTTGCCTGCGGATTTGCCGCTTGCCTGTGCCATCTCAGCGCCCTCCTTCCCGGTTGGCCTGGCGGATGTTCCAGACCATGATCGGCAACACGGCGATCATGATGATGATCGCGATCGTGGCGCCGCGGCCGAAATCGCCGCCGCCACGGAACATCCAGTCGAACATGAGGTTGGCGAGCACCTGGCTGTTCCACTGGCCGTTGGTCATGGTCAGCACGATGTCGAACACCTTGAGGACAAGGATCGTGATCGTCGTCCACACCACGGCGATGGTGCCCCAGATCTGCGGGATCATGATCTTCCAGAACACCTGGAAGGGATTGGCGCCGTCGATGACGGCAGCCTCGATGGTTTCCTCGGGAATACCGCGCAACGCGGCCGACAGGATGACCATGGCGAAGCCGGTCTGGATCCAGATGAGGATCACCATCAGGAAGAAGTTGTTCCAGAAGGGCAGCGATATCCAGACCTGCGGATTTCCCCCCAGGCCCTGGGTAATGGCGTTGAGCAGGCCGATCTGCGTCTGCCCTTCGCCGCGATATTCGTAGATGAACTTCCAGATCACGCTGGCGCCGACGAAAGAGATGGCGAGCGGCAGGAAGATAAGGCTCTTGGCGATGGAGCCCCACCAGATCTTGTCCGTCAGGACGGCGATCACCAGGCCGAGGAAGGTGCAGGCTGCTGGCACGACGGCGAGCCACAACAAGTTGTTCAGGATCGAGTTGCGGAATTCGCGGTCGCCGAAAGCCCATTCATAGTTGGCCGTTCCGACGAAGTTCTCGCCCGCCCGGTCATGAAAGGACAGATAGAGGGTCTGCGCCACCGGATAGATGAGATAGACGACGAGGATGATGAGTGCGGGACCGATGAACAGCCACGGGCGGATAAGTCCCTGCCTACGCAGGTTGTCGACGGCTGCCATGCCTTCCACGCCGCGCGACGGAAAAATCAGGTCGAGAACGCGGTTGGCACCCCAGAAATAGGCGATGGCTCCGCCGACGCCGACGATGATCGTGATGATGGCAGATAGAATCTGAGCAGCCACGGGACCCTCCGGTGCGTTGGGCAAACGGCAATGGGCAGTCGGCAGCAGCAACCTGCGGCGTGGCCGATCGTGGCCTGACCGGACGGCCGTCGGCAGCGCTTGTCCCAGCGACTGCCCACTGCCTGTTGCCGACTGCCGGGGCGGGCAAGCCCGCCCCGCTCGATGCTACTTGATAGCGTCCCAGCTCTTCTGGACGTCCGTCGCCACATCCTGCGCCGACTTGCCGCCGACGAGGTCGATCATGCCGGTCCAGAAGGCGCCGGCGCCGATCTTGCCGGGCATAAGGTCCGAGCCGTCGAAGCGGAAGGTCGAGGCGTTGACCAGGATGTCGCCCTGCTTCTTGAGCTGTTCGTTGGCGTAGGCGTCCTGGTTGACCGTCTTCAGCGGGGTCAACAGACCGGACTGCGCCATCCAGATTTCATGCGACAGAGGCATCTCGAGGAACTTGATGAACTCACGCGCCGCCTTCGAATCCTTGGTGATGGCGAACAAAGTGCCGGCGCCAAGCACAGGATTGCCGAGTTCGGGCTTGGAGGCCATCGGCGGCAGGTAGAAGAAGTCGGCGTCAACGCCGAGCTTTGTCCCCTCCGGGAAAAAGGACGAGATGAACGAAGCCTGGCGGTGCAGATAGCACTTGGGCGGTATCCCGAAGAGACCCTTGGGGCTGTCGCGGAAGTCGGTGGCGGCGACCGCCGCCGTGCCGCCGTCGACATATTTGTCGTTGGTGGCGATGTCGGCGAACACCTGCAGTGCATTGACGACCGCCGGGTCGTTGAACGGTATCTCGTTGGTCGTCCACTTGTCGTAGGTTTCGGGCGTCGCGGTGCGCAGCATGATGTCCTCGACCCAGTCGGTCGCCGGCCATCCGGTCGCGCCGCCGGAGCCAAGTCCGATACACCAAGGCACTCCGCCGTCCGCGACGATCTTGTCGGCCAGCGCCTGCAGTTCTTCCCAAGTCTTGGGCACTTCGTAGCCGGCTTCCTCGAAGTTCTCCGGCACGTACCAGACCAGCGACTTCAGGTCGGCCTTGTATGGGAAGGCGAAGAACTTTTCCGTGCCGTCCTTGTCCTTGTAGGTGCCGAGATCGACCCAGGACTGGCCGGCGCCGTAGTTGTCCTTGACGAAGGTGGCGACGTCGTCGCCGAGCGGAACGAGGAGCCCCTTTGACGCAAGATCCTGAAGCAGGCCGGGCTGCGGAAGGATCGCGATGTTGGGCGGGCTGCCCGCCTGCGTGTCGATGACGATCTGCTGCTCGTAGTTCTCGGACGAGGCATAGTTGATGGTGACGCCGGTCGCTTCGATGAAGTAGTCGAGGACCGAGCGAACAAGCGCTTCGTCCTCACCGCGCCATGGCCCGAAGATCGAAAGGGTCTCGCCCTTCAGATCGACTTTCTTGAGCTCTTCATAGTTGTCCCAGTGGAACTTCGCATCCTCGCCCGGCTTGAACTTGAGTTCGGCGGAAGCGGGTGCGGCAAACGCGAGTGCGGCAGCGGCCACACCCAGCAAAAGGGTCTTTTTCATTGGCATTCCTCCCTGTGGATCAGATGACACGGGACGGAACCTCCAATTCCGCCCTGCCGACCCCGCCTTGAAGCTTGCCTCAGGAACAAACCAACCGCAACCGTCTGACCCGAGGACTCAAAGCGCTTTGGCTGACGGCAATATCTCCACTATTGCAGATACGAGTCAAGAGGAATTCGACTAAATCGGTTTAGATGGCTTGTATGCTGCGGTGCAGCGCGGATTTTTGTTTTGTCGCTGCGCCGTTTCGCGTTATGACCCAGTGTGTTGCCCGCCGACATCCTGCATCGATTTGAAAGCGCTTTGGCCCTCGGAGGAGTCCTTGAACCTCAAACAGCTCTCCGACATGCTGGCGCTTTCCCAGACGACGGTCAGCCGCGCACTGAACGGCTATCCCGAAGTCAACGAGGAGACCCGCCGCCGCGTCGCGGACGCCGCCAAGCGGCACGGCTATCGGCCAAATCCGAGCGCGCGCAGGCTGGCCACCGGCAAGGCCGGCATGATCGGCTATGTGATGCCGACCGGCGCGTCGGTCGACATCGACCCGCATTTCGTCGAATTTCTCTCAGGTCTCGGCGACTATGCGCGCGGCCACGACCTCGATCTGGTGTTGTCGCCCACAACGGTCGAGGATGAGGAGACAACCTATCGCCGGATCGTCGCCAACAAGCAGGTCGACGCGGTCTACGTTTCATCGCCGCTGCCGGCGGACCGGCGCGTCGCGCTTCTCAACCAGCTCGGGATCCCTTTCATCGTGCATGGACGCAGCGAGGGGCTCGATTTCGAGTACGCCTTCATGGACATCGACAACGAGGCCGCGTTTCACGACGCAGCGCGGCTTCTGATCCAGCTCGGCCACACGAGGATCGGGCTGATCAACGGCGACATCAGCCAGACCTTCGCGATCTTCAGGGAGCGGGGAGCACGCCGCGCCCTGGCGGCCAGCGGGCTGATGCTCCCGCCTGATATGACGCGCTCAGTGGCGATGACGGAGGAGAACGGCTATCGCGCCGCGACGGGCCTACTCACGGGCGACACGCCTCCAACCGCGATCCTGTGCTCCACCCTGATCATGGCGCTCGGCGTCGTGCGGGCCATCCGCGACCTTGGGCTCAGCATTCCCGGCGACGTCTCGCTGGTGGCGCATGACGACGTCTTCCCATGGCTGAAACCGGAAAATTTTTCGGTGCCGCTGACGACCACCCGCTCGTCGATCCGGGCAGCAGGCCAGCGCGTTGCCGAGAGGCTCGCGGCAAGGCTTTCGGGCCTTGAGGCCGAGCCGCGAGGCGAGGTCTGGCCGGTCGACCTCGTCGTGAGGGGCTCCATCGCGGCCGCAAAAACATAGCCGGCTAATCGACCTTCATCTCGCCCGCGGCTTTCGCATCCACGACGCCATATCCGAAGTCGGCATCACGGCCGGTTGCGCCGAGATCCCGGGCCGTGGAGGACAGCGCAGCGGCGATCCAGTCTGCCGAGCGGTCCGGCTCGGCGTGGATCAGGTTTGCGATGGCGCCGGTCACCACGGCCGCGGCAAAGGACGTGCCGGTGACGAGATCGGCGCCGCCGCCGACGGGCGCCAGCATGTTGACGCCGGGCGCAGAGACGAAGACGTACGGGCCGCGATTGGCCTGGGCCATCAACTGGTCCTTGTCATCGGTCGCGGTGACCGCGATGACGCCGTCGTAGGCCGCCGGATAGCCGTAGGGGGCCCCGGGTCCATTGTTGCCGGCGGCGGCGACCAGCACGATGTCGCGCTCGCGCGCGGCGTCGCAGGCTTCCCGCAGAAGTTCGTTCTTGGGCCCGACAAAACTCATGTTGATGATGCGGACATCCTGTCCGGCCGACCAGTCCAGGGCGGACAGGATGATGTCCATGTTGGACTTGCCGCCCTCGAAGGCACGCGCGTGAAAAATCTTCGAGCCCGGCGCCATGCCGCGGAACTCGCCCGTGCCGGCGATCAGGCCGACAACCGACGTGCCGTGGTCGCGCGCCGTGACCTCGATGCCTGGCATGGCGTCGAACTCGAGGGCGATAGCATCCTTGATCGCAGGGTGCGTCTCGTCGATCGCCGTATCGATGACGGCGACGTTGACGCCCTCGCCGCTGGCGCTGTCCGGCACGAGCGCAATGCGCTGGAAGGCATAGTTGACCGTGCCGGCAGCCTGCTGGAGATCGTAGATGCTGTTGGGGGCCTGGCGCGTGGCGCGCGTGTCGCCCGCAAGCTGGGCAAGAACCACGCCGACAGGGCGGCCGTCGGGAATGCCGTAGCGCACCAAAGTCGAGCCGAGCAGGGCCGACGTCCGCTGCGAGCGTATCTCAAGCCCGAAGGCGCTGGCGATGTCGGCCGCCACGGTCGCGTCGCCATCGACGGTAACCAGCACCTCGTCGAGCACGAAAGGTCCCGAAATCGCGACCGGAGCTGAAGTCGGGGGAATGGTTGTCAGCGATCCGGGGGGCAATGTCGGCGGCGCTGCGATATCCGCGGGAGGCGGGCTTGCGGGCGTCGAACCGGCTGCCGTCGCCGGTTCGGCGGACATTGGCGAAACCGGGGGAACCGGAGGCGGGTTCGGGAACAGGTCGACGATGAGTTCGGGCAGCAGCACGGCATTCGGGCTGGCTGCTGCGCTATCACCAGCAGGCTGCTGTCCGGGCACGCAATCCCCGCCGCCGGTCGACTGCCGCGCCAGGCAATCCAGATCTTCCTGCGTCAGGTTGGGGTCGTTGGTCTGCGCCGACGCGGGAAAGGCGGCGATAGAAATCGCCGCCGCGAAAAGCGCCGAGGCAATCCTGGGTCCCGCGCTAACCGCCATTCTCCGGCCTCCTGCCTTTCGTGACAGTGTCGGCGAAGGGCTGGGCAGCAATAAGGCCGACGATGCGGTCGTATTCGGCTCCGGTTGTTGCCACAATTGCAATCTTGAAAATGCCGCCGGGCGCCGGGCCAGAGACGATGGTTGCGCCCTGATCGGCAAGGAACGCCGATACATCGGCCAGCGTCGCCTGCGGCTTGAATGTAACCAGCACGAAAGGAAGATCGCCCTGTTCGGTTCCCGCGATTTCGACGGGGCCGCCGCGACCGCCCGGCTCGACCAACGCCTGAACCAGCACGAGCGCCACCGCGACGGCGGCTGTTGCCCAGGCAACGCCTGAAGGGACAGCCATGAAGCGGTCCCACAAGCGGGCAAGCGATGAGGAGCCGGAAGCAGCGCGGGCGGGCCCTGCCTCGGCTTCGAGCGTTCTTGAAAAGCGGCTGAGTGCATCGGCCGGCGGACGGATCGCCTCGTTCGAGGCCGCGGTTGCGGAAAACTCGGCCTCGGCTTCTTCCAGCGCCGCGAGCGCCTGGGGATCGGCGCCTAGCCACTCCTCCACGGCCGCGAGGTCGGCGCCGACCAGCGTGCCGTTCAGGTAGAACGGCAGCATGGCTTCCAGTTCATCGCGCCGGGACATGGCTTCGGAAGCGTTGTTGTCGGTGCTCATGGCCATCCCCTTTCGAAGCCGGCCGCCTGCAGCGCCTCGCCAAGCTTGCGGCGCGCGTAGAACATGCGTGTCTTCACAGTCGCGACTGGAATGGACATGATCTCGCCGATCTCGGTGACGGACTTGGCGTGGTAATAGGCGAGGTCGATCACGGTGCGGTGCTCTTCCGGCAGGGCGTTGACCATGCGGCGCAGCGCTGCGGCCTTGTCGTCCTTCATCAGCGCCACTTCCGGCGAGTCGGCGCCATCGGGAATGGCAGCCGCCGCGTCCTCGTCGATAGCGACTTCCTTGCGCTTGCGCAGCATGGACAGCGCCTTGAAGCGTGCGATGCCGAGAAGCCAGGTCGAGACCTCCGAGCGGCCCTCGAAGGAAGGCGCCTGCCGCCACAACTCCAGGAAGACTTCGTTCGCGATATCGTCGGCCATCATGTCAGATCCCGTCTGGCGCGCAACGAACCGGTAGATCCGGGCGTGGTGGCGCATGAACAGGAGCCTGACGGCGGCGCGATCCCCAGTGGCGACCCTCGTCACGAGTTCGCGATCGGTCTGCTGGCCGGGTGCTGCGGTCATGCCAACCATAAGGCTCCTGCAGGCTCAGTCGCGCGGTGCCGGCGAAAGGTTCATCCGGGCGTGGAAGTTTTCGCACTTATGGATCGGTCGAGGCAAGGGCCGGGATTCCTGCCGCATGCGGCGACCTCGCCGCCCGGCCCGGTCAGGCCTTCATCAGCCACTCGTGCTCGGGCGCGTTGTGGAATTTCCAGGTGCGCTTCGGGCCGGCCATGACGTTGAGATAGTAAAGGTCGTAGCCGTGGCAGGCGGCGCAGGGGTGGTAGCCCTTCGGCACCAGCACCACATCGCCGTCCTCGACGGCCATGACCTCGTCCAGCTCGCGCTTTCCTGACACGTCGGCGTCGGTGTAGACCCGCTGGAAGGCAAAACCCTGCGGCGGGTTGAGGCGATGGTAGTAGGTTTCCTCGAGGTAGGACTCGCGGGGCAGATTGTCCTGATCGTGCTTGTGCGGCGGGTAACTCGAGGTGTGGCCGCCCGGCGTGATGACCTCGACGACGAGCAGCGAATCCGCCGGCTGCCCCTCGGGCAGGATGTTGGTCACGTAGCGGGTGTTGGTGCCCTTGCCGCGCGTTTCCTGGCCGAGACCCTCTGGGGCGATCAGGCGCACGGGCAGACCGCCGCCGAGGCCGGGGGCCGAGCAGACGGCGAGTTCGACCTCCGTTTCGGCGGTGACCGTCCAGTCGGACTTCTCCGGGATATAGACCGACCACGGCTTGCCCTCGAAGGGGCTCATGCGCTCGCCGATCACCCCGAAATCGGTGCCGCCAGCCGATATGCCGGCCTTGCCGCTGACCAGGACCAGGCAGACCTCGCGGCCTTCAGTCTGGGCCGAGACGGTATCGCCTGATTTCAGCTTGTGAAGGTCGAAGCCGACATGGGTCCAGCCGGCATTTTCGGGCGTGACATGGGCGATACGGCCGGTTCCGGCCTGCTTCTTCACCAACAGTTTCGACATGGCCTATTCCCTGGGTTCTGGCGGCGAACCTTGCGTGGAGCCCGCCTCGCCCGCCGCCGGCTCCTTGTAGAGATAGAAGAACTGCCAGACCGCGTAGCCTGCAAAGGCCAGTGCAATGGCGCCCCACATGCTGGCTCCGGTGGCGAATTCGAAGATGGACCAGCCGAGGCAGACGGCAACGACGGCAACGCGCCGCCAGAGCGGCCTGAAAAACGGATGTTCGTGGTCTTTCACGTCTCTTCCCCCGGTCAGTCTTGCGGAAAGCCCTGCGTCTCCACCGTATAGCCCGCCGCCGTCATGACGCGCATCAATTCCTTTTGGCCGACCTCAGCCATCTTCAATGGCGGGTTCTTCCTCGGGTCCTGCTCGGCCTCGACGACGAACCAGCCCTCATAGCCATAGTCGGCGAAGCGCTGCACGATCGCGCCGAAATCCAGCGAACCGTCGCCCGGCACCGTGAAGGCGCCGAGCGCGACCGCGTCGAGGAAGGACTGCCTGGTGCGGTCGAGCCCGTCGATGACCGCCATGCGAACGTCCTTCACATGGACGTGGTTGATTCTGCTGTAGTGCTTGTCGATGGCGCGAAGGACGTCGCCTCCGGCGAAAGCGAGATGGCCGGCGTCAAGCAGCAGCGGAATGCCCTCGCCCGAATAGTTCATGAAGGCGTCGAGTTCGGGCTCGGTCTCGACCACGGCGGCCATGTGGTGGTGGTAGGAGAGCGGCATGCCCTGATCCGCGCACCATTCGCCGAACTCGGTCAGCTTCCTCGCGTAAGCCTTCATCTCGTCGTCCGAAAGCTTCGGCTTGGTCGACAGCGGCTTCGAGCGGTCGCCCTGGATCGAGCGGCCGACCTCGCCATAGACGATGCAGGGCGCGTTCACCGCCTTGAACAGGTCGATCATCGGCTGGATGCGCGCCTTGTTGGCCGCCATCTCCTCATTGACCAGCGTGCCGGAAAACCAGCCGCCGCAGAGCGTCACGTCGGCGGCTTTCAGGATCGGCAGCATGATATCAGGGTCTTCGGGGAAACGGCGGCCCTTTTCCATGCCGGTGAAGCCGGCCGAGCGCGACTGGCGCAGACATTCCTCCAGCGAGACGTCGTCGCTCAGTTCCACCAGATCGTCGTTCCACCACGCGATGGGCGACATGCCGAGTTTGGCTTTCAAGAGTGTGCTCCGATTTTGCAGGGGTGGCGAAGAGGCCGCTAGTTCACCAGATGCTGCATCTTGCGCTTTTTCACATAGTCCTTGCGCGCCTTGTTGACGCTCGGGCGCGTGGAGACTTCCGGCACCGCGACATCCCACCAGTGGCCGCCGGCCTCGGTAGAGATCAGCGGGTCGGTGTCGATGACGATGACGCTTGTGCGGTCGTCCTTTTCGGCCTGTTTCAAGGCGCGTTCCAGTTCGGCGATCGATTCCACCTTGCGCGAAATCGCGCCCATCGACGCGGCGTGCGCAGCGAAATCGATCGCGGAGGGTCGCACCTGCAACGTGTCGTGGAACAGGTTGTTGAAGTTGGCGCCGCCGGTCGCCATCTGCAGCCGGTTGATGCAGCCGAAGCCGCCATTGTCGAGCACCACGATGGTCAGCTTCTGGCCGAGCATGACTGATGTCGCGATCTCGGAGTTCGCCATCATGTAGCTGCCGTCGCCAAGCATGACGATGACGTCCTCTTCAGGCCGCGCGATCTTGACGCCGAGGCCGCCGGCGATCTCGTAGCCCATGGTCGAATAGCCGTAGTCGAGATGGTAGCTGCCCGGCGCGCCCGCCGGCCAAAGCTTGTGCAACTCGCCCGGCAGGCCGCCCGAGGCGCAGACGAGCGTCGCCTTCGAGCCACGCGCGCGATGCACCGCGCCGATCGCCTGGGCATCGGACGGCATGGAATTGGTGGGGTCAGTGACCGCCTTGGCCGACTTCAGCCACGCGGACTTGGCGTCCTTGGCGGTCTTGACCCAGGAGGCGGGCGACTTCCAGTTGCCGAGCCTGGCGTCCAGCGCCTCTATGCCGACCCTGGCGTCCGCGACCAGCGGCAGCGCGGTGTGCTTATAGGCATCGAAGGGCTGGACGTTCAGCCCGACGATCCTGGCGCCGTCGGCCTTGAACAGCGCCCACGATCCCGTGGTGAAATCCTGCAGGCGGGAGCCGACCGCGAGCACCACGTCGGCCTGTTCGGCGAGCAGGTTGGAGGCAGACGAGCCGGTGACGCCGACCGAGCCCATGTTGAGCGGATGGACATGCGGCAGGCTCGACTTGCCGGCCTGCGTTTCCATGACCGGGATGCCGTGTTTTTGTGCGAACGCCTTCAGCGTTTCGGTTGCCTCGGAATAGAGCACGCCGCCGCCGGCGATGATGACGGGCTTCTTCGCCGACTTCAGCGCGGCGACCGCGGCGTCGAGTTCCGCGCTGTCGGGCTGCGGACGGCGCGGCGTCCAGACGCGCTCGGCGAAGAAGCTCTCGGGATAGTCGAAGGCCTCGGCCTGCACGTCCTGGCAGAGCGAGAGCGTTACCGGGCCGCATTCTGCGGGGTCGGTCAGCACCTGCATGGCGCGGTTGAGCGCCGGGATGATCTGCTCGGGGCGCGTGATGCGGTCGAAATAGCGCGACACCGGGCGAAACACGTCGTTGGCGCTGACGGTGCCGTCGCCGAAGCTCTCGACCTGCTGCAGCACGGGATCCGGCGCGCGGTTGGCGAAAACGTCGCCGGGTAGCAGCAGCAGCGGCAGGCGGTTGACGTGAGCCAATGCGGCGGCCGTAACCATGTTGGTCGCGCCCGGGCCGATCGACGAGGTCGCCGCCATGAAGCGGCGGCGGAAATTCGCCTTGCCGAAGGCGATCGCCGCATGAGCCATCGACTGCTCGTTGTGCGCACGGTAGGTCGGCAGTTCGTCGCGCACCTGATAGAGCGCCTCGCCGACGCCGGCCACGTTGCCGTGGCCGAAGATCGCCCAGACGCCGCCGAAGATCGGCAATTTCTTGCCATCGATCACAGTCATCTGGCGCGTCATGAAGCGGGTCAGCGCCTGCGCCATGGTCAGGCGAATGGTCTTGGTCATCAAATGCTCCTCCCGCTTTCCTTATGCCGCTTTCCGGCCGCGCGCGGCAAGCCAGGCTTCGGTCAGCTTCTCGAAGCGCCGCGCCATGTCGGCGATGGCCTCCTCGTCCGACAGTTTTCCGGCAAGCCATTTTTCCGCGGCGTCAGCGAAGATCGTGCGGCCGACCGCGAAACCCTTGACGATGGGCGTGCCGGCAGTGGTCGCGAAGGCAGCCTCAAGCTCGGCCTGTGGCGCGTCGAGCCCGAGCAGGACGACGCCCCGGCACCAAGGGTCATTCTCAGCGATCACCGCCTCGATGCCCGACCATGCGGCGCTGGAGGCCTGCGGTTCCAGCTTCCACCAGTCCGGCTTGATGCCGAGGTCGTAAAGCTCCTGCATGGCGCGCGCAATTGTCGTGTCGTCGATCGGGCCGTGCTTGCCGGCGATGATCTCGACCAGCAGTTCGCGGCCGATCTTGCGCGACGCGTCAAACAGCGCCCGCAGCTTTTCCTGCTGCTCCTGCTTCAGCGCGGGCGCATCGTCGGGATGGTAGAAGCACAGGCATTTGATGCAGTGGTCGACCGGCCAGTCGACAAGCTGCGAGCCGATGTCCTGGCTGAATTCGAAGCGCAGCGGCCGCGACCCCGGCAGCTCCACCGGCCGGCCAAGCCAGGAGAAGCCATGCCGGGCGAATTCGAACATCGCCTTGCGGCCGTACTTTTCGTCGAGCAGCATGCCGTAGCCGGGGCGGCCCGCAGCCACCCTTGCCGCGGCTTTCACAGCGAGCACCTTGAAGTCCTCGATCTGGCCGTGGTCGGCGCCGACGCGCTTCGCCATATCCTCAAGCTGGGAGCGGTGGTCGCAGGCGAATGCCAGCAGCGCCGGGATCTCGCTGCGGCGCGTCGTCGCCCAGTGGATGTGGTTGATCGCCTCGTCCTTGCGCAACGCAAGGTGCTTGCTGCCGTGCTTCAGGAAGAACTGCATCTCCACGAAGGTCGGGTATTCCGGCGCGCAAAGCAGCCGAGAAACGGCGAAGGCGCCGCAGGCATTGGCCCAGGTGGCCGCGGTCGCGAAATCCTCGCCGCCCAGCCAGCCGCGCAGTAGGCCCGACATGAAGGCATCGCCCGCGCCGAGCACGTTGTAAATCTCGATCGGAAAACCGTCGCCGACGATGCCGTCCTCGAGGTCGTCGGAGATCGGCCCGTCATAGACGATGCAGCCCTTGGCGCCGCGCTTCAGCACGATCGCCGCCTTTGAGACGGCGCGGATCGCCTTCAGCGCGCCGAGCACGTCGTCCGCGCCCGAGGCGATCATGATCTCCTCCTCGGTGCCGACGATCAGGTCGCAGTCGGGCAGGATCTGCCGCATCTTGGAGGAGACGAAGTCCGATTTGACGTAGCGCTCGAAGCCCTCGGCGTGGCCGGCGAGCCCCCAGAGGTTCGGGCGGTAGTCGATGTCGAACACCACCTTGTTGCCATTCGCCCTGGCGATGCGGATCGCCTTCAGCTGGGCTGCCTCGCTGTTTGGCCGGGAGAAGTGCGTGCCGGTGACGACGATGGAGCGCGCGGACGCAACGAAGGCTTCGTCCACGTCGTCCTCGCACAGCGCCATGTCGGCGCAGTCAGTGCGCACGAAGATCATCGGCGACACGCCTTCGTCTTCGACCGAAAGCAGGACAAGCGCGGTCAGCCGCTCTCTGTCCGTCGTGATGCCTTCCACCGACACGCCCTCGCGCACCAGTTGCTCGCTGATGAAGCGACCCATCTGCTCGTCCCCCACGCGGGTGAGCAAGGCGGAGCGCAGGCCGAGCCTGGCAGTGCCGATCGAAATATTGGCGGGGCAGCCGCCGACCGACTTGGCGAAGGACGCGATGTCTTCCAGCCGCGAGCCGATCTGCTGGCCATAAAGGTCGACCGACGCGCGGCCGATGGCTATGACGTCGAGAGCGCCATTCGGCGCACGATGTGCTGGCAAGGCGTCCTCCCTCGATACGACTGCGCTGGACATGCCGGAATTCGCGAATTGAAACACAAATTCCATTTGACAGTCAATGTGGAATATTTATTCTATTTGTCAAAATCAGCACACCCTAGGGAAGGAAAGCATATGATTTCGATCGGGCTGCTTGGCGCGGGCCGCATCGGCCAGATTCATGGCAGGAACATCGCCGCATCGCCTCGGGCACGACTTGCGGCCATCGCCGACCCGATGCCGGAGGGCGCGAAAGCGCTGTCCAAGGCAACCGGCGCGCCGGTCAGGACGGCGGACGAGATTCTCGTCGACAAGGACATAGACGCCATCCTGATCGGCACGCCGACCGACACGCATGCCGATTTCATCGACCGGGCCGCGAAGGCCGGCAAGGCGGTGTTCTGCGAAAAGCCGGTCGATCTCAGCTCGGCACGCATCAGGAAAACCCTGGAGCGCGTCGAAAAGGCCGGAATCCCGCTGATGATCGGCTTCAACCGGCGGTTCGACCCGAATTTCGCGGCACTTCAGAAGCGGCTTGCGGACGGCATGGCCGGCGACGTCGAATTGGTCACCATCCTGTCGCGCGATCCCGCCCCGCCGCCGGTCTCCTATATCGAGCGGTCGGGCGGCCTGTTCCGCGACATGATGATCCACGACTTCGACATGGCGCGTTTCCTGCTCGGAGAAGACGCGGTGGAGGTATTCGCCCTGGGATCGGCGCTGGTCGATCCGGCGATCGGCAAGGCGGGCGACGTCGATACAGCGGCCGTCGTGCTGAAGACCGCGAGCGGAAAGATCTGCCAGATTTCCAACTCGCGCCGCGCCACCTACGGCTACGACCAGCGCATCGAAGTGCACGGCTCCAAGGGCATGCTGTCAGCCGGCAATATCCATGAGACGACCGTGCAGTTCGCCGGCGCCAAGGGCATCAGCGCCGATCCGGTGCAGAACTTCTTCCTTGAGCGCTACGCGAGCGCGTACAAGTCCGAGATCGAGGCGTTCATCGACACGATGGTCAAGGGCAAGAAGCCGAAGCCGGACGGCACCGACGGGCTGAAGGCGCAGCTGATGGCCGACGCGGCGACGAAATCGCGCGAGACCGGCAAGCCGGTCAAGATCGGCTGAGGCCGCGTTCGAGTTGAAGTTTCGCAGTTCGGGAGGAACTATATGTTTGATCCGTCGTCGCTGAAGAATTCCTCGCTGGAGGGCAAGGTCGCCGTCGTCACGGGCTCGACGCAGGGGCTTGGCGAGGCGATCGCTCATCTGTTCGCCGAACGCGGCATCGCCGGCCTTGTCATCACCGGCCGCAATGCCGAGCGCGGCGCCAAGGTAAAATTGGCGCTCGAAAGGAAAGGGGTCAAGACGGTC
>Ga0335394_10003357_pt1 | contig 18153 bp, 24 predicted proteins | sample MAT03_FD_205741 | JGI IMG/M metagenome (GOLD analysis project Ga0335394, IMG submission 205741) | Freshwater microbial communities from Lake Fryxell liftoff mats and glacier meltwater in Antarctica - MAT-03 (spades assembly) (version 2) ... | reverse complement strand
TTTGTCGAAATTTTAAAAAGGAAAAGGCGAAATTTATAAAATTCAATTTCATATAATATATGCCACAATCAATAAAGTTAAAAAATGCAAAAGGAAGCAGCCGGATCTTCATTCAGAATCCATCATTTCCGACTGTTCCCTTCACAACTCACTTACCAGGAAAGTATTTTTACTAATGTGCTGATTTGCCAATGTGCTTATGTGCTTATTTGAAGTTTTGGTAGTATAGCGATTGCACGATAAACTGTAAAACCCAAGAACTAAAGAACTAAAGAACTAAAGAACTAAAGTGTCCCTCTTCTCTCCTGCTCTGCTTCGATTGATTCAAACAGTGCTTTGAAGTTTCCTTTTCCGAAGGATTTTGCTCCTTTGCGTTGTATGATTTCAAAGAATAAAGTTGGTCGGTCTTCAACAGGTTTGGTGAATATTTGCAACAGGTATCCTTCTTCATCACGATCAACCATAATGCCGAGCTTCTTAAGTACTTCCATATCTTCTTCGATGATTCCTACTCTATCAGAAACTGTATCGTAATATGATCCGGGAACGAATAAGAACTCAACGCCTCTCTCACGCATTTCAGCAATCGTGAATACGATGTTGTTTGTTGCAACAGCTATATGCTGACAACCTGGTCCATTATAAAAATCAAGATATTCTTCGATCTGGGATTTTTTTATTCCATTTGCCGGTTCGTTAATAGGGAACTTAATACGTCCGTTACCGTTAGTCATAACTTTGCTCATGAGAGCTGTATATTCAGTTGAAATATCCTTATCATCAAAAGTAACCAAGTTTGCAAATCCCATTACTTCCTCATAAAATTGGGCCCACATATTCATTGCACCCAATTCCACATTTCCAACCATGTGATCGATGTATTCGAGACCAAGAGAAGTAGGATTATATTCCGATTCAATTTTAACAAATCCGGGAAGAAAATCTCCTTTATAAGCACTTCTTTCAACAAACATGTGAATGGTATCGCCATAAGTATGAATTCCGGCCAGTACCACTTTGCCATTTTCATCTTCCATAACTTTAGGTTCTAAATATGGTTTTGCTCCACGCTTAACAGTTTCATTAAACGATTTAGTTGCATCATCAACCCAAAGTGCAATTACTTTTACTCCATCCCCATGTTTTCTAATGTGCTGTGAAATTTCACTTTCAGGATCCATCGGTGTTGTTAATACCAAACGAATTTTGCCTTGCTGTAAAACATAAGATGTTCTATCGCGACTACCTGTTTCGAGACCTTTGTATGCAAGTGTTTGAAATCCAAATGCTGTCTTATAATAATGTGAAGCTTGCTTTGCATTACCAACATACAATTCTACATAGTCGGTGCCATTGATCGGAAGGAAATCCTGAGCTTTTTCAAATACCTTTTCACCGGTATAGGAATAGTTTTTTACTTCTGTTAAATTATCCATTATAAAACGAATTACGAATATTTGTGAATTGAGAATTAATATTTTTAATTTTTAAATGGCGATCAACATAAACACCATCAACTTTCCATAAATTATATCTGCATTTTTATTGAATTTCAATTCAATCACCATTGAATTACTATTGAATTACTATTGAATTACCTCCGGTTCGAACATCCACGATTTATAATAATCGTTCACTTCAAGTTCCAATGCTGCTTTGGTAATTTTCATCGGATGGAAAGGATCAATCATAACTGCCAGTTCATTAGTTTCCTTTTTGCCGATGCTTCTTTCGATGGCACCGGGATGTGGACCGTGCGGGATCCCGGCAGGATGCAATGTAATTTGCCCTTTCTTAATATTATTTCTGCTCATAAAATCGCCATCAACATAATACAACAACTCATCTGAATCGATATTACTGTGGTGATAAGGTGCAGGAATTGCGTCGGGATGATAATCATACATTCTTGGAACAAATGAACAGATCACGAAATTATTTCCCTGAAAACTCTGATGTATTGGAGGCGGCATGTGAATACGACCTGTGAGGGGTTCGAAATTGAATATAGAAAAGGCATAAGGATAATTGTATCCATCCCATCCTACCACATCAAAAGGGTGTGTTCCATAAACGTAGGGGTAAATTAATCCGCGCTTTTTTATGTTCACTTTAAAATCGCCTTTTTCATCATGTGTTTCGAGTCCCTCAGGCAAACGGAAATCACGCTCACAAAATGGTGAATGCTCTAATAGCTGACCATATTCATTCCGGTAACGCGGAGGAGTAACTACAGGACTGAATGATTCAATAATAAGAAGACGATTTTCGGTGGTCTCAAAATTTATTTTATAAATAGTTCCTCGTGGGATCACCAAATAATCACCATAACCAAAATCGAGATTTCCATAATTGGTATGCACAGTTCCATTACCTTGATGTATAAAAATCAATTCATCGGCATCGGCATTCTTAAAAAAATAGTCACCTGTACCTTTGCGGGATGCAGATAAGCCAATGTGCAAATCATCATTTACAAACAAGGTAGTTCTACTTTCCAAATAATCATTTTTCACAGGCAAATCAAATCCTTGAAAACTTAGGGCCCTTAAGTTATCTTCTATGGCTATTTCCGGTCGTACCGAATACGACTTCCCTGCTTCCTTAACAATTGTGGGTGGATACAGATGGTAAACCAACGAAGAAACACCTGAAAATCCTTCGGTGCCAAATAATTCTTCATGATATAGAGACCCATCGGGCTTCTTGAAAACTACGTGCCTTTTTGAGGGCACTTTTCCAAGTCGGTGATAAACAGGCATGTCGTTTAAATTTGATGCAAATAACCCCATGAATTGGGTATTTTCTTATGATTTCGGTCATCTTTCATTAACTTTACAGACTTATAAAAAGTGATTTCAATCATATATAGGCTATGTGTGGCAGATTCTCCTTAACTAAAGAGGAACTCGAAATTGAGAAGCGATTCAATGCGAAGTTTTATTCGAATGATTTGGTAAAACGGTATAACGTTGCACCCAGTCAGCTCGCATTGGTGATGACTAACGAAAAGCCACACGAACTTCAACATTACAAATGGGGTTTAATTCCATCATGGGCAAAAGAGGCATCTATAGGGTATAAGATGATCAATGCAAAATCGGAGACTATTTTTGAAAAACCCTCTTTTCGTAACCTGATAAAAAACAGAAGGTGTTTAGTTATTTCCGATGGTTTTTACGAATGGAAGCCAATTACCTTAAAGCACAAACAACCCTATCGGATTGGATTGAAAGGTGATGATCTTTTCGCTTTCGCAGGATTATGGGATTGCTGGACCGACAAAGAATCGGGGGAGTTGATTCCATCTTTTACCATAATCACCACAAACGCCAATGAACTCGTTGCTCCAATTCATGATCGTATGCCGGTAATTCTTGAACCGGAAGATGAACAAAAATGGATCGGACACAACATTTCACATGATGAGATTGTTAAGATGCTTACCTCCTATCCAAAAGATAAAATGAAAGCTTATCCGGTTTCAGAAAAAGTAAATTCGCCCCGGAATGATTCAAATGAATTAATTGAAGAAAAAATAATAGTAGAGTAAAAAAAATTAAACATACTTATGAAAATAATCAAAATCAAGTTAATCGCTTTCACTTTCATTTACTTAATTTTCAGCTCCGTTTCATACAGTCAGCTTTCAAAAAACTGGTACAATGAAGATCCTGCCGAGGATCGTTTTGCCGGAGTGAGTGCTGACATCACGTATGATAAACTGCTTAAAAATAAAACCTCCAAAACTGTGATCGTAGCTGTTATTGATGGTGGCACAGAAGTGGATCATCCTGATTTAGCTCAGAATATCTGGGTTAATGCTGATGAGATTGCCGGCAATGGCATTGATGATGACAAAAATGGCTATGTTGATGATGTGAATGGATGGAATTTTATCGGGGGAAAAGATGGTGAGGTGAACGGCGACAATTTGGAAGTCACCAGAATTTACAAAAAATACAAACCGAAATTTGGAGGAAAAAGTTCATCCGGATTATCCGCTGAAGAAAAGAAAGAATTTGAGGTTTACCAGAAAGCTAAAACTCAGGTAGAAGAAGATTTGAAGCAAGCTAAACAAGGGTTGGTCATGTATGAAAGCTATAAAAATAAACTTGATTCTTTTAAATCCTCCATTGGCAAAGAAGATTTCACATCAGAAGATGTTGAAAAATTTCAAACAACCGATAAAAAAATGGAAGAGTTGAAAACTTCGATTGGAAATGCAATGAAGAGCGGTGCAACATTTGATGAAATTTATAATCCCTTCGAAGAAGGATACAAATATTATTACAGCCAGGTGAATTATCATTTGAATATTGAGTTCGAACCAAGAGCAATTGTTGGAGACAATTATGAGGATATTACAGAAAAATATTATGGCAATAACAGAGTGGAAGGTCCTGATGGAGCACATGGTACCCATGTGGCGGGAATAATAGGGGCCGTTCGTGATAATGACATCGGAATGAACGGTGTGGCAAATAATATAAAAATTATGGTATTAAGAGTGGTGCCTGATGGAGATGAACGTGATAAAGATGTGGCCAATGCTATTCGATATGCAGCAGATAATGGTGCTTTGGTGATCAATATGAGTTTCGGAAAATCATTTTCGCCCGGTGAAAAATATGTCGAAGAAGCCATGCAATATGCTGCATCCAAGGACGTGTTAATGGTTCATGGAGCAGGCAATGATGGAGCCAACATTGATAAGGCCGGAAATTATCCGAATCCTAAGTATGAACAAACAAAGTCGCGTGAGTTGGCATGGATAGAAGTTGGTGCAATTTCATCTTCGGGCGATGTAGCAGCATTTTCAAATTATGGAGCCAAAACTGTGGATGTTCTTGCGCCCGGTGTCAAAATATACTCAACGGTGCCTGATGGTAAATACGAATATTTTGATGGAACCAGTATGGCCTCTCCTGTTGTGGCAGGGGTGGCTGCAATGCTTCGCTCCTATTACCCTTCACTTACGGCTCCTCAAGTCAGACAAGTGATAATGGATTCAGTTATCAAAATGCCCGGCAAAACAGTATTACCGGGATCTAAAAAGAAAAAAGTTAAGTACACTAAACTGTGCGTTTCGGGTGGTATTGTAAATGCTTACAAAGCGGCTAAAATGGCTGATTCTATGGTAAAATAAGAAAGTAAAATTATTTGGGTACACCCTTGAATGATTATTTAAATTTATTTATTTGATTGTCATTAGTTTATGAAATAAATTATAAAAAATATTGACAAATGACAAAATAAATGCGACATTTGTGTTAAATTAATTTGTGATGAAAAAACACGAAAATATTTTTAACGAAAGTGTAGTTGCATATGGCACTCATTCCAACAGTTCCATTTATTCAATTATGGATACCATCCGTAGTGGTATTGTTTTTTCAAAATTCAACAAAGTACTTTGCAGTTTCCCTTTCAGTTTAGCTGATTGGTCGTGGTTTTTAGGCATGTCGGAACGCACGATGCAACGTTACCGCAAAGAGCATAAAACATTTGATAAACTTCAGTCTGAAAAAATTTTAAACATTTACATCCTATATAACAGAGGAGTTGAAGTATTTGGAAGTTCCGCTAATTTCAACACCTGGCTAGAGGCACCTAACTTGGCTTTAGGAGGTGAAATGCCAAAAAAATTTTTAGATAACAATTTTGGCATTGAGTTTCTTAACGATACGTTAACCCGTATTGAGCACGGTATTTCTGCATGATTATTTTCAGGTTATGCCGTGAAATTTATAGCAGGGACCTGACAGGTAAAGGTGCAGAAAGAAGTGGTGGAAGATGGAACAGCAAAAGAGTTTCGATGCTTTATACTTCTGAAACACGGGCTTTATGTTTGGCCGAAACAGCTGTAAATTTGCCATTAAATTTAATTTCCGGAGACTTTGCGATGGTATCCATATTGGTGCCAGATGATCTACCGGTAAAGACCGTCAGTTTAAAGGAACTTCCCTCCGATTGGAATACTTTTCCTCACTCAGCATCCACTCAGAAAACAGGGGATAATTTTATTCATGCGGGAGAATATGTTGCCTTGAGAGTGCCCTCGGCCGTGGTACCTATGGAGTTTAATGTTCTCATCAATCCATTGCACCCATTAATGAAAATGGTGAAAATTACAGAGGTGAATAAATTTGCTATTGACGAACGACTGACAGCTCGCAGATGATCTGAATGTGGTTATGAGCTATTTCTGAAGAAGTAATGATTGTTATTTCTTCATCAAACTTCAAAAATATTCCTTCACTCAATCCACCGAAACGGCTTCCTTAACAGAAACCTTAAGCGAACCTACAAATTCATCAAACAAATAACGTGAATCATCGGGTCCCGGAGCTGATTCAGGGTGATACTGAACGGAAAAAGCTTTTTTATTTTTGACTCTGATTCCTTCAATGGAATGATCGTTCAAATTTACGTGTGTTACTTCGATCACATCTGAATTCTCAACATCCTCACGACTGATGGCAAAGCCATGGTTTTGAGAAGTCACTTCGGAATGACCGATGATCATATTTTTTACAGGGTGGTTGATTCCTCTGTGACCATTGAACATTTTAAAAGTTGATATCCCGCAGGCTTCGGCGAGTAGCTGGTGACCCAAACAAATTCCGAAAACGGGTTTGTCGGCAGCCAAAATATCTTTCACTGTTTGAACCACTTCAGGCATCACAGCAGGATCACCGGGGCCGTTTGATATCAGGAATCCATCGGGTTCCCACGCATTCATCTCCTTGAAGGATGTGTTGTAAGGAAAAACCTGCACATAGCAACCGCGATCGGAAAGGCATCTGAGAGTGTTGGTTTTAACACCTTCATCCATTACGGCCACTTTGTGTGGTGCAGATGGATCTCCAAAGAAATAGGGTTTGGTAGTGGATACTGTAGAAGAAAGTTCCAGTCCGGCCATGGAAGGCACTTTTGCAAGCTGTTCCTTCAGTTTATCAGGATTCAGTTCGTCGGACGAAATAATGGCATTCATTACGCCTTTATCTCTAATATGCCGCACTAGCGCTCTGGTGTCGATATCTGAGATGGCCACCATGTTTTGCTCAATAAAATAGTCGTTTAAAGAGCTATCGGCACTTTTGCGGGAATAGTGCTGACTAAAGTTCCGACAAATGAATCCGGCAATTTTTATAGAAGCAGATTCTGACTCGTCAAATTTGATTCCATAGTTACCAATGTGCACATTGGTAGCTATGAGCAACTGACCTTCGTAGGATGGGTCGGTAAAGACTTCCTGGTAGCCGGTCATGCCGGTATTAAAACAAATTTCGCCTGTTGCGGTTCCTACTTTACCTGCAGATTTGCCGTAAAAAATAGTTCCATCCTGGAGTAATAGAATGGCCGGGGATTTAGGGGTATATTTCATTTTTTTAATTTTGTGCAAATTTAAGCCATTCAAAGATAGTTTTTAACAAAGAATGAAGCAAAAGTAATTAGATATAAAAGTGATTGTATTTGAGCACTTTAGATAATCATTTAAATTTAATTTTCGAATATTTTCATATTAATATAATCCTAAATTTTGTTTTCTATTTAATTATATTTAATGTTGTGCACAACTTTTGATTACCAATTTAACAGGCCACCCCCCGGGCCATTAGATAGTTGGTAAGAATTGTTGCATAAATTTTGAATCTAACATATAATATCATGAAATCTACAAAAACACTTAAAATGTTCAACAACTGGGGGGGCACCTTCCAAAATTAATCCTTAATATTTTACTAAACAGGGACTTAGCTTTAAAAAAGTTCCTGAATAGAATTAAAGTAATCTGCTTTATTTCGTTGTTTTCGACAAGTGCCATGGGCCAATCTTCCTATTTTCTTCCAAATGATGATGAGGTGTGTCCCGGTGAATCGGTAACTTACACTGTAACTTGGGGCACAGGTATTTCAGCTCCAGTTAGTTATGTTTTTCATGTTACCGGGGAGTTGCAATTTGTCCCAAATGGTAATACGGTAACAGTAACATGGGGCAGTACAGGCAGTGGTTCAATTTATGCCGATTGTTATGACGCCTTAAATAATTATGTTTCTACCAATACAACTAATATTACAATAAACCCAACTCCTAACCCGCTGATTACTTCTAACTCGATTGTAAACTGTACGGTTTATCCTTTAAACGAACATGGCGATCCGATTATAGTTCCGAATGATTGCTGGAAAGTTTGTGAGCGGTCAACGGTCACGTATCAAGTGCCTCTGAATTCGGGTTCAACGTATGCTTTTAATTAATTATATTTGTTAAAACTTAATACAATGAAAACAATATTTTTTTCTCTTATCATTATTTTATCAGCTTCACTTTTATCAGCTCAATCCTGGCAGTGGGCATCGCGCTTTGGTGGAATATCCACCGACCCTCAGAGCAATATCCCTGATGAATCCATTAAGGATATGGTAGTAGATGACCAAGGTAATGTATATTTCTGTGGCGTTGTTAGAACCGTAGCTAATGCTAATGGTACACCCTTACCCACTTTCGGAGCTTACGATATTATTGTTGGCAAAATTGATTGCCATGGTAATTTAGTGTGGGTGCAAACTGCTGGAGGACTCTTTAATGATGTTGCCTATTCATTAATCCTGCACGATAATTATTTATACTTTACAGGAGAAATTTCTGCAACTTCCAATAATCCATGTAACTTCTTTGGAAATATTATCACGGAAAGCACCAGTGATTTATTTCTTGCAAAAATGGATACATCCGGATCATTAATTTGGAATAAAATCGGATCGCCTGGTATGATTAATTTAAACTCTGCTGCGTTTAGCTTATCTGCTCATGGTAATAATTTAAATTTGTTATTTCGAGTTGTATCTAGTAATGGGGGTGAAATTTTTCCGGGAGAATTTGTAACTCGCGCTTGGTGGCAGGCTACTTTGGACACGAGTGGAAATATCGTTTCAAAGTTTGAAATTACTCCTAATATTGAGGCATTTGCAAAATTTGAACATGAACAAGGTCCCAATGGAGACCATTATTTCCTGGGAAACTTCCAGAGTCTTGATTCCGTCAGTATCGGTGGGCAAACGGTATATCACATTAATCCCGGTATCACCTATTCCGACATCCTTTTGTTTAAATTCGACAGCGGCGGTAATTTGCTTTGGTTGGAACAGATTGGAGTAACTAGCAACAACATTAAAAGTCATAAACTCTTCATTGATCAAAATGATTTTGTATTTATTACCGGTTCAATTGTAAATGGGGTTATTTTTGGTAATGATACAATGCAGAATTCTTTTTCCTCAATACAAGCGTTTCCTTTTGTAGCGAAATACGATGCTCAAGGTCAATCAATTTGGGCAGCTCAGGCAAGTAGTCAATATAATTCTGTTGCCACCGGCGGAGTAGCACCATTACCCAATGGGAATTTAATTTGGAGCGGTTACTTCCAGGGCAATGCTGTATTTGGTTCCACTACCCTTTCAAGCAGCACTAGCGGATTACGTGACTTGTTTTTGTGCGAGGTTGATTCTTTAGGTAATATTGTAGGAGTTGAAGTAATGCCTTGCCCCGGTTACAACGAAACACCCGAGGTTATGATATCTGATTCTGCAGGAAATATTTATTTAGGCGGGGGTTATTTTGGATCTATGACCATTAATGGCACTACGCATACATCAGCCGGAGGAGGTACTGATGCGTTTGTGGCCAAATACGGTTACATTTGCACTGTTGGCCTGAATGAAGAACTGCCATTGTCGGAAATTTCGTTAAACGTATACCCTAACCCCGTTAGTTCAACTTTGAATATTAATATTACATCAAGTGATATTGAAAAAATTTCTATCTTGAATTTATTAGGTGAAAGCATACTGGAATTCACTCCGGAAAACAACCATACCGGTTTAATTACCATTGCTGTGCAACATTTGCCCAATGGAATTTACTTGGTGCAGGCTGCGGGTAAAACAGGCAGGGCTAGTGCAAAGTTTGTGAAAATGGAGTGAAGTGGTTTATGTAAGTACCACAGAAAACACCTTAAATCAAACGGGGATAAAGTCTAATCTTTATCCCCGTTATGGTTTAATATGAAAAAACTTACTCTGTGGCAGTTTATACGCCGGTTTCTCCTTCAGAATCAGCTTTTTTAGCTTTCGCTTTTTTAGCAACAGGAGCTTCAGTTTCAGCAGTGCCATCAGCACCTTCAACTTTCTTAGTTTTTCCACGACGCGTGGTTTTCGCTTTCTTAGCAGGGGCAGAAGTTTCCTTCACCATCAGGGTGTTATAATCCACCAGTTCCATCATACACATTTCGGCAGCATCACCAAGGCGGTTACCGGTTTTGATGATACGGGTATATCCACCGGGACGCTCGCCGATTTTATCTGCAACATCTTTGAACAATTCTGAAACCGCTTCCTTATTTTGAAGGAAACTAAAGACAGTACGACGAGAGTGAGTAGAATCAGTTTTCGACTTAGTGATTAATGGTTCTACCACTTTGCGCAGTGCCTTAGCCTTTGCAACCGTAGTGTTGATTCGTTTATTTAGAATCAATGAAGAGGCCATGTTAGAGAGCATTGCATCTCTGTGGCTGGATGTTCTTCCTAAATGATTTACTTTTTTACCGTGACGCATTTTATATAGTCTTTTCTATCCTATGAGGATTTTCTTCGTTTAATAATCAGTCTTTCTCAAGTTTGTACTTTGAAACATTCATTCCAAAGTTCAGGTTTTTACTTCTTACCAGTTCTTCGAGTTCAGTAAGTGATTTTTTACCAAAATTTCTGAATTTAAGAAGGTCATTTTTAGAATAAGAAACCAGATCTCCAAGAGTTTCCACATCAGCAGCTTTGAGGCAATTGAGGGCTCTTACAGAGAGGTCCATATCAACCAGTTTCGTTTTCAGAAGCTGACGCATGTGAAGCGATGATTCGTCGAACTCTTCAGTTGGAGTTTTAGGTTTACTTTCGAGAGTAATTTTCTCATCAGAGAACAACATGAAGTGATGGATCAGAATTTCCGCTGCTTCTTTCAGGGCATCTTTAGGATGAATAGATCCATCGGTAGCAATTTCAAGAACCAATTTTTCATAATCGGTCTTTTGTTCAACCCTATAATTTTCGACGGTATAACGAACGTTTCTGATTGGGGTGAAGATAGAATCGATAGCAATGGTTCCGATAGGATAGCTATTCGATTTATTCTCTTCAGCGGGAACATAACCACGACCTTTATCGATAGTGATATCCACCTGAATTTTAACACTTGTTTCCATGTTGCAGATTACCATATCAGGATTGAGAACCTGAAAAGCAGAGGTATGCTTTGCAATGTCTCCGGCAGTAAATTGATTTTTGCCGTTGATGGTAACCTGAACTTTTTCAGAATCGGTTGATTCAATTTGCTTTTTAAAGCGGACCTGCTTTAGGTTGAGGATGATTTCAGTGACGTCTTCAACAACGCCCTTGATAGTAGAGAACTCATGATCAACGCCTGAAATTTTCACAGTGGTGATAGCATGACCCTCAAGAGATGAAAGGAGAATACGCCTGAGCGCATTTCCGATAGTGATTCCATAACCGGGCTCGAGTGGACGAAACTCAAATGTTCCAATGTGTTCATTGGACTGAAGCATGATCACTTTATCCGGTCTTTGAAACGCTAGTATTGCCATTTTTTATCCTTCTTTTTTTTAGTTTTTTCTTAATAATAACCACTTCCTTCCGGGGAAGGCACTTACGAGGATTACTTAGAGTACAACTCGACTATCAGTTGTTCTTTAATGTTTTCGGTGATGTCGGCACGGGCAGGAGCGCTTACAAACTTCCCTTCCATTTTGCTATCATCCCACTCTAACCATGAGTGACGGGTAGTTCTGGATCTCAAAGCATCGCTAATAACCTGTGATGACTTTGATTTCTCCCTAACACCCACTTGATCTCCGGCTTTAAGAGTATAAGAGGGAATATTTACCACTTTACCATTCACAATAATGTGACGGTGTGAAACCAGCTGACGGGCAGCGGAACGTGTTGGAGCGATTCCTAAACGGAACACCACGTTATCCAGTCTTGATTCAATTAACTGAAGCAAATTTTCACCGGTGATACCTTCTTTTCTGGAGGCACGATCGAAAGTTTTTGCAAACTGACGTTCGAGGATTCCATAGGTATATTTCACCTTTTGTTTTTCCTTTAACTGAGTAGCATATTCAGAGAGTTTCGAACGTTTTTTCGACTGTCCGTGCTGTCCCGGAGGATAGTTTCTCTTTTCATAGTTCTTATCGGGTCCATAAATGGGCTCTCTGAACTTTCTTGCAATCTTGGTCTTTGGTCCTATATACCTGGCCATGAAATCTTATTTTATTAACCTAAATAAATTCTTATATTCTATTAAATTCTTCTGCGTTTTGGAGGGCGGCAACCGTTGTGCGGGATTGGGGTGATATCGACAATTTCGCTCACTTCCAATCCAGAGTTGTGAAGAGTTCTGATTGCAGACTCACGTCCGGAACCGGGTCCTTTCACAAACACTTTCACTTTTCTCATACCTGCATCGAAGGCAACTTTAGAGCAATCCTGAGCGGCCAACTGAGCGGCATAAGGAGTGTTTTTCTTAGAACCTTTGAATCCCATTTTACCTGCAGAGGCCCAGGAAACCACCTGGCCTGTAGTATTGGTGATACTGATGATAATATTGTTAAATGTAGCGTTGATGTGAGCTTCGCCAACTGACTCTACTTTTACAACCTTCTTTTTAACAGTAACTTTTGCTGTTTTTGCCATTATCGTTTTTGTTCCCGTTGACTCTTCAGCCCCGGATGATGATTTTACTTAGTTACTTTTTTCTTGTTAGCAACTGTCTTTCTCTTTCCTTTACGGGTACGACAATTGTTTTTGGTTCTTTGTCCGCGAACGGGCAATCCGATACGATGACGAACACCGCGATAGCAACCGATATCCATTAATCGTTTAATGTTTAACTGCACCTCAGAGCGGAGACCACCTTCAACTTTAATGTTGTCGTTGATATACGTTCTGATTTTTGTCAGTTCATCATCATTCCATTCCTGAACTTTTTTGCTAAAGTCGATCTTACTATCGGTAAGAATTTTCTGCGCTGTTGAACGGCCTATTCCGAAGATATAGGTGAGGCCTATTTCACCTCTTTTGTTTTTTGGTAAGTCAATACCAGCAATACGAGCCATTTATATTCCTTTAGTTTATTTCTGATTATTAATTAACCCTGACGCATTTTAAAACGAGGATTTTTTTTGTTGATCACATAGAGACGACCCTTACGTCTAACGATTTTGCAATCAACACTTCTTTTCTTTAATGAGGGTTTTACTTTCATTGGTTGATATATTATTTGTACCTGTAAGTTATTCTTCCTTTAGTGAGATCATAGGGTGACAATTCCACCTTTACTTTATCACCGGGAAGGATTTTGATATAATTCATCCTCATTTTCCCGGATATATGGGCGATGATCTCGTGCCCGTTTTCGAGCTCTAAGCGGAACATTGCGTTCGACAATGCCTCTACAATTGTTCCGTCCTGCTCGATTACTCCCTGTTTAGCCATTCAATTTTTTAAACTCTTACTTATATTCTTTGCTCAGATTATTGTTATAGAGCTCAGCTTTTTCAATTTTTTCAAACGATGAAAGTACATCAGCCTTATTTTCTCCTATTGAAACCGTATGTTCAAAATGAGCGGAGGGCTTCAAATCTGCGGTGAGGATGGTCCAGCCGTCCTTAAGTTGCTTGATCTGCCTTTTTCCGGCGTTGATCATAGGTTCAATTGCGATTACCATTCCTGTTTTAAGGAGGATGCCGGTACCTTTTTTTCCATAATTAGGAACTTCAGGTTTCTCATGCAATTTCTTCCCTACTCCATGACCAACCAGTTCTCTAACCACTCCAAAGCCATTTGCTTCGGCATGATCTTGAACTGCGGCGCTGATATCTCCAATTCTGCAACCGGTGTGAGCCATTTCGATACTTCTCAAAAGGCACTCTTTGGTTACACGGATCAAATTTCGCGTTTCGATGTTCACCTCTCCAACCGTGAAGGAATAAGCCGAATCCCCGAAGAAACCGTTTTTAATCACACCACAGTCGATCGATACCACGTCACCATCCTTAATTTCACGGTTGCCCGGGATTCCGTGCACTACTTCAGCATTGACTGATATGCACAAAGATCCGGGAAATCCGCCATAGCCTTTGAAGGCAGGGATAGATTTTTGATCTCTGATGAAGGTTTCCGCCAATGCATCGAGCTCAATGGTTTTTACACCGGGCTTGAGTATTGCGGCCACTTCCGCTAATGTATCTCCAACAAGTAAAGAACTAACTCTTATTAACTCTATTTCTTCGGGAGTTTTGTAGATAATCTGCAATTTTACTCCTTTATTTTATTCATTAAATAATGGCAATAACCGACTACCGGTGCCTTAAATTGCGGCTCCGACAGCGGATGATCTACCTTTGATTCTACCTGTTTTCATAAGTCCATCGTAATGGCGCATCAGCAAGTGACTTTCAATTTGCTGAAGAGTATCCAAAACTACACCTACTAAAATCAGCAGGGATGTTCCTCCGTAAAACTGAGCAAAGTTACTATTTACACCGGCAAGATTGGCAAATGTGGGTAAAATAGCCACAAAAGCCAGAAATACAGAGCCGGGTAAAGTTATTTTAGACATAACATCATCAATAAACTCAGCCGTTTTCTTACCCGGTTTAACCCCGGGAATAAATCCACCATTTTTCTTCATGTCTTCAGCCATCTGATTAGGATTTACTGAAATAGCAGTATAGAAATAAGTAAACAGAATGATCAGGATTGCGAAGGTAATGTTGTAGCCGAAAGAGGTAAAGTCGGTGAAAGCACCTGCAAAACCTTGCCATGAAGCTGATTCAGGGAAAAACTGAGCAATAGTAGCCGGGATAAACATGATTGCCTGAGCAAAAATGATAGGCATTACACCGGCAGCATTTACTTTAAGCGGGATATATTGACGAACGCCACCATATTGCTTGTTACCAACGATTTTCTTTGCAAACTGAACGGGTATTCGACGGGTGCCTTGAACAAGGAGGATTACAGCAGCGACCACACCGAAGAGGGCAACCATTTCGACCAGGAATACAACCAATCCGCCACCTTCGTTCAAACGAGATAAAAATTCATCTTTCAAAGCAGTAGGAAGATTGGCAATGATACCCACCATGATAAGAATTGAAATACCATTTCCGATGCCTTTTTCGGTGATCCTCTCTCCTAGCCACATCACAAAGAGGGTGCCTGCTGTGAGGATAAGAATAGAGGTTATCCAGAACATAGTTCCATCCATCAGGATAGCTTCAGGTGCCTGAGCACGCAGATTCACAATGTACCCGGGAGCTTGTCCGAGCGTTACCGCTACCGTCAGCCAACGGGTGATTTGATTCATTTTCTTACGTCCACTCTCTCCTTCTTTCTGGAGTTTTTGGAAATAAGGAACAGCGATACCTAACAGCTGCACCACAATGGAGGCAGAAATGTATGGCATGATACCCAATGCAAAAATGGACGCTTGCGAAAACGCACCACCTGCAAACATATCAATCAATCCAAGAATTCCGCCATCCGACTGAGCCTGTAAGTTAGCCAGTCCTGAAGGATCCACACCTGGAAGCACGATATGTACACCTAGTCTGTAGATCACAATAAATCCCAAGGTATTCAGGATCCTTGTTTTCAGATCTTCGATCTTAAAAATATTCCGGATTGTGTTTATTAAGTTCTTCATTTACCTGTAGCTGTAGTTGTTCCACCCAGTGATTCGATAGCTGTTTTTGCTGTTTCTGAAAAAGCGTGAGCAGTGATGTTCACTTTAGTTTTTAATTCTCCTCTTCCAAGAATTTTGACTCTATCACGACGTGAAGCAAGACCATGTCCTACAAAAACCTCGTGATTGATATCAGTGATATTGTGTTTGTCGACCAAATACTGAATCACATCAAGATTAACGCTGTTATATTCGATCCTGTTAAGGCTTTTAAAACCAAATTTAGGAAGTCTTCTTTGGAGGGGCATTTGACCACCTTCAAATCCAACTTTTGAGCTGTAACCTGACCTGGACTGGGCACCTTTGTGACCTCTTGTAGAGGTTCCACCACGGCCGGAACCTTGTCCGCGACCGATTCTCTTTCTCGATTTTACCGAGCCTTTGGCAGGAGTTAAATTGCTAAGATTCATTTTAAAGAATGTCTTATAATTGTTAATTACTGATTATGCTATATTTTCAACAGAAACGAGATGCTGAACAGATCTCACCATACCCAAAATTTGAGGGGTAGCTTCTTTTTCAACCGAGTGATTCATTTTGCGGATCCCAAGAGCTTTGAGGGTACGCTTTTGAACTGCGGGGCGATCGATTCCGCTTCTGATTTGTTTGATGATAATTTTTCCCATTTTATTACCGGAACCAAGTCCTGGATTTATTTATATTGATACTTGAAATAAATTCTGTAAGATATTGATTACCCTTCAAATATCCTCTGCATAGCGACTCCTCTTTGTTGAGAAACGCCAATTGCATCACGCATATTAACAAGAGCATCAATGGTAGCTTTCACTACGTTGTGAGGGTTTGAAGAACCTTTAGATTTGGCAAGTACATCGGTAATTCCAACGCTTTCCAAAACGGCACGCATGGCACCACCGGCAATTACACCGGTACCTGGAGCAGCTGGTTTAAGGAGAACAAGAGCGCCACCGAATTTACCAATTTGCTCATGAGGAACAGTGCCTTTGGCCACAGAAACCTTCACGAGGTTTTTCTTGGCATCATCAACACCTTTGCTCACGGCATCAGTAACTTCTTTAGCTTTACCAAGGCCGTATCCAACCACACCTTTTTCATCACCTACCACAACGATAGCTGAGAATGTAAATGCGCGACCGCCTTTAGTAACTTTTGTTACCCTGTTAATAGCAACGAGCCTGTCTTTTAGCTCAATTTCACTGGTCTTAACCCTTTTTACATTTGATCCTAACATAGTAGTCTTAGAATTTTAATCCTGCGTTTCTTGCACCTTCAGCAAGTGATTTAACACGTCCGTGATAAAGGTAGCCTCCACGGTCAAAAATTACATCGGTAAGGCCGGCGGCAACGGCTCTTTCGCCAAGCACTTTACCCACTACAGATGCTTCTTCAATTTTCGTTTTACTGCCTTCGGCGATTTCATTTTCGCGTGAGGAGGCTGCGATCAGAGTTTTACCTGCTTCATCATCGATTAGCTGAGCATAAATCTGTTTGTTGCTTCTAAACACCGACAAACGAGGGCGTGTAGAGGTTCCGGTTACAATCCTGCGGATTCTTTTACGGATACTTTTTCTTCTTAATACTTTTCTGGATTCCATTGAATCAATTATTTTTTAGCTGCTGACTTTCCAGCTTTACGTCTTAATGTTTCACCTACGAACTTAATACCTTTTCCTTTGTAAGGCTCAGGCACTCTTAGAGAGCGGATTTTAGCGGCCACCTGACCCAGAAGCTGTTTATCGAAGCTTTCGAGGGTGATGATAGGGTTAGAACCTCTTTCCTGGCGGGTAGCAACTTTGATTTCGTTTGGCAGTTCAAAAACCACGTGGTGGGAATAACCTAAAACGAGATCCAGCATTTGCCCTTGATTAGTGGCGCGGTAACCAACACCTACTAATTCCTGCTCAACTTTATAGCCGGTAGTAACACCTTTTATCATGTTAGCAATAAGGGAACGGTAGAGACCGTGAAGAGCTTTATGTCTTTTTTGTTCGGTTGCTCTTTCAACAAGCAAGTCTGAACCATCTACTTTCACTGACACTCCATCTTCCAATTTTTGGTGGAGGGTACCTTTGGGTCCTTTAACGGTAACATCGGATCCTTTAAGATCGATAGTCACCCCTGCAGGCACAGGTATCGGGAGTTTTCCTATACGGGACATATTCTAAGACTTATTATTTGATTAATAAACTAAACATAAAACTTCACCACCAATTTTATTGCGACGGGCTTCTTTATCGGTCATCATACCTTGTGAGGTAGAGACGATAGCTATTCCAAGACCGTTCAATATTCTTGGTAAGTCTTCGGCTCCTGAATATTTTCTAAGACCGGGCTTACTCACTCTTT
>Ga0335394_10003353_pt1 | contig 18161 bp, 17 predicted proteins | sample MAT03_FD_205741 | JGI IMG/M metagenome (GOLD analysis project Ga0335394, IMG submission 205741) | Freshwater microbial communities from Lake Fryxell liftoff mats and glacier meltwater in Antarctica - MAT-03 (spades assembly) (version 2) ... | reverse complement strand
CAAGAAACGGACTACGCTCTATCTACACAGAGTTGACCCGACTAAAATGTTAGTGGAAACCGCCTTGGTACGTAAGTATGCCGGGTGGTGTGGGGGGACGGCGGCGAAAGCCGCCTCCTACCCGATTCCGCAAGTCTCTGACTTGTATGGGTTTGCGTTTGTTGCTTTATTCGCAAGTCAGAGCCAGCGGGGCGGTGATATGTATTTTTCCAAGGGGGCGGTGATATGTGTTTTTCCATGGGGGCGGGTAAATAATGGGCCCAAAAAACAAATATTAACGCCCCGCTGGGGCTACAAATATCACCGCCCCGCTGGGGCTACAAATATCACCGCCCCGCTGGGGCTACAAATATGGGCGCCCCGCTGGGGCTACAAATATGGGCGCCCCGCTGGGGCTACAAATATGGGCGCCCCGCTGGGGCTGGGGGGCTTGCGGGTGTTTGTTTTTTGGATTATATTTGTAGTTCACCAAATGCAATACCAAATGGCAAATACCTACACACAGCTGCATGTTCAGCTTGTTTTCGCAGTCAAAGGAAGAGCTAGTCTCGTTCACAAAAGTTGGAAAGACGAATTGTACATGTACATCACGGGCATTGTTCAAAATAATGGCCATAAGATGCTGCAAATCAATGGGATGCCCGACCACATCCATATATTTGTGGGTTACAATCCCAATCAAAGAATTCCGGATCTGGTGGAAACCATAAAAACTGACAGCAATCATTTTATAAAACGGAAGGGGTTTTGTCCCAAGAGATTCAATTGGCAGGAGGGATATGGAGCGTTTTCTTATGCTCGCTCTCAGGTGGATGCGGTGGCAAAATATGTGGCCAATCAGGAGACACACCACCGAAAAAAAACTTTTCAAGCAGAATATCTGATGATGTTGGAGAAATTTGAGGTGGAATACAAGGAAGAATATTTGTTCGATTTCATGGAAATACATTCCTGGTAAATAGCCAGCTCTGCAATGGCGAGTCTGCTTTTTTAGATACGGTTTTTTCAGGGCCGTGCGATCAAACCAAAAACTCAAAGAGGCGCGGGACATTCTTTTGCCGCGTCTGATGGATCAAACAATTGAGGTATAGCGATGGGGCAAAAAAATAAGAAGTCCACCCTTAAAGCGAACTTCTTACCGACCGGAGAATGGGTGCAAAGGTGGAGAAATTTTCGGCAAAGTAAAAATCTACAGGAAAAGAGAAGAGTCCCCCCAAATGCTGGGAGGACTCTTTTTTATGTGGCTAGGCACGCTGGATAAGTACCCAAGTCGTTCCATGTCCGCCGCCCAAGGAGCAGGGCGGAAAGGTGTTGCCTTTCGCCAATGGTATGGTGTTGATTGGGTGGGTTAGGCATTGGTAAATGCCGCTCACCTGGCAGGAGCCACCAGTTGTTCCGGTCATAATTCAAAAAAATTATGCGTTAGAAATCTGTGTTCCTAACTTTCCAGCATATACATTTGCGGTCCACACCAGCAGATGTATTTCTGTAAAGAGTCGGAAAGCACACAGTTTGCTTTTCCGACTTTTTGTTTTTACAAAGGTCGGTACTAGCGGATTAACACACGAATTGTTTTATCCACAATTTGTGGATAAAACGCCGTTAATTTAGGGACTTCAAGGCATAAGTCGCTGCATAAGCAAGCAAAGCAAGTATAATTGCGGCAGCGATGGCTTGGGCCATTTCCCCTTTTGCGTGAAGACAGAGGTCTCCTTTGCAAATAGAAATAGGTTTGAACATAAATTATTAAAATTTTATGAACAATATTGCCTCCACACCAAGCCCGGAGGTTTAGGCTATTTCACCACCAATTTCTCGGCGGAGTTTTTGAATTTCTTCTGTAGGCAGCCAAGTATTTTTCTGTAATTCATCCAGCATGGCTATCAAATTTTGCGCTTCGCTCTTTCCAGTCAGCCAAATCTCCCTTACCACCCAAATAGTGCCGTGAACAATCAGGCCATGCCGCATACATTCCTTTCGGAGATTAGCGTCGCCACTCAGGAACGGGCAAATAATAACTTGTAAGTTTCAGATAGATTGGTTTTTGCTCAGATGGGCTATCTTTTTGAGCGAATAGTGGGGCTATTTAATCAAAAAGATGGGTCATCTGGGTGAAAAGAAAGCATATCAAATTTACAAGTTATTATTTGCCCGTTCCTTAGCACCCTGCATTTTAATTGTACGGCTTTGAGTAAAACTGACCTGTCTGTAATCCGTTTTAGTGCCCATTCTGTTGGCATATTCCAGGCATTCATAATTTCAGTTTCGTCCAATTCCAGTACCGTCAAGCGGTTTTCATTCTGGTACTTATTGATAGCCTGCCGTTGTTCCGCGTGCTTGATTTCTTCCACTACGAGGTCGGTTGTATAAATCTCGTATGGTAATTGAAAGAATGCTTCGAGCATGCCGGGCTGGATTAAATCAATGAAGACGTTGGTATCCGTAATGATGACAATCATGCAAGTTGTTCCAAGTTTTCACGCAGTTCACCCAAGGTGATATTTTTCAATTGGGCTGCCTGGTTGTGGGTTATAACACCTTCAGCCAATGCTTTATACAGCAATTGGTTGAAGCGAAAGGTCTTTTCTTCACAGGCGAAATGGCCTGGTTCATTCAGGTGATAGTGCCTGGCACGATAGCCGTGGTTAAGTTTGGCAAATACATAATCATTGATTACGCCAAGGTTTTTGGCTCTGGCGAAAATGGCTGCAATGGAAATGCCCCAGTATTCCTTGAGTAAAGTCAACTCCTTCAAATAAAAATGAAAACGGTGTTCATTCATAGCCATTATGGCTTGCTCTGAAGGCAAAAGCACAGCACCTGCAAAGGCATGGCAAAGCCGCTCCCGCTCTGCTTCAAGCATATCTTCCGGAAACATCAATACATGATGTGCTAGTTCGTGCAGAGCAGTAAACCGGACCCTGCATATATCCCGATTATTATTTACAACAATCACCCGAACTGCTCCGGCAAAAGCCTTTAGTCCATCAAAAGCAGTATCCGCGTCTATTAATAGCACTTTATACCCGTGCTCTTCCAGCATAGCCGCCACATTAGGAATCGGGTCATTCCCCAGTCCCCATGCTTGCCGCAGTTGAGCCGCTGCATTATCAGCGTCTTTAGGAATGCGTATGATTTCCTGATAAGAGAAATTATTCAACGGCTTTTCCTCATTAGCTAATTTTTCCAAAGTCAAAAACCGATTTAACCAATCGGTTACTTTTTCTTTGAGGGCGGTTTCGGCGCTTGCGGACAAACGTTTTAATTTCCGAAATTCGACTGAACTTAATTCCACCTGAACCTCAGGATTATCGAAGAAAAAATCAACCGGTACGTTTAAGGCTCTGGAAAGCGCGATAAGCGTTTGACTGTTGGGAAATGCCTGATTCTGTTCATATTTATGAAGTGCCTGCCGAGAAATGGTCGTGCCTTCCAGGCGCTCGGCAAGCGCTTGAAGAGACAGTCCAGCCATTTTTCGGGCAGCGATTAGACGATTTGCAAAGATGATATCCATAAATGTCATGATTAGTTTACAAAATTACAAAAATAATTTTATTTGTCAACTAAAACTAACAAATAACACAATTTTTTTTATTTCAGAAACTTAATCGGTTGAAAAACAATGAATTCACTAATATTGCCCACCAAATAATCTACAAAATGCCCTACGCCTACTCCGAAGAAACCCTCATCGAACAAACCGCCATCTCCATTTTCAAAGACCTGAAATGGGAAACGGCCAACGTCCTGCAAGGCGAACGCTTCGGCGCGGGTGGAACTTTGGGCCGGGCTTCGGAGGCGGATGTGCTTTTGCGGGAGCGGTTTTTACGAGCCCTGAGGCTATTCAATCCAGGCCTCCCCGAAGCGGCGTATCAATCGGCTTTTGACATCCTTAATGCCGACGACGCTTCCAAGACCCTTGCCGACCTCAACCACGAAAAATACCAGATACTGAAAGAAGGCATCCCGGTTTCCTACGAAAATGAAAAAGGCGAGCGTGTTGAAGGCAAGCGCATCCGGGTGTTCAACTTCGATGCCCCGGAGCAAAACGACTTCCTCGCCGTGCAGCAAATGTGGCTCGAAGGCAAGTCAAAACGCCGCAAACGCCCCGACATCGTGGGCTTTGTGAACGGCATTCCGTTGGTGTTCATCGAATTGAAGGCCCACCACCGCAAACTCCGGGTAGCCTACGAAACCAATCTGAGCGACTACAAAAACACGCTCCCCCGGCTGTTTCACTGCAACGCCATCATCATTTTAAGCAACGGAATAGAAAGCAAAATCGGTTCGCTCACTTCTAAGTTTGAACACTTCCACGACTGGAAACGCATCCGGGAGGATGAAGAAGGAGTATGTTGAGCCGGGAGAAGAAAATCAGCGACAAGGAAAAGGCGGAACTCAAAGGCATCGCCAAAGAATTGTTGGAGCGGCTGAAGGAGAAGGAGTTTAAGATTATCCATTGGGCCGATAAGGAGCAAACGGCTTCGGCGGTTAAAGTGGTTATCAAAAACTACCTGTTTGATAAACTGCCTTATCCGGTTTTTGAAGAGGTTGATGTGAATGTGAAAACGGAGGTATTGTTTGAGTTTTTTAAGGGGAGGTATGCGGAGGGGATGGCGGCGTAGGGTATTAACGTAACAAACGCGCTACCTGCACCGCTGCAAATTGTCCACCGCGTGGAGTTTTAAACCCTTCAGTGTGGAGCGTGTCGGCAATTTGGCGAAGGGTTGCGCCACTTTCCCGAAGTAGTTTGGCGTATCCCTTTGCGGTTTTCGTGTGCTGGTTGTTCGCCGCGTTGCGGCTGTGGGCTTCGCGCCCTTTCTCCCGTGCGGTGGTAGTGAGGTTTGCAGGTGTCGCCAATTTTTCGCCCCGTGCTTTTTTTGCGGCCAATGCTGCTTTGGTGCGGCTGCTGATTAATTCGGCTTCGTGCTGAGCCAGCACCGCAAAAATGCCGACGGTCAGTGTATTGGCTTCGGGAATGTCACACGCTGCGAAATTCACCCCGGCTTCTTTCAATGTGAAAATGAAGCCCGCGTTTCTTGCGAGCCTGTCAAGTTTGGCAATGACCCAAAGGCTGCCCGTGCGCTTGGCTTCGGCAATGGCTTCGGCCAATTTTGCGCGGCTGTTGTTTTTGCCGCTTTCGACCTCGGTAAATTCATCCCAACGCTTCGCCTATTGCGTCCCCTGATTCACCCGCTTCCCGTTGCGCAGCAGCAAAAGAATCTCTGCCTGTGTAGTTGTGGATGTTTGTCTTTCCAATGTTGAGGGCTACGGCTATGCGCTCCATGTATTTTCGCACCGTCTTTTTGACATTCCCGTTTGCTTTGAATTGTTCTGTTGCCGTCATCCCGTTTTCAAAAATGGGGAAAACGTAGGTTTGCGGGTTTTCAGGCTGATTGCCCCATCGGTCAATAATTACTCGCATTACGTCGCTCAGTGTAACCTCTATCGGCTTTTGTTCTTTGGCAGTCGTTCTCGTTTTCGAGCGGTAAAATATGATTCGGTTGTCACGAAAGTCAATATCCTTAAATTTCAAAAGACAGACATCTTTCATGTTTGCCCCATTGAGCAAAAAAGCGAAAACCCATAGGTCGCGGGCGTATGCTTCGGCTTCGTTTTTGGGAGTATAGTTATAGATTTTTGCAACCTCTGATTGCTTCAATGGTTGGGCGGGGTTGCCTTTACTTGGAATCTGGAAAAGACTTTTACCTTTGCCAAAGGGGTAGCTATCGCGGGAAATCAAAAAATCTCCAATTGCTTCATTAAAAAGCGAGCGAAGGTTTCGCAAATATATTCCCTTTTAGCTTATAAGCCCCGCGCTGGCGGCGAACAAGGCTCTTTTTTTCAGCCTTGGCTGCATCGTAGCGCCCATTTTTGCTGTTGCGCGACAACTCGCGGCTGATGGTACACTTCGGAATCCCAGTCTGTTCTGAAATATCCGTGACTCTGTACTTAAGAACTTTTAACGCCTCGATTTTGTACCTTTGAGACGGGGATAACTGCGGCATACTTTTCAAGTTTAGTGACTCAAAAGTAACCCAGTTATCCTCATTTTTCACCCCACGATCGCTGTTATAAAACCTCTAACTCTGTTGCATTTGAAACTTGAATCTGCGCTATCTTAACTTTGAATGCTTCTTCCAGGTTGCTGTTTTTTCTTGCTTGGAAGTTCGCCAAAATATGCAGTTTCAAAGCCTGAAAAGGTAAATGAGGCCAAAGATTCTATGGCAACATTTGCCTTGCGTTCGATGGTGTCCAGATAGGTTCGGAGTTCTTTCATTTCACCTCTTGGCTTTTTGCTGTACACCAGGTCGAATTCATCGGTCGAAAGATCGAAGGGCACAAATGCGCCCATCTTGTCTTTGATCAAAACGGGAAAATACTTTTGCAGGCGTTGGTGAGTAACGCGTATTTTGACTGGAAACAGCCCGCTTTGCTTTACACGGCGGGTGTCGAGAACTATTTTGACGGTAACTCGTTTGTTCATTCCTTTCGCATCTTGTAAGCACAAGGGTACTTTTGGACACACGATTTACATACAATGGTTGAAAATATTTTCCAAACAACAGAAAGAAACGGCAAATACGATCTTCGTTAATTGTTCTTTTTCAGGCTTTTAGATATAAATTGGGTACTAACAGATAGGGAGCAGAAAGCGTGGTCGTCTGACTCATAATCAGACGGTCGCGGGTTCAATTCCTGCTGGGCCCACTACAGAAAAAAGCCTTCCCGATCCGGGAGGGCTTTTTTGTCCTCCTACTTTCCCTAACATCAAATTTTTTGACACAATTATGGACGACAATAAAGAAAAGGAAGTTCAAAGTGACTCCCAATTCAACGGCCACACCAACCGGAAGATGAAGCGCTGGAGCAAGATGCGCGGTGAAAACGCCTGGACCATGTTCAAGGTCATGGCAGAATTTGTAGATGGTTTCGAAGTGCTCAACACGGTTGGCCCTTGCATCTCGATCTTCGGATCGGCCCGGACCAAGCCCGGTACATTTTACTACGAACTGGCGACGCGCGTCGCTTCCCGCCTCACCGAGGAGGGCTACGGCGTCATCACTGGCGGCGGCCCCGGTATCATGGAAGCCGCCAACAAAGGTGCCTGGATGAAAAGCGGCACCTCCATCGGCCTCAATATTGACTTGCCGTTCGAGCAAAGCCACAATCCTTTTATTGCGCCTGCGCTCAACCTGAAACACCGCTACTTTTTCGTTCGCAAGGTCATGTTTGTGAAGTATGCTCAGGGGTTTGTGGCGATGCCAGGCGGATTCGGAACGCTCGACGAACTTTTCGAAGTGTTGACGTTGATCCAGACCAAAAAAATCTCCCCGGTGCCCATCGTGCTGGTCGGTACAGAATTCTGGGAAGGGTTGCGCCACTGGATCGTAGAAGTGATGCTCCAGCGCCACCACAACATCAATGCGGACGATCTGAATCTTTTTCACGTGACCGACGACCCCGATGAAGTGGCACGGTTCATCAACGAATTCTACGCGGGGGATAAGGAGCGGAAATTGGAGCCGAACTTTGAACTTTGAAAAATGTGCTGTTTATCCAGGTGCTCGCGTTCCTAACAGAAAGGGTATCGGGACTTATAACCTCCTTCTCTGGATAGGCAGCATTTTATGGTCTCATTCGTTTCGGACTTCCGAAACGATGCCCGTGTTGGATCAACTTTTAATGCTACACCTGCTGGCGACGGCTTTTTTTCTACTTTTGCGCCGCTTTTGGGCGGATTTGCCCGCTTTCACAAAGAACTGCTGCGGCAGTTTTTTTGCACGATCTTAATATGCAACAACGCGACAACCTGCTTGGGGTGTTTTCAGCAATTTACCGCTGGCGAAAAACGATTCGGAATATTTGTGCTTTGACGCTTGTAGGGAGTGTCGTTGTCTCTTTGTTTTTGTACAATTATTACAAATCCACCACGATCTTCTACCCGTCCAGCCCTCAACTGGCCAACCCGGAGTTGATCTTCGGTAGCACGGACCAGGTAACGGAATATTTCGGTTCGGACCGCGATCTGGATCGTATGGCCGAGATCGCCAACAGCAATGAAGTGGTGGATTATATGTTGAAGCGCTTCCAGCTATACGAGCACTACGACATTGATTCGACTGACCGGGAAGGACCTTACGATGTGCGCGAAGAATTTCGGGAATTGTATTCCGCTCAAAAAAACAAAAATGACGCGATAGAACTCAGTATTGAAGACACCGACCCTGACATGGCAGCGGCTATGGCGAATGCTGCCCGCGGTAAAATCAACGAACTCGGACAGCGTCTGATCAAAGACAACCAGTCGCGGTTGTTGGCAACATTTGAGAACAATATTGAGCGCAAGACCAAAGAATTGACCATTCTGGGCGACAGTCTGAAGCATTTGCAGGCGCGGTACAACATCTTTAGCGTCAGTTCGCAGGGAGAGCAACTATCCATGCAACTCTCGAATGCGGAGTCTGAGATTGTTCGCGGAAGAGCCAAACTGGAGGTATTGGAAAACAACCCGCTCATCCCGCTCGACACGATTGAGTACATCAAAGCCAACCTGCGGGCTTCCGAGCGACAGCGGCAAAGCCTGACCTCTACCGATCCCCAAGGTGATAACTTGTCTATCAAAACGTTCAATGAAGGTTTACCACTGGTATCGGTCATTTCTGACCTGCACTACCAGGCACGTCGGCAGCTCAGTTATGACATGGAGCGCTACAATCAGATCAAAGCCACGTTCAACACCGACATCCCCGCGCTGCAAGTAGTGGAAGTCGCTACCCGCCCGCTCATCAAAAGCCGTCCGCGTCGGAGTGTACTTGTTATTGCGTCCGTGCTTGCGGCTTTTCTGTTCAGCGTACTGGGTGTGCTGATTGCAGATGCCTACCGCGATACGAACTGGAAAGAAGTGAGAGAAGGATAGTCGCCTCCTGAAAAGTGAGATATTACCAAAGCACTGTTATACTTCCCTGATACAGCGTCACCACACCATCAATAAATTCTACCTGTGCCAGCCAGGTGAATACGCCGGGAGGTAAATCTTTTCCGCGAAAACGCCCGTCCCACCCGGCGGACTCATCATTGGGCAGCATATTATCTTGCTGAAAGACCAGCTCGCCCCAGCGGGAAAAAACCTGCAGTTTCTTGATGGTTGACACCTCCCGGCCACCGTACACGGTGAACTGGTCGTTGAATCCGTCATCGTTTGGGCTGAACGTATTGGGGATATAAACGTTGCGGCGGTCTTGCACCTGTACGGTCACCAGGTCGGAGGCAGTACAGCCGCCCGGAGCAGTCACTGTCAACTGATACGTAGTCGTATGCAGGGCTTGTGCGTCGGGTTCGGGACAGTTGTAGCAGGAAAGCCCTGGCTGTGCCGACCAGATGAAAGTATCGAGCAGGGTACTGGTTGTCAAGTCTAGGCGGATGATATCTCCCAACTCTACCGTTCTGTCAGGTCCCAATTCTATCTCAGGAATGATGGGTGCAATGAGCGAACCAGTCTGAGATTGTTCGCAGCCATTGGCATCGCGGACGGTCATCTTGTAGCTGCCGGGCGAGAGCAGGGAGAAATTATCTTTTGGCCCGAAGCCTGTTCCTGACAGGTCATATTCGTAAAGTGGGGTACCGCCGGTAGTGCCCATGACTTGTGCAGACCCGGTGTTTATGCCCGCGCAATCGGGATTTTGGAAATGCACATTGAGCGCTAAAACTTCCGGCTCTACCAAGGTGATGGGAATGACTTTTTCACAACCTGCTGCGTCCGTAAGTGTGCAAGTATAGGTATTGGCTGCGATCTGATCGAGCTGGGGTGACTGGCTGCCATTGTTCCACTGAAACCGATAGGGGGGCAAGCCTCCATAAGGTGAAAGCCGGATTGAACCGTCCTTTAATCCCTGACAAGAAATATTGGAGCCATGGAAGTCTGACAGCTGCGTCTCAATCGTTAGAACCGCAGGCTCGGTAACATCGCTGAACAGCACCACATCATTGCCGAAATTATCAGATACAGTGATGAAATAAGTCCCTGCCGGTAGGTTTTCTATTTTTTCCAACGTGTTTAAAGCCGTCAGATTACCGTTGCCGAACGGCGTGCCTACTCCTATGCGGGTCCAGTTGTATTGGAATGGCGGCGTTCCATTTTGTACCGAGAATTCAAGTGAGCCGGTGGCTGATCCATTGCAATTGGCTGATTCAGTGTTCAATCCACCTTTTATTTCACATTGAATGACTTGCAACTTGAGGTTCACAGTACTATCGCAGGTATTTTGCGTAGCCAACAATTCCTGGTACTCGCCGCTTTCGAAAAAAGTATGGTTGCCAATCATCACACTGTCTCCGTCGCAGATCAACAGGTTCAGATTGGTAATAGAAGCAGGCAGCACTTGTACATTGACCCGAACGAGGCTATCGCAACCGTCGGATCCGGAAAAGTGAAAATCGTACAACCCCGTCGTGCAGACCATTGTATCGGCCATTTCGAAGCATTCACCTTCGCAGATCGGCGCAGAAATCAGCGTCGGCGCAATGCCTTTCACCACCACGGTACGGCAGGCAGGAGCGGCGGTATCGCAGGCATTGGAAGCTGTTACGCAGAGGTTGTAAGTACCCGGCGTATTCCAGTCTATGTTAATGGTCGTATCCTGTGTGCTGGCGAGTGGAGTTCCATCAAGCGTCCACGAGAACCGGGCGGCGCCGGGCGGGAGTTGCACGGTATATTTGGAGGAAGTGCCGCTGCATGCCAGTGGTTCGCCCGCAATGACACCTGAATTTTCCAACGGCGGTACCTGTGTGGTGCCGCTCACGACATTGATCGTGTATTTACACACATCGTTGACGCTGCCATCCATGACGAAATAGTAGTATTGCCCTACTACGAGCGGTTCAATGTTGGTAAAGTTTTGGGTGGTATTATTGGGAATATCCGTATCGCAGTTCGATAGCAGTCTAAAAGACTGACAGTCAAAACTCTCATAAATTCCAACTTCCAACCCTTCCCCGTTTTGGCAATTGTATACTTTGAGCGAAAGAGTGAGGTTGGTACTGCCTGCGATGAATGCGATCCACTGCATGTGGTGGATCTGTGTCGTGCAAAATCCTGGCGGAGCCTGTCCCTTTACTCCTGCGTCGTTCACTCCAGTGAAGCCGTTGATATCGCAGACGACGCAGGCTTGTGCACAGAAGGGTTGCATAAAGGCAGGATTGCCGCAAGGCTGGGGTTGCGCAAATAACGGGGCGGAAATCAGCAGCAAAAGGGCGGGCAACAGTCTTTTCATGTCGTCAGAAAGGTTGGAGATTTCGTAGTGGGTGCGTCAAATATAGGCTGCTGTAAATGCCAAATAGATACCGACTTCTCCACCACGACCAATTTCTTCACCGTATAATCAATACTTTCTACGCGATAAGTCCGTGTTGGGAGTTGCGTGTGCGTGTAAAATCATTTTAGTCTCTGTACATCTCCTCAATCTCTGCCCGATATTTATTCATAATCACCCGCCGCTTCAATTTCAGGGTAGGGGTGAGTTCCGCTTCGGAACCGTCGGCTTTTACGGGTTCCCATTGGTTGGGCAGCAAGGCAAATTTTTTGATCTGTTCGGCATGCCCAAAGTTGGGGTTAATGCGTTCTATCAGCATCTGGAATCGCTCTTGCACTTTCGGGTTTTTAATCGAGTCAGATAAATTCGTCCAAGTGACACCATGCTTGTTGCACCATTCCCGTACCCCGTCGGCGGAGGGAACAATGAGCGCGGATACGAATTTTAAATTTTCACCGACTACCATCGCCTGATCTACCAGACGGTGCTCTTTGAAGATGGCTTCGATGGGCGTAGGTGCTACATATTTACCGCCGCTGGTTTTCAGCAACTCTTTTTTTCGGTCGGTTATTTTCAAAAACTGCTTGCCGTCGGGTCCGTCTTCCAATGTTCCCACATCACCTGTAACGAGCCAGCGTTCGCCATTGATGTAGCGGATTACTTCAGCGGTTTTGTCGGGCTGCTTGAAATAACCCTCCATGATGCCGGGGCCTTTTACCAGGATTTCTCCCTCGCCTGACCGGTAATCGTCACTGGCTTCGATGCGCAACTCCACCCCTTTCAGGGCGATACCGACGGTGCCCAGCCTGGCTTGACCCGGTTCGAAACGGTTGACGCTTATGCCGGGGGAGGCTTCCGTCATGCCATACGCTTCCCGCACCGGGATCCCTGCTGCGTTGAACGTTCGCATCACCTTCACCGGGCAAGCGCTTGCTCCAGTGAGAATGCCCTTTACATGGCCGCCGAGTGCTTCCCGCCATTTTGAAAAAATAAGTTTTTGAGCGATTTTCCATTGAAATGCGCGCCAACCAGTATATTTCTTGTCAAAATCCCAGTCATCGGTCAACGCGAGCGCCCAAAAAAACAGCCAGCGACGGATGCCAGAGAGTTCCATGCCTTTGCTGTAAATTTTCTCGTATACTTTTTCCAGCAGGCGCGGCACAGTAGGGAAAAAATGGGGTCGAATCGCTTTCAAATCACCTTCTTCGCCGCCCAGGTTGTCCGTGCCGGTGAACGACACGCTGCTCCCGCAGAGGGTATAAAAATAAACGGCCACCCGCTCAAAAACATGGCTCACAGGCAGGAAACTCAGCACGCGGTCACCTACTTCCACCGGCACGATATGTCGAATCGACTCTGCATTGTACACGATATTGCGGTGTGTCAGCATCACACCCTTAGGATTGCCGGTCGTGCCAGAAGTATAAATAAGGGTCATCAGGTCATCCGGTCGAATGGTGGCCTTGATGCGCTCTACTTCTGAAAGGTCGCAGCCTGGCTCGGCCAGCAGGCTGTCCCATTTGCGGACTCCGGCGGCTTCATAAAATGTAAAAATTTCCAAAACCCCGGACACGTTGCTCTTGGCTTTCAAGACTTTGTTGTACAAATCACCTTCTCCGACTACACAATATCGAGCCTCTGACTCAGAGAGGATGTATTCATACTCGCGGGGGCTGATGGTAGGGTACATCGGAACATGAAACACACCAATCTGCATCAAGGCAAAGTCAAGCACCATCCAGTCGGGCGTGGTCTTGTACACGGCCGAGGCCAACTTGTCGCCTGGCCGGAGACCCAGGCGAAGCAGGCCGACGCTGGCCCGGTTCACCAGATCAACCATTTGCTGAGAGGAATAATAGCACCACTCGTTGCCAACCTTATGGCCAAATGCTTTCTCCAGCGGGCATTCGCGAAGTTGGTCGTATAGATAGTCGAAAAGTCGTTTATCTGACATTTTTGAAACAAATTGTAAAAATGGTTGTAGTAGTTGTACAAATTCAGAAAGCGGGCGAAATGTCTGCAAAAAAATTTTAAAGCCAATTTTTTGCATGGTTTTTTGCCAGGAATTTCAATAATTGTCCCATTTGTTCTTCGCAAAGGTTGATTTTGACAAGGAGTGCAAAATTATATTAGGTACAATGTTTTAAAACAAATAATTTTTTTCATAAAACACTGGTATTCACCTTGCAAGATCAAGTAAAAAGCTGCAATTTTGTATCCCTGAATGGGAATTAAACACCTTCTTCATCCCGGTGCATAGTGTGGGTTGCCGGGTGTCCTTCTTAAGGTGATCAATGTCAAAATTTTGTGGGGGTATCAGTATTGACCACTCTTGAGAAAGTGTTCAATCAGGAGACTTAGCGTTTATTCTGCCAAGCGGTAGAGTTTTCGTTCCAATCTCATGGAGCCTGTTGCTCCAATTGCCAGCAGAACTTTAAACGCTGCTGTTCGTCCGGCTTTTCTTGACAACCCTGACCAATCAATCTACCCGGCTAATCAAATAGATGTATCAAGTAAAACGTTACAAACACCCTCAGCAGGAGATGATTATGCAAGCACCAGCTACGCCACCGCTCAAACTCATTTTTAAGGGTCGCTTGGACTTTGGGTCTCAACGCACCTATGACATGGTATTAAAACATTGGCAAACGCGTATTGAGACGTACTTCAAGTCGGACATCTTATTTACAGCTGAACAAGTATTCAGTCCGGACGAGCTTACCTTGTCAGTGCCTCACCCTCAACAAATGGTGATGAGTACGGAGAAGCACTGGCGCAGCACGACCTCTCTTTTGCAAGAGGTAGCCCAATATGCTGTGATGGGCAACCTGGGTGCCTGGCGGGTGGAAAGTGGCCGGATACTGGAGCAAATAAAAATAGAACCCAGTTCCGACAAAGCATCAGTGGCGATGTATCGGCAGGGCTGCGCGCTGGTGCAGGAAGGCGGCATGACCGAAGCTTCGGAAGCGCTGAACATCGCAATAGAAAAATACGAGCGCCATGCTTTGGCCTACGAACGGCGCGGATATGTGAATTACAAGCTTAAAAACTTTAAAGACGCACTCTACGATTTTTCCAAGAGCATTGACTTATACCCCAACAACCCGGAGCCTTATTACGGACGGGGCAAAGTAAAGATGCTGAAAAATGAGTGGGATGGCGCTGCCCAGGATTTTGACCACACCATTAAGCGCTCGCTTCCACTACAGCATATTTATTGGCTGGCCCGCTTGCGCAAAGGTGAAAGCCTGCATCACGGCAAGAAATACAGCGAAGCGATCGCGGAACTCAAATTGTTTTTGCAGCGCACTTTTGCAGAGACCGATCCTAATTTTCGCTATCGCTCCAAAGCAGAATACCTGCTCGCGGAAAGTCAAAAAATGTTGTAAGGCTGATTTTTATCAGGTTTTGCAGGCACAAAATAAGAGCGAGCCGCTCCGGATCCGGAGTGGCTCGCTCTTATTTTGTGCCTTAGTCAGGTGTTATTATTGAAGCACGACTTCCCGTTCCGCCATCATTTTGCGGATATTGATCAGTGCATACCGCATACGACCCAGCGCAGTATTGATGCTCACACGGGTCAGCGAAGCGATTTCCTTGAAACTCATATCGGCATAGTGACGGAGGATGACTACTTCGCGTTGCTCACATGGAAGCGCGTCCACCAGACGGCGGATGCGGTCATGTGTTTCGCTGCGCATGATCAGCGTATCGGCAGCATCGTCTCCCACGCGGAGCACCTCAAAAATGTCAAAATCTTCGGAAGGATTGATGTGCGCCCTGCGTTTGTTGCGGCGGTGGTAGTCTACGCACATATTGTACGAGATACGCATGGCCCACTGCACGAACTTGCCTTCGTGGTTGTATTTTCCTTTGCGGAGCGTGTCAATAATCTTGATGAAAACCTCTTGGAAGATATCTTCGGCGAGTGCCTGATCTTTTACGAAGAGGTAAATAGAGGTGTAAATTTTCGCTTTGTAGCGCTTGAGCAACACTTCGAAGGCGTGTTGGTCACCATTTACATAACGTGCAATCAGTTCTTGATCGTTGAGCATCGGCATAACTTGCATGAGCAAAGCGGTTTTGCTGTTTTACCAGTTAAATTATTAAAGAATTTAAACGGTGTACAAGTTAAATCTCGATACGCAGGAAATTTGATTTGGTGAATGAATGCAGGTGCGATAACCGCTCCTTGAGGTCAAAAGTATGCCTTTATTGTCCGGGGGTAAAAATTTTTTTTCTCTTTTAACACTTTTTAACGCCTATCCCAGGCAACCATTTGAAAACAGCCCAATAAATTTGGCAAAAACGGTAATTTTGCCCCATATTTCAGAACATCGTGTTGCGCGCCCGTTTTTCACTTTTTAACTAAAATTCGATTTTGCTTCGCTGCCGACGCCGGAATGGGCGCAACTGAACCAACTTCAGCGAATGCACTCTTCCCATGGAAATTGCCATAGTACTCGTATTAATTGTCCTGCACGGCTTTTTGGTGCTGGGTGAAATCGCGCTTCTCACAGCCAAACGCTCTCGCCTGGAAAGTGAAAAAATGAAAGGCAACAGCAATGCTGCTATTGCGCTCAAGCTGCTGGACGATATTAACAACTACCTTTCAGCCATGCAGATTGGCATTACGCTGATCAGCATTATAGAGGGTGCTTATGCCGGAATTGCCATTGCCCATTACCTGGAGCCGCTGGTTGCTTCTGTGCCAATGCTGGCGCCTTACACAGCACAGATCTCGCTCGCCGTTGTCGTCAGCATCATTACTTATTTGTCTTTGATCATCGGTGAACTGGCTCCTAAATACATTGCCATTCAATACGCTGACGCGCTTGCGATCGCCTGTGCTCCCGTTATGCTTTTGATCACCAAAGTGACCGGCCCGATTTCTAAGTTCCTGAGCTGGTCTACCAAAATGTTCATGCGTCTGTTGTTTATCAGGCCCAACGAACAACAGAACATTTCAGAGGAAGAGATCAAACTCATGGTCAAACTGGCTAACCAGCAAGGGGTGCTGGAACAAAAGGAGAGTGAATTCATCCAAAATATCCTGCGTTTTGCCGACCGCGATGCCTACGGTGTTATGACACACCGTAATAATTTAGAATGGCTAGACATCAATGCCCCACTTGAAGAAAACGATCGGGTGATCTACGAAAGCGGCTACACCAAGTTTCTTGTTTGTGACGACACCATCGAAAATATACTGGGCGTGGTCAAGCTCCGCGATTATATAGACCATCGCCAACGCCCTAACTTCAACCTTCGAAATATTCTGAGTCAGCCGCTTTTTGTGCCGGAGACCATGAATGCCATCAAAATCCTTGAAAACTTTCGGAAAGAGCGCAACTACTTCGCAGTGGTGGTGGATGAATACGGATCCACGGAGGGCATCATTACACTGCATGACCTGACGGAAAATATTTTTGGCGCACTGCCCGATATGGACGACACCACAGAGCCGTCCATTGTTTCGCGGGAAGACGGCAGCCTGCTGGTAGACGGTATGATTCCGATTGATGAGCTACGCGAAACCGTCGCACTCAAAGAATTTGACTTCGAAGACGCTGACTATACCACGCTGGCGGGCTTCATCCTTTACAAACTCAGTGAAATACCGAAAGTCGGCGACCATTTCGACACGGAAGGTTACCGGATTGAAATCATGGACATGGACAAAAGTAAAATTGACAAGGTGCTGATTCAACGGTTGGAGGTAGCCGAGACAACCGATGAAGGATAGATCCGCTTTTCAAAGTTTTTGATGTCCACTTGCTAATTCCGAACAAACATGCATCCTGTTGACGCGTTGCGACTCCATTTTAACCCCAGTCAGATGGCTGTGCTCAATGCAGCGATGGCTTTCCTGATGTTCAGTGTCGCATTAGACGTGCGTCCCGGTGATTTTCGCAAAGTAGTAGAGTTTCCTAAGTCCGTCGCAACGGGGTTGGTGGTCCAGTACCTGCTCTTCCCAGTATTTACCCTTGGAATTATTTACTTGTTCCAACCGCCTGTGAGCATGGCCTTGGGAATGGTACTGGTCAGTATGTGTCCATCGGGCAACATGACCAACTTTCTCGTGCATTTTGCAAAAGCCAACGTGGCACTCTCTGTGACCCTCAATGCAGTCATTATTATTGCAGCGACAGTGGTTACACCGGCAGGTTTTTTGTTCTGGGGCAAATTCGTGCCGGATTCAGAGGCATTGCGCACCTCATTTGAAATCCGATTTTCAGATATGGCGCTCATTATTGTTCAGTTGATTCTTGCCCCCCTTTTGTTTGGGATGATACTGAACGAGCGTTTACCCCATCTCGTAGCGCGAATCCGACCTTGGGCTCAACGGATCTCCTTGTTGGTGTTCTTTATAATTTTGGCGCTGGCCTTGCTCGGTAATTGGAGTAATTTAGTCAATTACCTCGGTTTTGTATTTATGGTAGTCGCTGTGCACAATATTATTGCCCTGAGCACCGGATACTGGCTCGGCCGTTTCAATCACTTGCCGGAACTCGATTGTCGCACCCTGGCTTTCGAATCAGGTGTACACAACACAGCATTGGGGCTGCTACTAATCTTCAAATTCTTCGGCGGATTAGGAGGGATGGCACTTGTTGCTGCCTGGTGGGGCATCTGGGACCTGGTGACGGGCATCGCATTGGCTTCTTACTGGCGGCAAGGAGAAGGGTCGCAAAACCTTTTGCAGATTTTTTCAAAAAAGATGGGTTGAAAGTTTGGAGGGGTAGAATGTGTGGTTACCTTTGCGCCCGCTTTTGAGGGGTTGAGTGTATGAGATGATTTTTTTGCTTGGGATTGTGTTGTATTTGAGTGGTATTTGAGGTAGGAAGT
>Ga0335394_10003346_pt1 | contig 18180 bp, 14 predicted proteins | sample MAT03_FD_205741 | JGI IMG/M metagenome (GOLD analysis project Ga0335394, IMG submission 205741) | Freshwater microbial communities from Lake Fryxell liftoff mats and glacier meltwater in Antarctica - MAT-03 (spades assembly) (version 2) ... | reverse complement strand
TCAATAATGCGTACTTCGTTTTGTTCCTCTATTATTTGGTCTAAATTTTCGGGGAACAATACACTTTGTGTCCTGCTTTTACCCTGTATAAATTGCATATACAAATATAAATAATACAGTTTTTTTTTATACTGCTATTCTACTAAAAGTAATGCACAATTTATTGTGAGTTCTTAGACAGTTTGACGGTTTGCAGCTACCCGAAGGGCGGGACTTTGACCACAAAACTTGATTTGAAAAGCTAAACTTCCATTAACCACAAAACTGTCTTTGGAACACGAAACCCCGCCTTTTGGGTAGGTGCTGTTACAAGCTGGTGTTCTTTCTGTCGTGGTCTGTCTGTTCATAGTTTACGGTGTCTTGGTGCGTTGGCTTGGTGGCTCTTTTGGATTTTTTTGCGTTGGTCTGTGCGGATGCAAAAAATACAAATGTGCCACCAAATGCGTTGGCTTGTCATTGTTTCAATATTCCCTTTATCATTTTTAAAAAGTCTTTAAGTGCTGGTAAATTTTCTGATAGGTCGTAACTGCCGTCTGACTGTTCTGATGTGTCCTTACGCAAAAAAAATTCACTTGTCCCTGTGAAGTCGTCAAATTCTGTTTGGTCTATACAAACAAAAAAGTCAATGTGCGGATAATCAAATGCTCTGTTTCCGTCAAATGTGTAAATTTCAAATTCACTGTCATAGTCGTAACCAAACCTTTCAAGTAAGGTCGTTTTTAAGATGTCTATTTTGTAACAGAACATTCCGCAAATGGGTTTATCTTCTAAACAGTTTTGCTTGATTGTCTTCGCACGTTTGTTAAATGCGACTATGTCGGCACTTGTGGCGTTTGTTTTAACTTCAATAACCATTTTACAGTCTTCCGCATTTACGCCAATGTCTTCGGGTGTAAAGGCTGCAACTAAAGCATAATCGCTTGTAAGTATGAGGTCAATTTGTCCTTCGTCTTCTTCATTGTCAAGGTTTACAATACCTCTGCTAATTGTAACTTTATTATTAAAATGCTTTTCAATAATTTCTTTTACAAAAAATTCTCTAACCTTTCCACGAATGCCCATATGTTGAATTACCTCAGCAACATTGCTTTGGGCATTCAATAATTTTTCTGTGTAATGGAAATATTCCTCGAACTTCATTATTCCCAAATTATATTTAAGACTGTCTTTATTTTATCTTCATTTTCTAACTGAATATTTTTGGCTTTCTCAATTTCAATAGAATATCGTTCAATTTCTTCAATTATTTCTAATTGAATTTCTATTGGCGGTAATGGAATTGGCATAGTTTTAAGACTTCCAACTGAAACAAATTTTATTGAAGTTTCACCAGAGAGACGAAAAAGTTCATCCTTAAATGATGCAGATATATAAAATAAATACTTTGGTAATACGGTATCTTTATATTCATCTTTTACAACCAATCCATTAAATTGTTGATTTGTAGTTAACTCTATTTCAGTAAATGCATATTCGCCAACAGATGCAGTGCAACAAATAAGAATAGTTTCTTTTGGAAGCAATTTAACAGAAGTATTTTCAAATCCAACTGTGGTAATATGTTGGATAGTCTGTCTAATAATTCTTCCTTGCGCTCTTATGTCATCAATTGTAAACCACGGTATGTTACCATTATTCCAATATTTACTTTCCGTTCGTGACGGGGTTGACCCGTTATAAATATTACATATATCACCAAGCTTTACAATTTCAAATTTTGAGGTTACACCAAATTTATTCTCACCAAATCTATCAAAACTTAAAACAAACTCTCGATTGTTATCTAGTAAATCAATTAAGTCTTTTGAGAGTTTATTCGTATTAACCAGGTTTGAACCATACTCAATGACATCAGTTTTTATAGTATTATCAAACCATTTTTTCATTCCTGATTCATCTTGAAACAGAAAATCACTACCGACCCTTTTTGTAAAATCAGTAATTAGTTTTTGTGTTTTTTCATTAAGAAGTTTTATAAGGTCTTCTGATTTTTGAATTTTTGCTTTATTTTTTTCTTCAGTTAATTTTATTTTCTCCAAATCAATTTGTAACTCAATTTCTGTCCTAGTCTTAATTGCTTTTTCAAGATTTTTTTTACAAAAGGAGTAAACAGTTGATGTCGATTTATAGTTGTCAAGTTTAGCAAATTCGTCACGATGGAGTAAGCGAAGCTTGTGTACAAATGGATTTTCTGCTTTTGATTCAACATTATTTATAAATTGGTCTATGTTTTTTTTGCATAAATCCATCCATTCCAACGCATCAGGCAAATCATTTTCTTTAATGGGATTCCGATTTGTGTTAAGCGAAAAACCATCATTATCAATTTTCACTAATAATATTTTCTTACGCTTTCTTGCTATTTCACGATCTATAAATACAATTGATGTTTTAACTCCTGAATAGGGTTGGAAAATATTAGAAGGTAATGAAACAACAGCCCATAAGCCTGCTTCATAAATTAACCAATTTCTCAAAGTAACATAATCCCCTGAAGTTTGAAAGATTATACCTTCTGGAACAACAAAAGCTGCTTTACCATCGGGGTTTAAGTGCTGAAGAATGTAGGATGAAAATAGAATTTCTGTTCTATTTGCAGGAATTCTAAATTTGTCGTGTGGCTCAATACCGCCTTTGGGTGTCATAAATGGCGGATTAGCTAAAATACAATCGAATTTATCTTTCCAACGTGTGTCAGTGTTTAATGTGTTGTATTCGTGAATTTGGGGATTACCGAAGTGGTGCAAGTATAAATTAACTCTTGCCAAACGAACCATTAAAGGCGTGTTGTCGTAGCCAACAATATTTTTTTCAATATTATTTCTTTCAGGACTTGAAAGCTTTGCACCCCAATAAACAGGAATGCCTTCCGCAACATAATTTTCTAATTCAACTTTTGCGGTTTCATATCCTGTCGTATTCCTTTTAAGAATATGTTTAAATGATGAAACCAAGAAACCACCAGTGCCACAGGCGGGGTCTAGAATTGTCTCGTTCTTTTGAGGGTCAACAACTTCTACCATAAAATCAATAATGTTTCTAGGTGTTCTAAATTGTCCATTATCACCTTGGGCACCCATTGTCATTAATAAATACTCAAATGAGTTACCTAATTCTTCGCTATGGTCGTATGCAAAGCTGTTAATGATGTCTAAAAAACGTTGTAAAACTTTACCATCACGAAACTTTAAAAAAGCATTTTGAAATATTTCACGAAATAAGTTGGGTACTTGTTTCGATTTTTGAATCGCTTCAATTCCATTTATAAATTTTGTTACTCTTTGGTCTGCACTTAATTGATTACTCATTAATTGCTGCCAAGAAAATTCTTTCAGTTCACCAACAAAAAATTTTTCTTGTAAACCAACTTGACGAAGTTCTTCGTCTTGGTCGTCCATAAATTTGTAGATGAGGGCAATAGTTATTAATTCTATTTGGTCAGTAGGTAATGGTAAAACGCCAACTAACGTATCTCTTGCATCATCAATTTTCTTCTTTGTTTCTTTGTTCAGCATTATAATTATCTTGGTAAAAATTGATTAATGTTTACGTTGTCTTTAATGTAATTTAAAATAACAGGAATGCTATCCTTCCCAATTACTTTTAAATTGTATAACCCAAGTCTTGCATCATTTGGGTCGGGATTTTTATCATTCATTTGTTTGCGTATATCGTCAAATAATAGATAACTTTCAAAAAGTCGTTTTGCTGAATTATATTTTGAACCGTCAAGTTTTGTATCACTCATAAATTTGCCAAAATATTCATCTGCTAAATCTGTCCTCGTTTTTAATTTATATCCATTTAGGAATACTTTCATTAGCACTTCGGGCAGTGAAGCTCTGCGGTCAATATCATAGCTGTCAAGCAATTTGTCTAAGTTCCAATATTCAGTTGGCTTGTTAAAAATATTTTCTTTTACATAGGCACTTAACGAATTCCAATCTTCTTGTTCAACGGCTTTTTTAAGGTCTGGATTTTTTTCAAATTCTTCTTTTGCTGTATCTTCAAAACGCTTTGAGAAAGCCTCCTTATCAACTTTCATTATTTTGGTTGGACCAAAATCTTCTTGATTGACAGATTTCACTTCGTCTGCACCTGTATAATTTAAGTCGGGTGTAACACCGCCACCACCTGTATTTTCTTTTCCTTCAGCTTCCTTTGGTAACTCTATTTTTTGCTTGTAATCATATTCGTCTTGAAAATATTGATGGTTTGCAAAGAAGTCAAACAAGTAATAATTATCCTTGTCAACGCTTGGCAAATCGGGATATTCAAAAGTATGTAATCTTGTTCCTCTGCCTTTTATTTGTATGTAGTCAGTTGGTGAAAATATTGGTCTTGCTAAAACAACATTCAAAATATCGGGGCAATCATAGCCTGTTGTCATCATTCCAACTGTTACACAAATTCGAGACTTACTGCTTTCGTAATCTCTTAATTCGGGATTGAAATTACTGTGTCCATTTAGGTCGTTATTTGCAAAACGTGTTGTTCTGTCTTGTGAACCTGTAATGTCGGAAGTGATTTGTAAAGCGAAGAATGAGCCTTTGCCATATTCTTCTGGAAATAATTTACTGGCTTCTTCATTTAGCATTTTGGTAATGATGCGACAATGAAAACGGGAAATACAAAAGAAAATAGTTTTACCTATTTCTCCGCTTATTGGGTCTCGTTTGGCGTGCTTAAAAAAAGCCTCAACGAATTTTTTGTTCGTTTCGTTAGAAACGAATTTTTTCATAAAATCCTTTTTGTAAAAAGTATCTTCTTCTTCGTCTCCGTCCTCGTTTGTAAACTTGTGTGTCCAGCCTTGTTTGCTTAACAATTCAGTTGTTATATCTGTTCTTGCGTCAAGCAATTTGGGCATACACAAATAAGGCGGAACGTGTTTTACAGCATCTTCTAAACTGAAACGATATGTTGGAATTCCGTCAGAACATCCAAAGGTTTCATAAGTGCTGAAAAGCAATCTTCTTTCTACATCTCTCGGGTCTGCTTCGTCAAGGTTTACGCCTTTTAAATAGTCCTTAGGCGTTGCAGTTAAACCAAGTTTTGAACCAATAAAGTATTCAAATATTATTCTGTTGTTTCCGCTTATTGTCCTGTGGGCTTCATCAGAAATAATGAGTTGAAAATCTGTTGGCGAAAACTCTTTTAGAAAACGATTGTCGTATGATAAACTTTGAATTGTAGTAATTACAATTTTAGCGTTTTGCCAATCATTTTTATTTCGTTTGTAAATGACTGATTGTATTCCATCATCCTCTAAATAGTTCTTGAAATGCTTGTAAGCCTGTAATTCAAGTTCGATACGGTCGACTAAAAATAAAACTCTGTCAGCATTGTTACTTCGAATAAACATTTTGATAATGGCAGCACTCAAAAGGGTTTTTCCTGTTCCCGTTGCCATTTCAAATAAAAATCGTCTTTTCTCTTTTATAAAATCGTTTTTGAGTTTGTGAACGGCTTCTACTTGATAATCTCTTAACTGTCTAATCCCTTTATTTGTCTTTGCCTCGTTTCTTAAGGCATCTGTGTATGTTAACCATTTCGGGTCTTGCGAAACGGCAATGTAGTTTTCGTCAATATTTTGTTCAGCGATTTGTTCAGGATTGGGAGCCCATTTTATGGCTTCTCCCAATTGCTGAATACTTAAAAATTTTGATATAATTGTCGGTTCGCCATATTCTAAGTCCCAGTAATAATGAACGTTTCCGTTTGATAAAAATATGTGTCGTATGTGCTGTGCTCTTGCGTATTCCCTTGCTTGTTGCTTTGCATCAAGTGGGTCTATGTTTTCTCTTTTAGCCTCAACTAAAGCTATTGGACGGCTTTGCTCGTTTACTAACAAATAGTCAATGAAGCCACCAGGTGCGTTTTCAAGGTCTTCACCAAGTTTTGAATTGTCAAATTTTGCCTTTTTTGTTCTGTGCTCTAAAACGATATTTGATTTGCTTTTGTCGCTGTCAAAAAACCTCCAACCTGCATCTTCTAACAGTTTGTTAATTTTAATTCTTGCTTTTGCCTCTTTATTTATTGCCATTTATATTTTATTCAATTTATAGGTCGTAAAGTTATGTTTTTATGCCTTGTTTATGTCAAAAGTTGCCTTCAAATTGTCCGCTGTCCACTTGACGGGTGGTGGGTGGGCTTTGGGTGCGGTTGGGCAAAATTAAATGTGCTGCAATTTGGGTCGGCTTGTGCGGTTGCATTGCAGCTCTTTTAATTTTGTGAAGCTTTGGCATTTTGTTTTTTTTCTGTCGGTTTATGTTTGCACTGTCAGTCTTCCTACACTTGCTTGTAACTTGTTTATATGCGCTACCCTATAGCGCCTATCCCTCCACTATCAGGTGCATATGCGCTATCGCGTAGCGTATTATATTTATAGCTCAAGTTCATTTAACGGGCTTGGTATATTTTTAATTTAATTTAGAGTCAGCCATGCATTTCAGCATCTAAAACAACCATTCAACAACAAATTCCCTCTAAACCAACTCATCCATTTCCTCTCAAATATAAAAACCTCATTCCACATCTCAAACCTTTTCCCGCATATTCACCGAAAACCGTTAACGCCACTTATGTCACATCTTTTAGGCTGAAAGTCAATTAATTAGCATACTATTATCGCTAACTGCCGTGTTACCCTGTCACATAAAAGTATATTAATTACGCAAACTCCCTGAATAGAACAAGTAACTTGGTTGCACCATACGCATTTACGGTTTGAGTCAAATTGCGGGTGTTATTTAGTTTTTTGCAAGCCTTAACCCAAAATAAGCAATAGAAGTCATAACCTCACTCAGCTTGTAATAAATTAAGATTATTTGTATTAAAATTACAAGTAAATATATAAATGCTCAGTTAGCCCCGATTGCAGCGGAAACCTCCGCCGGGTGTTGTTTTAACTGCTGGGTAAATTTGTGCCAATTGGCGATATAAGTAACCTGAAACGGCAAATTTGGATTGGCGGAAGTTGCAGCGGAAAGCGGGTGCGGATTGCGCTGGCGTGGCAAATGCTGCTGCTACAAATCTTGAATTACCCCTGATTTCAATATGGAAATGGCCTATTCATTTTCCTCCATTCCTGCCGCTTTTAGTGGATGCATTGCTATTCAGCCATTCGAAGTTTTGCTACCTTTGCGCTCATGTGGAAAAACAACATTTTGGAGGCTATTGGCAATACGCCGTTGATTAAACTCAATAACATTGTTAAGGATATTCCGGCTACGGTGCTGGCTAAGGTGGAAACGTTTAATCCGGGCAACTCGATTAAGGATAGAATGGCGCTGAAAATGATTGAGGATGCGGAAAAGGATGGTCGCTTGCAGCCGGGTGGAACTATTATTGAGGGCACAAGCGGCAACACGGGTATGGGACTGGCTATTGCTGCCATAATTAAGGGATATAAATGTATTTTTACTACTACCGATAAACAGAGCATAGAAAAGGTAAACGCGCTTAAAGCGTTTGGTGCGGAGGTTATTGTTTGCCCTACGGATGTTGACCCGGAGGACCCGCGGAGTTATTATTCGGTGAGTAGCCGGCTGATTAAAGAGGTGCCGAATTCGTGGAAGCCGAATCAATACGATAATCCGAGTAACGCGGTGGCGCATTATGAAACTACGGGGCCTGAAATTTGGGAGCAAACTGAAGGAAAAATTACGCACTTGGTGGCTGGTGTTGGAACGGGTGGCACCATTTCGGGGATTGGGAAATATTTGAAGGAAAAAAATCCGAATATTAAAATTTGGGGGATTGATACGTATGGTTCGATTTTTAAAAAATTAAAAGAAACGGGTATATTAGATAAGAATGAAATTTATCCTTATGTTACGGAGGGAATTGGGGAGGATTTTCTGCCCGAAAATGTGAATATTGATATGATTGAGGCGTTTGAAAAAGTTACGGATAAGGATGGTGCAATTATGACTGCGCGTATTGTGCGCGAAGAGGGTATTTGGGTTGGAAACAGCTCTGGCTCTGCGTTACAAGGTCTAATTCAATTAAAAGATAAATTTACGAAAGATGATGTGGTAGTGGTTGTATTTGTTGACCATGGCACGCGTTATTTGGGTAAAATGTTTAATCCGGATTGGATGATGAAAATGGGTTATATCGACAAAACGGGATTAACGGCGAAAGATTTAATTTCATCGAATCAAAAGGGTGCGTTAATTAGTATCGAGTCGCAGGCAACTATGGCAGCTGCTTTGCAAGTGATGATGCAAAATGATTTTTCGCAATTGCCGGTAACGGATGGTGGCAGAATTGTTGGTGCCATAAATGAAAGTAATTTATATCAGCAAATAGTTGCCAATCCTGAAATTAAAAATAAACATGTTGGCGAGGTTATGAGTGCCGCTTTTCCTTTTGTTGATATTTCGGCACCAATTGATTCGTTAAGTGCGATGTTAACTTCTGATAATCCTGCGTTATTGGTGCGCGATTTTAAGGTTGATAAAACGTATATCATTACCCGACATGATGTTATGAATGCCTTAACAAAATAAAAAAATATGGCTGAGCCGAAAATTAATTCGGGCATAGTTTCATTAGTGCCTTCGCAAACCGAATTATTGGTGTATTTGGGGTTGGAGGATGCCCTAATTGGAATCACTAAATTTTGTGTTCACCCTGCTCATTTGCGCAAAACAAAACAAATTGTGGGTGGAACCAAAAACCTGCGAATGGCGGTAATCGAGCAACTAAATCCCGCGCTAATTCTTGCCAATAAAGAGGAAAACGAACAAGCGGCTATCGAGGCTTTGGCAAAGCGTTTTAAGGTTTGGGTAAGCGATATTAAAAACTGGAACGAGGCTTTGGCAATGATTGCATCGGTTGGAACTTTAACCGACACAGATGCAAAGGCTAAGCGCTTAATTGCCGACCTGGAAATGGCGAAAAGCAAGTTTCAAGCGGTTACTTTCAACAGCAGTAAGCATTACAAGACATTATACCTTATTTGGCGCGAACCATGGATGAGTATTGGCAGCGACACATTTATTCACGAAATGATGCAAATTGCTGGGTTTCAAAATTGTTGTGCGCATTTATCGCGGTATCCTGTTGTTGACGAGGAAACTATAAAATCGCTGTCACCTGAAGTAATCTTACTTTCGTCGGAGCCTTATCCGTTTAAAGAAAAACATATTGTTGAATTGCAAAAATTGGCTCCGCAAGCGCTTATTTTGTTAGCTGATGGGGAGATGTTCAGCTGGTATGGCAGCCGAATGCTGCAAGCTTTCGACTATTTTGAATTACTACGGGCAAGAATTTGCTGAATACTTTGCAATTATACTAAGAAATTGAGGGCACATTTGCTATCTTTGCACCCTCAATTAACCCGACAGCAATGGTTACCAACGATGTAAAACTGTTTTCCGGCACAACAAGTCGCTATTTAGGCGAAAAAGTAGCCGATTACTATGGACAACCCCTTGGTAAAATGACCATTGAAAGGTTTAGCGATGGGGAGTTTCAGCCAAATATTCTGGAAAGTGTTAGAGGTAGTTACGTATTCTTTATTCAAAGCACAATGTTTCCGTCTGATAATTTGATGGAATTATTGTTGATGATTGACGCTGCCAAAAGGGCTTCTGCGTCTTACATCACCGCGGTTATTCCGTATTTCGGCCTTGCTCGTCAGGACAGAAAAGATAAACCTCGCGTTTCTATTGGTTCAAAATTGGTTGCCGAGATCTTAACTGCTGCTGGCGCCAACAGAATTGTCACCATGGATTTACACGCTGATCAAATTCAGGGATTTTTTGATATTCCTGTAGATCACTTGAGTTCTACAGCTATTTATGTGCCTTATATTGAGGAAAATATCGATTTAAAGGATGTAATTTTTGCATCTCCAGATGTTGGAAGCACTAAGCGCAATCGTAAATATGCTATGCATTTTAATACAGAATTAGTTATTTGCGATAAATACCGTAAAAAGGCTAACGAAATAGCAGAAATGACTGTAATTGGCGATGTATCGGGCAAAGATGTTATCATGATTGATGACTTAGTTGACACCGGAAACACGCTCGCCAATGCTGCTAACTTGATGAAGGCAAAAGGCGCTAAAACGGTTAGAGCATTTTGCACACATCCAGTTTTAAGTGGGAAGGCTTACGAAACAATTGAAAATTCAGCGTTAGAAGAAGTTGTTGTAACAGACACTATTCCGTTGAAACGTGAGTCGGCTAAAATTCGCGTATTGAGTTCCGCAAAGTTGTTTGCTAGAGCAATTCGCAATACCCACGAACACCGAAGTATTAGTTCATTATTTCTTAATAATTAAAATCAAAAATCAATTACAATGCAAACATTTGTATTAGAAGGAACACTGAGAAGCCATATCGGTCGCCGCGCATCGAAAGATTCACGTGCCACAGAAATGGTACCTTGTGTACTCTATGGTGATGGCGAAAACGTTAATTTCGAAGTAGCCAAAACAGCGCTTAAGAACTTGGTTTATACACCAAACATTTTTAAAGTGCTGGTTAAAGTAGATGGAAAAGAAGTAGAATCGTTAATGCGTGAAATTCAATTTCACAAAGTAACGGATGAAATCTTACACATCGATTTCCTTAAGTTAGAAGCTGCTAAAAAAGTAACTTACGCTGTGCCTATCCTGTTAGAAGGTCAGTCTTTAGGTGTTAAAGGTGGTGGTAAACTTGTTCAGCGCGTTAGAAAATTATCGGTAAGAGCGTTTCCAAAAGATTTGATCGACAGCGTATCAATTGATATTACGGATCTTGACGTCAACAATACAATTCGTATTGGTGATGTAAAAATTGAACACGTGGAAGTATTGGGTGCTAAAAGCATTCCTATTACTACTGTAATTTCTCCTCGTGCATTGAAAGCTGCCGCTGATGCTGCTGCTGCTGCTGCTGTTAAAGCTGCTCCAGTTGCCGTGGCCGCTGTTCCAGCCAAGGAAGAAAAGAAAGATTAATCTGAATTTTTTATTTAACGAAGCAATTTCTAATTTAGTAGATTATGAAATTGCTTCGTTTTTTATTTGGTAAAAAAACCAACGCGCACACTTCAACATTATCTGATATGAAATATCTGATTGCTGGACTTGGAAATTTCGGAATCGACTACGCAAATTCGCGTCATAATATTGGATTTGATGTGGTTGAAAAATTAGCTGCTGATAAAAATGCAGTATTTACTTCGGGGAGATATGCCGACAAGGCTGAATTTAAATTCAAGGGCAAAACGTTCATTTTAATTAAGCCTACAACCTACATGAATTTGAGTGGTAAAGCACTTAAATTTTGGATAGAAAAAGAAAATATTCCTTTAGAAAATGTTGTTGTAGTTACCGATGATTTAAACTTGCCGCTCGGCAAATTGCGCATCCGCAAAAACGGTAACGATGGTGGTCACAACGGATTAAAAAACATTAATGAAGTATTACAATCGAACGAATACAAGCGCTTACGATTTGGTGTGGGTAATAATTTTCAAGTGGGTAAGCAGGTAGATTTTGTTTTAGGCAAGTGGGATAAAACGGAAGCGCCAATTGTTGCAAACAATGTGACGCGTGCCGCGGAAGCTGTTACTTCTATAATAATGGAAGGGATTGAGCGGGCGATGAATTTGTACAATTAAAGAGATTTTTCGTCAATCATTTAATAATGATTAGTCCGAACAAAATGAAAAAGTGAAAAACGCACCCAAGTCCCCGCAGGGTCTTGCCTCCAAAAAAATAAAATACCGGCATGCCCCTGCGGTTCGTCCCCGCAGGGTCTTGCCTCAAAAAATAAAATACCGGCATGCCCCTGCGGTTCGTCCCCGCAGGGTCTTGCCTCAAAAAATAAAATACCGGCATGCCCCAGCGGTTCGTCCCCCAGGGTCTTGCCTCAAAAAATAAAATACCGGCATGCCCCTGCGGTTCGTCCCCGCAGGGTCTTGCCTCAAAAAATAAAATACCGGCATGCCCCTGCGGTTCGTCCCCGCAGGGTCTTGCCTCAAAAAATAAAATACCGGCATGCCCCTGCGGTTCGTCCCCCAGGGTCTTGCCTCAAAAAATAAAATACCAGCATGCCCCAGCAGTTCGTCCCCTAGGGTCTTGCCTCAAAAAATAAAATACCGGCATGCCCCTGCAGTTCGTCCCCGCCGGGTCTTGCCTCAAAAAAAATAAAATACCGGCATGCCCCTGCGGTTCGTCCCCGCAGGGTCTTGCCTCCAAAAAAATAAAATACCGGCATGCCCCTGCGGTTCGTCTTCCACAAAATGAAAATGTGAAATTAAATGCGCAATCAACGAAATAATTAATTTAATCCTCGTCGCCTTTTTCTTTTTTTGCTGATGGATTAATGCCATCAGGGCGCACAAATTCTTGATTAAAAAAGCGCAGCATCATGTTATTGCATTGCATGGCATTTTCTTTTAAAACATTGTGTGTAGTTCCTGGTAAAATGCCTAAATGCGCATTTGGTATTGATTGAAATATTTCAACTGTATGCTCTAATTTGACAAAATCTTTATCTCCCGTAATTACTAAAACAGGACAATTAATATTGAACAACATATCTGTTTCAATGTCGGCATGATTTGCGCGCAATTTTGCGATTAATAATTCATCTTTATATTCCTTTTTTCCGGCTGCAACAGAATCTTTTAGTGCGCTGATGGCATCGTTCCACAATGCAAGTGCCGCTGGTCTCACTGCCATGGTATCTGTGCGCAATGCCGTTCCAATTACGGTAAGTTTTTTAACTTTCTCGGGATAATTAATGGCTAATAACAAACCAATAATTCCGCCATCGCCCCAACCAACAATATTAACGCTGTCGAGATCTAAACCTTCTAATAACAAATAATAATCATCTGCCATTAATTCGAAATTAATACTATCGCGCGTATTAATTGAGTTGCCTTGACCACGCGTATCGGCAACAATTACACGAAATTTTTTTGCAAAGAAATTCAATTGATTATTTAGCGAAGTTGATGAGCCACCATTGTCGTGAATAATTAATAACGGGTCGCCTTCGCCATACGATTCATAATAAATGTTCATGCCATTTACTGTGTAATAAAGACCTTCTTCACGCTCAAAATTATTTGCTCCTGAATTATTATTGTTTAACCCGTTGATAGGTTTTCCATTGCCAAGTGTGCGTTGCGCTATGCCTGTTGCAATGCTAAAACTGATAATTATTAATAGTAATGTTATTTTTTTCATAGTGTTTCAATTCCGTTGTAAGCCAGATTTATCTTTAAAACAATAAGCAACTGACCTATTGTTTAAGTTGGGTTAAAGATACTGCATTTAAAAAAAGCATCCCATCGCATGGCATCAATTTTAATGCCCTTTAGTAACTTTGCACCACTATTATGAAAATATTTTGTGTAGGACGCAATTACAGCGAGCATGCTAAGGAACTCAACAACGCGTTACCGGAAGCTCCCGTTATTTTTATGAAACCCCCAACGGCCTTGTTAAAAGGGAAAGATTTTTATATGCCCGATTTTTCTACTGATATGCATTATGAATGTGAGTTAGTTTATCGCATTTGTAAAAATGGAAAGCATATCGAGCCGCACTTTGCAAGTAAATATATTGATGCCATAACTGTGGGAATCGACTTCACGGCGCGTGATGTGCAATCGAATCAGAAAAAGAAAGGGTTGCCTTGGGAAATTGCCAAAGCTTTCGACAATTCGGCTGTAATAGCTGATTTTATTGCTTTAGGCGACGTTGGTAATCCTGAATCCATTAACTTTTCTATGGAAAAAAATGGCGTTGAGGTGCAAAATGGGAAGTCAATTGATATGATTTATCCGATTAATGAGGTTATTAGTTACCTATCTAAATACTTTACGTTGCAGCAAGGCGATCTTATTTTCACAGGAACGCCATCTGGTGTTGGGCCAGTTGCTGTTGGCGATGTATTAACCGGTTATTTGGAAGGGACGAAAAGATTTGAAATAAACATCAAATAAGCATCCTCCCCTCCCGAATACTTTATAGCTTTGCACCCGAATAATGAACCAGAAGGAAACCCTAGAATTGATTGACAGCAAGATTTTGCTCGAAGCTTATCGAAAGATGTATGCGAGCAAAGTAATGAGCGAAGTATTTAACGAAAATCGACAAACTTGCACATACGTGCACGCCAATTCGCGCGGACATGAGGCTATTCAGCTTGCAATGGGCATGCAATTGAGAAAAAGCGACTGGGCAAGTTTATATTATAGAGATGATTCAATTTTATTGGGCATGGGTTGGGAACCTGCTCAAATTATGCTTCAATTAATGGCTAAGCGCGATGACCCATTTAGTGGTGGTAGAAATTATTATTGTCACCCAAGCTACAAAGGCAGCGATTATCCGCAAATGATACATCAATCGTCGGCAACAGGCATGCAGGCAATTCCTACAACAGGCGTAGCGCAAGGTTTACAATATTTAGAGCAGCAAGGTTTATTAGCAACAGCAAATCAAAATCCGCTTGTAGTTTGTTCTATTGGCGACAGTGCCATGACCGAAGGCGAGGTTGCTGAAGCATTACAATTCGCAGTTTTAAAGCAGTTGCCAATTATTTATTTGGTGCAAGATAACGATTGGGGTATTTCTGTCTCTAAAGATGAAGCCCGCACCATGGATGCATACGAATACGGAGCAGGTTTTAAAGGATTGCGCCGACTGCGTGTGGATGGAAGCGATTTTGCTGAAAGTTGGCAAACTGTGCGCGATGCCATTGGTTTTGTGCGCATTAACAGAAAACCTATCCTTATTCATGCAAAAGTGCCTTTATTAGGTCATCATACAAGTGGTGTGCGTATGGAAATGTATCGCACGCCCGAAGATTTAGCCGAACATGCTAGTCGCGACCCGCTGCCTAAACTCCGTAAAACACTTACTAACACCGGAATTACCGAACAACAAATAGCAGCGCTAGAAGCTGAAATTGGTATAAAAGTTAGAGAAGATTTTAAAACAGTTGTAGCATCACCAGATCCTGATCCTGCAACGGTTGATTTACATGAATTTGCACCTTCGCCAATAACTGAAGAACAAGGTATACGCGAACCTCAAGGTGCAGACCCAATTATGATGGTTGATGCTGTTTTATTTGGGATGGATGAAATTTTAACCAAACATCCTGAAGCATTGCTTTATGGTCAAGATGTGGGCAGACGATTAGGCGGTGTGTTTCGTGAAGCAGCAACCTTAGCCGTAAAGCATGGCGATCATCGCGTTTTTAATACTGCTATTCAAGAAGCTTATTTAGTAGGATCAACTTTGGGCATGAGTGCAGTAGGAACAAAACCAATTGTTGAAATTCAATTTGCCGATTATATTTGGGCAGGTGTAAATCAACTCGTTTCAGAATTATCTAAATCATATTATCTCACCAACGGAAAATGGAATGTGCAAACGGTAATTCGCATTCCAATTGGTGCTTATGGTTCCGGTGGTCCATATCATTCTGGTTCTATTGAATCGTCAATTACGGCGATAAAAGGAATTAAAGTTGTTTATCCGAGCAATGCAGCCGATATGAAAGGCTTATTAAAGGGAGCATTCTACGACCCCAATCCGGTAGTAATGTTTGAACATAAAGGTTTGTATTGGAGCAAAGTTCCAGGAACAGGCGCAGCAAAAACAATTCAACCGGCCGATGATTATATTATTCCTTTAGGCAAAGCACGCATATTTCAACATGCTGATGCTGCTAAAATTAATAATGGCGAAAGCATGGTGGTTATTACTTATGGCATGGGTGTTCACTGGGCATTAAATGCATCGAAAAATTTTCCCGGGCAGATTGAAATTTTAGATTTACGCACACTCTATCCATACGATTGGGATGCCATTGCTGCTTCAGTAAAAAAACATAATAAAGTATTTGTGCTTACCGAAGAACCTTTAATAAATTCATACGCTCAAGCAATGGCTGGCAGAATTGGTTCAGAATTATTTCGGTTTCTCGATGCTCCAGTTCAGATGTTGGGTGCTAAAAATTTACCCGCTGTTCCACTTAATTCAGGCTTGGAAAAAGCGATGCTGCCCAATGCTGAAAAAGTTAAAGCGGTGATGACAGAAATACTTAGATGGTAATTAATTGCTATCGAAATAAATGCAGTATAATTAATTGGTGTTGCATGCACTTTAATCTTGTTACTAAAAATAATTAATATGACAACATCTGTTACAGTTACAACAATTTATAATTGTTCACTCGAAAGCGCATTTAAAACACCTATGTTATGCGATGTTGCTAAAGTGCACACAGGATATGGCATTATGCCAAAAGTAACCCATTGTACTGAAGATGAAAATTGGGGAAAGCCTGGATACATCAAGAAAGTACATGTTGCCAAGTCGCCGACGTTTGCAGGTGGTGAAGCGTCAACCGATAAAGTAATTGAACGTATAGAAAATAAATACTGGAAAATAGAAGTAAGCGATTTTAAATCGTGGATGCTAGGGTTTTCAAAATTTGTTGGCGAATGGAAAACAACGGAAATAGAACCTAACAAAATATTGATTGAGTATACCTATACAATGCATGCTGATGTGGCACTACTTTATCCATTAAATTGGCTTTTCACCAAAACATTTTGGCGCATTTATATGAAACATGTGCTTGAAAATATAAGGGTATTGGCTTATAATAATGAGCCTTATTTATATGAGTAAGGTAAGCTTCGATTGCTGGTGTAAAAGCGGGCGGAGTCCGCAAGGGCCGCTGCGGAATCTGAAATTCGGCAGCGCTGGATTGAATTAATTATATACTTGAAATAATAAATGAAAATTAATTCCAAGCATATTTTTATTGTAGACGGCATTGGTGCAATTATATCTGCATTTCTTTTAGGAATTGTATTGACGAAATTTGAATACGTATTTGGCATGCCAAAATTGGTTTTACAAGTGCTTTCACTTGCCGCTTTAATTATGGCATTACATGTTTTTGTAAGTTTCTTTTTATTAAAAAACAATTGGAGCAATTATTTGAAGGTATTAGCTATTGTGAATATATTTTATTGTTGTGCTACTATTGTATTGGTAATTTATTTTTTTAATGTGTTAACGGTTTGGGGGTTGTGGTATTTTATTATTGAATTAATTGTGGTACTATTGTTAAGTAGGATTGAAATGAAAAATGTGCCGGAGTGAACTACCCTTCCATTGGCGGTGTGAAAGCATGCCGCGTCCGCAATGGCCGCAGCCGAACTAGAGATTCGGCTGAACTGGGCTTATAATTATTAACTAATATCTATTATTGAACCAAAATGAAATACAAGGTAACTTTACTGAATCTTTCTGCAGGCATTTTTATTATTGCACTTTTGGTATATACCCTATTTAACTATCCAACATTATCATAGGGAGAAGGCTGGGGAATTGTTGAATGTTTGGATTAGCAGGAATTGGCTTGATTGCATTTGTAGTCGACAACATTTTGCAACAAATTGTTCAAAAAAGATCAACGTTAAACATTATTGGAGCAATAATTTTAGTGTACTTATTAATTGCTTTTTTGTAAAAGAAATCAACAACTAAAAATAAACCCAGAATAAGTAATGGAAGTTGTAACAATTTATAGTTTGCAATAAATCATATGTTTCAAGCCAATAACATACTCCTTTCCAATTGTTTGCTAATTAGGTTAAGCAAAAATAAATATTAATTTGGTTGATTTGCTAATGTCTCTTGGTTTATTTGGGCTAAACAAGCTAGAACAAAGATGTCTGCACAATTTTCTTTGGGTGAAATGTACCAATTATTACAAATGGATTAGGTGCAATTAAATGAAACTCACGAGTTGTACCAAGAAATAAATAAAGGTCTTTTGTTTTAGCGAAGTCATCAAAATATTTTGACTTCACATCTGCACATGCTTTGGCCTCATCACCGTTGTTGCTTCTCAAACTGTTCCAATATAGCGCACCAATTTCCCAATCTTCAATCATTAGGGTTCTTAAAATTCCATCATTGCTGGTGAACTTGAATGAGAATTTATAAGGAAGTTTTTGAACAACTTCAAATGGGTTGTCTGCGTTTTTAAAAAGATTAAGTTGTTTTGCGTTTGCTTTTAGTTTGTCAAGTTTTTTCTTATCCCAATCTCTATCAACTTTTTCGATAGTGAAATCCAAAATTTCTTTTGGTTTGAAAACGGCAAGCGAAGTATATTTTTTATCATCTTTTGCCTG
>Ga0335394_10003339_pt1 | contig 18200 bp, 16 predicted proteins | sample MAT03_FD_205741 | JGI IMG/M metagenome (GOLD analysis project Ga0335394, IMG submission 205741) | Freshwater microbial communities from Lake Fryxell liftoff mats and glacier meltwater in Antarctica - MAT-03 (spades assembly) (version 2) ... | reverse complement strand
CGGTTGGCAATTACCGGTGGCAGTGCCGGTGGCGTCGCGGCCGGCAACGCGATCATCGATCGACCCGATCTCTTCGCGGCGATGGTCAGCCAGGTCGGCTTTCATGACACGCTGCGCGGCGAAATCGGCCTCGTGGGTCCGGCCAACATCGCGGAGTTCGGCAGCGTGACCACGCCCGAGGGTTTCCGCGACCTGCTGGCGATGAGCAGCTACGCACGCCTGCGCGACGGCGTGCTCTACCCGGCGGCGCTCTTCACCACCGGCTTCAACGATCCACGCGTGGACCCCTGGGATCCGGGGAAGATGGCCGCGCGACTGCAGGCGATCAACGCCGGACCGGAAGGCAGCGGCAAGCCGGCCCTGCTGCGCGTGGATTTCGATGCCGGCCATGGCGGCGGCACGCTGGACCAGCTGATCGACGAAACCACCGATGTCTTCGCGTTCCTGCTATGGCAGACCGGTGCTGCAGGCTTAGCGCCGCCCTGACGCAGACCCGGTCGAGATCACTGCCGCCGGATTGAGCGTGTAGAGACCGGGGAGCGAGAACTCGCCGGGAATCACGCCATGGTTGGCAAAGGCCGTCGTGGTGAGGTGCAACGGCCAAGCTTCCGCATCGGGCAGCATGCACGCGGTGCGCCCCGCGTGGGGTTCATTTGCGCGAAGGATCGTGCGCGCCCGAGCCGCGCATGGCCTCCACCGAGGCCTTCTGCAGTTCCATCGTCTTGATGCTCATTTGCATCATGTTTACGCTCATCGTCAGCCAGTTCTCGATGACGCGCAGCTCGGCGATCTTGCGATCGATCTCGGCGGGGTCGAGTGCCGCGAACAGCGCGGCCGGATTGCCGAATGGCATGCCGGGCGGCATACCTGCCGCCGCACCCTCCGCCGCCCCGGCCGCCGGAAAGCCCGGCATCGCCAATCCAAGCGGATTCCACATCCGCTGCAGGAATGCCACGGCATCCTGCGGTGAAAACGCCGGCGCATCGCCAGCGGCCTTGCCGGAACCTTGCTGGTCAGCCATCGCGGTGTCCTCCAAAGTGCGCGACCGGGAGATCGGTGCCGCGCATTTGCTACTATCCTCCACTATGGCGGAGTCCGGCGCAACACTGTTGGAGCGCGTCGCCGCAATCGTCGGCCACGCGCATGTCCTGTCCGCACCCGGCGACGTCGAACCCTTCCTCGTCGACTGGCGCGGACGTTATCGCGGCACCGCGCTGGCAGTCGTGCGTCCCGGCACCACGTCCGAGGTGTCGGCAGTGGTGCGCGCATGTGCCCACGCCGGCGTGGCCCTCGTGCCGCAAGGCGGCAACACGGGCCTGTGCGGTGGCGCCATTCCGCGCGTGGACTCCGGCGAAATCGTGCTGTCGCTGACCAGGATGCAGCACGTGCGCAGCATCGATGTGGCCAATGCCACCATCACGGTCGAGGCCGGCGCCACGCTTGCCGCCGTGCAGGACGCCGCCGCCGCGGCCGGATTGCTCTTTCCGCTGTCGCTCGCGTCGCAAGGCAGCTGCACGATCGGAGGCAACGTGTCGACCAACGCCGGCGGCACCGCGGTGCTTCGCTTCGGCAACACGCGCGAACTCACGCTCGGCCTCGAGGCCGTGCTGGCCGATGGCGAAATCTGGGACGGCCTGCGCGGCCTGCGCAAGGACAATACCGGCTACGACCTGAAGCAACTCTTCATCGGCGCCGAGGGCACGCTCGGCATCGTCACCGCCGTGGTGATGAAGCTCTTTCCCGCTCCGCGGGCGTCCGCCACGGCGATGGCGGCCGTGGCCACGCCCCAGCATGCGGTGGCATTGCTGGGCACGTTGAAGCGCGCCTTGGGCGATCGGTTGACGGGCTTCGAACTGATCAGCGCCTTTGCGCTCGCGCTGTCGCGCAAGCATCACCCTGGCGCGCCGGCCCTGTTGCCGGGGCACCCGTGGTACACGCTGATCCAGGTGGACGACAGCGTCGCGGATTCGTCGCTGCAAACCGCGCTCGAAGCCGTGCTGGCGGTCGCGGCGGATAACGGCGGCATCGACGATGCGGTGGTCGCGCAGTCGGTGGCGCAGTCGCGCCAGATGTGGGCATTGCGCGAGAACATCAGCGAGGCGCAGCGGCGCGAGGGGCCGAACGTCAAGCACGACATTTCGTTGCCGGTGTCGGCCATTCCGGCATTCATGGTTGAATCCGAAGCTGCGCTGGCGGCGGCGTTTCCGCGCGCGCGCCTCGTGATCTTCGGCCACCTCGGCGACGGCAATCTCCACTACAACCTGTCCGCGCCGGAAGGCGCGGCCGCGACCGCATTCATGCAGCACGCCGACGCGATTAATGTCATTGTCCACGACTTGGTGGCGCGCCACGCTGGCAGTTTCTCGGCCGAGCACGGCATCGGCCAGCTGAAACGCGACGACCTCGCCCACTACAAGTCGGCGGTGGAACTGCGGATGATGCGTGCCGTCAAGGCGACGCTCGATCCGCGCAATCTCATGAACCCGGGCAAGGTGCTATAGCGCAATGGGCAAGGTCATTTTCTGGATCGTCGTCGTGGTCGCGCTGCTGTTCGTGTTGCGGCTGTGGAATGCCAACAAGGCCCGCGCGCGCCGCGACGCGGAGGCGCGCAAGGCGGCCGGGCCGCAGGCCATGGTCCAATGCAGCAATTGCGGCGTGTTCCTGCCCAAGGCGGATGCCCGCCTTGAAGACAGCGCCTGGCGCTGCCAGGACCGCGGTTGCAGCGCGCATGAAGCGCGTTGACGGATCGGGTGCCGCCTCGCTATAAGCATCCGATGCAGCCAGCTCCCGCGCCCCTGCCCTTCGAACCGCCCCCGGTCGCCTTGCCGATGGGGGATTCGGGCCGGCGCATCCTGTGGATCGTCGGCCTCTACCGGGCCGTCTGCGCGGCACTGCTGCTCGGGGCGGCGCTACTGGTCGACCCCAAGGCCATCGGCGTCCTCAACCCCAATGCCTTCGTCACGGGCACGGGACTCTATTTCCTGTTCGGCCTCGCCACATTCTGGTGGGTGCAGCAGGACCGGCTGTCGCTACCGCTGCCGACGATGCTGCTCGGCCTGCTGGCGGGCGACCTCTTCTTCCTGTCGCTGGTGATTTTCGCCGGCGGCACCTTCGGCGCGCCGCTGCCCATCCTGCTGTTCCCGCAGCTTGCGGCGGCTGGATGGATCCTGCGCACGCAGACCGCATTCCTGCATGCCGCCTTTGCGTCCATCGCGCTGCTGGGTCTCGATGCCTACCAGACTCTGGAGGGGATGATCGGCATCCCGCAGGTGTTCCAGACCGGCATCATCGGATTCGGCTACTTCGCCACCGTCGGCATTGCGGTGGCATTGGGTCGCTACACCAAGCAATCGGAGGAGCTGGCGGCGCAGCGCGGCATCGACGTCGCCAACCTCGAGCAGGTCAATCGCCTGATCATCCAGGACATGCAGGACGGCGTTCTGGTCGTCGACCTGAATGGCGTTGTGCGCGGCCACAATGCGCAGGTGACGCGGCTGCTGGGCGGTTTCGGGCGCATGCGCGGCGGCATGCGGCTGGCCGAATTCAGCGCCACGCTGCATGACTACTGGCGGCGCTGGCAGGAAGACTTCAATGAGGTGCTGCCCCCTTTCAAGGTCGAGGCCACGCAACGGCTGCTGCGCGTGCGTCTCGTGCGCATCGGCACCGGGTTGAATGGCGGCACACTGATCTACCTCGAGGATCTCGGCCGCGCGCAGACCGAGGCGCAGCAGATGAAGCTGGCGGCCATGGGCCGGCTTACCGCGTCGATCGCGCACGAGGTGCGCAATCCGCTGTCGGCGATCAACCAGGCCTCGCAGTTGCTGGAGGAGGACGGCGCCGTGGCGCCGGAAGGTGCCCGCCTGCTCAGCATGATCCGCAACAATGCCAAGCGCATCGACCGTATCGTAGGCGAAGTATTGCAGTTGAATCGACGCGACCGGCAGCAGCCGGAGGTCGTGGCCTTCGGCGAGTTCATCCGCACGCTGACCGACGAGATCCAGGAAGCCGAGCACATGCCCCCGGGCGGTGTGACGATCCAGATTCCCGATGACCTGCTGATCGTCTTCGATCGCGGACATCTCAACCAGATCATGTGGAACCTCGTGCGCAACGCGTGGCAGCATTGCCAGAAGCGCGAAGGCAGCATCCGCATCGTCGCGCGTGCCGGCTACATGGGGGACGCCGTGATCTGCGAACTGAACGACGACGGCCCCGGCATTCCGGCCGAGTTGCGGCCGCAGATCTTCGAACCGTTCTTCACGACGCGGCCAGGTGGCACCGGCCTCGGTCTCTACATTGCGCGCGAGCTGGCCGACGCCAATGGCGCAGCACTCGAGTTGCTGCCGAAAGGGCCGGGCGCGCATTTCCGCATGACGTTGAAGCGCGCGCTGACGCCGGAACGAACAAAATGACATTCCAACCAGACGTTGTTGCAGGAGGAACAGCATGAGCAGAAAGATTCGCGGACAGCCCAAGATCCTCGTCGTGGATGACGAGCCCGATCTGCTCGAGTTGCTGGAGCTCACGTTGTCGCGGATGGGGCTCGACACCTCGCGCGCCGAAACCGTGGCCGAGGCCATTCGGCTCCTCGACAAGGAGACCTTCGACCTCTGCCTGACCGACATGCGTCTGCCGGATGGCGAGGGCCTGCGCGTCGTCGAGCACATTAACCAGAAGGGCCTCGACGTGCCGGTAGCGGTGATCACCGCGTTCGGCAGCGCCGAGAACGCGGTGGCCGCACTGAAGGCTGGCGCGTTCGACTACCTGTCGAAGCCGGTGGCGCTCGAGCAATTGCGCGCGCTGGTCAAGCAGGCGCTGAAGGTACCCGAGAAAGTGCAACCCGCCAGCTCCTACCAGTTGCTGGGCGAGTCACCGGCGATGTTGCAGGTGCGCGGGCTGATCGAGCGGCTGGCCAAGAGCCAGGCGCCGGTCTTCATCAATGGCGAGTCAGGCAGCGGCAAGGAACTGGCGGCGCGCACGATCCACCTGAATGGTCCGCGCGGCGAGCAGCCCTTCGTTGCGGTGAACTGTGGCGCGATTCCCGAGAACCTGATGGAAAGCGAATTTTTCGGCTATCGCAAGGGCGCGTTCACGGGTGCGGAAGCCGACCGCGATGGTTTTTTCCATGCGGCAAATGGCGGCACGCTGTTCCTCGACGAAGTGGCGGACCTGCCGCTCGCGATGCAGGTGAAGCTGTTGCGCTCGATCCAGGAAAAGAAGGTGCGCAAGGTGGGCGCCACGCAGGAAGAGCCGGTCGATGTGCGCATCATCAGCGCCACCCACAAGAAACTCGCGGCACTCGTCGAGTCCGGCCACTTCCGGCAGGATTTGTACTACCGGTTGCACGTGATCGACCTCGGCATGCCCAGCCTGCGGGAGATGGGCGAGGACATCCCGCTGATCGCGAATGCGATCCTCGCGAAGCTGACGCGTGGCACCAGCGCACGCCTGCTGCCCGAGGCCACCAAGGCGCTCGAGCATTATCCATTTCCCGGCAACGTCCGCGAGCTGGAAAATATCCTCGAGCGCGGGTTATCGCTGGCCGCGGATCCGGAGAACATCACCGCGGAGGATCTGCACCTGACGCCGATGGCGGACGAATCCGACGGGCTCAGCACGCCCGGCGAAAAATGGCCGCTGCAGGATTATCTCGATCGCGTCGAACGCACGGCCATCAACGAAGCGCTGGAGAAGACGCGCTTCAATCGCACCGCGGCCGCCAAGTTGCTGGGGATTACCTTTCGAGCCATGCGCTACCGGATGGAGCGGTTGGGGATCAAGTAAACCGCGCTTCCAACATGCCACGAAGCGCCGACCTCGGTCCGCCGACGCCGCCACGATTCACGGTGGATGGGCAAGGCCATGTCGCCGGAGCGCAGCAAATGGCCTCGCCGCATTGCGATGTCCGCCCACCCGGCACGGCCATCACATTGGTGGTGATCCACGGGATCTCGCTGCCGCCAGGCACGTTCGGTGGCGACGGCGTGCAGCAACTCTTCATGGGCACGCTCGATCCCGCCGCGCATCCGTACTACGCGGGGATCGCAAGCCACCGGGTATCCGCGCATCTCTTCATCAACCGCGATGGCGAGGTGGTGCAATTCGTTCCATGCTGGCGCCGGGCTTGGCATGCCGGCGTGTCGTCATGGCGAGGTCGCGAACGGTGCAACGACTATGCGATCGGCATCGAACTCGAAGGCACCGACCGGGCACCCTATGCTGCATCGCAATATGAGGCACTGGCAGACCTGCTGGTTGCGCTCAAGCGCCGGTATCCGCTCACCGCCGCCGTGGGCCACAGCGACGTAGCACCCGGGCGCAAGTCGGACCCCGGTCCGGCGTTCGATTGGGGCCGTCTGGCGACCACGACCGGCTACCGGCGGCTCGACAAAAGGCGCGGCGCTCACCTGTAGGCGCGGCTTCAGCCTTGCGGGTACATCGGTGCGGCAAATCTGCGAAGCTGGAGCTTCGCCTGCAGTTCGGTTACCGGCAAGGCTGGGCACAGGCGAAAACTCCCGTATAATGTTGGGTTGACTGGCCGCACCGTCCACCGGAATCGTTCCCCGGCACGCGCGTGGCCGCTTTCGGTGCCCGTGCGCGGGCGCCCGCCTCCGGAAGGCCTGTGGCGCGCCCCCGTAAGGCGGCGTTAAGGCAACCCGGCGATTCTTGGACCACGATGCAACTTTTCGCGGACTACTTCCCGCTCATCCTTTTCTTCGTTGCCTTCAAGTGGCAGGGCATCATGGTTGCGACCGCCGTCGCCGTCGTGGCCTCGATCGCGCAGATTGCGTGGTTCCGCTACAAGGGCAAGGTGTCGGTCGTGCACTGGCTGTCGTTCGCCATCATCGTGGTGTTCGGCGGCGCCACGCTGATCCTGCAGGACGAGGTTTTCATCAAGTGGAAGCCCACGGTCCTCTATTGCGCGTTCGGCGTCACGCTGCTGGTCGGCAAGGTAGTGTTCGGGCGCGACTTGATCGGCTATCTGCTCAAGGACATCCTGCTGCCACCGGCCGTGTGGTCGAAAGTCACGTGGTCGTGGGTGGGCTTCTTCTTCGCGATGGCCGTGCTCAACTGGTACGTCGCATTCAATTATTCCACTGAGACCTGGGTCAACTTCAAGGTCTGGGGAGGCATCGGTCTCTTCCTGGTCTTTGCGCTGGCCCAGGGCCTGTTCCTGTCCCGGCACATTGTCGAGCCGCAGAAGCCATGACGATCGCCGCCGCAACGCTGCGCGACCGGCTGGCACCGCTGGCGGCGTCGGTGTTCGAACTGGCCGACGACAGTGCCGAGCATGCCGGACATGCCGGTGCCGCCGCCGGTGGCGGGCACTTTTCGCTGTTGATTGTGTCCGAGCACTTCATCGGTCTATCCCGCCTGGCCCGGCATCGCGCCGTGCTGGACCGGGTCGGCGACCTGATCCCCCATCCGGTGCACGCGCTGGCAATCCGCGCGTATACCCCGGACGAATTCCCTTCCTGACGAAAGGATGTACGCAATGACCAGAACCACAATAGCCGTCCCCCTCCTCGCTGCGCTGTTCATCGCGGCGGGCATCGCCCACGCCCAGCCGGCCGCACCCAAGGCTGCCGCCCCGGCCGCCGCATCGGCAGCCTCCGGCAAGGTGCTCTACCCGCAAACGCAGTTCGACTGGATGCTGAAGGAGCGCACCCAGCAAGGCCAGCCGGACAGCCCCGAGCTCCGCGTCGCGATCCGCGACGAGCTCAATACGCGCGAACTGCTGATGCGCGAAGCCAAGAAGTCCAACCTCGACAAGAACACCGAGGTCAAGAACCAGATGGAGTTGGCCGGCCAGACGGTGCTGGTGCGCGCCTACGTCACGGACTGGATCAAGAAGAACCCGATCTCGGACGCCGACCTCAAGAAGGAATATGACCAGATCAAGCTGCAGATGGGCGACAAGGAATACAAGGTCAAGCACATCCTGGTCGAGAAGGAAGATGAAGCCAAGGACGTGATCGCCCAGTTGCAGAAGGGTGGCAAGTTCGACGATTTGGCCAAGGCGCGCTCGAAGGATCCGGGCTCCAAGGACCGCGGCGGCGACCTCGATTGGAACGCCCCGGGTGGCTTCGTGAAGCCGTTCGCCGACGCGATGGCCGCCACGCCGAAGGGCAAGTTCTCGTCGACGCCGGTGCAGACGCAATTCGGCTACCACGTGATCCTGGTCGACGACGTCCGCGAAGCCAAGGTACCTCCCTATGACGAAGTGAAGCCCCAGCTGCAGCAACGCATGCAGGCGGCCCACCTCGACAAGTACTTCAAGGAACTGCGCAGCAAGAGCGGCGTGTAGGCACCAGCGGCGCTGTAAGTACCAGCGAAGCTTTAAGCACCATCGCAAAGGGCCGGCCGAACGGCCTGCCCTTTTGCATTCGCGGTATGGACTTCGCTGTTGGAAACACTGCCCGACGCTGGACATCCCGCCGCCAAGGCAATACCCTGCGGTACGCGTTGGCAAGGTGCCTGTCGCCAAGGGGGAATCAATGACGTTCGTACGCAGCCCGAAGGACTTCTGGGCAGGGATCCTGTTCATTGCATTTGGCGTGGCCGCCGTGACCATCGCCTACAACTATCCACTGGGTACCGCGGGACGCATGGGGCCCGGCTATTTCCCGCGTGGCCTTGGCTTCATCATGATCGGCCTCGGTTCCATTCTTTCACTGCGCGCCCTGAAGCTTGCGGGCGGGAAGATCCAGTTCGGCTCGTTCAAGCCCCTGCTGATCGTCCTTGGCAGCGTGCTTATCTTCGCAGTGGCGGCGCCCACTCTCGGGGTCATCATTGCCACGATCCTGCTGATCACGATTTCCAGCACGGCTGCCTATGACTATCGGTGGAAGGAGTCGATCATTGCTGCGCTGGCGATTGCCACATTCACCTATGCGGCCTTTATCTGGGGCCTGAGCTTGCAGCTTCCGGTCTGGCCGACGTTCTTCCGATAACGGGCGCACCATGGAACTCATTGCCAACCTAGGCACGGGCTTCGGCGTAGCCCTGACGTTTGCCAATCTCGCGTACTGCTTTGGCGGCGTACTTCTCGGAACCTTGATCGGCGTGTTGCCCGGCATCGGCCCGGTGCCGACCATTGCGATGCTGCTGCCGATCACCTACTCGTTGCCGCCCGTATCCGCGCTGATCATGCTCGCCGGTATCTATTACGGTGCGCAGTACGGCGGCTCCACCACGGCTATTCTCGTCAACCTTCCAGGCGAATCGTCGTCGGTCGTCACGTGCCTCGATGGCTACCAGATGGCGCGGCAAGGTCGTGCCGGGACGGCACTGTCCGTGGCGGCCATCGGCTCCTTCATTGCCGGCACCTTTGCCACGCTGGTCGTCGCATCCCTCGCGGTGCCTTTGGCGGAGGTGGCGCTCAAGTTCGGGCCTGCCGAGTATTTCTCACTGATGGTGCTGGGCCTCATCGCCGCAGTGGTACTGGCCAGCGGGTCGCTGGTGAAGGCCATCGGCATGATCGTGTTGGGCTTGCTGCTTGGGATCATCGGAACCGACGTCAATTCCGGCTTGCAGCGCTTCTCCTTTGGCATCCCGGAGCTGTCCGACGGGATCGGCTTCGTGGTGGTCGCGATGGGGCTCTTCGGCTTCGCCGAAATCATCATCAATCTGGAACAGGTCGAAAAACGCGAGATCTTCACCAATAAGGTTGAAGGCCTCTGGTTGAAATGGAAGGACTTCAAGCAGGCGTTGCCCGCCATATTGCGTGGCACGGGTATCGGCTCGATGCTGGGCATCCTCCCCGGCGGAGGCGCGCTGCTGAGCGCCTTCGCGTCCTATACGTTGGAGAAGAAGATTGCCAAGGATCCGTCCCGCTTCGGCAAAGGTGCGATCGAGGGTGTGGCCGGACCGGAAAGCGCCAACAACGCCGGTGCGCAGACCTCCTTCATTCCGCTGCTGACGCTCGGCATTCCTTCCAACGCGGTGATGGCGCTGATGGTCGGCGCCATGACTATTCACTCGATCCAGCCCGGACCGCAGGTGATGACGAACAATCCGCAGCTCTTCTGGGGTTTGATCGTCAGCATGTGGATTGGCAACGTGATGCTGGTGATCCTGAACCTGCCGCTGATCGGGATCTGGGTGAAGCTGCTGAAGGTGCCCTATCGGTTGCTGTATCCGGCCATCCTGCTCTTCTGCTGCATCGGCGTATACAGCCTGCAGAACAACGTGTTCGATGTGATGATGACCGCAGTGTTCGGCCTGCTGGGCTGGATATTCGTCAAGCTCGAGTGCGAACCGGCGCCGTTGCTGCTGGGATTCATCCTGGGGCCGATGATGGAGGAGAATCTCCGGCGCGCATTGCTGCTGTCACGCGGGGATTGGACCGTGTTTGCCACCCGGCCCATTTCCGCCGTGATGCTGGGCTTGGCAGTAATACTGCTGCTGATCATCATCGCGCCGTCGATCCGCAAGAAGCGCGCGGAAGCCTTCCAGGAATAATGGCCGCATGACGATTGATCCCGCAGCCGCCTACGATTGGTCGCTGCCTTACGCGTCGCGACGACAACCGGTCTTCGCCCGCAACGCCGTCGCAACCTCGCAACCGCTGGCTACGCAGGCCGGCATGGCCATGCTGGCGCGTGGCGGCAATGCCATCGATGCGGCGCTGGCCACAGCCATCACGCTCACGGTCGTCGAGCCGTGCAGCAACGGTCTCGGTTCCGACTTGTTCGCAATCGTCTGGAGCGGCAGTGAACTGGTCGGCCTGAACGCATCGGGCACCGCGCCCGCCGGCTGGACGCCCGGGCGATTCGCCGGACGCGCGACGATGCCCGAGCGTGGCTGGGACACCGTGACCGTTCCCGGCGCCGTGGCCGGATGGAGGGCGCTTTCGAAACGCTTCGGCAAGTTGCCTTTCGCCGATCTCTTCGCACCAGCCATCCGCCATGCGCGCGATGGCTTCTTGGTGTCACCCGTCGTGGCCGAGAAGTGGGCCGCCGCGGTTCCGCACATGCCGACCGGGCTCGGCTGGCACGAACACTTCATGCCCTTCGGACGGCCGCCTGCGACCGGCGAACGCTTCGCCAGTCCTGCACTGGCCGCATCGCTGGAGGCGATTGCCACCACCAATGGCGACGCGTTCTATCACGGCGAGCTCGCAACCGCGATGGTCAAGCATGCCCACGCATCCGGCGGTGCACACACGCTGGCGGATTTTTCCGGCTATGCCGCCGATTGGGTGACGCCACTCGCGTACAAGTACCGCAGCGCCACCGTCCACGAAATTCCACCCAACGGGCAAGGCATCGCCGTGCTGATCGCGCTCGGCATCCTGCAGCACTTCGACGTGGCATCCGCGCCCGTCGATGCGCCCGCCACGCAGCATCTCGCCATCGAGGCGATGAAGCTAGCCTTTGCCGACGCGTATCGGTATGTGAGCGACCGTCGATCGATGCAAGTGCCGCCGGAAGCGTTGCTGGACCCTGCCTATCTTGCGTCGCGCGCGCGGTTGATCAATCCGCGCCGCGCGCAGGACTTCGGGCCAGGCGAACCACCCCGCGGCGGCACCGTGTACCTGTGCGCCGCCGACCAGAACGGCATGATGGTGTCGCTGATCCAGTCGAACTACATGGGCTTCGGGTCAGGCGTCGTGGTGCCGGGTACCGGTATCAGCCTGCAGAACCGCGGCCACGCGTTCTCGTTGCAAGCCGGGCACGCCAACGAAGTGGGCGGAGGCAAGCGTCCGTACCACACGATCATCCCCGGCTTCCTGACGCGCGATGGCGCGCCGCTGGCGGCCTTCGGCGTGATGGGCGGCCCGATCCAGCCGCCGGGCCATGTGCAGACGCTGATGCGACTGCTCGACTTCTCGGCGAATCCGCAGGCGGCGCTCGATGCGCCGCGCTGGAAGGTGAATGCAGACCAGTCGATCGATCTCGAAGGGTCGGCGGCACCGGAACTGCGCGCAGGCCTGTTGGCACTGGGCCACAAGGTGGCGTCGATCGCCGACCCCTACATGGACTACGGTGCCGGACAGTTCATCGTACGCATGCCCGACGGCTATGTGGCAGCGTCGGATTCGCGGCGTGACGGACAGGCCTCGGGGTTCTAGCAGGCGCCGCGTCGGGGTTCCTGTAGGCGAGGCTTCAGCCTCGCAGGTAATACGCGGCGTTGAACCTGCGAGGCTGAAGCCTCGCCTACGTAGAAGGATTGACCCGCATTGAATCTGCGCGGCTGAAGCCTCGCCTACGTAGAAGGATTGGCCCGCATTGAACCTGCGCGGCTGAAGCCTCGCGTACGTAGCTTACGGGGCCTTGGGCTTGAGGCGCGGATCGCGCGGTCGCGGCTGCGCATTGATATAGGCGGCGAGATCCCACGCCTGCTGATCCGTGAGCGTGTTGCCCTGCCCCAGCGGCATGTTGGCCTTGATGAAGGCGGCGGCCGTCGCGATGGTGTGCATGCCGGCGCCGCCGTTGTAGGAGTCGCGTCCCCACACCGGCGGAAACGAATACACGGCACCCGATTTCAATCCCTGCCCCGTCGCGCCATGGCACGCCGCGCAATGTGTCGCGTAGTCCGTCTTGCCGCGCGCGGTATCCGGCGGTAGCGGGGCCGTTGCCACGGCGGGGTAGCCGCGGCCCGCGAGATGCGCGCCCACCGGCGCGCCCGTCGCCAGAAAAAACGAATATGCGGTCAACCCGGTGATCACCTCGCTGTCGAGCGGCGGCATCGTGCCGTTCATCGAGTAGCGAAAGCATCCATCGAGGCGCTCGACGAAGGTGTTCACCTGTTTCGTCTTGTCGCGGAACGCCGGGTACGCGACATAGGCTGCCCAGAGCGGCGCCGACCCGGCCTTGCGCCCCGCGTCGAGATGGCAATTGACGCAATTGAGTCCGTTGCCGACGTACTTCTTCGCATACTTCTGCGTGTTGACGAATACATCCTTGCCGAACCGGATGATGTCGCCCAGCGGCGAATCCGGGATCGCGGTTTCCGGGGGCGGCGTGAACGCGACGGGATTGGCCGGCGGCAGCGGTAGCGGTCCGGCGTCGGGCAGCGCCGCAGTCGCCGACGCACCCCACAACGCCAGCACCAGCGTGAAGGATGCGCGCTTGATCATGACGAAGTACCCGCCTTCAGCACCGACAGCGGCTTCAAATCGCCCACGTCGATGCGCGGACGATTGGCCTCCGGTGCCGACAATGGCGTGGTGGCGGTCATCGTGGCGATGCTGCGGCGCGTGAGGTCCTTGTAACTCTGCGTGCCCTCGACCTTCCACGCGAGCTCCTGGTCGGTGAGTTCGCGAATCAGCCTGCCCGGCACGCCGGCCACCAGCATACGCGGCGGCACGACGAAGCCGGCCTTCACGAAGGCCATCGCGGCGACCATCGCCGATTCGCCGATCACCGCGTTGTCGTTGACGACGGCGTTCATGCCCACCAATGCATTGCGTTGCACGATACAACCATGCAGGACCGCACCATGGCCGATGTGACCGTCTTCCTCGACAATCGTATCGGTGCCGGGGAAGCCGTGCATCACGCACGAGTCCTGCACGTTCGCGCCCGCGCGCACCTCGAGGCGCCCGAAGTCGCCGCGCAGGCTGGCACACGGGCCGATGTAGACACCGGGGCCGATGATCACATCGCCGATCAGCACCGCCGACGGGTGTACGTAGGCAGTGGGGTCGACGACGGGCGTGATGCCGTCAATCGCGTATACGGTCAAGGTCATTGCGTACCTCCGTTGCGCCAAGCCACACGCGCGCGTTGCGGAACATCCGCATCCACGGCGATGCATCCCCCCATCCGGGCGGATGCCACGACATCTGCACGCTGCGATGCACGCGCTCCGGATGCGGCATCAGGATCGTGTAGCGGCCGTCGGGCGTGGTGAGCCCGGTGATGCCCTGCGGCGAACCGTTGGGATTGTGCGGATACTGTTCGGTCGGTGCGCCGCGCGCGTCGATGTAGCGCAGCGACACCAGCGGCTGCGCGGCGGCCAGCGCGGCGGCATCGGCAAAGGCTGCGTAGCCTTCACCGTGCGCGGTCACCACCGGCAGGCGGCTGCCTGCCATGCCCTTGAAGAACAACGAGGGTGACGGCATCACCTCCAGCAGCGTCAGCCGCCCTTCGAACTGTTCCGAGCGGTTACGCAGGAACCGTGGCCACGCAGCGGCCCCCGGAATCAGGTCGCGCAGGTTGCTCATCATCTGGCATCCGTTGCACACGCCGAGCGCAAATACGTCCGAACGCGCGAAGAACGCAGCGAAGCCGTCGTAGAGCCGCGGATTGAAGCGGATGGACTTGGCCCAGCCCTCGCCCGCGCCGAGCACGTCGCCGAACGAAAAGCCGCCGCAGGCCACAAAGGCGTTGAAATCCGCGAGCGAATGCCGGCCCTGCGCCAGGTCGCTCATGTGCACGTCGAAGGCCGCGAATCCGGCACGATCGAAGGCTGCGGCCATTTCCACCTGGCCGTTGACGCCCTGCTCGCGCAGGATCGCGATGCGCGGCCGCACCCCGGTGGCAACGAAAGGCGCGGCGATGTCGGCATCGGCATCGAAAGTCATGCGCGGCGCCATGCCCGGTGCGGTGACGTCGTTCAATGCGTCGTATTCCTGCGCCACGACGGCCGGGTTATCGCGCGCCATTTGCATCGCATGCGAGGTCGCCGACCACGCGCGCTGCAGGTCGACGCGCGCCTCATCCAGCACCACCGTGCCGCGATGGACGATCGTCACGCGATCACTGGTGTTGCGCGTACCGACGATGGCGGCGGCAAGCCCCACATCCCGCGTGGCGCGCACCAGGGCGGCGGCGGCGTCGGCACGCACGGCCACGACCGCCCCCAGTTCCTCGGCAAAAAGTGCGGCCAGCGTGCCCGCGGCGATGCCATCGAGCGTGATGTCAAGGCCGCAGTGGTTGGTGAACGCCACCTCGGCCAGCGCAGCGAACAGGCCACCGTCGGCCACGTCGTGATAGGCGATGATCTCGCCTTGCTTCGCGTGATGCTGGACGAACGCGAAGAACGCGGCGAGCTGTTGTGGATCGTCGAGATCCGGCGCGTCGTTGCCGAGTTGCCCGAAGACCTGCGCCAGCGCGGATCCCCCTAACCGGCGCCGCCCACCCGCGAGGTCGATCAGCACGAGGCTCAACGCGCCCGCGTCCTCGGGCAGCCATGGCGTGAGCGTGTGGCGCACATCCCCGACCGGCGCAAAGGCCGACACGACGAGCGAGATGGGCGCAGTCACGGCCTTGTCGCCTTCGCCGTCGGTCCATATCGTACGCATCGACATCGAATCCTTGCCGACGGGAATGGACAGTCCGAGCTGCACGCAGGTGTCGATGGCCACGGCGCGCACGGTGTCGTACAGCGCAGCATCCTCGCCGGGATGCCCGGCCGGCGCCATCCAGTTGGCGGAAAGCTTGATGTCCGCGAGCTTGGCGATCGGTGCGGCGGCGATGTTGGTGATGGCCTCCGCCACCGCCATGCGTCCGGATGCCGGCGCATTGATCAGGGCCAGCGGCGTGCGCTCGCCGACCGCCATCGCCTCGCCTGCATAACCGGTGAAATCCATCAGCGTCACCGCGACGTCGGCCACCGGCACCTGCCACGGTCCGACCATCGGGTCACGCGCACACAAGCCGCCCACCGTCCGATCGCCGATCGTGATCAGGAACGTCTTGTCGGACACGGCGGGCAACTGCAACACGCGATAGGCGGCCTCGCGCACCGTGATCCCCGTCAGGTCGAGCGGTGGCAACGCGCGCGAAGCGTGCTGCACGTCGCGCACCATCTTCGGCGCCTTGCCGAGGATCACGTCGAGCGGCACATCTACCGGATGGTTGGCAAAGAGCGCATCGGCCACCTGCAGATGGCCTTCGGCGTTGGCGGTCCCCACCACGGCAAACGGACACCGTTCGCGCGCGCACAGCGCGGTAAACGTGGGCAACGCATCGGGCGCGATGGCCAGCACGTAGCGTTCCTGCGCCTCGTTGCACCAGATCTCGCGCGGCGCCATGCCCGACTCCTCGCTGGGAATGGCGCGAAGATCGAAGGTGCCGCCGGCGTTGCCACCGTGCACCAGCTCGGGCAATGCATTGGAGAGCCCGCCGGCACCGACGTCGTGCAGCGAGAGGATCGGATTGGCCGCGCCCAATTGCCAGCAACGGTCGATCACTTCCTGCGCGCGGCGCTCCATCTCGGCGTTGCCACGCTGCACGGAATCGAAATCGAGGTCTGCGGTGTTGGCGCCAGTGGCCATCGACGATGCAGCGCCGCCGCCCATGCCGATCAGCATGCCGGGGCCGCCCAGCTGGATCAGCAGCGTGCCTGCGGGCAACGGATGCTTGTGGGTGTGGTCGGCGCGGATGTTGCCCACGCCGCCGGCCAGCATGATCGGCTTGTGATAGCCGCGCCATTCGCCGCCGACGAATTGCTCGAACGTGCGGAAATAGCCGGCAAGATTGGGCCGGCCGAATTCATTGTTGAACGCGGCGGCACCAATCGGGCCGTGCTGCATGATGGTGAAGGCCGATGCGATGCGGTCGGGCTTGCCCACCGGCGGCGGACTGCCGGCGATGGCGCTTTCCCACGGTTGCGGCAATCCGGGGATGCGCAGGTGCGACACGCAAAATCCGTTGAGACCCGCCTTGGGCTTCGCACCGATGCCAGTGGCGCCTTCGTCGCGGATCTCGCCGCCCGCGCCGGTGGCTGCGCCGGGAAATGGCGCGATGGCCGTCGGGTGATTGTGCGTCTCCACCTTCATCAGCGTGTGCGTCAGTTCGTCCGCGGCGCCGTAGCGGCCACCCTCGCGCGGATAGAACCGGGCGACGGTGGCGCCTTCCATCACCGCCGCATTGTCGGAGTACGCGACGACGGTCCCGGCCGGATGGGCACGGTGCGTCTCGCGGATCATGCCGAAAAGGCTCAGCGGCTGCTGCACGCCGTCGACGATCCAGTCGGCGTTGAAGATCTTGTGCCGGCAATGCTCGGAATTGGCCTGCGCGAACATCATCAGCTCCACATCCGTCGGGTCGCGCTGCAGCCGCCGGAAGTGCATGTCGAGGTAGTCGATTTCGTCCGGCGCCAGCGCGAGACCCAGCGCGGTGTTGGCCACGACCAAAGCTGCCTTGCCGCCGCTGTGCAGCGGAATCGTCGTCAACGGCGGCGGCGGCACCTGCGCGAACAGCGACTGCACGGCATCGACGTCGAACAGCACCGCTTCGGTCATCCGGTCGTGGATGAGCGGCAGCAAGGCGGCCTGATCATCCGCATGCAGCGGCACGCCATGCACGGTCTCAACGTCGAACACGACGCCACGCTCGATGCGGCGCACCGCATCGAGTCCGCAATTGCGCGCAATGTCGGTGGCCTTCGACGACCATGGCGAGATCGTCCCCGGCCGCGGCACCACCAGCCAGCTGGCCTGCGGTGCGGCGTTCACGTCAGTCGAGACCGCGCCGTAGGTCACCAAGTCGTCGAGCGTGCGGCGTTCATCGGCGGTTAGCGGACGCGCCGTTTCAATGAAGTGCCGGTAGGTGGCCTGCAACCCCGCGACGGCATGCGTGGGGCGGACCTGCGAGAGACTTTGCAGCAGCTTGGCCAAGCGGAACGGCGACAGCGCCGAACGGCCCGCCAGCGAGAGGAGTTGGTCCATCGCTAATGGGGCATGCAAAGGGCGATTATCGCATGCTGCGCACCCCACCAATGGCGGTTGCCTCCCGTGGGCGAAGCGCACGCGCGCGGGAGCGTGATTCGGCGGCACGCGCCAGCGTGGCGTCAGTGGTGGAGGATCTTGGCCAGGAACTGCTGCGCCCGCTCGGAGCGCGTCTTGCCGAAGAAATCGTCCTTGGTGGCGTCCTCGACGATGAAGCCCTTGTCCATGAAGATTACGCGGCTGGCCACCTTGCGGGCAAAGCCCATCTCGTGGGTGACGCACATCATCGTCATCCCCTCCTTGGCCAGCCCCACCATCACATCCAGCACCTCGTTGACCATTTCCGGATCGAGCGCCGACGTGGGTTCGTCGAACAACATGCAGATCGGATCCATCGACAGTGCGCGGGCGATGGCCACGCGCTGCTGCTGGCCGCCCGAAAGCTGGCCGGGAAACTTGTCCTTCTGCTCGATGAGGCCCACGCGGTCGAGGTACTTCAGGCCGCGCACGATGGCCTCGTCCTTGCTGCGGCCCAGCACCTTGATCTGGCCGAGCGTGAGGTTCTGCGTGATCGTCA
>Ga0335394_10003338_pt1 | contig 18201 bp, 18 predicted proteins | sample MAT03_FD_205741 | JGI IMG/M metagenome (GOLD analysis project Ga0335394, IMG submission 205741) | Freshwater microbial communities from Lake Fryxell liftoff mats and glacier meltwater in Antarctica - MAT-03 (spades assembly) (version 2) ... | reverse complement strand
GCGTTAGACGGTCTCGTCCCCGCGTTGGCTTCGTCTTCCACAACCCATTGTTTTGATGGGTAACGAGTGGATGACACAATATACCAGCGTCAGCGAAGGGACGCCGTTCCAACTCCCTCGAATTTGTCAGGTGCCGCCTTCGCTGACGCTTCAGGCTCCGCCTCGCTTGCATGACGACATCCGGCAAGTTACTGTTGCGCTGTGCCTAACGATCATCGGGACTCTTCATGACTTGCCGTTTGAATGTCCGAGCGCTCGGCTGGTCCCGAGTTCTGGAGGCTGGCGAGTTTCTCGGTCGATGCCTTGAAACTCGGGTCTGCCCGCAAGCTGAGACGGAGTTCCATCTTGGCTTTATCTTCGTCGCCGTTGTGGATCATCACCTTCGCCAGATTGTACCGGGCTTCCGACTCGCGCATCGAGCGGCTTAACCACTCGTAGCCTTCGGCATACCGGCTGTTTCGGGCGAGGGTGAAGCCCAGATGGATCCGGTACAAACGGTTCTCCGGGTCGAGTTTGACGGCCTTGTGATAGCTATTGGAGGCTGCTTCCCAGTTCTTAGCCTGAGCTTGTCGCACTGCGGCCCACTCCCAAACTTTCGCGTTGTTCGCGTGCAGGGTCGTTGCTCGTTGCTCGATCTCCTTGAGCTTTTCCTGTTCGCCCGACACCTGATAGAGCGTGCCCAAGCCCAACAAAGCCTCGACATTTCGTGGCTCGCGGGAGAGAACGTCCTGATAGATCTCGCGTGCCGACTTGAGGTTTGCCTCGCGATCGGCCGCAGGACGGTTCGGATCCTTGGCAACTGCGTCCACCCTCATATTCGCAACGAGCAAGAGCGTGGATGCCGCCAGCGGGCCTTCTTTCTTGACCGATTCGTCCGGAGGCTCGGGCACGTAGATGGAGTTCTTTGTCGAGGGCGGCGGCAGCGGTGCGTCGGCCGCGATCTGGTTGTTTTTGGTCGACGTGCAACCGACGAGGCCGGAGAATAGAAATGCACCGGCCAATGTGAGCTTCCTGCAACCATCCATGGTCATGCCCTCGGAAAAACAAAAACGGGAGGCCGAAACCTCCCGTGCCGGGTGTGCAACCTGGGTAGTTTCCGCCGGTCAGTTAAACTCGGCGATAAAGCTGGCGGCGGCCTCAACCATCAGGTCGCGCGACAGATGCACGGGATGACGTCTGTATCGACAGATGGACTGCACGATTTCCAATAAATCCCTACAGTCCGAGGCTCGCGGACTACGGCCACGGGAGTAGTAACGCTCGTACAGGAAGTCGATTGCCTCCAGATTGGGCTGCATTCCCAGCTTGCGGGCGTAGGTGTGGAAAATCTTTTCGTAAACGTCCCGCGTTGGGGCATGAACTTCCACCTTGTGGCGAATTCGTCTCAAGAACGCGTCGTCCACGAGATCCTTCGGATCGAGGTTCGTGCTGAAAATAATCAGTTGCTCAAAAGGCACCTGGAACTTCTTGCCGCTGGCGACGGTCAAGAAGTCGTGCCGATCTTCGAGCGGCAAAATCCAGCGATTGAGTAGTTCCTTGGGGCTGACAATCTGCCGGCCGAAGTCGTCGATGAGGAACACGCCGCCATTGGCCTTGAAGTGGATGGGGGCCTGATAGAACTTGGACTCCGCGTTGTAACGGAGGTCCATCATGTCGAGAGTCAATTCGCCACCCGTGATAATGACGGGGCGGCGAATGCGAACCCAACGCGGGTCGGTCGCGCCCGAATTGAGTAGTCTCTTCACGCTGGACTCGGGATCGATGAAGCTGTTATCGATGTTCTCGTCCACCTGGTGCAACGAGGGATCGAAGACGGTGATGACGCTTCCTTCCGCCATGAAGGCATGCGGAACATAGATGGCACCACCGGCCTGGTTCATGAACTCGCCGATCGAGCGAGCCATCGCCGTCTTGCCGTTGCCAGGTGGACCGTAAATGAAAACGCTTCGCCCGGATACGATGGCGGGGCCAAGTGCGTTGAACATTTCGTCGCGAATAATCAGGTGCGAAAATGGGCCCGCCAGGCTTTCTGGAGTACAGCGAATGCCCGTGACGGCCTGTCGGTAAGTCTGCTCGACGTAGTCTTCAATCGGCACGGGAGCTGGTCCGCAATACGAGCACATGGCCATCGCTTCTTGTGCTCGTCGTCGGCCAAGGTCTGTGAGCGAAAAACGATAGCTGACTTCACCGACCAGATCGCCCCCCATGACCTCAATGTTCTTTTCGTCCTTGAGGAACTTGAGTGCTTCTTTGACGACCTTAAACGGCAGGCAGAAGAACCCGCCCAGATCGCGGCCGACCATGGTTCCGCGAAGGTAGAGTGCCTTGAGAATCAAGTCGTTGAGGAATGCCAGGGTGAGCCCAGCCTCTTTCAATGACTCTGGTGGCGACGGAGCCTCAGGCGACGAGGCATCGATATCGAACGAAGAACCGGAGGATTTCTGCAGCATGGAAGTCTGGCCCGGAGATTTCTTGTTCCACCGAAGTGTAGCTCACAACTTGACATGAGGAGACGCGAGTCACCGGACACCACAAAAGTCATGCCAGATTAAAAGTCTCGTGCCTAAGATTTGCCCCATTTTCCACGCGTGATAATGAAGAGCGAAATCGCTCCGACGACTAGGGCAGTGATTACGACACCACTGGCGCTGCCCACGTAACCGGACCAATATCGTTTGAGGCCCTCCCAATAGGAGCCCGCAAATACCGGCGTGGGAGCGAGAAGAAGGCTTGCAGCAGCCGCAAATGCTGTCGGCCGCCAGACGGATTGAGGGGAACGATTCTTCATGGTGTACATTCAAGTGTGTCGGCGAACGAAACGATACGAAAGCTTAGCACAATATTTCCACGCGAAACGTGAGTGGGACTGAAGCGCAAGGGTTGCACTTCAGTCCCACGAGTCGACGCTATACTTCGCTCCATGCCTGGGCCAGGAATGGAACGACTTTCGCTAAGGCCTTTGAGGCGGTGGGGGTGCGGTCGCGGGAGCCGGGCTCCCGCCAGCCGGGCTTCCGCCAGCCGCGCCACCGCCACCGGCAGCCGCGCCATTGATTCCAGTAACGGGCACTAATGGCACGTTCAATCCGGCCGCCCGTCCACCCGGTCTCGGCTGGCCCGAAATCTCGCCGGGGTGCGGGATGTAAATTCGCGGTGCCACACCCGGATTCACGTCGACACCCGGGTAGGCGGGATCGTGAATCTGAATATCGAAGGCCAGTTCGCGGCCGGTTAGTGTCGCCTTCAAATATTTCTGAATGCCTGCGACGCGTTTGGTGTCGAGATCCACCCGCTTGGCGGCGTAGTCGGCAGGCTTCTCGGAATCATAAACGATGTCCCGAGAGGTTTGCAGGAAAATATGCACATCAGGCGTGGGCCGCCGACGCGAGAGCTGGTCGAGTTTGTCCATCCCGGCACCGTTCAGCTTCTCCCCGCCATACTCGAAATGGAGATTCCAGATCGTCTGATCCAGAATGTGTCCGTTATCGACCTGGGGCTGGAACGATGCCACAGTTAATTCGCGGGCTTCGTTCGCATAACGATCGGGCCAGCACGGGTCGCCGTGTTTGAAGCCATCGCCAGATTGGCACCCGGCCACAAACATTCCGCCGGCCACCGTGGCCACGGACAACATCTTCGCTTGGAATCCGTTCATGTTCTCCCTCCTTGGAGAAGAGGACAGAAGTCAGAGGACAGAAGTCAGAGGACAGAGGACAGAGGACAGAAGGCAGAAATCAAAAGACAGACGGCGGACAGTTACCCGGCCTACATCGGTTCTTTTTTCTGGTCTCAGCACTCTGCTCTTTGTCCTCCGTTTTCTGTTTTCTGTTTTCTGTCCACTGTTTTCTGTCTTCTGTTCTCTAAACCGATCATCCGCCCTTCAACAAACCTCGTTGAATCTGAATCGCTGCTGGTCCAACCAGCACCACGAAGATGGACGGGAAGATGAACAGAACCAGCGGGAAAATTAGCTGGACTGCCGTCTTGGCCGCTTTCTCTTCCGCAATCTGCCGGCGACGAATTCGCATGGAATCCGACTGCACTCGCAGGGCCTGGGCAATACTCGACCCGAATCGATCCGCCTGAATCAAGATCGCCGCGAGGGCCTTCATGTCGTCCACGCCGGTTCGCACGCCCAAATCGTGCAGAACGTCGCGTCGAGGCCGACCCATTTGCAACTGCATGTTCGCCATCGAGAATTCCTCGCAGATCACCTTGGCATGCTTCTTCATTTCCTCCGTGACTTTCCGAAGGGCCGCATCGAGGCCGAGCCCGGATTCCACACACACCACCAACAAGTCCAGTGCGTCCGGCATCGTCAGGAACACTTGTTTCTTGCGGCCGCTCACCAACATCCACAGCACGATTTGCGGAAGGTAGAAGCCGATACCCGCACAGATTGCAACGTACATGAACGCTTTTTGCGTGAATCCTTCCATCCCGAACATGATGCCGCTACTCGGCAGCAGAAACAACGCGATGCAGACGACTCTCAAGCCCTGAAAAATCATCGGCGCGCCGTCGGAGCGAAAGCCCGCGTTGGTGAGCTTCAGCTTCAGCTTGTTCTTCTCCAGGTCGGACTGCCCTTCCATCGCACCACCCAGCGAAGCGATGGCGTCCTTTAAACCGCTGAATCGCTGCTTCTTGTCCAGGTCGACGTCGACCGTCGACTGTGCTCGACCCAGCCGGGATAGGCGATCCTCAGCCCGGTTCGTCCGATTGGACAGGGCGGACATAAGAAACCAAGCACCAGCTACGATGGCTCCAAATACCAGGAACGGAGCCAAATCTGTCATCTCTACGGCAAGGAGCGGAATCATGGGGGGTATCTCGTGTTGGGTCCTTAGTCGTTCAGTCCACGGTCATCCGTCGCGGCGATGCTAAACCTTAATATCGACAATCTTCTTGATCGCATATGAGCCGATCAGCATCAGAATAATCGCACCGACGCTCATCTTCTTGCCCATCTCGTCGGTCCACAGAAGCGACACGTAATCTGGCTTCATGTGCAACATCATCAAGAACAGGCCGATCGGCATGGCAATCAGCACCACGCCGGAGAGCCGGCCTTCCGCCGTCAGGGCCTTGACCTGGCCCAGAATCTTAAATCGCTCGCGGATCACGTGGCCGATGCGATCCAGAATTTCTGCCAGATCACCACCCGTTTGCCGCTGAATGTTCACGCTGGTCACAAAGAACCGAAGGTCCAGGTTGGGCACTCGGTCGCACATATGGGCCAGTGCGTCTTCCAGGCTCACGCCCAGGTTTTGCTCCTCGTACACTCGGCCGAACTCTTTGGAGATCGGTTCCGGCGATTCACCAGCCACCACTTGCAGGCCCGCTGCCAGCGAGTGGCCGGCCCGCAAAGCCCGAGCGACCAACTCCATGGCCTCCGGCAACTGAGAGGCAAATTTCTTGAGCCGGCTGGCTCGCTTCCACCACAGCCACACGAACGGCAGGCTGAACAACAGGCTCGCACCCACCGGAGCGACGTAGATGTTCACCAACACCGTGCTGATCAAGCCGCCGATGAAACCGAAGCCGATCGCAATTCCAAAGAGCACGCTTGGCTTCATCTGCACGTCGGCCTGCTCGAACATCTTGGACACCCGGAAAAACTCGGGGGTCAATCTTTCGAGCAAGTTCTGTTTGCCGACTTCCAACAAGGCCTGCTTGATCATCAGGTCGCTCGAGGAGTCTTTCGACCGCCCGCCGCGGCCGACGATGGCGTCGAGACGCTCGGAGTTTCGCCCGCCGCTCCCGCCGCGGAAGACCAGGAACGACACGGCCCCCACGAGGCCCGTTACCCCGACGAAGACGAAGAAAGCCAGCAAGATTGCGGTCATGGTGCTTACTCAAGTAGTGGCCAGTGGTCGGTGATCAGTGGTCAGTCAAATTGGCCGGGTCTTCCGACCACTGACCACTCATCATCACTAATCCCGCATCAGAACACGTTCCGTGAACATGTTCGAAGGAAGCTTCACGCCTTTTGTCTCCAACCGATTCACGAACGACGGCCGAACTCCGGTCGCCTCGAACTGGCCGAAGGCCCGGCCATTCTGATCGACTCCCAGTTGCTTGAATTTGAAAATCTCTTGCATGATGATCACGTCCTGCTCCATGTTCATCACTTCCGTGATGCCCGTGATCTTTCGCGGTCCGCCTTGCAAGCGATTAACTTGAATCACCAGGTCCACGGCAGAGGCAATCTGTTGCCGCATAGCCTTGATGGGCAATTCGAAGCCGGCCATCATGATCATGGTTTCCAGCCGGCTCATCGCGTCGCGGACGCTGTTGGCGTGCAAGGTCGTCATCGAACCGCTATGGCCCGTGTTCATGGCCTGGAGCATGTCCAGGGTTTCACCACCGCGACACTCGCCGATGATGATGCGTTCGGGCCGCATTCGCAGTGCATTTCGAACCAGATCGCGGGTTGAAATCGCTCCCTTGTTCTCGATGTTCGGCGGGCGGGTTTCGAGCCGCACGACATGGTCCTGCTGCATGAGCAACTCGGCCGCGTCCTCGATCGTCACGATTCGCTCGTCCGCCGGGATGAACGAGGACATCGTGTTGAGCAACGTTGTCTTGCCGGAACCAGTACCGCCGCTAATCACAATGTTCAGTCTGGCCTTGATGCATGCTTCGAGAAGCATGGCCATCTCGGGGCTGAGCGCCTTGTAATTCAACAGGTCTTCCAGCTTCAACGGCGTCGCACCGAAGCGGCGAATGCTCAGGCTCGCTCCGTCGAGGGCGATCGGATTGATGACCGCGTTCACGCGGGAACCATCCGGAAGGCGGGCGTCGCACAACGGGCTGGTTTCGTCCACGCGCCGGCCGACCTTCGACACAATGCGGTCGATGATCTGAAGCAGATGGTCGTTGTCCCGGAAGACAACATCCGTCTTTTCGAGCTTGCCGCGGCGCTCGATGTAGACCTTTTTGGGTCCATTGACCAAGATGTCAGAGATCGTCGGATCCTTCAGGAGCGGCTCCAGGGGGCCGAACCCAAGGGTTTCATCGAGCACTTCTTCGATGAGCTTCTCTCGCTCCATGCGATTGAGAAGCGGATTCTCCGTGTCGCACAGGTGCTCGATCACGCGGCGAATATCGCGTCGCAGTGCGTCGGTGTTCAGATCCTACACCCGCGTGAAGTCGAGGCGTTCGACCAGGCGGGCGTGAATCTGCTTCTTCAATTCCTCGAAGTTCTTGGTGCCGGCAGTCGAAGTGCCGGCGGTGCTCATGCCGCGGACACTCGCCCCGTTCATACTGTTTAACTTCGAGATACCTTGCTGTAGGCGCGACATAGTTGTTGCTCGTGTAGTGATCGGTACTCAGTATGGAGTGGTCATTACCACCCATCCGCCCGCCGACCGCCCTTTCCGATCACTGGCCACTGGCCACTGACCCCTTTGTGTTATCCTCCAAACCATCCCCGCTTCTTCGCGGCGGCCTCGGCAACCGGAGTCTTCCCGGTGATGGCTTGGGCCAGTCCTAACAGACTCTGATGAGCCCGCGATTTCGGAGCGAATTTGATCAACGGCTGGCCCGCGACCCTCGATCCGAGCATTGGCTTCGAGTCGTTTGGCACCTGCCAAAAGATCGGCTTGCCAATGACCTCCTCTGCCTTCTTCACCGTGATTCCATCATCCCCAGATTCCGAGCCGGCCCGATTGACCACCACTCGGATCCGATCTCCCATATCCCCTTCCATGCTCAGGCTGTGGATCAGTCGAACCACATTTCGCAAGCTGCTGAGTTCCAGTTGGGCCACCAACAGAACCAGATTGCTCATCCTCAGTGCCATTAAGTCCGTTGGCAGTAACGCTTTACTCAAATCCAAGATCAGATGGCTGTAACTGATCTTGAGCAAGTTTAGAATGCGTTCTACGTGACCTTCGTGAATGCCGCTAATTTCGTGAATTTCGAGGGGATGCCTCAAAATGGACATGCCCGTGTCCGGATGCTTCACCAGCGCCCGTTTGAGGTAGTTCATGTCGAGCCGTTCAATGTTCCGTGCCAAGTCTCCCATGCTGATGTTGTCGTTGCCGGGCAATTCCACCGCGATGTCTGCGTCTCCCATTGCCAAATCGAGGTCAATCAGGGCGACCGCGTTCTCCTGCCAGCTTGCCAGCGAAGCCGCGAGATTCACTGCGATTCCCGTGCAACCGACGCCGCCGCGCGATCCTAAAACGCTAATGATCTGTGCGGCCTGCTTCGGCACCGAAGGAGCAGTCACTCCTGCCCGCTCCGAAGTTGTCGCTGGCAGATCGTGCAACGATCGTCTCAGAGCCCCAACCAAGTCTTCCAGTGTGACCGGGCTCGTCAGGAAGTGCTTGGCTCCCCGCGAGAGCGATTGCAGCAATGCCTGGCTGTCCGAACTGACCGTCAAAATGGGCATGCCCGGATACTCGGACGCCAGCTGACCCACCATACCAAGAGCTTTCGGCTTATCTCCGTCCAGTGAAACCACAACGAGATCAGGCGAGGACTGTTGAATCACATCGAAGAAATACTCGTATCGCGCACACTCTGCCTCAAGCCAGACAAAGTCCACGCCCAGAAGCATGGTCCGCAAGGACTCGCGGCTGGCTTCGTTTGGATCGACGATGGCGATACGATGCATCTCACACCTTTACTCATTGATGAATGATGAATGCTGGGTGATGAGTTAGGAAACTCAACTGTCCTTCACTCATCATTCAATCGTTCACTATTTCCGAGGTAGCTCCGCAGATTTTCGACCGGGCTCTGGTGCCATCAGGGCCGCGGGCGGATACACGTCCAAAGCAGCCGATGGCCCCTGATTCACATGCGGCAAGGTTGACGGCGGCATCGTCTTGCCCTGAATCGCACCGGGGTTGGCACATTTGCCATCCGGACAACCACCGGTCGTCGTCGCACCGAATGGGCTTCCACCTGGACACGGGTAGAGATCGGCCGACGGGCCCGATTTCCACGCTGGGACATAACGGCTCCCGTCCCAAATCTGTCGCTGGCCTCGCGGGGCTTCGATCACCGTTTCCAGATAAAACTCAAAGTCATCCGGCTTCCGTGTTTCCGAGCCCGGCAGTGCCTTGGGCATTTGGCTGCAATCGGCCGGATCGACCAATCGTGGCGTGAGCATGATTACGAGTTCAATCTCCTGCTCCGTTTGCGTTGCGAAGCTGAACAAGAATCCCAAGTACGGGATATCACCCAAATGAGGGATCTTCGTCACGCTTCCCGCCATCTGGGTCTGAATCAGACCCCCGATCACAATCGTCTGGCCCGGCTCAACAATCACCGAGGTCGTCATCCGTTGTTCTTCGAAGGCCGGCGACGTACCGAAGGTCGTCGTCAGGGCCTGGGCGTTATTGACCGACCGCACGCGTGGGGACACGGTCAAGTGGATCTTGCCATTGCCGTATACGACCGGCAGGAAAGTCAGGTCAGTCCCCACTTCCCGGTAGGTAACGCCAGGCCCGTTGATGCCGGCCGCCGCACTGATGACCGGCACCGAACCGCCAACCAGCAGGCTCGCTTCTTCACCACTCCGTGCCACGAGTGTGGGGGCGGAGACCAACTTCGCCAGGCCTTCCGTCTTCAATGCGGAAAGCAGAAGCTGCATTTGAGCTGGGGCATACCCAAAGATCAGGTTCGCGGCTCCAGCCGGGGCCGTCGTGGCTGCCGTTGGAATCGCACCGACCGAAGGAAACCCTCCTGCAACCGCGGCTGCCGCTGCTCCCGCACCTGGCAGAGTTGTTGCCAACCCACCCAGGAGTGAGGCAAACGAGCCATCCGATCCGTTCACGAGGAAGTTCGCACCACGGGTCCGGGCTCGTGTCCGGTCCACTTTGGCCAGGGTCAGATCGAGCTGGACGTGCGGTACGTTGCCGCCACCACCGACCGTCACCGAATTCACCGCGACTCGCAGCCCCAGTGCCTCCGCAAGGAGACGGGCCGATTCACGATCGTCCTCCCGAGTCACATATCCCGAAAGGATAATGTTGGTCCCGGAATCCCCAATCGGGGTGATCTCGATCATGGCCGTGGGAAGCGTCTTGCGGATCAGGTTCCGCAGCATTTCCACGTCGCGCTGAACGACGATCAGGTAGCTTTCCTTGGCCCCGTCGATGTCGGTGAGTTCCAGCCGGCTCGTGCCAGCCGCTTGTCCCATGAGAATCAGGGTGCTAGGATCGGTGGCATCCGCCAACACCCGAACCACCCGTTCGTTTTCGTTGAAAGCCTCCTTGATCCGCTTCTTCGATTTCATCTGGAAGCGAACCTGACCACCGATGGTCACGGTCACCGCATTCGTTCGATCCGGCGTCGCCATGGGGGCCGACTTTGGATCCTGCGCGACCGCTGGTCGTTCGACCAGGGCCGTCAGGCCCGCTGCCAGAAGGCCCGCCATGGCCCACATACGGGCTAATTTCATCGGGTGCATCCTATCACCTCTCCTGTCTAGGGCCGTTTGGCAAAGCGGTCTGGGTCGGGCTTTACCTGGCCCGTCCGCCCTGCGGTCAACAATCGAAACTGAATCGCTGTCCGTTCGCTCCGCGAACGGACACACCGCTTACTCAGAAACCACCTTTGGCTCCTCCCCCTTCGGGGATTCTGCCTGAGGCTTGTACTCGTCTGCCGCCTTCGCGGAATCAAACCGCTTCCAATTCTTCGGGCTCACTTCCATCCAGGTCACACGGTGGGTTGCACCGCCGGTCTGAATGATTTGCTCGTAACGGGGATACTTCGGCTTCTCCACTACGACGGGCGTCTTGTCCGGGCCCTTCACTTCAACCGGCTTGCTGTCGGTCAGGCTCTTATAAACGATCGAGCCCTGATCGACGGCCTTGATGAAGTACTTGCCTTTCAAGTCGTCCACATTCTGAATCACACCATCCGGTGCATGTTTCACATCCGTGGTCTGGAAGAACTCCGCCAGGTTGTCCGCATTGATCAAGGTGTTCAAAGGAATGGCCTTCTTGACCTGGACCTGCTGCTCAAACTTCTGGGCAGCGGGAGCAACGGCTGCGACCGGGGCAACCGGTGCTTTCGCATCGAAGGGGTCTTCCACCCAGTGAATCTCGCCGTCGTCGAGTTTCTTCTCGACTTCGGTCCGCGTCTGATCCTTCAAGAGCAACTTCAGCTTACCCCGCTCATCCGCCAGAGCGACTAGTGTCGCTTGCTTGTCGTTCACCGCGAGCGAGATCGACTCGATCTGCGGGATGGCAGCTCCTGTCTTCTCGTCCAGCGTGTGAACCATGTTCACGGCCAGCACCATCATGTGCCGGAGGATAATCGCCGCCCGAGCTTTGCCGCTGTTCAGCTTTTCGACAAACAGAATGTCCACATTCGCACCGGGCTTCACAAACCCACCGGCAGCATCCACCTGCGTGGCTTTGAACGTGATCTGCTTGCAACCATCGGGCAGGATAATGCGGTTCGACTTGCCGAGATCGGTCAGCGATACCGGATTGCCCTGCTTGAGCGTGCGGCTCAGTTCTTTATCCTTCACCTGCTCGATGTCCGTGGCCGGATCGGGCGGTGCAATACTTTTGGGGACATCGGCCCACGCGAGCAGGTTGTCCAGATTTTTTTCATCCAGCTTCGTTTGAAGCGGAATGTCCTTTTTGGCTACCAGGATCCGGACGGTGTCCGGTCCTCTGCTGCCGCCCGCGCTGAGTTTGGCCACCGCGACGGCGGCGACCAACCCACACCCGACGGCCACCCCCAGCATGGCTAGATTTTTCTGTTTCATGGCTGTCGATCCTAAGTTGTAGTCGCCCGGTCCGTTTCCACCGCACTGGCAAACACCAGCGGATCCTCTCGAAGACGTGCCGCGCACGCCTCGTGCCCTCCATGGACTTTCCAACCACCTCCAGGCTTTCGAGCCTGAATGTCATCCGCTACTTGCTTCACTTGCCGTGAGGTCTGAGGAACCCTCTCGGCACTTCGGGGAAACCTTGCCTGGCCGGGCAGTCCTAACGATTCGGCCTGCCTTACCAGTTCCGTGGACCTCGCGCTTTCCACCGAAGCTTAGCACTCTTCTGTCCTTGCCGGAGATACCTCACACGCCGTTTCTTTCGGTTGTCCCGTGACGGGCTCTTCAGTTATTCCACATCTAGGGAGACTACCGTATGCAGCGAATGAACCGGTTCTCCCGAATCTGTGCGGCCTATCGAATTTGCGGCGGGTGGGTAATCACCGCCTACTGCATCAATCCCGGCACCGGCAGGGTTCCTTGGATGTACCGATAGGCCAGGTAGCCCAGGAAGCCGATGCACAGCGGGATGCCGTAAGGCAATCGATCCCAGCCCGGACGCCGCGAACTGGAACGGGCGGCTGCCGCTTCCGGGCCGACGGTTGCCAACACCTTCAAGTCCACGGCAATCGCACGGAAGTTGCTCAGGTTCGTCTTGAACTTTCGGCGGGTGACCATCATGGCAATTCCGCACAAGCCGCCAACGAACGCACCCAGGCAGAAAGCCCAGATCAGGATCATCACAGCATCGGATCCGCCAAAGAATGCCCCCACCCAAGATCCGAAGCCCATCAGCATCTTCACGTCCCCTTGACCCATGCCGACGATCGCCAGCAGCGGGAACAGAAGTGCAAAGCCGATGGCCGTGCAGAGTAGTGCGGCTCCCAGCTTTCCGGTCCCGGCATCGATTGGAATGCCAAAAGAGTGGAAAGCCCCGAGAGCCCAGCCGCTCAGTACCAGCGACAGCGTTAGCCAGTTCGGAACCTTGAAAGCCCAGCCATCGATCACGGCCGCGAGCACCATGCCGAAGCAAATGACGATGATGGGACCATAATTCGTGGTATCGGGAGCGATTTCAGCCCAGATCACATGGCTGACGAAAGCAAGTAGTACCCATCCCACTGCGATGAACGGGATGCGTGCCATCTGCATCAAAAAGGCTCGATCGAGCCCTAGATCGTCTTGAGGTGGAACGGGGTTGGCCGGCAGAGTATGGGGGCCGGCCTCAGTTTGCGTCGTCATTTGAGCAGAACCTCACCAGTTGGCGACTCGGGTCGCGACGTGCAACATTGCACGATCGGTGGTTCGCTCGAAAATCGAGAAGGTCCGTCAGCTACCAGCCGTGTTCAGCGAAACGTTACCGAACGCTGAGTTGGAGTTCGAACCGAGGGTCGTGACGGCGGCAACGCACACCACGACAATCAGCGCGAGCATCACGGCATATTCGACAGCCGTCGGACCATCCTCTTTCTTCACAAAGCGAACCGTGTTCTTAACAAGGGCTCGGAACATGCGCTATCTCCTGAAGTCGGATCGTGGGCCGATCACTCGAACCACGCTGGCAATAAAAAAATCACCCGACCGGACAGGAGGGGCCGATGAATCCTTTCGAATTCACACGGCACGTGCGGATGAACCAAACCGGGGGAAGGTCGGCCGGGGGAGGCTGGGACTTCACCTTCGTGGCTACTGAAAAGTCCAGTTGCCATTCACGCCTGAAACCTAGAATCGCGGATCGTGACAGTCAAACCGTCGGCACCCCGAATCGACAAAATCCGGGAATAATCCCGGTATTTGGCACGATCCCTACAAACGGACATTGAGCCTCGGGTGAAATCGTTAAGGCGGGAGCCGAGAGAAGCAAGGAATTGCAGTGGACTTGCGATAAAAGGGAGCTTGAGGCGAGTTTGGGAAGAAAAGCACTTTTCGACAGCTGTTCGATGATCGCCGGGACACACAGTGATGCCCCGGAATTCGACTACGACTTCTTTGGAAGAATAATCTTCAAATCATTCGGCCCGGCGACGATAGTGACCGGATCCTTAAGTGGAATCGGCTGGACGCTTTGGTCCGTGCTCGGTGGACCATACTCGCCCCGATACGTGCCGGCCGGGGCACCGGCCGTTCGCTTGCTTTCCTTGTGGCTCGTGTCCATCGTGAATGCCTCGAATGTTCCATCCTCGCCCACCTTGGCTGTCACCATTAAATTGATGTTCGCATCGGAACGAAGCGTCAGGTAACCCCCCGAGACCGGTTGCGAGCCGCGAAGGATCTGCCCTTTAACCGGGTGCAGGTCGGGAAGTGCCGGTGGAGTGGTCGCCTTGTCGCAACCGAGGGTAAAACCGACCGCAAGCAGTACGGGAAAAGACAGTGCTTTCATGGGATGATTCGTAAAGAGGTGGGAAATGCCCCACCATATGTAGGTGGGGCACGAGACCGGCTTTTAGGAGAGAATCGCTTGCATTACCAATCGAGAACGAGACCGTCCCGAGGGTCCACGGCTCGTTCCCACATCGTGGTATTCAACGTGCCCGTGACATGTCGAACACTGCCATCGCCCAGACAGACGTTGATACCCATTGAGTGTCCAGCCTGAGGCCGAGCCGGATCGCATCCCGTCGACCAGTTTGGGTTAACCTGAAACATCAATGCAGCAGGATAGCCCGCACCTGCTGGATCTTTGTAGCTCGTGTTCGTGCCGAACATGGCACGCCAGACACTGTTGGAATCCGCCCACAGGCTGCCGTACATGAACGCGAGATCGCCGGACCATCCGCACGTGCCGTACATCTCGGCAAACATAATGGTGTTCGATTGTCCGTCCGCGAACGATGAGGGCATCACGCTCGAACCTTCCGTGTGTCCCGCAACAGGATTGCCGAACACTTGATAGTTGCCGCCGTAACTGCTGGCACCCCAGGCACTCGCGCCGCCGTAAGACGTTCGGCACTTACCACCAGTGATGGATGGATCCGAAGGACACAAATATGTCTTGATAACCTGGGCGTATTCAATCCCGGCGTAGCTGGTCGTCGGGTTCAACCGGCGAAAAATGTTGTCCTGCTCGATGAACGGCAACAACCAGTGGAACAGTGTGTAGCCGACTGGGCCATTGAACGAGGGCGATGAGCGAGTCAGCGCATTCGCGGCCGACGGCGCTGACGCAGGTGGAAGAAAGCCGTGGGTGTCGTTGCAACTATGGGCAGCGATGCCCAGTTGCTTCATGTTGTTGCTGCATTTCATTCGATTGGCTGCCTCGCGGACTTTTTGCACCGCCGGCAGTAACAGGCCGATCAGAATCGCGATAATCGCGATGACGACGAGAAGCTCGATTAATGTGAAACCCTTGCGAAAACGGAGCATGAAACCCTCCCAAAAAGGATGATGAGTGCAGAGAGGTGCTGATTTAGTCTAAACGATCCTAAGTTGGATGCAAGAGGATTCTTCGCCAAAAGACGCGCTGGCACTCGTCCGAGCCGCTCACTCCGCTTCGTGCGCGCCTCGGATTCCTCCGCTACTTCTTAGCCTCACCCGTCGGCAGGACTTCGTGAGCCGTGCTAACCTTCAAGCCTCGCTCGTCCGTGATTTCGAGGAAATAGACCAGCGGTCGTTCCGTAGGCACGTTTGCTGTGAGCTTTCCATCGCGAATTTCACCCGGAAGCGATTTCCACTCCCGCTTTTGCCATGGCCCCGAACCGACAGCGTAATGAAGCTGACCGGACCGAACTTTCCCTTTTCCCGCGATCGCAGAAAAAACTACCTCGCCACTTTTCGTCATTTTGCCAATCGTCGGCAACGGCTCCCCCTTCATCAAGTGGCTATCGATAAACGCATCGACTTCCTTAAAAGTCCAGATGTGGCCGTGCGGCAATCGCACTTGAACCGATAGCGTGGTGGGCGACTTCACCAACTGGTAGCACTTTTGATAACTATCAAGCGGATACGCAAAATCATTGGTCCCATTCAAAAAGAGGATCGGGCACTTCACGCCTGGCAGGTACAGCGACGGATCGAATGCCTTCACCCATCGATCGCGACGCTCGGCGGCGAAGCCGTCCAGCTTCGGTTTCCACACACTGTTCTCGTGCAGGAACCCGCAGCCATACACCGGGACCGCCGCCTTCAGTCGATCGTCGAGTCCAGCCACGATGCAGGTGAGATAGCCACCCCAACTGATGCCTGTCATCGCGATCTTGTTCTTGTCGACTTCGTTGAGCGACGCCAGAAGTGTGTGTCCACGCAATACGGCCGCCACGGCGTGGTAGGTCCACATGTCGCGCACATCCTTGTCCGTAAAATCTCGAAACTTTGACTCATCTCCTTGATCCGGGCCGCCATCGGCCAGACGTCCCTTGGGTCCGTTGCCTGCTAGATCCATGGCCAGGGCACAGTATCCACGAGCGGCCCAGTGCTCGGCCCACTTCTCGAATGCCTTGCCGCCACCGCCATGTACGAGCACCATCGCGGGGAAAGGGCCATCGCCATCCGGCCTGCCATAGTAAGCGAAGACGCGAGTTGGTTTCCCGTGGTAAGGCTCGCCGGGGTAATACACCTGGCGAACCTTGCCTGCCACTTCGCCCCATTCGGGTTTGACCTCGGCCGACTGAAGTGCCTTTACGTCCCATGGCCCGGTTGCGGGCGACTGTGCGAGAACGGAGCTTGAGAATACAAGAGCGAAAAACAGGTGGAAGCGGAGAGAAAGCATGGTGACACTCCTGAAAGGAGGAAGAGATGAATGTTGGAGAGAGAAGGCGATTCGATTCTTCCAGCCCCACAAAGAAGATAGCGCGGAGCCCCTCGAAACGTAAGAGCAGTTTGAGAAAAATGGCGAGAAAAATTCCCTTTGCCAAAAGCTGCCCACTCCTCGGTTCAGTTACTCTTTCTTTAGGATCAGGTCTAACAGCCAACAACCTCGGATGTGAGCGGTATTTCCTCGACAATGTCCGATGATCCGCTCGTCCTCGCAACCGGCATCCATCAAGGCATCGGCAAGAATCGGCAATCGTTCAAATGCCCGGTCGGCGTAAATTCCACGAGCGACGTCGACTACATCCGAAGTAAACCATCGAAGATCCATTGCCGGCCGGCGAAAGGGGTTGCCAAACAACTCCCGGAGAATTTCACATTGGCGAGTGGTCGCGTCGGAGCGGCCACCAATCCAAATCGGGGCTTCAACTGTCCGGCAAACTGATTCGAAAGCATCTTTGTTGAAAAAAACCACGGATCGCGAGCGCGATGGCCGCTGCCCTTTCGGCAACTTGCCAACCTCGGCCCAATATTCCATATCGACCGAGCGAGCGAGAAGTTCTTCAGCCGAGGTCAATTTGCCGGCCTGCCAGCGCCAAAACGCTGAAAGGAACAGTCGCCACTTGCGATCGCTGACGCCACGAGGATACAGAGCCTTGACCATTCGCGACGGATCGTCGCAAGCTTCCCATTCGATGCCAGTCATTGCCGCGGTCACTCCTTGCCGAGGATCATATCCATAAGCCAACAGCCACGAACGTGCGGCCCAGACCCCCGACAGTGTGCAATAATCTCAGAATTTTCGCAACCCGCATCCATGAGAGCATCAGCCAGGATCGGCATCCGCTCAAAAGCCCGCTCTTCGTAGATGCCACGAGCGAGGCCGACGACGTCGGAGGTTCGCCAGCGGGGATCGAATTCGATCGGGCGGAAGGGGTTGCCTTCAATGTCCTGAAACAATTGGAGTACTTCTAAACTGCTTTCCCTCAAGACAATTTCCAAGTCGGTGCGTTCAGTAGATTTTCGATTCAGAATTAAGATTCTTGCAGTGTAATCCCCGATAATTCTCGCCCGGTCCGTACTCTTGCCTAGCACACATTCTTCGGCAATCATGGCGGCAAACAACTGCTGGTACGACCGGTCTGACTGTTCCGCCGAGTGTCCTTCCGAGCGAAGTCGTATTGAAATCTCATCGTGTGCCTGCTGCGATGCCTTCCCGACTTTCCCACGAAAGCGTCGACCTTTCAGTGGCCGATCCACTCGATCCTCAACGAATTCGACTGCCGACCGACTGCGGGGATCGACGAAGTGCTCCCACACATGACGACAACAGGCGCACGTAAACAAGCGACGCTTGCGTTCGCTCAATTCTCGGGGATGGCGAAAATGTTCGGTATTGAGCCGAGTCGCATTAAGCCATTCGGATTCGGTCATGTGCTTCCACCAATCAAGCGATTTTCAATCGACGATCCGAAGTAGGAAATCATTCAGACGCTGTCCGGAAGTCATGGACGACATCAGAATGTTATCCCACGTTTCTAAAGTAACTCGCCTCCGCGTCGCGGTTAATCGAGTTTCCCCGCGATCGCCTCCGGATCATACACGCAGCCGCCCCAGACGCCGCCGCTCGCATTTTGCAGGCATCTCCTCACTTCTTTCCTTGACAGGCGGCGATCAGCGAGAAAGAACTACCGGCCGAGAAGAGTCCTTCATCTCCC
>Ga0335394_10003333_pt1 | contig 18219 bp, 16 predicted proteins | sample MAT03_FD_205741 | JGI IMG/M metagenome (GOLD analysis project Ga0335394, IMG submission 205741) | Freshwater microbial communities from Lake Fryxell liftoff mats and glacier meltwater in Antarctica - MAT-03 (spades assembly) (version 2) ... | reverse complement strand
TGCTTGACCCACTCCTCCTTCGGTCGCTCGACCTTCTTGATCCTGCCGGTCAGCGGGTCTTTCAGCGACGTCGTGCGGTTCCACACGAACGTCGCCGTGTAGTTCTCGTCCTTCAAGATCAGCGAGAGCGTCGACACGTTCCACCCACCGCGGAGCTTCACCTTCGTCGGCACCTGCTCCTCACGAGCCCGACTGCGCCTCGTCGAAGTAGATGTGCTCCTCGAGGATCGTGATCGAGTCACGGCGCGCGAAGTCGCGGCACACCCGGATCTGATCGTCGATGCTCTATCGTTCTGCTCGTCGCCGAGCAACCCGCGATCGGAACGCCGACGCCTCCGCCGAGTGATGCGCGGCGCGTCCTCGTCGACGGCTTCCCCTACGCGATCCGCTATGTCGACGCTGACCGGAGGCTTCGGGTGCTGACGGTGGCTCACCAGGCTCGCCCTGGCGTCCTCACAGCGTGCGGAACAGGCTGGCTTACTGCCTTTTTCGTCGTGCGCGAAGTGGGTGGCCGACGTTCGGCCGGCCACCTGCCGGCCCGCTCGCGCGCGTCTCAGGCTGACACGGGCAGGACGGTGTTGCCGACCACGCCACCGCTCTCGGCGAACACCCGTCGTCGATGCCACGCCTCAGCGCAATCTCCAGCACGTCTTGCGCCGGACATTGCGCTGCATTCGCCTTTCGCGCTTCAAAATCCCTATTCGCTCAGCCCACCTCCGACGACTTTCGCGCTTCGAAACCCCCTACTCGCTCGCCTGTACGGAGCATCGAGCAGGTCCAGTGCTACGGTTCCCGCATGGATCCTGCGCGCAAGATCCCTACGCTCGCCGACCTCGACGCGCTGCCCGTCGGAGTGAAAGGCGAGATCATCGAGGGGGTCCTCTACACGATGACCCGACCGCGGGGGCCGCACCAGCGGACAACGACGCTGGTGAGCGGCAACTTGAGCGGACCCTTCGATCTCGGCCGCGGTGGACCGGGCGGTTGGTGGATCCTCTCCGAGCCCGGGATCGAGCTTCCAAACACGCCAGAGATCGCGCCCGATGTCGCGGGTTGGCGTCGCGACCGGCTGCCGGTTCTACCGGTCGATGCCCCGATCCAAGTCGTGCCGGACTGGGTCTGCGAGATCCTGTCACCGAGCACCCGCCGGCACGACCAACTCGTGAAGAAGCCCTACTACGCGAAAGTCGGTGTTTTGTACCACTGGCTGATCGACCTCGAATCGCGCACGATCACGGCGTATCGGCTCGCTTCCGGGTTGTGGGTGGAGACCGGCGTGTTCGGCGATGAGCACGATGCTCGCATCGAGCCCTTTGGAGAGATCGCCCTCGACGTCGCGAGCTGGTGGACGTGACACTTCGACGTGCCCAACTCCCCATGACCATCTCCGAAAATACCATCTCTGAAGCCAAGAACGCCCTCGGGACGAAGCTCGAGACATGCGGGACCGAGCCCATGACTGGGTACTTTCGCGATGGCTGCTGCCGCACGGATGCCTCCGATCGTGGCTCGCACACCGTCTGCGCGCGCGTGACGGCGGAGTTTCTCGCGTTCTCGAAAGGGCGCAGCAACGACCTCTCGACGCCTCGCCTCGAGCTCGGCTTCGCCGGCCTGAAGCCTGGGGACCGCTGGTGCCTTTGTGCCTCGCGCTGGCTCGAAGCCTACGAAGCAGGGGCGGCGCCGCACGTCCACCTCGCCGCGACGCACGAGCGCGCGCTCGATATCGTCCCGCGCGACGCCTTGTTCCGCTTCGCGCTCGACCTGTCGTGAACGCCGCTGAAGCCGCGAGGGACGGTCGGCGTGCACGGGTTGCCGGTCGATGCGTTCCCGAGCGTCGAGCCACACCTCAATGGTCCGTGGTGAGCGTCGGGTGACCTCGCGGGGCCCTCGAAACACCGCGCAGAGCTCGCGGGGCGGAGACCTCACTCCTCCTTGTCGATCCACGTGACGTCGAGGTGGCGCTCGAAGAACGCGAGGAGCTTTTCCGGGCCGTCGATCGTGTGTTTGCCGAGTAGCTCGTGGAACGTCCATTGGAGCTTTGCATTGCGTGCGTCCGGGAACCTGCGCTGGACGAGGCGCGTCGCCAGGATGTCGTGCTTGGCGCCGATGCGCTCGAGCTCCTGCTCGAAAGCGTCGGCGTATTCGGTGGCGTCGGGCTCGTCACAGCGCTGCATCGCATTCTCCCAAACCTTGTCGAGCCTGCGCCGGATGCGGTTGCGCTCGCTGGCAGGCAGCGCGATGGGCGCGCCGTCGTCCTGCACCACTGGCTGCCAGGTGATGCCCCACACGCGAGACAGCTCGCCCACGAGCCACTCCGTCCTCCGATTCGAGGGCATCGAAGGAAGCAGGGCATCGACAGACGCCTCGACGCCCCCGTTCTTCGTCGCCTCCGCGAAGCGGGGCCTGAGTGAACGCGCCGCCGGTAACTTCAAGAAATAGTCGAGCTCGCGGGCGACGAGCCACGCAAGATCAGGGTCGCGCGCGGCGCGGACGACGATCGGTCGTAGCAGCAGGAGGAGCTTGTCGCGAAGGGACCAGGGGAGGGCTCGGGGCTCGTCCACCCGCGGAGGGTAGCTGCCGGTGGCCGAGTGCGCTCGGATGCGGCCCTCAACGAACGCGGGCCGCATCCGAGCCACACGATGCGCGCGGCGATGGGGGTAGGATCGCTCCGTTCCAACCTTGGCCTTCGTCCTTCGCCCGAGTCCCTTCCACATGAAGCGCCGTTCCCCGTCGAAGCTCCATCGCCTCCTTTCAGCGCCGCTCATCCTCTCCGTCGTCGTCTGCGGTTTCGCTTCCTGCGAATTCAACGCCGACCTGGACGAGTGCGGGAGCGACGCGGACTGTCCGTCCGGCGCGTTCTGCTCGTTCCAAGAGGGGTGCAGCGGCGGCGGCTCGGTGTGCGTCTACGGCACGGCGTGCGAGACCGACCTCGACTGCTTCGACGGCGAGCAATGCGTGCTGCGCGACGGGCGCGAGGCGCGTCATCCCTTCGAGCCGGACATTGCCGCCCGCGGATTCTGCGAGTGCCCCGACGGGTTCTGCTACGGCAGCGGCAGCGTCTCCACCACGTCGAATACGACACTATCGTCACCGGCGAGCCAATCGAGCACGTCCCAAGGCGGCTTCGGCGGCCAGGGCGGCTTCGGCGGCACCGGCGGCCAAGGCGGCCAAGGCGGCCAAGGCGGCCAAGGCGGCCAAGGCGGCCAAGGCGGCCAAGGCGGCGGCGCTGGCGGCCAGGGAGGGACCAGCTCGAGCAGCGACGGCGGCTCCGATGGCGTCGGTGGAGGCAGCGGAGGCAGCACGCCGGCTGGTTCGGGCGGCGCTGGAGGTGCACCATGACGTCGCGAGCCGCGCTGTTTCTTTCGCTCGTCTCACTGCTTGGCGCGGGTTGCGGGCCCACGGTCAAGGGCGTGTGCGACAGCCTCGACGACGAATGCGTCGACTACATCCCGCTCGAGGAGTGCGAGGCCGCGGGACAGCGCCTCGAAGATCTCGCCGACGCGCAAGGATGCGAGCGCGGCTTCGAGGACTACCTCGATTGCATCGATTCACAGGTCTGCGACTGGCGCGACGAATGCCTCGAGATCCGCGTCGCACTCGATGTCTGCCTCGGTGGTCCGGAGCTCTGATCTGACCACGCTCCGACCAAGAACGACCGGGGCGATCGATGACCGAGATGGACGGCAGTTCTGCAGCGGCGGCGTTGTCGCGCCCCATTCCTCGGGGCGCGACGTTCGCCATCACCGTCCTGACGGGGATGAACCTCCTCAACTACATCGACCGCTTCGTCCCGAGCGCCGTGAAGGAGCTGTTCAAGGGCGAGCTGCACCTCACCGACGCCGAGACCAGCTACCCGCTGACCGCGTTCGTTGTCGTCTATATGCTGGCGAGCCCCGTCTTCGGCGCGCTGAGCGATCGCATGTCGCGCAAAGCGCTCATCGCGGGGGGCGTCCTTTTGTGGTCGCTGGCCACGGCCGCCGCCGCGTTTGCGACTGGCTTCTGGACGCTCTTGCTGGCGCGCGCGCTGGTCGGCGTGGGCGAGGCCGCTTACGCGACCATTGCGCCATCGCTCATTGGCGATTTCTACCCAAAGGAGAAGCGCAACCGCATCCTGACAATCTATTACGTGGCCATCCCGGTCGGCGCCGCGCTCGGCTTCACGCTTGGCGGCGTCCTGGGCCAGGCCTACGGCTGGCGCGCTGCATTCCTCATCTGCGGTCTTCCGGGCGCGCTGGTCGCGGCGCTGGCTCTTTTGATTCGCGATCCCGGTCGCGGCACCTTCGACGAAGGGCCGCCGCCGCCGTCCATCGGCTGGCGCGACGCGCTGCGCGCGATGTGGAAGAGCCGCATCTACGTGAACACCGTCGCCGGCTACACCGCCGTCACGTTCGCGGCAGGCGCGATGGCCGACTGGTTCCCGGCATTCCTCCACCGGCATCGCGGTCTGAGCATCGATGAAGCAGGGGGCCTGGTCGGCACCTGCACCGTCGTCGGCGGTCTCGGCGGCACCGTGCTCGGTGGCCTCCTCGCCGATCGGCTGAAGAATCACACGCGCCAGCCCTACCTCGCAGTGAGCGCGATCTCGATGATCCCGGCGACGATCTTCGCGACGCTCGCGCTCGTTCTCGAGGGCCGCTTCGCCTTCACCGCCTGCATCTTCCTCGCGCAGTTCTTCCTGTGGTTCTACAACGGCCCGGTCAACGCGCTGATCGTCAACGCCTTCGACTCGCACCTGGTGGCGCGAGCCTTCAGCATCTCCATCCTCAGCATCCACCTGTTCGGCGACGCGGTAAGCCCCCCCATCGTGGGCATCGTGTCGGATGCGACTGGCAACCTGCCATTGGCGGTCATGATCATTCCGGTTGCGCTCGCCGTCGGATGCATGATCTGGCTATGGGGATGGCGCGCCATCCCCGAGCCAGCTACCGCGGCGCCCTGAGATGCTAGGCGCCCCGCCGCCTTGGGCTCACTTTTCGCTCTGCGTATCTGCCTCGAAGGCGTACTCGTCGAGGCAGTAGGTCTCGCCGCCCACCACCGGCTCGGAGACCGCATTGTCGCCGATGGTGACCTCGATGAGCTCGACGCCGATCAGCGTGCCGGAGAACTTGGGCTCGAACGAGTCGATCTGGATCGTGCCTCCCTGCGCCAGGAACTTCTTGTCGCAGTTGTTGAAGTCCGCGTCGCACTGCGTCCGGAGGATCACGCACGGATCGCAGCTGGCATAGTTCTCGGCGAGGATCTCGCGGTCGCCGGTGACATCGATGTCGGAGTAGAGCTCGAACGACAGATCGTCCTGGGGTGCGGTCTCCGAGGAGAGCGCGAAGTAGATGAAGTTCGGACCGAGGTAGCCCGCGTCTTCGCTGGTCGGGGCGAACCCATCCAGGTCGCAGCTAGGCGCGCCGCCGGCTCCGGTGTTGCCGCCGGCTCCGGTGTCGCCGCCGGCTCCGGTGTCGCCGCCGGCTCCGGTGTTGCCGCCGGCTCCGGTGTCGCCGCCGGCTCCGGTGTCGCCGCCGGCTCCGGTGTCGCCGCCGGCTCCGGTGTCGCCGCCGGCTCCGGTGTCGCCGCCGGCTCCGGTGTCGCCGCCGTTGCCGCTGCCCGAGCTCGCGGGCGTGCTCTGCGTGCCAGTGGTGCCGCCGCCTGCGCCGCCGCTGCCCGGCGATCCGCCGGAGCCGGTCGTGTCGTCGCCGCAAGCAGCGAGGCCGAGGGTCAAAACGAGGAGGCTGGACAAGGTGGTGTGAAGCTTCATGCCCCAGGATTTATCACGTTGCGCGCGGCGTGACGTCTCTCCGAAAGCCCGGTAGAAGTGCCGAAACCATGCCCACTTTCGGCTCGCTTCGCATCGCACCGGCGCTCGCGCCGATCCTGCTCTGTATCGCCTCCGCTTGCGGTGACGCTCCCGCTCCGATCGGTTCGGCTGGCTCAGCGACCAGCACCACGAAGCCAAGCAGCCGGCCCGTCGACAAGCCGGCCGACAAGCCGGCCGACAAGCCCGCGGCGCCGGCCGCACCGGCGGCGCCTGCCGCGGCAGGCGATCTCGTCTGGGATGTGCCGGCGTCCTTCAAGAAGGTCGAAAACCCCAGCACGATGCGCAAGGCCACCTACGAGGCGGCCAAGGTCGGCAGCGACGCGGAGGCGCCCACGCTCTCGGTCATCGTCGCGGGCGGTGGGGTCGACCCAAACATCGATCGCTGGGTCGGGCAGTTCGATGCCGAGGCCAAGTCCACGCTCCAGCGCACGACCAAGAAGATCGGCGCCTACGACGTCACCATCGTCGAGCTCAAGGGCACGTTCAGCGGTGGTGGTGGAATGATGGGCGCGCCCTCCGCCCCGCAGGCCGGCTGGGCGTTGCTCGGTGCCGTGGTGCCGGTCGGCGATCAGCAGTGGTTCTTCAAGATGACCGGACCCGAAGTATCGGTGGCCAGCGCCCGCGCCGATTTCGACGCGATGATCGCGTCGCTGCGCGTCGCACCTTGAGTGACGATCGCGAGGCACGAAGGCTTGTGCTGGAGGCCGAGCTCGGCGAAGAGGTGACGTGCGACGGGCTCACCGCCACGTCGTGGATCTTCCAGCGACGGCGAGGGCATCGCCACTCGACCGACGACGTTCTCACCGGCTTCTACGCGCTCGCCAAGAGCCCACCGGTCACGACGCTGCTCGATCTCGGCACCGGCATCGGCACCGTCGGGCTTCTCGTCCTCTTCGGCATGCCCGCGGACGCGCGTCTCACCTGCATCGAAGCGCAGGAGGTGAGCTTCCGCCTGTTGCGCGACAACATCGCGGTCAATGGCGTCGCCGAACGCGTCGACGCCATCCACGGAGATCTGCGCGATCTGTCGCTGGATCAGCGCTTCCCTCTCGTGACGGGAAGTCCGCCGTACTTCGATCCGAGTGCGGGCATCATCCCCGCCGACTCGCAGAAGGCCCACGCTCGCTTCGAGCTGCGCGGCGACGTACGCGACTACGCGCGTGCGGCGTGCCGCCACCTCACGCCGGGCGGCCTCTTCGTCTTCTGCTTTCCGTGGCCCCAGAAGCAGCGCGCCCTGGATGCCGCCACGTCCGAAGGTTTCGCGATCGTCACGCACCGCGACGTCATCCCCCGCGAAGGCATCACGCCGCTCTTCTCGCTCTTTGCGTGCACGCTCCGCGCTGGGGAGATCGCAAGCGAGCCCGCGATTCCTGAAGCAGAGCCGCCGCTCGTCGTGCGCGATCGCGCCGGCGCGCACACTGCCGACATGCTCGCCGTGCGCGCCGGGTTCGGCTTCCGCCCCTAAGAGCACCTGAGCCACCTGGAGCGCCGAAGATTGTATTAGCCTCGCCCGCGTGTGGGTCAGGCGTAGCTCCATTCGGCCGGTTCCCGTGTGGGCCCGCGTGGACATGCGCGTGCTCGAGAAGGTCGAAGAGCAGCTCGCGGCCGACGACGAGAGCGCCAAGCGTCGCCTCGACGAGTCGTTCGCACGTTTCGAGGAGGCGCAGCCCGCGCTCTCCAGCCGCATCTCCGAGGTGCTGGCCGAGCCGCTCGACGACACCGCGCTGGCCCTCGGCTACTTCCTCACGCTGGCCATCTGGCTCGGCTTCGAGGAGTCGTTCAAGGGTGACGTCGGCCAGGTCGACGCGATCGGGCTCAGTGCGGTCGACGAGATGCTCAAGCTCGACGAGCAGATCCGCCTCTCCGATCCAGCGGAGGTCGTCGACAGCGATGACGTCGTCGCGATGGAGCAGCCGGAGATGCTGGCGTTCATCCACGAGCACCTCGACGCTGCGCTCGAGGCGAACGCCGACGAGGTCGACGTCGACGACGTGCACGAGGTCTACCGGATCATCCTCGTGCTGGTCCTCGCCCTGTCGTACGCGGTGCGGTCGCCGTCCAACGTGACCGTGTCCACCAGTACCGAGTTCACGGCGTAGCCGACGACGGCAGGAGTAGCGCCACGCTCGTTCCGCTGCTGTCGCTCCGCACTTCGACCCGCCCGCCGTGGGCTTCGGCGATGGCGCGGACGAGCGGGAGGCCCAGGCCGGTGCCGCCCGCGCGGGCGGTCGCCAGTGGCTCGAAGAGGCGCGCCTTCACCGCCTCGGGGATCCCCGGTCCGTCGTCACACACCTCGATGCGCACGCCGTCTCCGCACGCTTGCGCGGTGATGACGATGTGGAGCGCACGTTCGCCGGCGGCACTCGCCGCGTTTTCGACGAGGTTGACGACGGCGCGCTCGAGCAGGAGCACGTCCCCTGCGACCTCCAGCCCTTTGTCGAGTTCGAGGCGCAGCGTCGCGTGGTCGCCGACTCGCGCGGTGCGTGTCGCGAGCTCGCAGACGTCGGCGATGGCGACCGTCTCGCGCGCGACATCGAAGCTCTTCGCCGGGGCCAGGGCGCGATCGACCAGGCCTTGCGCGGCGCGAACATGCGCGCGCGCAGCGTCGACGTGTTTGGCGCGCAGTGTCGGATCATCGCCGAGCTTCGCGGCCAGGTAGAGCGACGACTCCGCGGCAGCGAGCACGTTGCGCATCTCGTGGGCCATGCCCGCGCCCAGCGCAGCCACCAGCAGCAAGCGCCCTTCGGGGTCGATCGTCACTGCGACATGGTCGCGCGGATCGCCGTCCGGCGGGCTGGAACCGCGCCGGGATCGCAGGGAGGAAGGCTGGCCGACTGAGCGGCGAAGGCCCGACGACAAAAAACCGAGGGCCGGCAGTCGCGTTGGCGAGTACCGGCCCTCGAAGGTTTGGGCCGCGGTGGAAACCGGCGTGCCCTCGGTGCCTTGTCGCGTACGAAGCATCGAAGCTTCCAGGCGAGAAGGGCTTTGTCGGCCTGGTGAAGGCCCGAAAAGGGAAGAGGAAGGTCGAAGTGTGAGGGAAAGAAATCGAGGTCAGAAGAGAAGTCGAAGCGATGAAGTGCCGTTCAAGTGAGGAAGAGAAGTCGAAGCGATGAAGTGCCGTTCAAGTGAGGAAGAGAAGTCGAAGCGATGAAGCGAAGTCAAAGTGCAGGAGCGAAGTCGAAGAAGAAGGTGAAGCGAGCGATGAAGCGAAGGGAGCGATGAAGCGAAGCGAGCGATGAAAGCGAAGCGAGCGATGAAGCGAAGCGGTGTGAAGCGAAGCGGTGTGAAGCGAAGCGAGGTTCGGAAGTGAAGCTCAGGATGCAAGTGCGGCGTTTTTGAAGCGCCGTGGTTGCAGACCGATGAAGCAAGGTCGATGCCACTCCCCTGGCGAGTCGCTCCTTAGCGGCGTTTGCGTGCTTGGGCCGCATTTGTGGGCAGCTTTTCCGGTCCGACCGCGTTGGCTCGCGGGCGCTGCCCTGACAGCCGTGTCCTGGTCCGGGAGCCGTGCCGAGGGCCGGGTGCCCGTTGAGCGGGCACGGGTCGGGACTCACAAGGACAGTGCGGAAGGCTCGGCTGAGCGAGAAGGCTCGGTCGATCGGGGCGCTGCGGTCTCCTCGAGCATGGTCAGCGAGATGCGCACGGCCTGATTCGGCACCTGCGGGCACGCTCCGTCGGGGCCTGGCGTGGCGATCACGATCGAAGCGATCTCGCTGGGACGGATGCCGCCGTCGGTGCTGAGTTGAACGTCGGCCACGATGCCGACGATGTCCCCGAACAGGCCAGCGCGTGCGATGTCAGCTCGTGCGGCGTCGTCCCAGGGGCGCAGGTCGGTGAGGAAAGGACGGATGTCCACCATGCGGCCGATGCCGGTGTGATCGCGCTTCACGCAGATTGCGGGCAGAGCGAGCAGCTCGCTCGCGCGCTTCGCGAGCCACGCCTCGGCCGGCATGCCGCCCGCCGCTTCGGCCTCCAGCGTCTTGCGACCGTAGGCGATGGCCAGGCGAGCCCCCTTCATCGACTTGGGGATGGTCCCTTCGAACGGCGCCAGCGCACGCGCCTCGACGAAGGTCAGCCCGCGCGGCGCGCGCTCGGTCATGGCCCGGCAGAGCTCCGCGAGCTGCTCGGGGCCGTGCGGATCGAGCAAGCGAACGTCGCACAGCTCGTGCAGGCTCGCGACGCCGAGGCCGAGCGCGGGGGAGAACACCATCTCCGGCTTGGGGTGGAAGCCGTTGGTCCATTCGACGCGGACGCCGACGCGGCGGAAGATGCGCGGCAGCTCGCGAACGAGATCGAGGTGACCGAGGAGGGCTGTGCCTCCGAGCTTCTCCAGCTTGAAGCGAATCCGTTGCCCTTTGCGCGCCGTGATCGAGGTCTTCGGACCCTTCACGTGCCGCGCGATCGGCGGGATGGGCGCTCCGCTCAGAGCTTCGGCCCCACCGATCTCCACCTCCGCAGTCGCGTGGCCAGCCTCGGCAGCTTCGGCGGCATCGCGCAGGTCGGCATCGGCATCGGCGTCGCTCGCCTCGGCCGCGTTGGGCTCGTGGCTCGCTCCGCTCTGCGCCTCCAGGTCGCGTGCCCCGTCGTCCAGCACCGGCAGGCGCTTGGGGGCGCCGAGGCGCTCGAGGAACGCCATGCGCTCCTCGCGCATCTGGCTCATGTCGCAGGCGACGCCGCAGTCATAACAAACGAGCCGCTTCGCCTCGGCGCGCGCCGCCTCGATGGTGTCGTGATGAACGAACTGCCCGGCGACCTTGCCGCAGGGCGGTGAGAGCCGACTCGCGAGGGACTTCTTGTACTCACGGGCCAAAAAGCCGTCTTCGAGGCCGACGTCGATGTGACTCCACGGAAGGCGCGCGGTGATCGGCATGGTGCCGAGGTAGCGGCTCTCGTCGATCTCGAAGTGGGTCAGCGCCTCCTTCCAGACGTTGAGCTGCAGCTTCTCGTCCCAGGAGTCGAAGCGCGCGCCGTTGCGCCAAGCTCGCTCGAGCACGTCGGCCAGAGGGCGATCGCCGCGTGCGAAGATGGCCTCGATGACGCCGCCGTTGGCGTCGTGCGTCTTGAGCTTCATCCCGCGGATGGGTCGCGCTTCGTTGCGCATCATCCGCTGCTTGCGCTCGACCGTCGCGAGATCGTCCATCGCGCACCACTGGAAGGGCGTGTGCGGCTTGGGGATGTGGACCGATACGCTGACCGTCACCTCGGGCGGCTTGCCGCGTTGCGCGGACCGCTTGCCGACCTGCAGGGCGCGGGCGCCGGTCTGCACGATGCCGAGGACGTCCTCGTCGGTCTCCGTCGGCAAACCGCAGATGAAGTAGAGCTTCATCTTGCCCCACCCTCGCGAAAAGATGTTGTGCGCGGTCTCGAGCAGCTGCTCCTCGGTGACGTTCTTGTTGATGACGTCGCGCATGCGCTGGGTGCCCGCCTCGGGCGCAAAGGTGAGGCCGCCGGCGCGCACGCCCTTCAGCTCGTCGAGCAGATCCGGTGCAAGGCCGTAGGCGCGAAGGCTCGCGATGCCGAGCTTCACGCGCTCGCCGGCCAGAGCCTCGTTCACCTTCTTGATGAGCGGCGAGATGCAGGAGACATCTGCGGTGGAGAGCGCGGTGAGCGCGACCTCGTCGTGGCCGCCCTTCTTCACCGCGGACACCACGGTCCTGACGATCTCCTCCGGGTCGCGCTCGCGGACCGGGCGATAGATCATCCCGGCCTGACAGAAGCGGCAGCCTTCGGTGCAGCCGCGCGCGATCTCGATCGACATGCGATCGAAGATCGCCTCGGGGCCGCCCGTCGGACCTTCATCGGGGAAGGGGTACTTGTTGATGTCGACCATGCTGCGCTGGATGGGAAACGGCAGCGGCGCTTCGCCCTTCGCCGCCGGCGCGGGCGCGGCGACGACCTGCAGACCGATGTCGGCGTCGAGGCGCGTCGTGTAGAGCGAGGGCACGTACACGCCCTTCAGCTGGGCGAGCGCGCGCAGTCGCTCGGCGCGCGGCACGCCCTGCAGCTTCAGCGTCTTCCACGTGGTCGCCACGTTGGTGGCGGACTCTTCTCCGTCGCCGATCACGATGGCGTCCATGAAGGGCGCGATCGGCTCGGGATGCGTCGCCACCGGCCCGCCCGCCACGACCAGCGGATCGCTCTCGCCGCGATCCGCGGCGCGCAGGGGGATGCCGCCCAGATCGAGCATGGTGAGGATGTTGGTGTACGTGAGCTCGAACTGGAGCGAGAAGCCCACGACGTCGAAGTCGCGCAGCGGTCGCCGCGACTCGAGCGAGATCAGGGGCAGGTCGCGCGCGCGCAGCTCCGCCTCCATGTCGACCCATGGCGCGTAGCAGCGCTCGGCGAGCGTCCGCGGATCCTCATTCAGGATCTTGTAGAGGATGCGAAAGCCGAGGTGACTCATCCCGATGTCGTAGACATCTGGGAACGCGAGACAGAACGTCGCGACCTCGGGGTCCCATGAGCGCACGACGCTGCCGACCTCGCCGCCGGTGTAGCGAGCCGGCTTTTCCACCTTGTGAAGAAACTCGGCGTACGGATGCTCGGTGCCGATACCGGAGGAGGTCATAGAGGCGCTGGCTTTAGCACGACGCCGGCAAGGTGCGTGGCTCGCAGCCCGGGCCGGGAAACGCCGCGTTCAGCGACCCGCGAAGGGCCCCAACAAACACCGACCTGCTAGAAGCCCGCGCATGGATGAACGTCGGCTCGTCGCGCTCGAGGAGCGCTACACGCGGCTCGAAGCATCGTTGCGCGAGCTCTTCGATGCCTCCTGGGATCAGGCCCAGACGATCACGCGGCTCGAGGCGCGCGTCGCCGAGCTGGAGAGAAGCTCCGACGACGGCCCGGTGCCGAACGAGAAGCCTCCGCACTTCTGAGCGCTGCCGGTCATGACGTAGGGCGCGGCGGCAGGATCTCCTGAAAGCGTCGAAGCCGGGGGAGATTGTGGCCGTCACGCCGTAGCCGCGCTACGTCACGCCCTCTGTACTTGGAGCGTTGGCGACCGTTTCCGACGGCGCTCCAATCCCTCGTGGAGGAAGTCATGCGTAAGCACGTCCGAGCTCTTCCCTTCGTCGCCCTTCTCGCCGTTCCGGTCGCGTTCACCGGCGGTGGCTGCAGCGATCCCGATACGCCGGTCCACCCGGGGGCGCTGACCCACTCCGTTCGGCAGCCGGTCGTCGGCGGGCAGCTCGAAACGGGCCTCGAGGCCACCCTCGCGATGATGGTCGAGCAGGGCGGTCAGCTCGGCGGTCCGGTCTGTACCGGCACGATGATCGCCGTCGACGGGAGCTACGGCTACGTGCTCACCGCGGCGCACTGCGGGAGTATCGCGGCGGTCATCCAGACCGACGATGTTTACGGCACCTGCGAGGATGGCGGCTCGGATTGCCGGATCTACGAGGTGGATAGCGCTCAGATCCACCCGAGCTACAACTCGGACCCCGCCTACGACTTCCAGATGCTCCGCGTCTTCGGCGTGGACGGCAGCACGCCCTTCGTCCCGGCGGCGACGTCGGACTCCATCGGCGAGGGCGACGCGATCACCGTGGCTGGCTTCGGGACGTACAACTCCGGGAGCAGCCTCCAGGATGCCGACGGCCGCAAGCGCTCCGCCACCAACTCCGTCGACTTCGTGGACGGTCTCGCGATCTATTTCTCCCAGAGCTACTCCCCGGGCAACGGCGGGGTTTGCTTCGGCGACAGCGGCGGTCCGACCTACGCACAGGTCGGCGGTCAGATGCAGGTCGTAGGCGTCAACCAGGCGGTCAGCAGTGACTTCTGCGACGACATCGGCATCAGCGGTCGCGTGCAGGCCGTCTCCGGCTTCATCGCCGAGTTCATGGGCGACGTTCCCCCGCCGGTCACCTGCGACCAGTGCTTCCAGCTCGAGGTCAACACGGCGGGCGGCGAGTGCGCTGACGAGGTCGAAGCGTGCTTCAGCAACCAGGCATGCTCCGACTTCTACGATTGCATCGTCGGCTGCACCACGCAGGTGTGCGCCAACACCTGCGCGACGAACAACCCGGGCGGTGTCGACCCGTTCAATGCGATCTTCACCTGCTCGTGTAGCGCGTGCTCCACCGAATGCGCCGGCGACCCGTCTTGTGAGGACCCAAGCTCGACGGCCGCCGGTCCCGGGGCGACGACGGCCGACGCCGGCGCAGGCGTCACCTCCTCCGCCGCGGGCCTGACGACGACCGGCGAAGGCGCAACCGGCGTGACAGGCTCCGGCGTGGGCTCGGGCGGTGGCGGCACCATCGGCGAGGACGACGATGACGACGATGGTGGCGACGGCGACGGCGGCAAGGACGGCGGCGACAGCGCCGCATCCGACGACGGCGGCTGCACCGTGAACGCCGCCGGCGCTACGGCGCGCACCGGGGCCCGCGCCGGCATCTGGGCCTTCGGCTTGGCAGGCCTCGCGCTTGCCGCCGCCTCGCGCCGCCGCCGCGCCTGATCCGCACGCGGGCCCATGGCGCGCGACCTGATGTCGCGCGCCGCGCTCCAAGCTTGCGCGCCGCCCTCTCGAAAGAGTTGGCGGCGCGCCTTTTTTTTTGCGCGCGCCGAAGGCGATGTGGCTTCAGCGCTTGCGGCCGCGACCGCCGCCAGCAGCGCGCGAGGCCGCGTTGCCGCGGGTCATTCCGCCGCGACCGCGAGCTCCGCCCGCCGCCTTGCGCGGCTCAGCGGCCCGGGCCCCCACCGCTTCCGTCACGGTGCGTGCGTCGCCGTCGCCGCGCAGCTTGCGGAGCTGGTCGCGAAGGCGTGCGGCGCGCTCGAAGTCGAGCTCCTCCGCGGCCTTGAACATCTCCTGACGCAGCGACTCGATCTGCTCGGCGAGATCGACCTCGGGCTCGTTGCTCGCGCCGCCCTTGGCGCCGGGCCCGCCGGTCTTCGGGACCGCGAAGTAGTCGCGCGAGCCCGACGTCGGCGACATGTCGAAGATCGCCTTCTGGATCGTGGTGGGCGTGATGCCGTGCTCGACGTTGTACGCCTTCTGGATCGTGCGCCGGCGATCGGTCTCGTCGATCGCGTGCTTCATCGCGTTGGTGATCCGATCGGCATACATGATGACCTCGCCGCGGACGTTGCGCGCCGCGCGGCCGATCGTCTGGATGAGCGAGCGTGGGCTGCGCAAAAAGCCCTCCTTGTCGGCGTCGAGGATGGCGACGAGCGACACCTCCGGCAGGTCGAGACCCTCGCGCAAGAGGTTGATGCCAACCAGCACGTCGAACTCGCCGCGCCGCAGATCGCGGAGGATCTCGATGCGCTCGAGCGTTTCGATGTCGCTGTGGAGGTAGCGCACCCGCACGCCGAGCTCGGTGTAGTACTCGGTCAGATCCTCGGCCATGCGCTTGGTGAGCGTGGTGACCAGGACGCGATCGCCCTCGGAGACGCGCAGGCGGATGCGCCCGAGGAGATCGTCGACCTGACCGCCCACCGGCACGATGGTGATCACCGGGTCGATGAGACCGGTCGGGCGGATGATCTGCTCGACCACGACGCCTTCGGCCTTCTGCAGCTCGTATTCGCCGGGGGTCGCACTGACGTAGATGACCTTTCGACAGAACTTCTCGAACTCGTCGAACTTGAGCGGGCGGTTGTCGAGCGCGCTCGGCAGGCGAAAACCATGCTCGACCAGCGTGTCCTTGCGGGCACGGTCGCCCTTGAACATCGCGCCCACCTGGGGAACCGTCTGGTGGGACTCGTCGATGATGAGGAGGAAGTCCTCGGGGAAGTAGTCGATGAGGGTCGGGGGCGGCTCGCCAGCGGTACGACCGGAGAGGTGGCGCGAGTAGTTCTCGATGCCGTTGCAGAATCCCATCTGCTCCATCATCTCGAGGTCGTATTGGGTCCGCTGCTCGATGCGCTGCTTCTCGAGGAAGCGCCCTTCGCGGTCGTAGTAGTCGAGCCGACAGCGCAGCTCCTCGCGGATATTGGTGACGGCGCGACGCATCTGCTCCTGTTCGGTCACGTAGTGCGAGCCGGGGAAGATCGCGACGCGATCGAGCGTGCCGATGACCTTGCCGCGCAAGGGGTCCACCTCCTTGATCGATTCGACCTCGTCGCCGAAGTACTCGATGCGGATGGCGATCCCCTCCTCGTAGGCGGGGAAGATCTCCACGACGTCGCCACGCACGCGGAACGTGCCGCGGTGGAAGTCGACGTCGTTGCGCTCGTACTGGATGTCGACGAGGCGCCGCAGCAGCTCGTCGCGCCGCATCTCGACGCCCTTCTCGAGGCGAACCGTCAGCCCCTGGTAGCTCTCCGAGGAGCCGATGCCGTAGATGCAGCTCACCGACGCGACGATGATCACGTCGGGTCGCGACAGGAGCGCGTGCGTCGCCGCGTGACGCATGCGATCGATCGCGTCGTTCACGATCGAGTCCTTCTCGATGTACGTGTCGGACGTCGGGACGTAGGCCTCGGGCTGGTAGTAGTCGTAGTAGCTGACGAAGTAGTGGACGGCGGCGTTAGGAAAGAGGTCGCGGAGCTCGCCGTAGAGCTGCGCCGCGAGCGTCTTGTTGGGCGCCATCACCAGCGTCGGCTTGCCATGCGCCTCGATTACCTTCGCGCAAGTGAAGGTCTTGCCGCTGCCGGTGACGCCCAGCAGCACCTGGTGTCGTTGCTTGCGCCCGAGGCCCTCCAAAAGCTCGCGGATCGCCGTGGGCTGGTCGCCGCACGGTTGATACTCCGACACGAACGAGAACTTCGGATCCTGCGTCATGGGTAAGTGGGCGAGCCTACCACCTCGTCACGAACCGGCACGAACCGGCACGGCGGCAAGCTGACGCGGTCATGTCAGGTTTGATGGACGTCCACGCGATGTCGCCGTGGATGCGCGGCGGAGCGCACGCGCGTACGCTCCGGGCTCGATGAGCGTCGCCTGGGAGCAGCTCGTTCGCACGGGGCACCCCGCCAGCGATGCGCAGTCAGTCGAGAGCCTGGCGGCGCGCGGTCGCGCCGAAGGTCTGGCGATCCAGGCCATCCCCGTGATGGGTGGCGGCATGCACGTTCGTGCGTATCGCGCGGCGCCAAACGCGTGGGGGCAGCCTGCGCAAGGCGGGCACGTGGCGCCGCCCATCTCCTCCCGCTTCGTCGCTCCCATCGCAGCCGTGCCGCACGGTCCGGCTGCGCACGTAGGGTGGGGCCCATCGCCTCACCCCGGCCCGCACGTCGTGCAGCACTCCGGCCAGCATGCTGGTCGACCTCCCGTTCAGCATGGTGGTCAGCATCCTGGTCCGCAGGCGATGCAGGTCGCGTCCGCCGCGCCCGCGCGCCCGCCAAGTCTGACGGTGCAGACACCGCTCGTGCAGGCCGGTGCGCTCACCACCTCGCAAGGTATGGCCGCCTTCCGCGTGCGAAGCATCTACGCGGCGACCGGCGCGGCGGCGCAGATGTTCCAGGACCTCGCGGCGATCGGCTACCTCGACCAAGAGCTCGAAGCGAAACGATCGAAGTGGGGTTGGGCAGCGGGTCTCGGCGGGGTCGGCCTCGTCGTCCTCTTCATCATCGGGTGCGCGCTGCCTCCGCTCCTCATCGTCTGGGCGGTCTTCCTCGTCGCGTGGATCCTCGCGATGCGGGCTTACGGCGCCGCGAAAAAGGCGGATATGGAAGATGCGCGCTTCGTGCTCGCTCACCGCTTGCTCACGCTCGTCGAGCCCGACCTCGATCCGCGCCACCCCATCGTGCTGCGCATCTGCTTTTCACCGCATGACGACCGCCGCAAGCTCAAGAGCCATCGCAAGCTGAGCGTCCCGGGCGGCGTCGGCCAGTGGGACGAGCACGTCTACGAAGACGACTTCATTCATCTCCATGCGCGCGGCGCCGACGGCTCCAAGATCAAGCTGGTGCTCTGCGAGACCGTGCGTGAGCGCAAGGGCTGGAAGCGCGGTCGTGCTGGCAAAATGAAGTCGAAGCGAAAGGCGCAAGCGCGCTTTTCACTGTCGCTTTCCATCGACGTGAAGACCGACAAACACGGCGCCCTCGCACGCATGCGCGAAGCGGCGTGGCGCGCGGTACGCCTGCCGGTGCTCGCCAAGGCCAAGTCGCTCGACGTCGGACCGGAGGGTGTGTCGCTGGAGGTCGTGTCGCGTTCGGCCTGGTCGGTCGCCACGCGTGACGCGCGCGGCGCGGCGCTGGTGGTGCAGGGCGCGAGCAAGGTTGACGGCCTCGTGCGCATGCCGGGCTCGACCATCGACGCCTTCGACTGCACGGCGATGGCGCTTCTGTCGGCCTACCAGGTCCTCAATTTTTCGGCGAAGGCCTCGAAGGCGCACGCCGCCTGAGCAACGATCGCATCTGGTCGGCCCGCGAGTGCAGGGCTGCTCGATTCGCCGCCTGTGCCCGCGGACCCTGGACATGCCGCTGGACATGCCGCTGGACATGCCGCTGGACATGCCGCTGGACATGCCACTGGA
>Ga0335394_10003332_pt1 | contig 18219 bp, 9 predicted proteins | sample MAT03_FD_205741 | JGI IMG/M metagenome (GOLD analysis project Ga0335394, IMG submission 205741) | Freshwater microbial communities from Lake Fryxell liftoff mats and glacier meltwater in Antarctica - MAT-03 (spades assembly) (version 2) ... | reverse complement strand
ACCCAATATAAAATTGGTGTAAGCACAACGGCTGCTGATAACTTATAAATATAATTTACTGATGCAACCGCCAGCCAAAGCCCTAACGACCATTGTGCTGGTCCAATTACAAATGCGATATACAATACCACAACGCTATCAATTAACTGCGAAACCGCAGTAGAACCAGTTGCGCGCAGCCAAATATTTTTTTCACCCGTTACTTTCTTTATTTTGTGAAATACAAATACGTCAATTAATTGCCCCAATAAAAATGCAACTATACTTCCAGCTATAATCCACATACCTTGTCCGAAAATTGCGGCATAAGCCATTTGCATATCAGGCACGCCCTTATCTGCATAAGAACTTGGCCAAAATCCGGCAGGCGATAAGTTTATAGCGACATAAATAATTCCAAAGGCATATAAAATAAATACAATTGCTAAATAACTTAATCTGCGCACCCCTTTTACACCAAAATACTCATTTATAATATCGGTCATTATAAATACAAATGGCCACAAAATTACACCTACAGTAAAATTTAGTGAGCCTTGTTCGCCGAATAAATTCCAATTAAATGGTTCTAAGCCAAAGCTATCTTCCATGGCAAATATTTTAACACCAATTAATTCGGCGAGCAAAGCATTGGTAACAAAAAATAAACCGAGCACAAGCAACAGCCTTGCCGATTTACTAGCGAATGGATTATGATGTTGTTCCATGTTGTAATATTAATCAATAATTTTTAATGAGTAATGAGTTGTCCGCAAGTCGGACATGCGTAATGAGTGTTGACTGCAAGGTTGGCAGTATGCATTACTACTGTTCATGTGTATAAAATTGAAAATGGTTACTCATCAATTCGACATTAACGATAAACCACTCATTTCTCAACTGTGGATCTCCGAGGATGAGTAATGAGTATGGCGGACATGAGTGATTAAGTTAATAAATGAATCGTAAAGCAAGCTGATTACACTTAAACGATTTTTTGATTTATAGCTTTTGATACTGCTTCTTGCGCAGAGTTAACGTGCAGTTTCTGATATATTCTTTTCATGTGCGTATGCACTGTGCCATCCGCAATTTGCAAATTTGCTGCAATCATTTTATAACTCATTCCATTAACAAGACATTCAAGTACTTCACGTTCTCGTTCACTAAGTTTAATTAATTCCTTTTTAACATTTTTATTTTCCTTCTGCATCATGGATAATACTTTTTTTGCAATAGAAGGCGTCATAGGGGCTCCACCAGCAAGCGCCTCATCAAGTGCTTCTATAATCTTCTGAGGATGAGTGTTTTTTAACAAATATCCACTTGCTCCCGAACAAATTGCTGCAAAAACTTTATCGGGTTCTTCAAAGATAGTAAGCATTATAACCGGGATATTGGGGTGTGATTCTTGCATAAGCATTACAGCCTCAATTCCGTTCATTCCTGGCATATTAATATCCATCAACACCACATCAGGTTTGGAGTCTGCTAATTTATCAGTGAGTTTCAAACAATTGTTATATGCACCACCAACAATATATTTCCCTGAAGTTGCAATCAATGATTCGAAACTATCCCTGAGACTGTCATTGTCTTCAAATATTGTAACTATTAAATCTTTCATTAAACTCTTACAAAATTAGATAAAAATAAACAGAAACATCATACCCAATTTGGGTTAGTTGTTTTTACAATTAAGGATGATGGTAGTTCCCTGTGGTGTTGAAGTAACTAAAAGTTCACCACCAATCGACAGGGAGCGCGCCATCATATTATTCAAACCATTTCCTTTACTTACCTGGCTAACATCAAACCCTTTTCCATTATCTACAATCTCCATTGTAAGTGCCTTGTTATTTAAAAACTTTATTTTAACCTCAGTAGCACCCGAGTATTTCGCTGCATTATTTAGCGCTTCCTTAAATATCATATAAATATTATTACGTATTTCAATATTTAATTTTATTTTTTCAATATTTTCATCTGCCACCATATCAAAATGAATATCCTTTGCGCTTAATATCTCTGCTGCAAAATTTTTCATCCTTCCAAACATATCATCAAGGTTCATATTGTATGGACTAATAGCCCATACAATATCACTTATTGATTCTACTAATTGTCTTGCATTATCACCTATCTTTTCTACTTCCTTTTCTGCAAAAAGATTATTTTGCAATTTATACTTTACAACCTCAGAATTGATTGAAATTGAACTCAGTGCACTGCCAACCTCATCGTGTAAATCGCGTGAAATTTTACTTCTCAGTTCAAACATTCTTTTTAATTGGTTAATGCGATAAGAATAAATTGAATATAATAAACCCCCAAGGATGAGCACAACGGAGACAATAAACCAAACCTTTTTATATATTACAGTATCAATAGTGAAATTAATAACAGCCGGAGCGCCTAATGCACCGTCATTTTGCAGCAGAGTTACTTTGAATGTATAATCACCTCCCGGAATATTTGTGTAATTGGCAAACTTGCGGGTGCTGGCATTAATCCACTCTTTATCATAACCTTCCAACATATACGTATATCGGTCGGCATTTGCATCAATAAAATTGATTTGATCAAATTCAAATGAGAGATTATTTTCTGTATATTTAAACTCCAGATCTTGTTGATATTTTTTTAGTGAAAACGGTTTGCCGTTCACAGTAATTGTTGTTAAAAAAATATCTGTTTTTTTGACACCTTTGTTCCTGCTGATTGAAAAAGAAAGTAACCTTTCGCCGCTTGCCAGCAGAATATTACCTGACCGAGTAAGACAATAAGCCGACGCATTTAATTTTGCATCGTTTAAAACATTGTGTGCGTTAAAATTTTCAACAAACCCGTTTTTAGGATCTATATGCGCTAAACCATTTGCAGTGCTAAACCAAAAGGTTTGATCAGGATGAATCATTGCGCCATAAATTTGCTCTGTATTCATTCCCTCCAAAATTCCAAAGTAGCGCACTTCTCCTGATTTTATATTCAATACATTAACTCCGCCTGATTTAGATACCAACCACATATTGCCTCTTATGTCTTCAACCATTGAAGTAAAAGTAGCATCACTAAATTTGGTATTATCACCAGTATAATAATGATATTCCCACGTATCCAGATTAATTTTTGCGAGGCCACCAAAATGGTTATATCCAACCCAGAGCGTATTATTACTAATTTTTAACGTTGCAGGCCAGTCCTCAGGAATAAAATGTTCCTTATCTTTGTTGTAAACAGAATATTTTGTCAGATTCTTACTTATTGGATCATACTTTATCAAACCCGATTGCCACAAACCCATCCATATATTTCCAGTTTTATCTTCTGCCAGACAAACAACCGATGTATCACTTGAATAAATTGTCAAAAGCGATCCATCTGGATTTTTTATAAATTCATTTTTTCGGGTATCAAACTGTATAATTTTTTCATGATCAGATAACCATAATATACCGTTACTGCCAGCATGCATAGCTGCAATAGAAGTAATTGCAGATGTGCTTTTATTGTTTGATGCCTTGAAATATTTGAATGAACCATCACTTTCGTTAAATAGAGATACCCCTTTGTTATCACCACCTATCCAAATATTGCCATCGATATCCTGGCATATATTCGATATATATCCTCCGCGATAGGATGACGGATTACTTAAGTCATTTCCAAATGAATCAAAGTTATTGCTCCCAGCATTTAAATAGTCAACACCAGCTTCAGTAGCTAACCATATTGTACCATCAGAAGATTCGTATAGGGCATAAACGCGATTATTAGAGATAGAACCTCTAATTTCTTTTGAATGTAATAAATGTCTTTTAAAATTTCCTTCGAGGTCATAAATATAAATGCCTCCTGTACCAGCTTGACCATATGTAGAATAGGTAGAGACCCAAACCTCATTTCCCACCCAATCAAAATCTCTTGCCACCTCTTTTGCGTTTTGAAACACGGAAGGCTGAAATATGACCTCCTCTTGTTCATTGGTTTCTATATTTCTTCTGTAAAAGTGCGAAAAGCCCCAATCACCATACCATAAATAGTCATCAATTACTTTAATTGCAGATAGCCATACCTCACCATTGGGCAAAATCTCCTGATGCTGAAGGTCTAATTTTTTAAATGTAGTACCATCATCTACAGACTGGAATATTCGTCCACCTATCGCACAATAAATATTTCCATATTTGTCGTCATCAATTCCCTTATAACAAACAGTGGCCAAATTTTCAGCACGATTAATGATAGGCATCTGCAATTTTAATTCAAATGAACTATCATTCGGATGAAAGAGAAATAACCCTGCACCTGTTCCAATCCACATCCTTCCCTTTTTATCACAATGCAAATCAGTGATACTTCTTGCTTCCGCAACATATTCAGTAGATTTTGTTTCAAGGTTAACAATAGAATTATCTGAAGTATTTATAACATTTAATCCATTAAAAGTTCCAACCCATATATTACCTTTCAAATCTTTTTCAATTGTTATAATACTTGAATTTGAAATTGAATTTATTCCCACGATATGACGGTAATTTACTGTTTCCCTACCGTTAAATTTAGCCAGCCCGTCACGCGTTGCTAACCATATGTAGCCGCGATCATCTTCCACTATATCAATTACTGAATTATCTGGCAATCCATTTAAGGTGTTCAAATGACTGAAATTAACCTCTGTTTGCGCTGACAGACATATTGACATAAGTAATATTGATACAAGACCGATTGCCCTCATAAATTTAACATTTGCACAAATTTAGTAGATTTCATGTAACCAAATTGGGTATTACGCTTACTTTAAATCAATCCGAATTTTACACTCAGATTAAATCCTAACAGAATTACCGCTAATGAACAATACTAAATACAATATTTTCAGACTCATTTCACTTACAATCATAGTCATTATTTTAGGCCCAGCTGTGGCATTGGCAGAAAATAATTCAAACTTTTTTTCTAATGATTCCATTATCAATAATACAGATACTACAGCAATTGATCTCAAGGAAATAAAGATACGGTTATCAGGTAATCTTTACACAGGCACTTATATTTATGGGTCAAATGGAATTGCACCTCATAGAACTCCATTTTCTGCTTATGTTGGCGGCAATATTAATTTACAACTACATAAATTCAATGTTCCTGTCAGTTTTATAATCAGTGAGCAAAACAGGTCATTCCAACAACCTTTTAATCAATTCGGGTTAAGCCCTGCATATAAATGGGTAACGGCACATGCCGGCTATAGAAATCTTTCCTTTTCTACTTATTCACTTGCGGGACATACTTTCTTAGGTGCAGGAATAGACCTTATGCCTTCAAAATTCAGGTTCAGTGCTTTGTATGGAAGATTTACAAGAGCAACCGCCATAGATACAATTGATAATTTTATTGCTGATCCCGCTTTTGAACGTAAGGGTTATGCCATAAAAATTGGCATAGGTTCCAAAAGTAAATATTTTGACCTTATTGTCTTAAATGTGTCTGATAACCCTAATTCATTAAATTACGATACTACTTCATTTTTAATTACACCGGCGGCAAACCTTGTTACAGGATTAAAAACAGCACAACGTATCGGGAAAAAGCTTGCACTAGCTGCAGAATACAACTTAAGTATTTATACAAATGATATAAAGTTAAACGACGAAATTTTTAGCAACAGCGTTGACCTTCAAAAGATTCAGAAAGCGCTCGATGGGATTATAATAGTAAATAGTACTACTCAATTATTATCCGCAGGTGAAATGTCTTTAGTGTTCACTGAAAAAAAATATTCCACATCAATTAAATATAAAAGAATCTCGCCTGAATATAAAAGTATGGGGGCCTATTTCTTTTTAAGCGATATACAAAATTTAACACTTAGCACAAATTTCAAAACATGGAAAAAAAAGATATATTTTAACGGAAGCATAGGATTGCAGCAGGACAATCTTACCCAATCACAATCCCTTACTAATAGCTACCTTATTGGCTCACTGGCAGTTTCCATAAATCCTAAACCGAATTATGGCATGAACCTCAACTATTCTAATTATTCATTGGGGCAAAAAGCTTCATTGATGCAATTAAATGATACAACAAAAATTGCTTTAATCTCTCAGAATTTAACACTCATGCCACGTTATTCATACATCAGCAAAAAAACAATCCATACTGGCGTTGTTGTTGTCAGTAGGATAACATTGCAGGATAAAAATCCATTTACTGCCATGCTCACTGAATACAATACCAAAAACCTTAATATCTCCTATAATTTCACTTATTTACCTTATAATGGCGGATTGACCTTATCCTATAATTCAAACATCGTAATTAATTCGATAAATGACACCCGCTTTGCAGGGCTTTCATTTGGATTAAATAAAACATTTTTAAAAAACATATTGAATGTTTATTCGAATTTAACCTTTAATACAACACGTTTAAACGGGGTGGCATCCGGAAAAATCAAAAATGTAAACCTTGGCGGAAGTTATACAATAAAAAAACAACATAAACTCAGTTTATCCGTTGCCACTATAAATTTTAATTCAACATCCGATAATGTTGTCTCCTATTCAGAGATCACGAATAATATTAATTATATTTTTATTTTTTAGACTATGAAAAAAAATAATTCATTAAAAAAATTATTAATCATTACATTTATTCTTATAGCTCAATTAGGAGTTAAGGCCCAAATAGCAATAAATGTTTTAATCAATCCCCCTTATCCCCTCCATCTTAATGATTATATAAATTATGGAAGCACTTTGGTAGTTACCGTTACTAATACCGGAACTTCCAGTGAGGAAATTTATTTAAGGGGAAGTATTTCAGGAGACAATGGAGTAAGCATAACTTCAAATCCTGATATCATACCAGCAACATTTATAACAATTAATGCAGGTCAAACGCTAGTATTATATGGTAATGACCTTGAACCCTATTTTAATTTCAACAGGGCGCTAATCACCGGAATGGATCGAAATTTACTGGTCAGCAATCAAGCACTTCCTGAAGGGTATTATACAGTTTGTGTTGAAGCATATGATCATAACACAAATGAATTATTATCCGACCCTCCGGGATGCGGTTTTTTTAATGTTAGATTTATTGAGTCGTCAATTATTACAAGCCCAATATGTGGTGATACTATTCAGACGATAAATCCACAAACAATTGTTTTTTCTTGGACCCCGGCTATAGGTGCCCCTGTAACGACACAATACCAATTAAAAATTGCGGAAGTTTTCCCCGCCGAACGCAATCCATATGACGCAATCCATTCTGCTACCACTCCACCATTTTTTGAACAAACTGTATATGGTTATTCATTTGTTTACGGTCCTGGGCAACCAACTCTTGAACTTGGGAAAAAATATGCGCTCGTAATAACTGCCATTGATCCTCAAGGGGAAACCACATTTATTAATAATGGGGAGAGCGAAGTCTGCACGTTTGTTTACGGATCAGCGCCATTACCAATTATATATTTTGAACAGGAAAACGAAGTTGAAATTATTTCATTAATTTCTACACAGGGATATACAGTATCCGGGAAACTGAAATATTATTTAAAATCGGAGGGCCAAACGAATTCTTTTCCCATGAAAAACATGCCCATTGAACTAATTTATGCTGTAAAAACAATAGATTATGAAACAAAAAAGGAATCATTATATCCAATTGACAATGGCAGTGGAATTAATTCTGGATTTATAACAGTTGGTACGGCAATTACCGACAATTCAGGAAATTTTAATTTTAATTTTTCCTCCATGGAAACATTAGGTTATTTTTCTAATAATTATTCTTTTGAATCAACGGCATATAATAATAACCCAACTGCTACCGGTGACCTTCACAAAGTACTGATGTTACATATACAGAGTGAATATTATTGCAATCCTAAAATAACATTTGATGAAAACCAAATAATGTGGGGATCGACCTTTAATACTGGTGAATTGCTTTCAAAGGCAAAAGATTTTAGACTCGAATTTTCATTAAATACGCATGGTTCTGAAGACCTGACTGCATATTATATGCCACTCTATTCTGAACAAGGTGTTGAAGAAGTATCATTTTCGCAGGAACAAACTGCAATTTTTTTCAAAACACTTAAAGATGATGACCCATCGGATAATAACAGGGATTTAAGCCAACTAATTAACAGCACTCCAAATAATGGAATTATTGTAGATGCTAATTCAGCAGTTTTTGAAATGACAGATCCAATTACACTTTATGAATTGAATGAGCTCGAATCAAATCCCGCAATAGATAATAGGGATGAATTCAATGTGGATATTTACAGGGATTATGTTCCTTTTGGTGTACCGGATGAGGAGGGCAATAAGGAGAAATTAAATTCAGCGGAAAATGGCCTTGAATATATTTATCATGGCGTTACCAATGATAAGAAAATTATCATTCCTGGATTGATAAAGAATATAGGCCCGGCAGATCATTATATTCTTGAAATAACACCCGTAGATCAAAAATTTGGTGAATCAAAAATGCAATATCAATTTGAGTTCAGGTATATTGAAGATCCTTCAACCAGTCCACCTTGGGAAACAACTGATGTGGCATTCTTTAATGAAGAATATATTACCCCATTGGTCCCATTTGAATCTACGAGTAAGGAATTAACATCTGTTACTACAGTTTTGAGTGGAAATATGAAATATATGTTTGCTGATCCGGGAGAAACAGAATTATATCCGTTTAAAAACCAGCCAATTAAATTAGTCCGGCAATATGCAATTGATAAAGGCGATGGCAATATTATTAATATACCTTATGCTGGTTCAGCAGATGCGGATGTAACTGGCAATCTCTCTGAAATAACGACTACTACAACTGATGACGCAGGGAATTATATTTTTTCATTCTCTGACCTTACCGAATTAGGATTGGTAAACGAAAATGCTTCTTTTACAATACGTGATCATGGATACTATGATCAATATTTTAATGACAGTGGTTCTTTTTCAAAAGAAGAAGAAGCATATCCACCTCATACATATCAGGGAAAATTATATTGTTATGTTAGAATTTTAACAGAAAGTGATTATTTTACAAACAGTGAAACAGTAATTGAATTAAAAGCCGGAGAAGCTAAACAGCTTAACGATCCAATTGTTGTAAACGTAAGGAGTTATTCATTAACTGCTACCATTTCAGGAAATGGAAATGATGATGAGTTTAATAAAGATGAACTTGAAGGTTTGGTTGTGAAATTATGGCGGACTGAGAGGCCATTTGGTGTTCCGGAAAATGAGGGAGGTGACATTATAGAGGAATCGTATTTTGACAGTGAAAAAATATGTGAAGGCGTTACAAATGCAGCTGGTGAAGTTACATTTAGCAGGTTAGTAAAAAATTTCGGACCAAATGATAATTATGTCATTTCCGCCTATTCTTCGGATGACCCGTCAATAAATCCCAAACTTCATTATTATTCGATGTGGTTTGAAAATTTTTCCTGGAACAACACACCCTATGGTTCAACGATAGAAGTTGATCCAACTGCTGCTCAATCGCCGGATAAAGCAAAATGGAATGCTGAATACATTTATGCAAACGTAAAAACAACATTTAATGCAGATGCGCTAAATCCATCAATAAATGGGTATGTTAGCAGAAGTGATAATACTTCCAACATGGTGGGTGACGCTACATTAACCATTAAAGAGAATTCCCTATCATTTGCTACAACAAAAACATCAGTCTCGGGTTATTATAATTTTTCTAATTTCCCTTTATCTGAAAAGAGCCTTACTTTATATTCAACAAAATCAGGCTATCAATTTTATGTATTTCCGGGAAATATTCCACAATTAAAAATGGGTCAACGATTTATTTTCAATTTTTCCATGTCGCCAGCTGCCGAGGTAAAGGGAAGAGTTGTTAATGAAACCGGAGAGGGCGTTTTGTCACAAATAAATATTGGGGATGGGGGAAATATTCAGACCGATGAAAATGGATATTTTCAAGGGCCAGCCCTTTCAAATCAAAACCAGCAAATTTTTGTTGATCCTGCAGACCCTGATTATTTCACAACAACCAAAGTAGTGAATGTGAATAATTATCTGATTGATGCCGGCAATATTGTTGTATTAAAAAATCAGCATCATATAATCATCAATTTAACGGATGCATTGAGTAATGTTCCAATTGCAAATGCTACAATTGAAATTTATGGAACAGGGTTATCAAAAAAGACCGACAACAATGGTGAAGTATCATTCGCGTTTGAAAATGCAGCAACCAATTTCAGTGTTATAATTACAGGTCCTTCTGGTAAAGAATGGTTTAACAAGCCATACAACATAGTAAATAATGAATCTGACGTTTATTCAAATTATTATTTAACAATTGAAGAGGCTACACAAATAAAAGGTCATGTTTATGTAAATGGCACTCCTTTAGATCAGGCAAAAGTATTTGTAGATATTACCGGTTATAAAACCCAGAGTTTCACGGATAATAATGGGTATTATATTTTACACAATGTACCGAAAAGAAATGAATTAATGATCAAGGCCGTAAAGTCTCAATCAGATAAAATAGGAGACTCTATATCAATAAACACCATTACCCACACAGCTGATGTAAATTTTAATCTCACGCTTTATAAGAGTATCGATATTTCCAGATTATGGGGATTTCCCATTGAAGTTGAACATCTATCCGAAACCGGAGGAAAAGTATATATTACCGGTTCATTTGTTGATCTTCCGTCAAACGATCATTTTAAAATAACTGATCCTGGTGAAGCCATACATTTTAATAAGGTTCCAATTAAGGCGGGCTCAATTAAAAATCCAAATGGGATCGGATATGCAATTCCCGATGGAATATTAGAGATAACTTTTGATGAAACAAAAACAATTGATATCACTTTGCTGAATACTTATATATCCTTGCAAGGAGATAATTTATTTCCTGTTAAAATGGTCGGAATTGGGGGAGATAAAGGTGTGTTTAAAGGAAAATTAAAAATCGACCCGATTAATTTTAACGAATCTACCTTGAAATTTGATGAAGTTTCCGGTCTTTACATCAATGCTCCGGCGATAACAGATGCAGTGGAAAAAATGAATATCAAATCCATTAATCCTGACGCAGCGAATCCTTATGTTATTACCAATGGCTATCCGATTACAAGTTCAACAGGTAGTGCAATAACATATCAGTTATATGATATTAACGGAACTGCTTCAACATCAGGTTCATTTATAAATTCAGAAGCACTTATATTAAATACAACGGTACATACGCAAATCAGTTCCTTATCACAAGCAGATATTAAGGCGCCTATTGGCGATGTTATTATTCATCCGGGTGTTCCTGCAACAATTGAAAAAATAATTGGGAATACAGAGCTCACACTTAAAATGAATAAATGGAACTTGAAAAGTAGCAATTGGGAATTCAATTCAAATGGTTTACAATTTTTATCCGGCGTGCTTGAAGCAGATGGGTTAAATATGCCATTGATAAAAACTATAGATATTGATTACGATGTAATTAAATATGCAACAGAAGGCACATTTGATCTTAATAATTTAATGCTTATCAATATTATACCACTTGCTGTTACGGGCAAAAATCAATTTGGTTTTGATGGAAGCAACTGGCAATTATCCCTTACATCAAAGGGTTCAATTCCTGCAGGATATATCAGTTCATTGCCTGGAATGAGCAACGATACAGAAATAAATTTTGATTTTATTAATTTGAAAAGCGATGGTACAAAAAAATATCAGACCAAATCAACTCCCACTAATTTTTATGAATACGCCGATTTTATTTCGAATGCCGGATTGCTTGGTGTTACTGCAAATTCAATAACATTAAATGGATCTCTTGACCTGCACATTCCTTTGTTGGCGGTTCAGCAAACTACCATCACCTATAAAAATAATGGCGGAACAATTTCTTTACCGGAGCTTCCACAATTCAATTTCAGCATCAATACGAATGGAGTTATTGCCGATTTCATGATTAATGATAAAATTTTTAATTCAGAAGGGTATACCTGCACGGGAAAAGTATACGAAACGGGAGTTTTCAATCATAAGATAACATTAATAAAAAATAAATCAGTTTGTGCAATAAATACTATCGATGGACAAGAGTTTATAATTAATCCTATTAAAAATAGTAAACTTATTAATATTAAAGGAGCTATGGATGCTAACTTATATGATACATGGACACCATACGCTTTTTCCGGCGATTTATCTGGCACTGAAGGTGCTGCTGGAAATTTAGTGGTACAGGTATATGGCGACCTTATAGTAAATGAAGGAAGTATAAGTTTGACAAATATTCCCACGCCGTTTGGTGATTTCTCACTGGGATACGATTTCGATATCCAGGAACTAACCGGCTCTTTGAATTTTATAGGCCAGATAAGTGCAGGTTTAGTTTCACTGGGTCCAATTTCTGCGCAGGTTAAATTTGGTAGTTTGGGATGGTATTTTGCCGGCACCTGTGATGTAAATCCTATAAATGTACCGATTAGTTTGGTTGCTGCTGTTGTTTTTGGCGACTACCCCGTTAAAGATGACAATTATATTAAAGAAATATTTATAAAACACTCTGTTCTTGGTGCATTACCCCCGGGCTTCGATAAGAATTTTTCCGGTTATTATGTAAATGGATCATTATCACCACTTGCCATTCTACCCGATTTAAGTTTTGATTTTTTTGTTGCAAGCGGAAGTCTGAATATAAAATACATGGCCGATTTTGGAGTGGGAATGAATTTTAATGAAGCAACCCTTTTACATATTAGTCAGGGTGTAAAATTTTTATTGCATGCCGATGCCGGTGTAAGCGCGATTGTTGGATGTGCACATGGAGGCTTTGATGCAGAATATACAATGGGGCTAATGGGAGATTTTAATAGCGAGGCCGGCACATTTACACTTTCTGGATTTGCGCAGTTTGGTGTAGGTGCAAGTTTAGAGGTTGGATTTGGATGTTGTGACAGTGATTGTGGAGCTTGTTTCGATACACCTGCAGGAGATTCATGTAATAATGAGTCTTTTAATGGAAAAGTAATATTTAAAGTAAATGCATCTGTAGATTCAAACGCAGATTTGAATGTAGATTTTGATATTAAATCAGTTGAACTATAAAATATTGTTATGAAAAAATTAATATTTATTGCGCTTATATTAATTAAACAATTTGTCTCTGCATCAACAACCGATCAGGAGGTTGCCTTTGCATCAGATAAAGGAATTTATATAAATGTTTCTTATGAATATCCGTTATCACTTCCGCAACCTGTAACCGGATATGAAATACTTCGTAAAGAAACGAGTGAATCTAAATGGACAAAAATAATACAATATGAGGTGCCAGACACTCGGGAAGAATTTTTTGCCAATCTAACAAAAGCAAATGCTTATACTCCTGAGTTTATAGATAAATCGATAATCCCTTACAATGATATCTGGGATAAAATCTCAAGATATAAAACACTTGATTCTGTTCCTGTGTGGCGCAATGCGCTGATAATTAGGTTGGCGCTTGGAATTACCATATATGACGCCAGCGGAAAAGAAAATGTTGACTACGAATATTCCATAAAAAAAATAATGGCAAATGGTGAAGCTGTTCCATATTTCACAAGCAATAATGTTTCGTTCCCAGGTAAATATGCTTTTCCGGCACCAATGTTTAAAAATGCTGAAACAAATAAAGAGCAGATAACAATAAAATATTCTGTTCCGGGAAACGAAATACTTAATTTCTTCAGAGTTATGCGAAGCGATGACCATTCAAATATTTATACACCGGTAAAGTGTTCCAGATATGCAGTACAGACGGATACCGGATTAATACTCGTATTTAGTGATACAACTATAAAAGAAAATCATATCTACAATTATTTTGTAATTCCTTTTAATTTTTATGGCGCACTTGCATCTCACTCCGATACAGCAAGAACTGCGGCTTATGATCCCAAACAAATTTCATTACCTTTTGACCTCCAGGTTTTTTATGATAAAAATTATCCTGGTCTATCTATCAGTTGGGATTGTAAAAGCACAACAAATATTTCAGGATTTAACATTTACAGAGGGGAAAAATTTAACGGAGAGTATAAATTGATTGGCAGTGCATCAAAAAACGATTCTTCATTTCATGATAATAATGCTGTTGCCTTAAAAACATATTATTATTATATTGAAACTGTTGACAGAATGGGAAATAAATTATTTCCTACTGCTAAAATACCGGGTATTTACCGGTCAGCCTCTAAACCTATGCCTCCGTATGTGGTAGCTGAAGGTTTATCAGGTGGCGTTAAATTATCAATTAAACTTAAACAAAAAAATATCAGGGGGTATAGAATTTATAGGAGCCTTCAATATGACACAACTAAATTATTAATATCTGCACTTGTTCCTTTTGATACTAATAAACAATTTACTGTGTATTTTGATAAAAGCGAATCGCTTTCCGGATTATTTTTTTACACCTACTATGTTCAAACTGAGTCAACTAGTTATGCATTAAGCAATCTTTCAAATGGAGTGACGGTGAAACCCGCCATTGAAACGAAACCTGATGCGCCCTACAATATCAGTATAGAAACACAAACCAAGCATTCGGTTTTAACTTGGAATAATATTATTGATACCACAATAAATATAAATATAATTTTCAGAAAAATGGAAGGAGAGACAGACTTTAAAAAAATTGGTGAGTCAAAAACGGAATATTATATAGATTCTACGGCAGTTCAAACCACTAAATATGAATACCGAATTCAAAGCATGGATAATTTCGGTGGTTTATCAGATTTTAGTTATAGTGTAGCAACTGAAAACAGCAGTATAGCGCCGTTATATGTTTCAGGGTGCATTGCCTATATATCAAATGGCCGCCCCATTCTCGAATGGAGCAATTCGGATTTTAACAGTGTGAAAAATATTAGAATTTACAGGTATGAGAAGGACATTAAACCGATAGTTGCTGCCACATTATCAGCAACACATAAAACCTGGACAGATATAACTGCAAAAAAAGGAAGGTCATACTTTTATTACATTACAATATTGGACAATAATGGAAAAGAAAATCCTAAAAGTGATGAAGTCGGTATTTCAATTGAATAAATTGTTTAATCTTACTGATCGAGGTAGTAGTGGAATAAAATTTTAAATAATTGATTTGCCTTAACTGCAACTAACAACAAGAGAAAAACATGAATAATTGAAAATTTCATTTAAATTAAATGATGCAGTATTCTGGTGGATTAAATAATGACATCCCCATTTTTTAAATTTTAAATTATTTGGCGCAAGGGATAAATTAAATTTGCTTTATTGAAATAATATTTATCAAATAGCTTAGTATTTGCATTAAGTTATAATTGAGCCATTGTAAATTGCCAGGGTTTACAAAATTTGGCAAATATTGATTAAAAAGACCTAACGCTGAAATTGTAATTTGTACTTGACACAATCTAAATTGGAAGGCATTGTAAAAATTAAAGGATGGTGCTGAATTGTTTTCAATATTCCGAATTTCTATTTATTTGGCTATTGAGACCGATTGATTGCATTCTAAATGCATAGTTCGTAATTCATCACAATGAATAGCAAAGTAGCCTTTTAAATAATTATCTTCATTAATGGAAGTTCTAGTGGTGTCTTAATAAACTAAATTCAATCCTTTTATGATAGCATCGGGGGAATTTATATAAAACAAATCGTTCTACTCACACCATGATTTTAAGGTAGTTATATTAGATGTATCTGAATTTACTAAACTTGGAAGTGGTAAAACACTAATTTGAGCATGACATGACCAAAAAGAAGAAACTATAAGTGAGAATAGAATTAACTTTTTCATATTTATTCAATTACAATAATATTTATGTTTGCTGAAATTATTTGTATTCCATCTTCTTTGGTGGAATATATGCTGCCGGCAATTTTACTTTCCAATATGGTGTCAGGATAAATTGCTGTGTTTGTTGCAGAATCTTTCTTGAGACACTTTCCCTGCATTTTATGAAATCTAACCTCATGGGCTAATACTTCATTCGCAGTCAGCGATAAGCTCTTTAAAGCGCTCCTCATTTTTTTGCTTGGATAATCACCAAAAAAAAATTAGATTTAAAACAATAATATTACAATCTCCCGTTACTGAACCAACAGTAGCGGCATTATCTGGTAAGACATCAAAATCAATTTTTTCCCCATATTTACATAGGTAACAGAAACTGCAGCCTACCAAAATAGCTTATCATTCAAGCAATGCTCGAGGCAATGTGATGGCAGTTTACACACGCCAAAAAACAACTGCTGGAAGTGCGACAGATTTCATATTTGTTTCACAGCAACATATTTACGGCTCCAGTCTTTTGCGATATCCAGTCGGGTGCATACCTTAATTACAGAGATACTTTGGATTAATTTATTTCAAAATGAAGTTACTCGTGCCTGATATTTAAGTAAAATTCAATTGCATTCCAATCATACTCAATTGGGCATGGATAATATCCTAAAATAAACCCATTTATAAGTCTCAGTGCTTCAATTGATTGATTTGATTTATAAAAATTTTGTAAATCAGATACAATTCGATTTTTCATCTTTGGACAAGGTTCTAAAGCATGTTCAAATTTAAACAGCTCAGAGATAGTTTTATTATTCCAATTAAGTTTTTTAAAGTTATCTTTTAATACCGCGTTAATAGAAATCGAAACACAATCGTATGTGCTGAGATTTAAAATAAATTCAAATGGATTATTGATATCCCTTTTTATTTGCGATATTATTTTTAATTCAGTTAGAGTATCATATTTTTCACAAAAAAAATTTATATCATCAACCATGAATTCTCCTATATTTTCTGACGTATAAGAATCAGACCTTGTAAAAAAAGAACACCCTTCAATTGTTATAATTGCTATTAACCATATATATTTATAATATTTGAACATAAAAATTAAAATTTATCAATATTATCCTTTTCCCCCAATTCCTCAATTGCTTTTTCTTTGTCGAAAAGTGATGTACCTATTGAGACCCCGTCACCTTGCGGAATGCCTAAATGATCAACAGATACATAAGTCTTATCATCAACTGGTGTAAAATATCCAGTAGATACGCCTCCGTATGGCTTGTAAATATCAAACACTTCACCAATGGAATAATCACCTATTTCAGTTTCGCCATTCTTTGATGTTGTCGTTTTACCTGTTTCAGATTCCCCGCTGTAAACATAGGAATGTATAGCCACACCTAAGTTATCAAAGATTACAATTATGTCACTTGGGTTAATTTCTTTAAAATTATTTTGAACTTTTTTAGAAAGGTTATCTGTATTTAAAAATCCAGTCTTATCCAAAAGTAATTGATTTGAAGCAACTAAACTCGAAACTACTCTAAATTCACCATCTAATGGAGAATAACCATGACAATTGTAGCTTTTATCAAGAACATTAGAATTTAACTCTGAGCCGGTTTTTGTATCGAATACCTCATAATATTCAACTGGTATTGGCTCACCAGCATTCGAATAGACATACCCTGAATGAATTACTACACGATAGCCATCGATTTCCTTTTTCCTATTTGATGCAGTTGTGAAAATTATATTTCCATTTCCATCTCTAATTACTCATCTATCTTCATCTTTGTAATAAATTGGATTTAAACCTCCAAAACAATAAGGAGAAAGATTTGTGTAACCTCTGCTAAATTTATCAACACTCAGCCATACTCCTATCTACCATTATAAATCCTCTCACCAAAATTCACCGTATCATCATTTCCTTCAATTTCATCTTCACTCTCTTTGCCGATAAAACAGTATTTATACTCACTTCTAGCAACCCAAATGCGTCCCACCGTTAACATCCCGAAGGAACTGTAATCCAAATGGTTTGTAACATAGGTGTTGTATGATTTATTCAAGTATTAAAAATAATAAAATAAACCACTCATTTCTCAACCAACCACCCGCTTGTTTGTGATGCTCATTTCATAAGTGGAAAAAATTTCCCTGTGTGCTTTTTGTAAGCTAGATATTCAGGAAATTTTTTAAACAGTTGTTGTTCTTCGTATTCTGATTTTAATTCGAAAAGCAGATATAAAATGAAAATAATTATAAGTTGGATAAAATTATTGAACATAAATGCCAAACCTACTCCACCTAAAATAATGCCAGCATAAATAGGATGTCTTATGTATTTGAAAGCAC
>Ga0335394_10003329_pt1 | contig 18226 bp, 16 predicted proteins | sample MAT03_FD_205741 | JGI IMG/M metagenome (GOLD analysis project Ga0335394, IMG submission 205741) | Freshwater microbial communities from Lake Fryxell liftoff mats and glacier meltwater in Antarctica - MAT-03 (spades assembly) (version 2) ... | reverse complement strand
ACGGCCTGCGCCTTGCTGGCGAGCTGGTCGGCGTAAGGCACGCCGATGTGGTCACAACCCGGGCAGCGCGCGGCATGCGGACACTCGACGGCGGCGCTGGCGATAGGGAGGCTCACCAAGCGCGTTGTGTGCCGCAACGAACCCGGAGCGCAATCGCCAGCACCTCGCAGCGCCTGTGCGTGCTAGAGCCACGGGACTTGGAACGGCCGCTCCGCATCGTCGGGCTCGGTGGCGCCCTGGGCGCATCGAGCTCCAGCTTCTCGGCGCTGAACGTCGCTCTCGCGGGGGCTGCGCAAGCCGGTGCAGACGTCGTGGCCTTCGACATCCGCACGCTCGCCTTGCCGATGTACGAGTACGGGATCGCTCCGCCTCCGCGCGCCGTCGAGCTTGCGACGGCGATGTACGAAGCGGATGGCCTGGTGTGGTCGAGCCCGCTCTATCACGGCTCGGTGAGCGGGGTTTTCAAGAACGCGATCGACTGGCTGGAGCTGCTCTCCGATCGCGAGCCGCCCTACCTGACCGACAAGCCGGTCGGTCTCATCGGGACGTCCGGCGGTATGCAGAGCATGCAGTCGGTCAACACCCTCGACTTCATCGTGCGCGCGCTGCGTGGCTGGGTCGTCCCGCTCGCCGTCCCGCTCGCCACGGCCGGTAAAGCCTTCGACGAGACGGGCGCCGCGGTCGATCCTCGGGTCGACACGCTCCTCCGCAAGCTCGGCCTCGAGGTCGCACGCGCTGCCCGCCTGTTCCGCGACGCTCCTCGCTGAGTCGCGCCGCGCCGCGCCGCGCCGGTCGCCACGGCGAACTTCGCCAGCCGCTCGTCGACCGGAACCGGGACCGGGCCGTCGAGCCGCCCGAGCAGCGCATAGATCGCGATCGCGGCCACCTCGCGAAGTGCTCCGCCGAGCGGCGCACCGCGGATCCCCGTGCCGTCCACCTCGTCGAAGTAGCGCCCGAAGACACGGGCTCCGCGGGTCACATGGTAGGCGTCGCTGACGACGAGGACCTCGCCCGGTCCCAGCGCGCGGCGTGCGTACTCGGCGTTCTGCTCGGTCGATTGGCTCTCCTCCTCGATGAGGATCGCCTCGCGAGGCACCCCGAGCGCTTCGGCCACCTTGGCTGCCACGCTGGCCTCGGAGACGGGCTCGTCCTCGCCGCGGCCACCGGTCATCACGATCCGTGGGGCTCGCCCTTGCTGGAAGAGCTCCACGGCGTATCCCACGCGACGGCGCATCGCGAGGCTGGGCGCCCCGTCGCGCGAAACACGGCAGCCCAGCACGACGATCGCATCCCAGGTCGGCCGCTCCGCGCGTGAGGGCGGCTCCCGCGCGCCCACGACCTCGAGCACGATGGCGGCAGCCAGCCATGCCGATAGCGCCCCCAGGCTCGCCAGCAGAAGCTTTGCAGCGAGCCGGGCGTACTGCGACCAGGTCCTCAACGTCCCATCGATCCTCGTCATCGAAGCTGAGACTGCACTCCGGATGGGGGCGACTCGGGGACCCTTTGAGGCAGCCCGAGGGAAGGTTTGTGGCGATCGTGTGGCAGGCTTCGGCATCGCTCCCGGAAGAGACGTCTCGTTCGGCGTCTTTCGTTAGGCTGCGCCCCACCGTGGATCGACAGCGCAGGCTGATGTTGTGGGTCCTCTGGCTCACCTACGGCTCGTTCTATTTCTGTCGCAGCAACATCTCAGCCACGCTGCCGGGGATCCAGGCCGAGCTGGGCTTCAGCAAGGCCGATCTCGGCTGGGTGCTCGCATCCTTCAAGGCGGCCTACGCGATCGGCCAGATCGTCAACGGCCAGCTGGCCGAGCGCATCTCTGCACGTGTGCTCCTCGCCGTCGGCATGCTTGCCTCGGCGCTCCTCAGCGTCCTGTTCGGGTTCGGCGAGGCGGTCTCGTTCTGGCTCTTCGCGTGGGCGGCCAACGGCTACGCTCAGGCCCTCGGCTGGACGCCCACGATGCGCGTCGCCTCGAGCTGGATCCCAGCCGCCGATCGCGGCCTGTCCTTCGGCATCCTCGGAACGAGCTATCAGGTGGCCGCGGCCGTCACGCTGGTCGTCTCCGGCTACGCCGCCGAGACCTGGGGATGGCGCTGGGCGATGTGGCTCCCCGCCGGCTTCCTCGCGCTCGCGGCCGTCCACATGCTCGCCTTGCTGCGCGACACGCCCGCCGCCGGCTCGCCCGAAGCCGCACCCGAAGACGCACCGGGGGACGCACCGGGGGACGCACCGGGGGACGCGCCGACTCGAGACGCAGCGGTGGGCGCGGTCGACGCGGCGCCACGCCTATCGGTCGGCGCCACCATTACGGCGACCCTCACCAATGCACCGCTATGGCTGCTGGCCTTCGCGCTGGGGTTGCTCAACGCCACCCGCTATGGCTTCCTCGATTGGGGCCTCTCCCACGTGAAGGAGATGCAAGGCACCGGCGTGGGCCGAGCCGCGCTCACGTATGCGATCTTGCCGATCGGCGGCGTCGCCGGAGCACTGGGCTCCGGATGGATCTCCGATCGTTTCGCTGCCGGGCGGCGTGCGCCATTGGTCTGTGTCCTGCTGGCCGCCCTGGCGGTGCTCACCGTCGGCTATCAGGCAGTCGTCTCCCATTCGACCCTCGCGGTGAGCGCCGTGCTCGTGCTCGTCGGCTTCTGCGTCTTCGGGGCGCAGGTCCTGCTCGTGGGCACCTTCCCGGTGGACCTCGCGCGACCGGGGACCGCTGCGGCCTCGGTCGGACTGGTCAATTGCATGGGCTACGTCGGCGCCGCAGGGGGCGACGTGCTGACGGGCTGGCTCGTCGACCACTACGGTTGGCGCACGGCGATCTTCGCCTGGGCGGGCTACGCGCTGGTCGGCGCGCTCCTGCTCCTGCCCCTATGGAGGCGCGGACGCGTTACCGCGACGGCGTGAGCGCCGCAGCAAAGCGTCATTCTGGCGCCGCCTTCTTCGCGGGAGCCGCCCTCTTCACTGCGGCCTTCGGCGTCGCCTTCTTCGCCGCAGCCTTCTTCGCCGCAGCCTTCTTCGCCGCAGCCTTCTTCGCCGCAGCCTTCTTGGGCGCCTTCGTGGCCGCGGGCTTCGTCCCCCGTCCCGCGCGCGAAGCCTCGTAGCTCGCGATGTGCTGCGCCGGCGTCAGGCGCGCCAGGGTGCGACCCACCACGTCGATTGCGAGCGCATCGAGAGTCTTGAAGCGTACGCAGCCCTTGCCCATGTCGAGCTTCTTGCCGCTCTTGGCATAGGCGCGGGTGAACCAGTCGTGGAGCGGCGAGTCGATGTAGAGGCACATCATGTGGAGCGTCATGTACGACCTCGGCGCGCCCAGCCCGATCACCGGCAGCGGGGACTTGGCATTGCCACCGTAGCCCGCGGGATAGCTCGAGAGCGGCACGTACCAACCGATCATCCCGTAGAGGATGCCCTCCTCGTACCCGGCGGGCAGACTGCGGTTGATCTCATCGCGGACGGCCGAGAGCGCGGCGCGGCGGCCTTCGGGGAGCGCGGCGAGGTACTGGTCCACCGTGGAAGCGGGCATGCCGCGACGATACGACACCCAGACCGTCAGTCGGCGAGCAGAACGAGACGGCCCGTCGCGCTGCTCGCGCTGCGCGCACCAGCACGGCGTGCGAAGCCCGTCGCGTCCTTCAGGAGCGCGCGCGTTTGCGGTCCCACGATGGCCACGTCTCCCCGGCGACGGGCGACACCCTCAGCCGCTGGTGCAGCGTTCGCCGGGGCGAGCGCCGCCACATCGAGCCCGGCATCGTCCACGCTGACTGTGTTTTCGACAGCTCCATCGTGTACGAAGCTTCGGTCTTGAAGATCTTCGCCGAGCGGTACCTGCTTGAGGTCCCCAGCGGTCACCCGCAGCGCGCAGCCGCGAACCGCCTGCGGTCGCTGCTCGTTCCCTTCATCCCCATCGAGTCCGAGCAGGTTCCGGCGACCAGCATCCTGCGCGAGTTCATCGGCGGCAGCAGCTTCGCCGATTGAGGCACTCGCCGACGATCCGCTCAGCGTCACGGGGAATGCCGCTTTGTTCGCTTTGTTCGCTACTTCGAGAGACGTCCATGAAGGAGATCATGCAGCGCACGGCACGCGTCGACCGTGGTGAACACGCCGACGACGTGTTGGTTCTGCATTACGATGGTGCAGCCGTACTTGTGCTCGGCCATCTCGGCTGCCACCTCGTCGAGCGGGGCGTTCGGCGAGACGGCGTAGACCTCGGTCGACATCGCATCTTCGACGGTCACGGTGTCCACGTCGACGTCGCGCAGCGTCTCGATGAGGTGAAGGTCCCGCATGGTGACGAGCCCGACGAGCTTTCCGCCCTCGAGGACGGGCAGATGACGGAAGCCGTGCTCGCGCATCATCGCGTGGGCTTTGGCCAGCGTCTGCTCGCGTCCGATCGAGTGGGGCGACGTGGTCATGTACTTCTGGATGGTCGGGATGGGCTTGCTCATGACCGCTTCCCAAACAACTTTCGTGCCGACCGCGAACCGCTGACTCCGTAGGCGAAGTCGGGCGTCCGCGTCGACGAAGTGCAAGGTATGCACGTGCTCGTGCATACCTTCGTCGCGCGGTCGCCGCCGGCGGCGCCGAGGCGCTCGCTGCCTTCGCTGGTGCGGCGATCGACTGCGTACCTCTCGACGTCCGCATGCCGAACAGGGACGGCCGAGACGACGGCGACCTCGAAGCGCGAGCGCAGGTTCACGCGGGAAAGCCCGGCCACGACGGCAAGGTCGCCGAACACCGCGGCTCCCAGAAAGTCGAGGTCGACCGGCCCGTGCACCGGCTGGAGCACTCCTTCCTCCCCGCGGGAGATGTCGAGCAGATTGCGGATCATTCGCGCAACGCCGTGAGGAAGATCACCGGAAACCGTCGCTCCTCCCGGGAGCGCGCGAAGCCTCTCGCACACCTCGAACGGGTCGGCGAGCTCTTGCGGCGTGCGCTCACCAACCTGGTCGAGAACGCGATCCGCCACGCGCCCAAGAACAGCGAGGTAGAGCTTTCGTCGCAGGCGCGTGACGGCCAGATCGAGCTTCGCGTGACCGACCGAGGCACGGGGGTCCCGGAGTCGCTACGGCCTCACATCTTCGACGCCTTCGTCGCGGGCGAGGTCGAGGCCCGTCCTTCTTCGCGGCGAGGCTTTGGTCTAGGTCTAGCTTTTTACAAGCTCGTTGCTGAAGCTCACCGGGGATCGATCGGGATCGACGACGTCGAACAGGGTGCCGCCTTCGTCATCCGGATCCCGGGTTGAGCTGCTGCTCCCCCGCGTACATCGCGTCGATCGCGCGGACGACGCGGTCGACGTCCTCCGGGTCGGCGCTCCGGACCGTGACCTCGGGGTGGGCCGGCCGCTCGAAGGTGACGTCGACTCCAGGCAGCGCGCTCCTCCCCGCGGCATAGAGCCCTTTGGTGTCTCGTTGCATGCAGACGTCGAGAGGAACGTCGACGAACACCTCCACGAAGCGCGACCAGAGCTTCCGCCCCCGCGCGCGGAATGCCGCGCGGGTCGCCGTCGCGGGCACGAGCACCACGAGGCCTTGCCCCGCAAGCAGTGCCGAAAGCCGCGCCAAGGTCTCGTAGAAGTCGCGCCGGTCTGACTCGCCGTAGCCATGCGCAGGAACGAAGCAGCCCCGAAGGGCGTCGCCGTCGAGCTCGGCCGTGGCCACGTTGCGCCGACGGAGCTCGACTGCCACATGCTCCGCGAGCGTCGATTTTCCGCTCGAAGGCAGCCCCGTGAACCAGACGACGATGCCGTCAGCCAAGGATTATCTGCCGTCCCCATTGCGGATCGAAGCGTGGCTCCGCGAGCGCTCGTTCAGCGAGCCCGAGCAAGAGGTCTCGGTCCTCGGCCCGCTGGCCCGGGTACCAACGCGGACAAGCGAGCACCAGGCAACGCCAAGCGACGAAGGGGGCGGCGACGTCCAGCAGATCGTCGTCGCCGGCGGCGGAGAGATACGTCTCCCAGAAGAGCGACCAGAGCGTCGCCAGTCCCTGCGCCTGCCCCGGAGCTCGACCGAGGGCGAAGAAGAGGTAGTTCAGCGCCATGCTGGTCACGTCGTCCGCCGGGTCGCCTTCGGCGCCACGGCTCGCGTCGAGCACGGTGAAGTCGTCTCTCTCCCTGAAGACGACGTTGAAGGGATGGAAGTCGCCGTGAATGCGGCGCAAGCGCGAGGTGCGCCGCTTGGTGGAGAATCGCCAGGTGAGGCACGATCGTTCGATCGACTCGAGTCGCGCACGCGGCGCTGCGGGCACGTCGTCCGGATAGCCATCGACGATTCCGGCGATGCCCTCCCCGCCGCCCACGAGATCTCGAACCGAGCGTGTATAGGCGGCCCCGTGACTCCCCCGCTCTCGGTGCACGTCGACGAGGTAGCTCGCAAGCGATCGCGCACGAGAGTGGTCCCGCGCGGTGAGTTGCCCGGAGGCCGCCACCTCGCGCAGGTCCTCGGCGTAGGTGCGCCCGGGGCACCATTCGGTGAGCAGATAGAGCTCACCTGTTCGCCGCAGCGATACCAGGGAGCCGTTTTCCTGGATGGCGCCAACGTCGAGCGCTGCAGCGTGCCGCGGAATCGCACCGAACGTGTCCCAGGCCAGAAGGCTTGCCTGAGCCCTATCGCTCCGCCGGTCGTGCCCGAAGTCGTTCGATTCGGGCAGGTGGAACACGACCTGGCGTGCGCTGCCGTCCGGAAGCTCGAGGTCGACGCGCAGCGGCCGACCGTATCCGATCGCCTTTGCGCTCTCGCCGACAGGGCGTTCGTCCGCGGCCAGGACGTGAGCGCCCACGATCTTCGCTCCGGGAAACAGCTCCGAGAGCCGACGCGCGAGGCCGAGGGGAATAGCGTCCGGGGGAGCGCCTGGCGATATCTGCACCAGCGACGACTAAGCATGGTGCGTGCCGCACTGCCGCAAGCCGCACTGGCGCAAGCGGCGCTTCCAGAAACCGAAGGCGCAAGCCGTGCACCGCCGGGTGCAAGAGCTTACCCAGAGGTCGCGCGTCGGCGCGCGTTCGGGTCGGAGGCCAAAGCTCGCGGTTCGCCGGGGCGGAAAAGCTCAGCAGCCGACCACGATCGCGCAGACACGCCCGGACGCATCGAGCCCCTTGGCGACCGGGTAGCTTCCCGCCGTAGGAACTCGGAACACCGCGACCGAAGAGCCGTTGGGTGTCTTGACGACCGCCTCGCCGCGCTGGCCGAACGACTCGTGACCGACGACGTCCATCGCGAAATCGACCGTGACCTCGGCGTCGTCGAGCCCCTGGATCTCCTCGGCGGCCGACTCGGGGATGAACGCGCCGAAGGTCGTGTCGAGCATGATGGCTCCGGCGTCGAGCCACAGGGCGGGCGTCGAGCTCACGCGCAACGCGAACACGGCGCCTGGCGCCCGCAGCAGCTCCCATCGTCCCGGTGCCACCCGTTCCATGACGTGGCAGAAGAAGGTGCCGCCGTCGCCCACGTGAAGGGTGGTCTCGACCTTCAGCTCCCCGAAGGGGCGCACGTCGGAGCTGGCCGCGCGGCGAGCCTGGACCAGATCGGCATACGCCGCTTCGACGTCGAAGGAAGGCATCGCGCGCGACGCTACTCGATCCCCGGGGCTGCGGGCACCAGGACGGTCCGCTGGCGCCGCGTTCGTTGCTCTCGCGACCGGCGCGTGAAATCCTCGCCGCGATGTCCAAGGGCGCCGCGATCGACCATTGGGAGCCGAGTCCCGTCCACGACGACCTCGGATAGGCGCCTTGACGATCCCTCTCCGTTTCGAGAGCGTTGGCAAGCGATATGAGGGCAACGTGGTCCTTCGGGACGTGACGTTCTCTTGCGAGCCGGGCGAGCTCGTCGTTCTCGTCGGCCCTTCCGGGTGCGGCAAGTCGACGCTGCTGCGGATGGTCGCCGGCCTGGAGGAGGTCAGCGAGGGGCGCATCGTGGCCGCCGAGCGCGTCCTCAATGACGTTCCGCCCCACGCGCGGGGCGTCGGAATGGTGTTCCAAAGCTACGCCCTCTATCCGCACCTCACCGTGCGCGAAAACTTGGCGTTCCCGCTCTTCGTGCAGAAGCGCCCGCAGAACGAACAGGACGAGGCGGTCGCCGAGGCCGCCCGGATGCTCGAGCTCGGTCCGCTGCTCGATCGGCTGCCGCGGCAGCTCTCCGGAGGGCAACGCCAGCGGGTCGCGATCGGCCGCTGCCTGGTGCGCCGGCCCGAGCTGTATTGCTTCGACGAGCCGCTCTCCAACCTCGATGCGGCGCTCCGCTCGGCCATTCGCGTCGAGATCCGCGCCCTGATGCGCCAGCTCGGCAAGACCGCGCTCTACGTCACCCACGATCAGACCGAAGCGATGACGATGGCCGATCGCATCGTCGTCCTGTCCAAGGGTGTCGTGCAGCAGGTCGGCTCGCCGGAGTCCCTCTACGTGCGGCCGGCCAATCGATTCGTCGCGGCGTTCCTCGGCTCGCCCTCGATGTGTTTCGTGCGGGGTACGTTGGTGGGCGCACGTTTCTCTAGCGGCGCGCTAGTCAGCACCGTGGCCGCCGAGACGGCCGAGGCCATGTCGGGAGGGGAAGCGGTGCTGGGCGTTCGGGCCGAGGGCGTCCGCATCGCCGAGCCGGGCGGTCCCGAGCTGGGCCACACCTCCTTCGACGCCGTGGTCGAAGGTGTCGAGCCGATTGGCGAGGTCGGCTATGTCCACCTCGCGATCGACGGCGCACGTATCGAACGCGGCGAAGGGGCCGATCCGTCGACCGGCATCCCTCCGAATCGATTGCTCGCGAGCGTCCCGGGGCCCCGCGCATTCCGCCTGCGCCAGGGCGAGCGCGTCCGCGTCTCCATCGACCCGGGCCACCTCCACTTCTTCGACCCGCAGACCGGTGAGTCCCTGGCGGCGGCGCCCGCGCCGGACAGTGGGCAAGCCTCCTCGTGAAGAGTCGGCCGAGCGTCGAGCGTGGGACGTCGCGATGGCTGCTCTACGTCGCCACCTTCTTCGTCGTCGCGTTTCTCCTCTATCGACCCATTCTCTCGGTCCTCTCGCCGCCGCCCCCGGGCGACGTCGTCCGCCTCTGGCATAGTCAGCGCGGCGCCGAGCGCGAGGTGCTCGAGGGGCTCCTGCGCGAATTCAACGGCGAGCACTCAGGCGAGATCCGGGTCGAGCCGCTCGCCGTTCCCGAGTCGTCCCTCAAGGACAAGTTGCTGCGCAACGTGCCGCGCGGCTCGGGGCCCGACCTCTTCATCACCTCGCACAACGAGATAGGAGAGCTGGTCCGCGGTCGGGTCGTCGGTGACGCCCTCGCATCGAACGGTGCCAGCGTGGCCCTGGCGGATGGCCCGCTCCTGCCCGGTCTCCTCGAAGGCGTCACGCTCGGTGGTTCGATCAGGGCGCTTCCGCTCACGTTCAAGGGCCTCGTCCAGTTCTTCAACCGGGATCTCGGGGGCCCGATCGCCGACACCCGCGACCTCGAGACCGCACGGCTTGCGCTGCCCGAGGGGGCGTTCCCGATCGCCTGGGACGCAAGCTCACTTTTCTTCCACGCACCCCTCTTCCTTGGTGAGGGCGGACGCGTTCTCGACGAAGCGGGGGAGCCCGCGCTGTTCGAAGCCGCAGGCCGGCGTACCTTCGCGCTGCCCGGGCAATGGAAGAAGTCTGGTATTTTGCCTCCCGAGCCCACCTACAACGAGGCCGTACGCCTCTTCGAGGAAGGCAAGCTCCGGTCGCTCGTGAATGGGCCCTGGTATACGCCGGGCGGATCCATCGGCAAGAAGGGGACGTGGGGCATCGCTCCGCTGCCCGCGGTCGAGGGCAAGCCCGCCGGCTCCTTCATCACGGTCGACGCCGTTTTCGTCGCGAGCTCGTCGCGCTCGAAGTGGGCCGTGCCCGTAGCTCGGTATCTCGCAAGTGATCGCGCGCAGCTCGAGCGCCTCGAGCGGCTCGGACAGGCACCGACGCTGTCGAAGCGTCACGTATGGCTTTCTGACTTGCCCAACGGCGAGCGTCCAGAGCTCTCCGCGCGGAAGGACATGGTGAATGCCCAGGCTGCTGCGCTTCGCAACGGCCTCGTCACCCCCAACGTCCCCCGCATGGCAGCGCTATGGAACCCGGCGCTCGACGTGCTCTCCGCCTCGATCGCTGGGCGTGACGTCGACAAGGCGATCGAATCGGCGAAATGGGATCTCGACCGCTCCCGACCCTCGACCGACGCGCCCGCCGACTCCCGGCCCTTCGGCATCGCTCTCGTCCTCTTCCTCCTGGTCGGCTCGATCCTCATCGTGCGCGGCGTGCGGAGGGGTCTCGGCGAGTCGGCCATCGTGCGAGCAGGGCTCATCGGCCGCGGCGGTTGGCGGGCGCTGCCATTCCTCCTCCCGGGTCTCGTCGCCGTGGTGTCGCTGGTCGTCCTTCCAATGCTGGTGGGCGCGGCCATCAGCTTCTACTCCTACGAGGGGGACACGTTCACCTTCGTCGGGCTGCGCAACTTCGCCTCCATCCTCCTGCCGCCGCTGGATCGCGCCTTCGAGGCTCGCTCGTTCTACTTCGCGCTCGCGGTCACCGTCCTGTGGACGGTCCTCAACGTCATCCTCCACGTCGCGATCGGCGTCGGGCTCGCGCTGCTGCTGCGCCCCACTTGGAATCGATTGCGCACGGTATATCGAGTGATCCTCGTTTTGCCCTGGGCGATACCCAACTACATCACCGCGCTCCTCTGGAAGGGCATGTTCAATGCTCAGGTCGGGGCCATCAATGCGCTCCTCGCTCCCTTCGGGTTCGAGGGATTTTCGTGGTTCGATCGCTTCTCCACGGCCTTCACCGCGAACGTCGTCACCAACGTCTGGCTGGGCTTCCCGTTCATGATGGTGACGACCCTGGGCGCGCTCTCCCAGGTCCCGGCCGAGCTGGAGGAAGCGGCGACGCTCGACGGCGCCGGGCGCTGGCTGCGCTTCCGATTCGTCGTTTGGCCGCACGTCGCGCCCGCCCTCCTGCCCGCGGTGGTGCTGGGAAGCGTGTGGACCTTCAACATGTTCAACGTCGTCTACCTGGTGAGCGGCGGCGAGCCCGGCTCCCAGACCGACATCCTGATCAGCGAGGCCTACCGCTGGGCCTTCGAGCGCGGGCAGCGCTACGGCCACGCCGCCGCCTACTCGGTGCTCATCTTCTTCTTCCTGCTCCTCTTCTCGCGCCTCGGCGAGCGCGCCGTCCCGAAGGGGGCGAGCTCGTGAAGCGCGCTCCGTCCTGGATCGAGGTCATCGGCGTCCACGCCGGGCTGCTCCTGGCCTGCACGGTGGTGCTCTATCCGGTGCTCTGGGTGGTGAAGACGGCGACTGACGAAAGCGGAAGGATGGGCTCGCGAGGCGTGCTGCCCATTCCCCGAGAGCCCAGCTTGGTTCATTTCGAGCGCGTGGTGATGGCTCGTGATTTTTCGGGCCGGCTCGTCTTCTTCGAGCAGCTGGGAAACTCGATCGTGGTGTCGCTCGCAGCGACCGTGGTCGGCCTCGCCTTCGCGCTCACCGCGGCCTACGCCTTTTCGCGCTTCGTCTTCGTCGGAAGGCTGACCGGCCTGCGCGCGATGCTGGTCTCCCAGATGTTCCCGGCGGTCGTGACGGCGGTGCCGCTCCTGTTTCTCCTCGATGCGCTCGGCCTCTTCGGCACGACCGCGGGCCTGGTGCTCGTCTATGCGACGACCTCGGTCCCGTTCTCGATCTGGATGCTCAAAGGCTACTTCGATGCCCTGCCCAAGGACCTTGACGAGGCAGCGCTGCTCGACGGCGCGAGCCCTTGGATCGCATTTCGCTACGTGCTGTTGCCGCTCGTCCGGCCCGGGCTGTCGATCACCGCGCTCTTCTCGTTCATGGGCGCCTGGAACGAGTTCGTGCTCGCCGCGCTCTTCCTCGACGACGTCGGTCGCTACACGCTGCCCATCACGCTGCAGCAATCAGTCGGTGGTTTCGACCCCGATTGGGGCGCCTTCGCGGCCGGTTCGCTCATCGTGTCGATCCCGGTCATCGCCCTCTTCTTCGTCGTGCAGAAGCAGCTCGTCGCCGGCCTCGCGTCGGGCGCGGTGAAGGGCTGACCATCGGCGCGTGGAGACGAAGTCGGCGCGGTTCGGACGAACGGCGCACCCGTGAAGGTGTCTATCCCTCTTCGCTGCTGGAGTGGTCTAAAGCGTGTAGCCCTGCTCGCCGTGCTCCGTCGCGTCGAGTCCCTCGCGTTCGTCGCTGGTCGGGACGCGCAAACCGACCGTCTTGTCGACCAGCTTGAGGATCGCGAAGGTGACCGCCGCGGCATAGGCTCCGACGGCCACGATGCCGGCGATCTGCGGGACCATCTGCGCGACGTTCCCCTTGATGACGCCGTCCCGGCCGGCCGCGTTGATCGTCGTGTCGGCGAAGACGCCAGTGAGCAATGCACCGAGCAGACCGCCCACGCCGTGGATGCCGAAGGCGTCGAGGCTGTCGTCGATGTGCAGGCGCTCTTTGATGAGGATGACGCCGCCGTAGCAGACCGCGCCGGCCAGCAAGCCGATGATCATCGCCGCCCATGGCGCGACGAACCCCGCGGCCGGGGTGATCCCCACGAGGCCGGCGACCAGACCCGACGCGACGCCGAGCGCGGTGGGCTTGCCGCGCTGCTTCCATTCGATGGCCACCCAGCCGACCGCGCCAGCGGCGGCCGCGACGTGGGTGTTGACCAATGCGACGGCGGCGACGCCATTGGCGCCGAGCGCGCTGCCAGCATTGAAACCGAACCAGCCGAACCAGAGCAGGCCCGCGCCGAGGAGGGTCATGGTGAGGTTGTGCGGCACGTGACGCTCGCGGGGCCAGCCGACCCGCTTGCCCAGGACGATCGCGCACACCAGAGCGCTCACGCCAGCTGCAAGATGCACCACGGTACCGCCGGCGAAATCGATGGAACCCATGGCTAATAGCCAGCCACCTTCAGCCCAGACCCAATGCGCGACCGGCGCATAGACGAAGGTGACCCACAGGACTGAAAATAGCGCGTACGCCGCGAATCGCATGCGTTCGGCGTAAGCACCGGCGATGAGTGCCGGGGTGATGATGGCGAACATCATCTGGAACGCGCAGAAGGCGAGGTGAGGCACGGTGCCTTTGGGCTCCACGCCGACATTGCGCAAGAAGACGAAGTCGAGCCCGCCGATAAGTCCGCCGTGGGTCGGGGCGAAGGCGAGCGAGTAGCCCAGCACGACCCACAGCAGGGTGACGATCGGCAGGGCCGAAAAGGAGTGCATGAGCGTCGCCAGGACGTTCTTGCGACGGACCATGCCTCCGTAGAAGAGCGCGAGACCCGGCGTCATCAGCATCACCAGGGCGATGGAGACGAGGAGCCACGCGGTGTCGCCGGTGTCGACGCGCGAATCGGGCATGTGCCGGAGGTAGCGGATCCGCGTTTCGCGATTGTTTCGCGGGGATATCGCGCAGCGCGGCAGGGCGCGACCTTCGTCTGCGTGACTCGCGACCAGGCAGACGCGATGACTCGCCGAGGTCCCGGCTCGATTGGTCTCCAATGTGATCCCTTCTCGCCGATGGATCGCGGCCCCACGGGAGGAGCCGTGATCCAGGCCGGCCGAGCCGTTCGACCTCCGGCGTTTGCAGCGAGAACGACCGCGCCAGTGCGTGGCACGTCGCATGCGATGGGAAGGTCAGGGGCGTTGCCGCCTCGACCGTCCGGGAGGACACCGATGAGCCACGTAGGATCGCGAGCCGAGCAGACACGTCACGCCCGCCGCGCACTCACTGCGGTCTCCACCGTCGCCATGGCGGCGTCGATGCTACTGGCCGTGGCCGGCTGCGCTGACGGCGACGCGCTGGAGGGGCAGGACGACGTCGAGGTCACCAGCGACGCGATCGCCTGCGAGCCTCGCATGGTCGTCTTCCCGGTCGCTGCTCCGCACAACATCGGGTACGACGGGAGCTGCACAGGCGGCCCCTGTCCGATCAGCTGCCCCGACGCCCACGCCAACTCCGACTGGAACGTCGACCAGGGCGGCGACCACCACGGCATCGACGTCTTTGCCTACCAGGGCGCGCCGTTGGTCGCGGTGGCCGACGCGACGGTCGTCGCGGCGGGGACGGTGAGCAACACTTCAGGCATCCGCGTCAAGCTCCGCGATGCCTGTGGCTGGAACTATTACTACGGCCACATGGACGCCGAGTACGTCAGCGTCGGTCAGACCGTGATTGCGGGCGAGGTCATCGGCACCATGGGGCGTACCGGCGCTGCATCGACGCACCTGCACTTCAACATCTCGCCCGGCGACTACAACAACGACATCGATCCGTTCGACCTCCTCGCCGCCACCAGCGGCACCGCGTGCGATGCCGAGCCGCCGCCCGCCGAGCCGCCGCCCGCCGAGCCGCCGCCGGCCGAGGAGCAGCCCGCAGATCCCGGCGAGGAGCCGCCCGCGGATCCCGGCGAGGAGCCGCCCGCGGATCCCGGCGAGGCGCCGCCCGCGGACGGCTGTGGCTCGCTCGCGGCCGGTAACGTGCTTGACGTGAACGGCGCCGTGACTTCCTGCGACGGCCGCTTCGTGCTCGTCATGCAGGATGACGGCAACCTGGTCCTCTACCAGTCGGGCGTTGGCGCGCTGTGGTCGGCCTTCACCGCGGGGCACCCCGGTAGCGCGCTCGCCATGCAGGACGACGGCAACCTCGTCATCTACGCCAGCAGCGGGCAGGCGATCTGGAACACCGGGACGAACGGACACGCCGGCGCCTCGCTCGCGGTGCAAGACGACGGCAACGTGGTCGTCTATGGCGCGCCCGGCGCCCTCTGGAACACCGGCACCTCCGGCCATTGACCGGGAGGTGCGGCACGCCCCGGAGTGTGTCGGTCAAACTGCGGAGGGCCCCGCTAGAGCGGTTCGCCGAGCGCCCGAACGCTGTTCACGACGTCGTCGAGCACCCACACCTCGAGATCCCCGGCGACGCCGACCAGCTTGAAGTCGTCATGCAGCAGGTCGTCGAGCTCGCCGAACTCCTCGAGCGACGCGAAGGAGTCGAGCGTATCCCCGGTGACGAAGGGGAAGACGTCGTTGTGCTCGACGACGATGGCCGCGGGAGGTTTCGCCGCGAGATCGCGCATCAGCGCGGCGCGCATCGGCTCCTTCGACCAGATGGCGCGCTGCGGGACGTTGTAGACGTACCGCGTCGACAGTGGCCGATCGGCCAGGTCGTAGACGGCGGGCTCGAAGCCCCACACCAGGATCGGCTGACTCTTCGGCACCCAGCGCGCGACGATCGCAGCGGCCGCGCGGTTGTCGCACGCATTGACGTCAGCGATCGACGCAAGGAGATCGATCTGTCGGGTACGCTCGGCGGAGTCAGGCGCCAGCGCGAGATCGAGGCGTTGGCTGGCGCGCTGTAGAAGCACCTGGCCCATGTTGGGCACCGGCGCGTGAACGCTGGCCACCCCGGCGCAGAGGAGCGTGACGGCCACGCCAAGCACGACGTCGCGCTGTGCGGCACGACGAATGATCCACGCGTAGCCCACGCCAGCGAGGAGCGCAGTTGGAGGGAATGTCGCGGCCCAATGGTAGGGGAAGAACTTGGCTTGCATCACGACCCCGAGGACGTGGATGCCGCATAGGGCGTAGAGCGCGACGAGCAGCGGACGGGACCGCACCTGCCAGGGAGCAATGGCGGTGAGAATGAAGCCCGCGAGGATCGCGCTCGAGTAGACGGTCAGCCACTCGACGAGCCCGTGGTAGAGCATTCGAATGGGGTTGGCGCCCTGCCAGCTTATTTTCGTGTACTGGGGCGTGAAGATGAAGAGCACCTGGTGGAGATCGCTCAGCGCGCCGCGTGCGGCGAACCACGCAGCGATGAGCACGATTGGCGTGAGGGTGCCGAGTGCGACCCACCCGAGTGCCTTGCCGGCGACGAGCCATCGCGCCGCGAGCGAGTCACTCGCGCCGGGCCGCCCGAGATCGATCCACGCGGCGAGCAGCGCAGCGATCGGGGCGGCACCGACGAGCGGTGGCTTCATCAGGCCAGCGAGCCCGCACAGCATGCCCATCAGCAGGTAGAGGCGCACCTTGCGGCGCGCGTCGCTGCTGCGCCCGGCCTCGCATGCGAAGGCCAGGGCCCACAGGCCCATCGGTCCGCCGAAGCTCTCGGGCTGGCCGGTGTGCCAGAAGTCGAGCTGCGCATGAATGCCACAGGTCATGGCCAGCGCGATCCAGCCGATGATCTCGTCGCCGAGCTCGCGCTTGGCGAGGCGAAGGAGCACCGCGCAATTGGCGAGCATGGCCACGACCTCGAGGCCACGCACGCCGAGTGGCGAGGACCCCGACAGGAGCCGCCCTAGCGCGTAAATCAGGAAGATGCCCGGCGGCTTGAAGTCGAAGGCGTCGCGGTAGGGCATGCCGCCGGCAAGCGTCTCGCGCGCGACCAGCGTGTAGATCGACTGGTCGCGCCCGTGCCCGAACGACAACACGTCGAGCATCGCCGCGAACGCGATGAGCGCGCACGCGATGATGATGCCGAGCCGCAGCGCGCGGGGGATCGTCGGCAGGCCGAGCGTGCTCGGCGTCGCGTGCCCGCTCGACGACGATTCGGACGCCGACCCCGCTTCGCTCACCGAGCGCCCTGTACCCAGGACGCCTTGCGCCGTCGAGCGCGATGACGCCTTCATGACAGACGTTCGACCGGTTCGACACTAGGGTTTTGTCGTGGATATCGCCGCTCTCGTGAACGTGCGTGCTCGACGCGGCAGCGAAGCCGTCGCCCAGACCCTTCACCACGAGCTGCCGGGCGCACGGGTGTGCGTGTCGCGCAGCCTGGAGGATGCCGCCGAGTTCGCGCGCGAGATCGCCGAGGACCCGCCGGAGCTGCTGCTCTCGGCCGGCGGCGACGGCACGGCGATCGCGCTCCTCAACGCCATGCGCGCTCTGCGCTCGCGTGAGTCGAGCCGACCTGCCGGCAGCGCGCCGCCAAGTGCCGACGAGATCGCCGACGCGCGTCGTTTCGCGCCCGCCCTCGGTGTCCTTCCGCTCGGCACCGGCAATGGCTGGGCGCACGTCACCGGCGCCCATGCCTGGCGTCGTTCGCTGCGCGAGCTGGGGAGCGCGCGTCGCAGCGGTCGCCCCCTCAAGTTCCGCCGCTTCGATCTCGTCGAGACGTGCGGAATGCTCGGTCACTTCGCTGGTACCGGCTGGGACGCGGAGCTCATCGACGATTTTCATGCGCAGAAGGAGGGCCTGGGCGTCCTGCCGGCCAGCATGCGCAAGGGCCTCGCCGGCTACCTCAATGGTCTCGTCACGCGCATGGTGCCGCGGCATCTCATGAGGCCGCGCGTCGAGGTCGAGATCGAAAACCTCGGCGAGGACGCCATGACCATCGACGCAATGGGTCGGCCGGCCAAGCTGCGCGGCGGCGAGCACGGTAAAATCCTCTACCGCGGGCCGACCAGCGTCTGCGCCGCCGGCACCAGCGAGGAGTGGGGCTTCGGCTTCCGCGCGTTCCCCTTCGCCGGCGCGGTCCGCGGTCGCATCTGCCTGCGCAACTATGGCAAACCTGCGGCCACCGCGCTCCTCGCCTCGCGCCGCCTGTGGCGTGGCGAGCACCCGCTCGAAGGCATGAGCACGTGGATGGTCACAAGGGTGCGCGCGACCTTCTCGCGGCCGGTGCCATTCCAGATCGGTGGCGACCGCATCGGTCACCGTGACGTGGTCGAGTATGGCGTCGCGCCGCTCGAGGTCGACCTGCTGGATTGGTCGACGCTGAGCTGAATCGGCGTCCGCGCGCCATCAAGACTTAGGGGCCGTCCAACAATTACTGATCATCGAGAGCGGCGTGGCGCCCCACGGGCAAGGCGCGACGACGATGAATACTGCTGCTATTTGAGGAGGAGCAACGCTGCCCGTGGGGATGCAGCGTCGATCGAATGACAGTGATTGTTGGACCCCTTAGGCGAGAACCGTGAGGCTGGCCCTGCGGGCGGGCTCACCGCTTGGAGCGTCGACCCCGCGGCTTTTCGACCACTTCTTCGGCCCGCATCGCGGTGGCCGCGGCACGCAACCATTGCTCGAGGACGTCCCCATCGCGCTCGGCGAGCACCGCGGCGCGAATCGGCGCGGCGTCGATCCCGCGAGCGGTCAGCACGGTGACGATGCTGCTGCGCAGCGCGTCTTCTCGTCCCTCTTCTCGTCCCTCTTCGCGCACAGCTTCCAGGCCCGCATAGCCCTTGCGCTGCAGCAGATTGCGCAGCGTCGCCTCATGTGCGGCATCGCGATCGTAGAGGACG
>Ga0335394_10003328_pt1 | contig 18226 bp, 15 predicted proteins | sample MAT03_FD_205741 | JGI IMG/M metagenome (GOLD analysis project Ga0335394, IMG submission 205741) | Freshwater microbial communities from Lake Fryxell liftoff mats and glacier meltwater in Antarctica - MAT-03 (spades assembly) (version 2) ... | reverse complement strand
GGGGCGCGCAGGACGATCAGGAATCCATCGACACCATTCACCGCGCGATTGATCTGGGCGTGAACTGGATCGACACCGCCCCGGTCTATGGCACCGGCCATAGCGAGGAAGTGCTGGGTAAGGCGCTTAAGACGGCGGGCAAGAAGCCCATCGTCGCCACCAAGTGCGGCCGCTCGTGGGACGACACCCGCACGCCGTTTCCCGATCTCAAGGCCGACACCATTCGCAAGGAGATCGAGTCCAGCCTGCAACGGCTCGGCGTCGAGACCATCGACCTCTACCAGATGCACTGGCCGCAGCCCGACCCCGACATCGAAGAGGCGTGGAGCGTGATTGCGGACGCGGTCAAGGCCGGCAAAATTCGCTACGCCGGCGTGTGCAACTTCAATGTGGCCCAGATGAAGCGGTTGCAAGCGATTCATCCCATCGCGTCGTTGCAGCCGCCGTATTCCATGCTGGTGCGCGGCGCCGAGGACGAGTTGCTGGGCTTTTGCGCCGCCAACAAAATCGGCGTGGTGGCGTATAGCCCCATGCAAAAGGGCATCCTGACCGACAAGTTCACCCGCGAGTTTGTGGGCAGTCTGGCCACCGACGACCATCGCAAAAACTTCGACGCCAACTTTCAGGAGCCGGCCCTTAGCAAGAACCTGAAACTGGTCGAGGGCCTGAAGCCAATTGCCCAAAAGCACGGCATGTTGGTGGCCCAACTGGCGATTGCATGGGTGCTGCGCCGCCCCGAAGTGACCGCCGCCATCGTAGGGGCGCGCCGGCCGAGCCAGATCGAGGAGACGGCCGCCGGCGGCGATTTCACATTGAGCGAGAGTGACATTGCGAGCATTGAGACGTTGCTGTAAGCAGCGATTTGCTTTGAGCAAAGATGTGTCTTGATAGTGCTAAGTCACGGAGACCCCCGACCCCTAAAGGGGAGTCGCTGATGAAGTCTACGACTCCCCTTTAGGGGTCGGAGGTCTCCGCAGCGAAACCCACATAGAAACTTGTTTTTACAAATGTGAATCACGCATCCATCCTAGCTCTATCTCAGTGTGCGACTCTATAATCGCCAGCTAATTAAATCTAAATCGCGGCGCGTGCCCAACCCAGCACCAGCGAGAAGGAAAGAATGAATGTCTAGTGCAACTACTGCCGATACCGGCAATAAAACCCAAACTCCAACGCCGTCCAAGCCGGCTTTTGTGAAAGGCCTGGACGGCGTTGTTGCTGTACAGACCAAGATCAGCAGCGTAGACGGCCCCAACAGCACCCTGCTCTATTACGGCATCAACATCAACGAACTGGCCGAATCTGCCAGCTATGAGGAAGTGGCGCACCTGCTTCTGTATGGCGCTTTGCCGGGCCGAAGCGAGCTGGCCGAGTTCAAAATGCAACTGGCGGCCAATCGAGACGTGCCCGCGCCGGTGTTCGAATTGCTGAAACAGTTGCCGGCAGACCTGGTGCCGATGGCCGTGATGCGCACCGCAGTCTCAGCATTGGCCCTTCACGATCCCGATATCGAGGACATCAGCATCGAGGCCAGCCAACGCAAAGCCGTGCGGCTGATTGCGCAACTGCCCACGCTGACGGCGGCCTACCACGCCATTCGTAACGGCAAGACGCCCATCGCCCCGCGCGCCGACCTGAGCCACGCCGCGAACACGCTGTATATGCTCGGGGCCGATTGCGAGGACGCAGACCTCGTGAAGGCCATGGATTTGTATTACATCGTGTTGGCCGATCATGGCATGAATGCCAGCACCTTTACCGCGCGCGTCGTGGCCAGCACGCAGGCCGATCTGCACTCGGCCATCACCGCAGCCTACGCCGCGTTGAAAGGGTCGCTGCACGGCGGTGCCAACGAGGCCACCATGATCATGCTCAAGGAGATTGGCGAGCCGGAGAAGGTGGACGCCTGGGTGGATTCGGCCTTTGACCGCAAGCGCAAGATCATGGGCATCGGCCATCGCATCTACAAAAATGGTGATCCGCGGGCTGTGCACTTGAACCAGTGGTCGGAAAAACTGGGCAACAAACTGGGTCAGGTGAAGTGGTATCAGATGAGCCGGATGGTCGAGCAGGCCGTGTTGCGCCATCGCGATTTGCACCCCAATGTCGATTTCTACAGCGCCAGCATGATGTATTACATCGGCATCCCCATCGACCTGTTCACCCCGCTATTCGCATGCAGCCGCGCTGCCGGCTGGACCGCCCACATCATCGAGCAATACAAAGACAACGTCCTCATCCGCCCCCAGAGCGAATATGTGGGGCCGCTGAACCAGCACTACATTCCGGCGTCGGAACACTAGCAGAAGAGTTATTAGTGATTAGTTCTTAGTTGTTAGTCAAAAGAGCGGAATGCACGCTCACCCCTTCAGCAACTAAAAACTAATCACTAACAACTAAGAACTTCTCCCCAACATGCTTCCCATCGAAACGAAACTCCAGGTCATGCTGACGGCGCGGTTGGCGACCGTGATTCGGGCGAGCAGTGCCGAGAAGGCGGTGGGTGCGGCAGACGCGCTCATCAAGGCCGGCTTCAAACTGATCGAGGTGACGATGACGGTGCCGAATGCGTTTGACGCGATCAAGACACTGGCCTCGCGCAATCTCGACGGCATCGTCATTGGCGCTGGCACAGTCATGAGCGCGTATGACGCGCGCAAGGCGATTGAGCACGGCGCGCAATTCATCGTGTCGCCCAGCTGCGAAACCGACATTGTGCGGCCGTGTCGAGAAGCCGGTGTCGTAGCCATTCCGGCCGGCCTCACCCCCACCGAGATCGTGCAAGCCTGGCGCATCGGTGCGCATTTTGTGAAGGTGTTTCCAGCGGGCAGCATGGGCGGGCCGGCTTACATCAAGGCATTGCGGGGGCCGTTGCCGGACATCCCGCTATGGGTCAGCGGCATGGTGTTGGCCCATGAGGCTCAGGCCTATTTCCAGGCCGGCGTGCAACTGATCGGGCTCGGCTCAGAGCTGTTACCGGCAAAACTGGTCGAAGCCGAAGATTGGGATGCCATTGCCGAGCATGCGCGCCGATTGCGTTTGATGTGCGAGGGCGTGAGCGAAGGCTAGCGAGATGGGGAGAGGTCAGATGTCAGATATCAGATGCGGAACTGAATTTCGCCTCTCCGATCTGACTTCTGATATCTGACATCTGACCTCTGAAATTTATGAGACTCAACAACAAAGTAGCCCTCATCACCGGCGCGGGTGGCGCGATTGGGCGCGAGGCGGCGCTGCTGTTTGCGCAGGAAGGCGCGAAGGTGGTTGTGGCCGATGTGGTCGACAAGAACGGCCAGGAAACCGTGAGCATGATTCAAGCGGCTGGTGGCGAGGCGGCGTATGTGCGGGCCGATGTCAGCAACCAGGCCAGCGCCAGCGCCATGATCGCGTTTGCCGAGCAGACCTATGGCCAGCTGAATGTGCTGTTCAACAACGCCGGCATCTCACATCCCCAGGACGACGACATCCTGACCACCGACGAGACCATCTGGGATCTGACATTGGCAATTAATGTGAAGGGCGTGGCGTGGGGCTGCAAATATGGCATCCCGGCCCTCCTGCGCGCGGGTGGCGGCAGCATCATCAACACCGCCTCCTTTGTGGCGATATTGGGCGCGGCCACCTCGCAGATTGCCTACACGGCCAGCAAAGGGGCCGTGCTGTCCATGACCCGCGAGATCGCCAATGAGTTTGCGCGCAAGGGTATTCGGGCCAACGCGCTGTGCCCAGGGCCAGTGCGCTCGCAGTTGACCGACACCTTTTTGAACACCGAGGCGGCTCGTCAACGCCGGCTGGTCCACATTCCCATGGGCCGGTTTGGGACGGCCAAAGAGATGGCCTACGCCGCATTGTTTTTGGCCAGCGACGAATCCTCGTTCGTCAATGGCGCAACCTTCACGGTGGATGGCGGCATCACCAGTGCTTACGTGACGCCGGAATAGGATTTTTCACCACACGGTCACCAGGCCTTCACAAAAGGCACGAAGATATAGACGTCTTCGTGCCCTTTGTGTTTTCTTCGCGCCTTTGTGGTGAAAAAAGGCCACAGTTGTCACAAGTAGGGCACTTGGGCAGAGAAACATGGCAATCGTAGGCCGAGATTCAGCATTCCTCTGTAAAATAGGGACTGACAACCATAAGGGTAAGTGGGCGATGGTAGAGGGGTGCGACATATGAGACGAGCGAATGCGCGGACGGGCAACAACACACAGACTGGCATGGGCGTCTTGGGCCGAATTTTGCTTTCGGCGCTGGGCGTGATCGTGGTGCTGGCAGTGGGTGTTGTGGGCGTGCTGGGGTTCTACCAGCTCAATTACGGCGGCCGGGTTTTCCCCGGTGTCAAACTGGCCGGCATGGACCTTGGCGGCATGCGCCCCGAGCAGGTCTTTAATGCCGCGCAAGCCCAATCCTATTACTATCGTTCGCGCGCCCTGACCCTGAAAGTAGGCGAGAGCAAATTTGTGTATCGGCCAGCCGATTTTGGCGTGGGCCTCGACCCGGCCGAAACCGCCCGCCGCGCCATGAGCGTGGGACACGAGGGCGATTGGGCCTTAAAGCTGCGCGAGCAATATCAGGCGTGGTGGAACGGCATCGACATCTCGCCCGTTGTCCTGCTGCAAGACGGCCCAGCCAAAAACGTGCTCAACAAGCTGGCCGAGCGCACCCAACAAAATCCGGTGAATGCCCAGATCGAACTGGAGAACAACACCGCGCGCGAAATCCCTTCGCAAAAAGGCAGCAAGATCGATGTAGAGGCGGCCTTCAGCCAGGTGCGCGCCGCCATCCAAAACGGCCAGAATGTCGAGTTGAACCTGCCCGCCACCGAGCTGGCGCCGCAGATTGGTTCTGTGTCCGATGTGGTGGCCCAGGCGGCCAGGATGGTCGGCAACGACCTGATCGTGATGGTGCCCAAGTGGGACGAGCGAGATCAGCCAGTCGGGCCGGTGGAGGCTTTTCGCATCCGCAGCGCCGATCTGCCGCAGTTCATCGTCATCGAGCAGGAAGGCGATAACTATCAAATTCGCTTCAAGCGCGAGAAGATGCGCGGCCTGATTGAGCCGATGGCCCCGGCCGTGACCCAGGCCAGCAAGAACGCCAAATTCACCTTTGATTTCGATGCGAACCAATTGAAGCTCAGTGAGCCGAGCAAGGTCGGCCGCGAAATCGACATTGAGACGACGCTGGATAATCTGGAAGCAGCCTCGCACAGCGACAACCGCCAGGCCATGCTAGCCGTCAAGACCACCCAGCCAGCCATCCCCGAGACGGCCACCGCGCAAGATCTCGGCATCAAAGAATTGCTGGTCTCGGCCACCACCGGTTTCAAGGGCAGTAGTCAGGCTCGCATCGCCAACGTCAAGGTGGCCGCAGCGCGCTTCAACGGCGTTATCGTTCCACCCAAGGGTACCTTCTCGTTCAACGACATCGTCGGCAACATCAGCATCGAGGACGGCTTTGAAGAAGGCTTGGTCATCGTCGGCAACCGCACCATCAAGGGTGTGGGTGGCGGCGTGTGTCAGGTCAGCACCACGATCTACCAGGCCGCGCTCAAGGCCGGCTTCCCCATCGTCGAGCGCTACCCGCACGGCTATCGCGTCAGCTACTACGAGGACAAGGCGTATGGTCTGGGACCCGGCTTCGATGCGACCGTCTATTCGCCGTGGGCCGACTTCAAGTTCGTCAACGACAGCGATGCGAACATCCTGATCGAAACCGTCTACAACCCGTCCAAAGTCACACTGACCTTTAACCTCTACGGCACCAAGGACGGCCGCGAAGTGACCTTTTCACCCGCCGACATCGCCAATGTGAAGCCGCCGGAGGCCGATATCTACGAGAAGGACACCGACAACGAGGTCCAACCCGGCCAGATCAAGAAGCTGGAGAATGCCGTCAACGGCGCGACAATCACGGCCCAACGCACCGTCGTGCGCAATGGCGAAATCCTGTCGCAGGACACGCTCATCAGCAACTACACCGCCTGGCCCAACCGCTTTAAGTTCGGTGAGGGGGCCACGTTGCCCGAAGGTGCGCAGATGTTGGACCCGGCTGCGCCAGCGCAATAAGCAACCACAGGGATTAACAATTGGGTTGTTAAGTCAACAACAAAAAAGGCCGTGCTGGTTTTAAAAACCAGCACGGCCTTTTTTGATCAGGTGAATCCGTAAGCCTCACCGGCCCTGCAACAAATCCACGGCCTGATTCAACTGCGCATCATCCTCAGCCGTAATCTCTTCCCACGTTCGATCCGCCTTCGTATCGGGTTCCACACCTGTTTGATACCAATTGGCATTCTTCAAACTGAGGTAATCGCCACTGGGAATTTGCAGGCGCGCGCCGAGGTTAGGTAGATTGATTGTGTTCAACACGGCCACTCGCGCCTGCGTGGGCTCGCCCACAATGCGCGCCCGGCCGAGGCTCTGCAAGATGCCGGCGAATGCCACCACCTGACCCTGCGTGTTGTTGCTCACCAGAATCACCATCGGCACATCCTGTGAGCCAGCAATGCTCTTGCCGGTGATCTCCAGCGCGTTCTTTACAGTGCGAAGTTGCAGATTGGCGACCTTGCCGTTCACAAACAGACTCAGCATGTCGGCCATCGGGAATTCGGTGCCACGAATGACGCGCAGGTCCAGCACTAGGCCATCGATCGTGCCGGCATTTTGCAATTCGCGCATGGCGTCGGCCGTGTCGTTGCGCATCTCGAATAGCTGGGTGGGATTGGGGGCGATGTAGGCGATATTTGTGCCGGGCACAAACTCATACACCATCGGGCTGCTGGGCCGCACCGGCCGGCGGGTCACTGTCACCTCTCGCTCGGGCTGGCCGGGTGTGCGCACAGTTAACACCACCTTGCTACCCACTTCGCCGTGCAACTGCGTCACCAGCGTGTTGCGATCTTCAAACGTCACGGCATTGCCATCAATGGCCACAATCGAATCGTGCGAGCGCACGCCGGCCCGCTCGGCTGGTGAATCGGGGTAGACGTATAACGCCAGCAAGCGATCCTTGCCCGCTTCGGGCAAACCCACCAGCACGCCGATGCCGGAATAGGTCGCGGTCAGCGGTGCCGTGGGCTGCACCGGCGCTTCTGGCGGCAACAACACCACATCCTCATCCTGCACAGCCGCAATGGTTTCGCTCACCAACTGAATAAATGTGGCGTCGTCCACGCCCTGGGCAATCTTCTCGCGGTTTTGGGTCGCCAGGGTTTGCCACTCCTTACCGACCTTATCCGCATCGCGGTAAAACTGCTGCAGCGCCGCCACGGCGGTGTCATAGTCCCGCAAATGCGCCTGCGTCTGGGGCGGCAAATCGATGGGAATTGGCGTGACGCCGCTGGAGGCGTTATTGCCACCGAGTCCCAGGCTCTGTCCCACGCGCTGAATCAGCGTCGAGTTACAGGCCGTCAGACCCGTGGTCATCACCACCGCCAGGGTCACGGCCGACAGTCTCTTCAACAATTGTTTCTGGCCCATACTTAAACCACCCTCTGAAGGCACAAACCCTTCAATAGACGTTATTGGGAATAACAAAATGCGTTGTCATAGGGGCGAAGCATTCGCCTACAAAACTACAGTGAACATAGACTTTGGCGGCGAATGCTTCGCCCCTACCTTGGCAAATCTTTATTCCCAATCATGTCTAATATCTAAACATCATCTAGACGCCATCTAAAATCCAACTGAGTTCCGGCCAAATCTCACTCGGTCCCCACCCATTTGCCCAGCAGGGTAAAAATCATCCACAGCAGACCAATCACGCCGGCACCCACCAGCAGACACGACAGCCCCAGGGCTGCCGCAGAGGTGCCATAGATTGCCCAGATCAGCCCTCCGCCGACAATGACCAACACAAATAAGACCAGCCACAACAGCCGGCGATTAAACTCATCACGAATCTTACGGCTATCGGTCGGGGCACGAGATTTCACAGCAAACGAAATTATAATCAGTCATCTCGGCACGAGCCGTGGCTTAGAACCTACACAGGGCCTTGAGTCACCGCGTCGGTCCATCCTGTATGTATTGCTTACGCTGCGGCTCCCCCATGGCACTTTCATTTGTCGACGGCCGCGACCGTTTCCACTGTCTCGCGTGCGGCTACATCCACTATGAGAATCCCGTGCCCGGTGTGGGCGTGCTCATCGAGCATGACGGCCAGCTCGTCGTCATCCGGCGTGGCCACGAGCCCCACACGGGCGAATGGGCGCTGCCGTCTGGCTTCATCGAGGCAGATGAGACGGTGGAACAGGCCGCCGTGCGCGAAGCGTTTGAAGAGACCGGCCTCGACATTGAACTGATCGAACTGTTCGGCGTGCACTCGTTTCCCGAAGGTCCGCCCCGCAGCGGCATCATCGTGTTCTATCGCGCCCGGCCGCTCGACATCCATCGTATGCAATCCGGCGACGACGCGTCGGAGGTTCAGCTTTTTCGCCCGGACGAATTGCCACCCCTGTGCTTTCGCACCCATCGCGAAGCCGTGGATCGTTGGTTGGTCACGCATGCGTTTGAAACGTCATCGCGACTGCGGCCCACCACGGATTAGTGACCCATGAACCGTCTGCGCGCCATCGCCCTGATCCCGCTCGCATTCCTGCTGATCTTCTTCTGCTATCCGCTCATCCAGATCGCGCGCGAAAGCTTCATCGTCAGCGACATCAGTCAGGGCCGCGGCCTGTTCGCCGTGTTTGGGGATGCCAGCTATTTGCGCATCGCCAGTTTCAGCCTGGAGCAAGCCGCGCTATCCACCGCCCTGACCCTGGCCACCGGCCTACCCGCCGCCTATCTATTCGCGCGCTTCAACTTTCCGCTCAAGCCGGTGTGGATGGCCGTGGCCACTGTGCCGTTTGTGATGCCGACCATCGTCGTGGCCGCGGCCTTCAATTCGCTGCTCGGCCCACGCGGCCTGGTCAATCTGGGTTTGCAGCAATTGGGACAGACGCCGATCCAATTCACCGGCACCCTCGGCATCATCCTGCTCGCCCACGTGTTCTTCAACTTCAGCGTCGTCGTCCGCATCGTCGGCAGCTTCTGGGCCGCGCTGGATGACCGGCTGGCTGAAATGGCCGCCTCGCTGGGGGCCGACCGCTGGCAGACATTCTGGCGCGTAACCCTGCCCGTGGCGGCACCGGCTATTGGCGCTGCGGCCGTGCTCACCTTTTTGTTCACCTTCACCAGTTTTGGCATTATTTTGTTGCTGGGCGGCGCGCGGTTTAACACGCTCGAAACCGAGATCTATCGGCAAACCTCACAGTCATTGCGGCTTGATATAGCGGCCTCGCTGGCATTTGTGCAGCTGCTGATCACACTCGTATTAGGCCTTATCTCCTCGCACCTGCAAGCCCGAGCCAGTGTCTCGCTCGATCTGCAAGCCCAGGCCAGCACCTCCCGGCCCATCAACACCCCGGCGCTCCGGCTCGGATTGCTGGCGCTGCTGCTGTTCATCATCGTGGTCATTCTCGCCCCGCTAATCTCGCTGATCAGCCGGTCGCTCAATTTTGATGGCGCACCACTTCGCTTCTATGCCGCCCTCAGCGAGAATCCGCGCGGCTCGGCTTTCTTCGTCTCGCCGCTCATCGCTATTCGAAACTCGCTGGCCTTTGCCAGCCTCACCGCAATCGTGGCCTTGCTGATGGGGGTGCCGCTGGCGTATGTGCTCGGCCAACGGCCCACCCGCTGGACACGCCTGCTGGATGTGCTGCTGCTGCTGCCGCTCGGCACCAGCGCCGTCACGCTCGGCCTCGGCATGTTCATCACCTTCGACACCCCGATTTTTGGTTTTGACCTGCGCACTTCACCTGTGTTGCTGCCACTGGCCCACACCCTGATTGCGCTGCCGTTTGTGGTGCGCACGCTGCTGCCCTCCGTGCGCGCCATCAGCCAGACCTTGCGCGAGGCGGCGGCCCAGCTCGGCGCGACCCCGTTGCAGGTGCTGCGCTGGATTGATCTGCCGCTGATGACTGGCCCACTGTTGGCCGCGGCCGTGTTTGCCTTCGCCACCTCGCTCGGCGAATTCGGCGCCTCCCTGCTCATCTCGCGGCCCGATTTCCCCACCATGCCCCTGGTCATTAGCGACCTGCTTGGCCGCCCCGGCGCCGCCAACTACGGCCAGGCCATGGCCATGAGCACGCTGCTGATGGCGGTGACAACACTGAGTGTTTTGTTGATCGAGCGCGTGGGGGGCCGGCGCGGCGCGATTTTGTAGTGTGACGCTTTGAGGAACAGAATCCCTCAACTCTAAGACAACTTTTACCCACCTGCGTTATAGTCCTCGGCATGTCGGACCTGGCAAACTATCCATCCACGTTGCGCGAAGTGCTGGAAATCTTTATCGAAAATCCCACCGATCGCAACGCCATGCTGATTGAATATTCGGATCAATTTACCGGCGTGCCCGAGCGCATTGCCCAGCGGCCCTACCCCGAAGACCATCGTGTGCCGCATTGCGAATCTGAATCGTATGTGTTCGCCGAACCCACCGGTGAAAAAGACGGCGTGCCGGTGCTCAAGTTTTATTACGCCGTTGAAAATCCCTTCGGCGTTTCGGCGCGCGCACTCTCATCCATCCTCGACCAGACTTTGAGTGGCCTGCCCGCCAGCGAGATCGCCAAAATGCCCATCGAAGATATTGTGCCGACGCTGTATGGCAAAAACGTCAGCATGGGCAAAGGTCAGGGCCTGCTGGGTGTGGCCGCCATCACCAAAGCCCTCGCCCAACGCTACGCCAAATCACCGTGAGCACTCAGGTGTATGGACAGAATCATGACAGGCACGCCCATTTAATTTATTTGGGTTCATGCTTGATTTTTCAATTGCGTTTGATTCAGAAGGGATTTTGGACAGAATGACAAAATGAACAAAACACAGTTCTTTTCAGTCTGTCTGATTCTGTAAATTCTGTCATTCTGTCTGAAAATTTCAGGCAGAGTTCACCGACATAGTCAGTCCGTCTTTATTCATACGTTGCCAACGGCTCATCGCTCTCTGCTCATCCCAGGCCGCTCGTTTTCATGCTTAATTCCACTGATCGTCTAGAAGTCATCGCCCGAATGCGCACGGCCGTTGACAATGTCATGCAAGTCACCGGCCATGCCTTCGGCGGAGTGCTGCCCGATGGAGTGGTGCCCACGCAGGAGGTTCAGGACAACATCGTTCGCCTGTACGGCCGGCTCAAAATGCCCCCTGAACAAGCGTATCGTCCCATTCGCAAGGCACTGGAGCGGTTGGGCTACACCCCGTATCTCGTTGAAAGGCCGGCCGAGCAGCAACTGTCATGGTCCAGTGCCTCATACGAAATTATTGCCTTGCCCGGCGTCATCCCAAAAACCAGGCAAAACAGCACGCTTAATATTGTTCTCTTTATCGCCACACTGGTTTCTGTTTTCCTGATTGGCTCGGCCAAAGAAGATGGCATCGATATCCCCGCCGGCCTGATGTATGCCGGCTCACTGCTCAGCATTCTGGTCGCACATGAGGCCGGTCACTATGTGGTCGGCCGACTGCGCGGTGCCGCGGTTTCACTGCCCTACTTCATCCCCTTCCCATTTAGTATTTTTGGCACCATGGGCGCGGTGATCGTGCAGCGTGAGCCGTTTGAAGACCGGCGCGCCATGCTCGAGATCGGCATCGCTGGACCCATCGCCGGCTTCATCGTCGCATTGCCGCTCTACATGATCGGCCTCACGCTCTCGCCGCTGCAACCTGTGCCGGCCGCAGGCAGCTTCCTGACTCTCGGCGATTCACTGCTCACCCATTTTCTAGGCGTACTTCAATTTGGCTGGCTCAACCCCGCCAACGGCGTCGATGTGTTTTTGCACCCCATCGCCTTCGGCGCGTGGATCGGTCTGTTGCTCACTGGCATCAATCTTATTCCCGCCGGCCAGCTCGATGGCGGCCACATCGCCTCGGCCCTGCTCGGCGGCAAAGCCAAATACCTGTCCTACGCCATGATCGCGGTCATGATTGCGCTGTCCGCGATCTCGACCTCGTGGCTGCTGTGGGCGGTGCTGTTGTTCATCTTCGGCCGAAATCACCCGCCCGCGCTGAACAAAGCCGCCAGACTCGATGCCCTGCACTACGGCCTCGGTATCGTCGCCCTGCTCATGCTGCTGCTCGTGTTCGTTCCGCGACCCATTTTTTAGCAATGCCAACCGTGAATCCTGATGATGATCAGTCACAGACCTCGCGAAACGCGACCGTGAAATTTGCTAATAGGTGACAAGTCCCAACTCATTACTCGCACCCGACATGTCCCACATTCACCCGAGCTGGCTGGAAATCAACCTCGATGCCCTGGCCTATAACGTCGGCGCCATCAAACACTTCGTCGGCCCCAATGTCGCGCTCAGTGCCGTAGTCAAAGCCAATGCGTATGGACACGGCGCGATCGACATCGCCCGCACGGCCCTGAACAGCGGCGCCACCCGCCTGTGTGTGGCCTACCTGGGTGAGGCGATTCAGTTGCGCGAGGCTGGCATCACCGCGCCCATACTCGTGTTGGCCTATACGCCTGCCCATGCCATCGCCGAAGCCATTCAACACGATGTGGCCTTCTCCATCAGCGAGCTGGCGCTGGGCCAGGCTGCCTCGCGCGCCGCTGTAGCCCTGCAGAAGCCAGCTCGGGTGCATCTCAAAATCGACACCGGCATGAGCCGGCTGGGTGTATTGGCGAATGAGGCTGTGCCGTTGATCGAAGCGTTGATCGAGTTGCCCGGCCTGCACCTTGAGGGCATCTTCACCCACTTCAGTTGGGCCGATGGCGACCCCGACTACACCACCCTGCAACTGGGGCGACTGAACATGGTGCTGGCGCAATTGCGCCATCCAGTCACCATCCACGCCGCCAACTCAGCCGCTACGCTCAATCACCCCGAAGCCCATTTCGATCAGGTTCGGCCCGGCATCGCCCTCTACGGCCTCACGCCATTTGCCAGCGGCTGGGGTCAGTTGCCGGTTGATTTACAACCCGTGCTGGCCTGGAAAGCGCAACTCGCCCTGGTCAAAACGCTGCCCACCGGCACCCCCGTCTCCTACGGCAACACCTACACCTGCGAGAGCGAACGCCGCATCGGTGTGGTGCCGGTAGGCTATGCCGATGGATTTCGCCGCGCCCCTCACCATTTTGGCTCCGTCCTCATCGACGGCCAACACGCGCCGATCCTCGGCCGGGTGTGCATGGACCAGACCATAGTCGATGTGACCCATATTCCTAACGCCCGCACCGACAGCGAAGTCGTCATCATCGGCCAGCAAGGCCAGGCCCGCATTTCAGCCGAGGACGTCGCAACCCAACTTGGAACCATCAACTACGAAGTCACCACCGCCCTCGCCGCCCGATTGCCCCGCATCTTCGTGGAAAAACAATAAAGACGCGCCGTGACGCGTCTCTATGATCTGACTACTGACTACTCTTTACTGGCTACTTTTCGCTAGTTCGGCCGCTCGGCCAGTGTCACCAGCAAATCCAGCGATTGACCATCGCGCCACACACTCAGAGTCACAGTATCGCCGACGTTCGAGCTGCGCGTCAATTGCGCAATCAGGTCGTTGAAGTCCTTCACCGGGCTGCCGTTGATGGCCGTGATGATATCGCCGCCCACCGGCATTTCCACGCCACGCACCACCTTGGTTCCTGTTGCGCCGCGAATTCCCGCCCGATCTGACGGCCCATTGTTCACCACTTCACTCACCATCGTGCCCTGCCGCACACCCAGGCCCAGGTCATCCGCAATTTCGCTCACGCGGAAGTAGTTGTTGGCCTGAATGCCGAGATAGGGATAGCGCACGCGGCCATCGGCCAGAATTGCAGCAACCACGCGCTTGACCGTGCTGGCCGGCACGACAAAGCCCACGCCACTGTTCGAACCCGTGCCACTGCCGGTGCTGTTCTCGGTGCGAATGGCCGTGTTCACGCCAATCACCTGGCCACGCGAGTTGATCAGCGGCCCACCCGAATTACCAGGGTTAATCGCCGCATCGGTCTGAATGATCTCGGGGTTGGTGTAGATTGCAGTGCCTGCGCCCTCCGGCATTGTGCGGCCCACCGCGCTCACAATCCCTGTGGTCATGGTGCCTTCCAGGCCAAATGGGTTGCCGATGGCGACCACGCGCATGCCCGGCACGACCTGGTCGCTGTCGCCCATTTGCACCGGGATCAACTGATCGGCCGGCCTGTTCACCTTGATGACGGCCAGATCGCTATAAGGGTCGCGGCCCACGATCTCAGCAGGAACCGACGAGCCATCGGAGAAGTTGACATACAACGCATCGGCCTCGGCCACCACATGGTTATTCGTCACAATGTGGCCCTCGGTGTCGAGCACAAAACCAGAGCCGGCACCAGCGGGGCGGGGTTCATTGCCCTGCACACTTTGCGCAATCGAGATGGACACCACGGATGGATTAACACGCTCATACAAGTTAATCAGCACCTGTTCTTCGCTGTCAAACTTGGCCCGGTCGGCCGCAGGCAAAGCGGTAGGCGTGGGGCCGGCTCGAGCCTGATTCACCACTGGCACCGTCTGGCTGGCGGTGTTGCTGCTCTGCGACTGGGTCGACGATTGAGTCGGTGCCTGCCGCGTGCTGCCGACCACCACCGGCGAACGTAAAGAAATGCTCGAACAGGCCGCACTGAGTATGGTGACCGCCGCCAGGGTGGCGGCCAGACCCTTCTTGTTTAATTTTTGTTCCATGTTTTTCCCTGCTTGCGTATTCACACACACGGCAACCCGTGATTGGGCTTGCCGGACTTGCTCAAATTCATACACACGAAAATCAAAGGTATCCCTACCTTTGTCGTCCACATCGTCTTACTGGCTAACAGGGTTTGCCACCATCAGCCCAGCACTCATTTCCAACGACGCTTTCACCGACACCGTTCGACATCGTTTTGTTGCGCCATCGCGACTTTGTGTCTTCGTGGCCTCTATAATCTTCGTCGATCGCGTGAGCGTGACCTGAAATTCGCTTAAACCGCATCTGAAGACCGCATGAACGTTCCGCAACAATCACCGATACCTTCGCCGGCACCGTCGTCTTCGCCGGCACCGTCGTCCCCGCCGGCACCGTCGTCCCCGACGCCACAATACGCTGACCCTCTTGAACAGCGGGATCCGTGGCGCAGCCTATGGTCGGCGCTGACCAGCGACGCGCTGTTGATCACCCTATGCAGCATCGTGGGCGTGATGACGCTGTTATCATTGCTGTTGCCCCAGGCCCCGGCCAGCGGCACGGTCGATGCATTTGCCTACAGCCAGTGGCAGGTTCAGGCTCAGGCTCAAACCGGCACGTTCTATGAAACCTGGCTCGGCGCAGGTCTGTTCAACATCTTTCAGCAAGCCTGGTTGCGTTTACTGATGGCGCTGCTGGCAGCGGTGTGTTTTCTGCGTCTGTTTGATGCGGCCGCACGGTTGCGGCTGGCCGGCATGTCTACTCAAATCCTGCGCGATGAGTGGCGAGTGCGTGTCACCGACCGTGCGCCGGCCATTGCCCAACTGGCCGAACAGTTGCGCGCGCGCCGCTATCGCGTCACCACCAGCCCAGGTGCCAACCCGCCCGGCCCAGACGAAACCGAGGCCTTGCACGCCAACCGCACACCGGTTGCCGAACTGATTTCCATCGCGTTTCACACCGGCCTGTTGGTGCTGCTCACAGGCGCACTGCTGAATGGGTTGCTGGGCTGGCGCGCCAACAGCCGCGCGCTCATCACCGGTGCGCAAACGCCACTGTCGGGCAACATCACCGCCAGCTTGACCGAGAACGAATCCAACTTCGGGGTGGAGCTGGAACCAGGCCGCAGCCAGACCCTGCTGGCGTTGAATCAGACCGTGGTGGCCGACGGCATTGCGCTGGCATTGAAACAGGTGACGCCGGGGTTTCGGATCAGTGCTACGTCCGTGGGCAACCAGCAGCCGCTGACCATTACGCTATCCAACTACAGCACGCCCGCTACCGACGCCCAGGTGACATTTCTACCCGGCGAGCAGGATAGCTTTTTGTTTGTGCCACAAGCCAACATGGTGGTTCAGCTCTCGCTGCCCGATGCCGTGAGCGGCGGTTTGATCACCGGCACCAATTTTGGCCCGGTGGCGCTTCAAGCGCGGCTGGTGCCCGAGGGCACACTGGTGACGCAAACGCTGCTGGCGCCCGAGCTAAGCAGCAGCATCGTCATCAGCAATGTCACCCTCGAACTGGTCCCCAGCAACGGCGCCATCATCGACGCGAGCTACCAGCCGGGCAACCTGCTGTTGTGGATGGGTCTGGTGCTGGCTGTGCTGGCCGGCATCGGCACCCTGCTCTACCCCATCCAACGCATCGTCGTCCGCCACCACGGCCACTGGACCGAGTTCTACGCCAGCGGTCGCGGCGTGCGCGCAGTCATTGCCGCGTTGCTGAAATAATGGCGTTGGTCTCGTCCGCAACAGATCGTGCGCGTGCACGATTTTCCCGTCCGACACATGCGTCCAACGATGGCGAATGCAAAGTCGGTTGACAGCCACGAACGTCCGGCGATTCATCGCTGGGCGGCCACGGCCGGCAAAACCTGACTTTGCATTCGCCATCCGTCCAACGCCGCAACGCCGCCCTCAGACTAGAACATCCGTTAGAATCAAAGGCTATGGAAATTACCTGGTATGGTCAGTCCTGCTTCCGCCTCACTGAGCGGTCCTTGCTCACGGTCGTTACCGATCCCTATGCAAGCAAAAAAGATACGCTCAAGCTCAAAGCGGATGCGGTGACCATTAGCAAAGATGTTCCGGCCCACAACCATGTGGATGCCGTGGTCGGCACACAGCGCGGCGAGGTCCGCGTCATTCGCGGCCCCGGCGAGTATGAGATGGGCGGGGTGTTCATCACCGGTGTGCCGATGAAGCCGGGCAAGAAAGAGGGCGAAAAGTGCACCGTATATGCCTACAACTATGAGGGCGTGAACATCGCACATCTGGGCGGCCTCACCTTTGTGCCGACCCAGGCCCAGATCGACGCACTCGAAACCGTCGACGTGCTGCTCATTCCCGTCAGCGCCGATGGCAACGGCCTGAGTGCCCAACAAGCCTCCGAAGTCATCAGCATGATCGAGCCCAGTCTGGTCGTGCCCATGGCCTACGACGGTGGTGCCAACTCCGAAAGCCTCGGCAAATTCATCAAGGAAATGGGCCTGACCAATCCCAAAACGCAGGATGCGCTCAAGGTGACCAAGAGCGGCTTGCCCGAGGATACCCAGGTGGTTTTGTTGGAAGTGAAGGAATAGCCGGCGAGTAGACTTGCCAACAGGAGTCCTCATGCAAAAACATCTTCGTGTATGGGTCGGGGCCGTCATGTCTGCGGCCATTATGCTGGCTGGCTGCGATGCAGCGACACCCACGCCGGCCGCGCAAATCACAAACAACGTTGTTGTGAACGCAAATGCACCGGCTGCAACGTCCGATGCCACGCAGCCGCCAGGCTCGGCCCCCACCCTCACCGTCATCCCAACCGATGATGGCCAGACTGCGGCGCAGAACCTGCAGCAAGCGAAAGAAGCACTGACCCAGCGCAATTTTCCGCTGGCCCTTGCTCAGGCGCAGGCGGCGGCGAATAAAGACCCGGCGATGCCCGAGGCGCAGTTTGTGTTGGGCAACGCCTACAACCAGACCGCGGCCATGGAAGCCGATCTCAATGCGCGCCAGACTCAGTTGAACCTGGCTGCCGATGCCTATCTGGCCACCCTCAAGCTCGACCCCAACAACGACGCCGCTCACACCAATTTGGGCACGGTGTATTACCAGACCGGCGAGTTCGACAAAGCCGAGGCCGAGGCCCAGGCCGCCTTGAAATTGAAACCCAATGATGCGCGCACGCACTATTTGCTCGGCACCATTTTGTTGCAACGCGATCCCAAGACTCAGCCCGAGTTACTCACTCGCGCGCGCGAGCAGTTTGAGCTGGCGATCCAGAACGAGGCGAATCTAGGTGCTGCCTACATCGGCCTCGCCAATGTCTATCTGTTTCAAAACGATTATTCGAACGCACTCGTGCAAGCTAAAAAGGGTGTCAATTTGATGAGCAGCGCCCCAGATCCCTTTGCGTTGTGGGCGCTGGCGCAGGCGCAATGCAACACAGGTGACAAGGCCGGCGGCACCGCCACTGTGCTACAAATTCTGAGCATGGGTGTGCCAGATCCTGTGTTTGTGCAGCAGGTTCAATCACTGGCCGCACAGTGCAAATAGGCTCAATCAGAAGTCAGA
>Ga0335394_10003321_pt1 | contig 18241 bp, 12 predicted proteins | sample MAT03_FD_205741 | JGI IMG/M metagenome (GOLD analysis project Ga0335394, IMG submission 205741) | Freshwater microbial communities from Lake Fryxell liftoff mats and glacier meltwater in Antarctica - MAT-03 (spades assembly) (version 2) ... | reverse complement strand
GATTGCGTACAAGCAGCCGAAAAGCTCGGCCGTAGCAAGTCTGCCAACGGACGCCCGTCCCATCAACGGTCCCGTAACGCAGCCCCGCGCCCAGGAAAAATCCAGTTCGATAGCTTTGTACGCTTACATTGAGTTGTTGCGTGTCATCACGAGCATGGATGCGGCCCAACGGCTAAAGAAAGATATCGGAAGCTAGAACCCAATGGCTAGTTCAGTCACCGAAATTGAACAGAGCTGGATCTTGAAGGTTGCCATCCTTGTTGTGTTTGTGTTTGGAATGGTTGTGAGCTGGAAATGGCAGTCGAAAAAAAGGCCAGTCTGGCAGCCAAAAATACTTTGAGCGTCGCGACGTTCAATCTCCGTCTCAGTGTCCAAATGCTAATGGGCTCCGTGGCCCTGCATTTCGAAGTCTTCTGGTCTCTGGATTTGCTCTAACTTATCTACAAGACTGGCAATTTCTTCCGATTTCCAATCTGCAACCAAGCGAATTAGCCTCGGTAACTCGACTGGATGGCGGTGGATAAGCCGCGCTAACTCTTCTGGAACTCTACCGGCCAGGGCGAAAAGAGGGTCAGCGGAAGTATTCAATAGTTCAGCCATATGCTGAATTCGCTCCGCTGTCGGCGGTGGGGCATTGCATTGCTCGACCTGAGAAAGATACGTAGCGCTGACGCCGAGCAACTCAGCAAATCGTCTAAGACTTATTTTCGCCGCTGTCCGTTTCTCTCGAAGTGCTTGGCCAAATGCCAACGGTTCGTTAATCGTCACGAGCGTCCTCCGATTTGCGAAGGCTCTTCAGGGTAGCCGCTCGATTGCGCCAATCTTCAAGCAAGTCCTTCACAGGAGCTGTATAGACTCGCTGCAGTCTCTCAATTGGTTCGTCGGCGCTTTCAGCACTAAACAGGTCGAGATCAGCAGTGAGCCTCCCCTGCTTTGCGCTCCGGTAATAGGAATCGCGGTATCCTCGGTCAACAAGTTGATTTCTGAGAAAAGTCTCATGTAACGGATGCTTGGCAATGCGTTTCCCTGATTTGGCATCATCTTCGCCAGAATAGGGAAGGGCCTTGGCCTTTTCGACGTCGACCAAGAGAACTTCGCGAAGAAATTCAGAGATGTTGCGTTCACGTTCTGCGTCAACTCTGTAACCCGGCGACTCCTCGAGGCGAAGATCGCTCTTCCGCTTGGCAACGGTGAAAGAGTCGGGATCCCAAACGTATTCCGCTCGCTTGTCAAACGTACTTTCTTCGTTAAGAGAATTAGACGGTAGGCAAACCGATTCCACTTTGAGCAGGAAGCGGTACTTTGGGTCTACGGTGCCATCAACAGCTTTGCAGTCTCGATTCGTAGTAGGAAACTCAAAATCGTAGGCGCTTATGTCGCGACCTGACCATAGCGTGAGTGGCGGGGTGCGGCTTCTTCGATTTTGTTGACCGCTCGATAACTCAGCTGAATCAAAAACCACAGCTTTGAATCCGGCCATTGGCGACGTTGACGTATTGTTACCTGAAACCGACGATTGCGGTCCAGCGTTAGAATCTGTGATTTGGCCTCGAAGGATAATTGGTTGTGCACCGTTCGTGAGCTCAGCCGTTGATTCCCAAACCAACAGCATCAACGCGTTGTTTGATTTCGTGCGGATAAGATCACCTTCCGCTTCACTCAAAATCTGCAAGTAGATCGACTCACCCGTAAGTAAAAGCCAGTCTGGTTGACCAGTCCCCATGCGTACTGCAAGTACGACGACGTTCAATTCCAAGGATACGGGGTCAGCCCTACGGCATACTTTCTCACTCCACTCTTCAAACGTACGTTCATTGCCGCGGATCGCTGGAAGGCAGAGCGGCGAACTCCAAGCGCTAAGAAGATGCTGGTTCACTTCGCTTGGAATTGAATCTCCTATTCCAGACAGATGATCCTCTTCAAATTCGAACTCCAACCTAATTGATGCCTCTGCATTGCGTGGACCCTGTGGGCCGAGAGCGCGGCGGGTCCAGTTGTGCGAACCGAGATAGACAATCGATTTCTGAGTTCGCTGATTGTAAAGATAGACCAATTTGGAGTGAAACAGTGCCACATTCCTCGGTTCGTCTTTCTCTTCGACGACCGGGTCCATGAAGTACTTCAGACGGACATCATCGAAATCATCCTGAAGGCTCAAGAGTGGCTCGTATTTGCAAGCACAGCTCAGCGATGCAACGCCAAACGACCGTGAGTCTCTCAATGCGCGAATGAGTGGTGCTCGATTGATTGACTTGATGCCTTCGCCTGATACGTAAGCAACCAGAAATCGGCAAACCGTTGCTTGGGCTAAATCCTTTTGCAACGCAGTACGGTATTCGAGCGTGACAAGTTCTTTGCTGAGAAACTGCATTTAAGCCACCTCATCTTGGCTGTAGGTCATGTTGAAAACCATTTCCTTCAACCACTTCGCAAAACTCTCGTCATCGCTGAATCGACCGAACAAATCGGTGTGGTCAGTAAGTAGGTCCGTCATGACCCGTGTAAGCGCTCGGTCATGCTCAAGCTTGGCTGCTGGCTTGTCTGAGTTCCTTCGGGCATTTTGGTAGGCTTTATCCGCAGATACTTTGGCTGGAATCTCCTCGGTAACAACTCGGCGAATTCGATCTGCGTCTTTCCACGGTACGTTACCCCATTGATCATTGAATGCCTTAATAATATTGCTCAGCCGATCGACCTCGGGTTCACGTCGACCGCCACCTCCACCCATGGGTATCGGTTCCAACTCGCCATCCTTGTCAGCCAGCGAAATATTGCGTTGGGCCTGCACCTCGTTGCGATAGCTATCCATATCGATAGACTCGAGCACCCCTTTTGATAAATCCTCTTCCTTGGGGGAAGGCAGTTTTGGAATTAGAAAATTCAAAAACGTGGCAAGTAACTCCCACTCAGGCAATGAATAGGGCAGAACCGCTGCCAAGAATCCGTAGGTTCGCGCAAATAACTTTGCTTTTCCCTTGAAAGCTACCTGACCATCTTCGTCCAGCTCAGCGTTGTAGGTTGCAACGCATGCGTCCAGGATGGGGTCCAACTTGTCTCGAGCGGCACCATCTAAGAAAAGCTGAACCAGTTTTTCCACCGATGGCGAGTCGTAAACTTGAGCTGCATCCAAGTCGGTTTTCAAATCGTGTAGTTTATCAGGATCGGTCTCTTTGCTGAGTATCGTGGTCTTATAATAGTCCTGAAATGCGGACTCTATCGTGTCGACGTCGTTTACGAAATCAAGCACGAAAGTGTCATGCTTCTGCGGATGCGCTCGATTCAGTCGAGACAAGGTCTGGACAGCTTTGATACTTGAAAGCGGCTGATCTACATACATCGTATGTAACAGCGGTTCGTCGAAACCCGTTTGAAACTTTTCTGCCACGATTAGGAATCGATAGGGTTCCTCTGCCAGTTTTTCAGGAATCAATGCACTAGCAAAGCCATTCATTTTGGCTTCGTCCACGTTTTCGGTACCCAAGTAGGTGTGCTTTCCCGAGAACGCGACGATCGTCTTAAATGGACTCTTGCGATCCGCTAGGTATGCATCGAAAGCCGTCTTATACTGCATCGCCGCATTGATACCACGAGCAATGACCATGGCTCTTGCTTGGCCGCCGACCTTGCGTGGTCCAGAAACGTGGGCATGGAAATGGTCGATCATGATTTCCGCTTTTTTGCGGATCGCATGCTGATGCCCCTCAACGTATTTGCGAATCTTCTTCATCGCTCGTTCAGCATCGTACTCTGGATCGTCTTCGATCTTCTTGATCACATGGTAGTAGCTCAAGACCGGGGTGTAGCCTTGAAGCACGTCACGAATGAAGCCTTCGTCGATCGCTTGCTTCATCGTGTAAACATGATAAGGACGATAGCCTCCCTTGGGTGTTTTGATTCCAAAGAGCTGCAAAGTCTTACCCTTGGGTGTCGCTGTAAACGCAAAGTAACTTGCGTTTGGAAGCAATTTTCGAGACTCCATAATTCGAGCGATGCGTTCATCAGGAGTTTCCTCCGTATCGGGAGCATCCTCTGAAAGTGCAGATTGCATCTTGGCCATAGTGCTACCACCTTGACCTGAATGCGCTTCATCGATGATGAGAGCAAACCTATTGTCGCGGTGGTCGGTGCCGATCTTGTCCAAGATGACAGGGAACTTTTGGACCGTCGTGATGATCAGCTTTTTGCCCGCTTCTAGGAAACGCCGCAAGTCTTCGCCTCTCTCAGCATGGCCGACCACGGACCCAACTTGTGCGAATTGCCGGATCGTGTCTCGTATCTGTTTGTCGAGCACTCGGCGATCCGTCACCACAATGACAGTGTCAAACACGGTCGGCTGCGAAGCCGTCGTGTACTGTCCAGGGCTTTCGGCAGCCAGCGAAGCTTCACCGGACACAATGGCACCGTCAGCCGGAGTGCGCGTTCTGGATGAGGATGTTTTTGCCGCGACCTCGGTCGTGAGGCCTACTAACTGATGAGCAAGCCACGCAATCGAATTACTCTTTCCGCTGCCAGCCGAATGCTGAATCAGATAAGTTTGGCCTGCCCTCTTTTTTTTTGCGTCAGCCAACAAAGACCGCACCACTGCCAACTGATGATAACGCGGAAATACCTGCTTGTACGTCTTCCGACCCGTCTTGTCTTTTTCTTCAAGCGTCTGAGCGTAATTCTCGAGAATGTCGGTCAGGCTGGACTTCTTGAGGATCTCTTTCCATAAGTAATCGGTCTTGAGGCCATTAGGATTCGGCGGATTGCCGGCGCCCTCATTGAATCCCTTATTGAACGGCAAGAACCAGGAGTGCTTACCCTGTAAGTGTGTACACATTCGGACTTCTTGGTCATCGACCGCAAAATGAACGACACAGCGTCCAAAACGAAACAGCAGTTCCTTTGGATCGCGATCATTCTTGTACTGCTCGACAGCATCTAGCACCGTCTGCTTCGTCAGGCGGTTTTTCAGTTCGAATGTGATGATCGGCAATCCATTGATGAAGATCGCCATGTCGAGCGATAGAGCGGTTGCATCTTTGCTGTATCGCAGTTGCCGCGTCACGCTGAAAATATTGGCCGCATGTAGTTGAGTAGCGACTTCATTGCCCAGCGACGGCGTACCGTAGAACAACTCCACCGAAACAGGGCCGTGCTTGATGCCATTCCTCAAAACATCGATGACTCCACGCTTGGCAATCTCACCTTGCAGACGAGCTAAGAACTTTGACCGCGTCGGACTGTCGTTGTCTAAGTCAAGCGTCTCTGCAATGTCAGTCTGTGTTGCGCGAAGAAATGCGGATAGCTTTAGAAGATCGACAGCCGAGTCGCGGTCGTAGTCGCTCGGCGAGCCAATAACGTAGCCTGATTCGAGAATCAGCGAATTGACGATGAGTGTTTCGAGTCCCTTTTCGCTGGTATCAGTCGTCATGCTTTTTCCCTCAAAACACGAACAACTCGTTTGAAGCTCGGAAGATGCGGACTCAGACTATCGGGAGACAACTCACCAAGCACTTCAAATGATCTCTTTCCTTTCTCGTACCGATTCGAACAGTTCCTTGACGCGTGAGACAGCGCATCCTGAACGGAGTGCCTGTCGCGAGATTCCATGTCGTGCAGTGACGGCAGCGCATTTTGCTGGAGATTCGCACCATAGTGTGATCTCAATGCAGCAGGATCTGTAGCTATCCACGATTCCATGCAAGTGGTCATCAAAAGTACCTGTTCGTCGGTCGCGTTTTCTGGCTTTTCCCAACCGTCGCGTAGTTTTAGATGCAGCCACGTTTTTTCGATATCGCTAATAGGATCTTCACTATCGATCCATAGCGCCACGAATTGTCCCTCTTCTGAATTCTTGTGACCGATGACAAACAGTTTGAAAGCGTTACCACGTCCGCCACAAACTTTTAAACTTGGTTGGCGTTTGAGTCCAAATTTGGCGATGAGCTTTCGAAACCCTTCGCGACACCTTGACTGGAGGTATTTGGAGTCAGGTCCAATTGCGCCTCCTTCGAGAAATATCGCTAAGCTTACCATCGTGTGCCTCCAACAAATCCTCTCATCCAGAGTTCGCCCAGGCGATACGACTCCAAATAGGATTTCAACTCGTCGTTCGCTTTCAATCGCTTTGCCAGAGTCTTGCCTTCATGCTTTTCTACAACAACAACAGCCTCAGGCCGTTCAGTCATTGCGTCGACTAGAATGTCAGAGTGTGTTGTGACAATCAACTGTGTTCTGTCCGAAGCTTCGATCATCAATTCCGCAATTTTTGGAAGCATGTCTGGATGCAAGCCAAGTTCCGGCTCTTCGATGCAAACAAGGGAAGCAGGATTAGGATCGCATAGAATCGCTAACAAACAAAGGTACCGGAGTGTTCCATCCGAAAGACGACTCGCAGGGATAGTAAAATCACCCTCCGTGAGAAAGACTTCTACAGTTCCTCCTTTGATCTGTACGTCGAAGTCATCCAGTCCATCGTAGAGGTCGCGTAGATGTTCAATGATTTTGCGTTTCGCCGCGGGTTTGCCTCGCAAATGATTTAAGAATAGTCCTAAGTTTGAGAAGTTCTCTTCCAAGCGACCGCTAGGTAGATCGGCAGATTGTGGACTTCGAAAAATGGAAGTTCGACCGAAGGCCCATTCTCGGTACAGACGAACATCGGAATATGCGGCAGCCAAGTAAGACAGTTCTGGAAAGGTTTCTGGGTCTTTGATCTGCGATAGGATCGATTCATCGATTGCAACATCCTCCCGTTGCAATTGTCGCTTGTCGCCATTTCCGCGAACCGATAAGACCGGACGCCCGTTGGCGAAATGATAAAAGAACAAAGGCTCTTGATGTCCATAGTCGGGTTTCTGGTTTTCGATAGATTCGTCGACCAATTCAAATCTTGCACTGGTCTCTGTGAACACAATCGAATGGCGAAGTGGCTGTACCGGAGTTCGTTTTCGCGGTCCGGGCGGATTCTCCAGTACCGCCTCGATGGTCGCCTGGTGGCCATTGCCGCCCTTCCAAATCCATTCGCTGACACCGCTTCCCCCAACGCCGCGCATCGGTGCTGTGAGCTTTGTCGCGGATGAACGCAGCAACCCGATTGCTTCGACCAAATTCGATTTACCTGATCCGTTGGGCCCGATCAAAACATTGAGTGGCTTCATTTCCAGCGGAGGCGTGTCAGGTCCAAACGACAAGATTCCCCGGAGCGTAAGTTCGCGTATTAACATTTAAGTATTCCCGTCGAGTTCAATTGATTGCGGGTTTGGTTTCATAACTTCATTAGTTCAGGTTGAATTGTAAGCGATTCTGCAGTGTACCTCGAAAGCTCAACGGCTGAGTCGCGGTCGTAATCGCTTGACGACTCAGAGACGTATTCTGATTCGTGAATCAGCGAATTGACGATAAGTGTTTCGAGTCCCTTTTCACTGGTATCAGTCGTCGGCATGGACCACCTCACCGTCAATTTCCTCTTCGTCAGTTAGGTCGTATTCGTCGCATTCACCCGCGAATTGCTCTTCTTCGGCAAGTGTGTTAGAGATTTCGACCTGGCGGACATCTGCCGCACCGGAAACAACATCAGTCACCAAGCGTTGGCGAAAAGCTTGAATCGCATCCATCTCTTGATTCGCATTCTGAATTAGTCGACCAACATCTTTAGTGTTCTCAAAAATCCAGTCGCAAATTGCCATTTGTTCTTCAGGAGGTGGAACAGGGATTTGGACTGCCATAAGTCTACTCTGCGTTAACTTTGGTTGCGCCGCACCAGTTACCCAGATCGTGTAGTCGATTTGTTCGAACAAATGAAAGAAGTATTCCAATGAACCGCGCTTTGGCTTCAGGATGTGAGCGTGATTATTCACCCAGAATTTGCCTTTTGCCATGATTGCAAGCGGTAAGTTTCGTAAAAGAAGGTTGGCACCATCTTCCGCGATTAAAAGTAGTTCATCATCGAAAATGTATTCGTCGACCTTATCGATAACGCCAGAAGCTCCGTAGTAGTCGTACATTCGCTGTTTCATTAAGCCTCGGTCCGAACCACTCAATGGAATTCGTCGGGTGTTTAGATTGTCCATTTCAGATTTGACGGTACCAACAATCCAATGCTCAGGCACTTCCCCAAGCCAATCCACTCCTGACGCTTTCATCTTCGCGTTGGCGTCAAGTCCGCGCGTTACGGCTCGGCTGATCATCGCTTGCTTCTGCTCTGTTAGTACTTCAATCAGTCGTCGTCGATTGCGAATAAACTGGCGCACCAACACAGCATTAGCATCTAGGAACCGTACGATGGCAGCCTGCTCGTTCGGAGGCGGAAAACATGATGGCATCTGTTTGAAATCCTGCCAGTACAATCGATTGCGATCTTTGACGATCCCTCGCGAGAAACCGTCAACTTCTGCTTTGTACGCTTCAGTTCGAAAAAGATAGCTGTAGTAGTTAGGATTCGTCTCTTCAAATGGCCGGGCGACGACATAAGCGGGACTAACCAATCCATCGACCGGTGCGGTGCCGAGCGCTCCCTGCCACATTCGCATCATGTTGTAGGCGATATCTCCCTTTTCGGCTCGTTTGTATTTCTCTGCATCCGACATGACCTGCTTTCGTTTCAAGTTATCCATGTCGCGAACGCGTACGCCTGTTCGCAACGAAACCTCAAGAATGGGCAGTTCGCCAAAGCCCATTTCGTTTCGTTGAGCAAATAGCCGACCGTTGCGACGAACATCCCAGTGGTCAGGGATTTTGCCCAGCGACGGTATCCCAGAGTCTTTATATTTCGGATACGGTTTCAATTTGTCACTCACGACGTAGCTCCAAAACTTGTTTTCACGCTCGCATCCAACCTTCGATGCAGTAGAGAGATTAGCGATAGATAATCTGCTGCGTCCTCCTCGCCCTCCCAGAGAATTTTCGGCTCATGGGCAAGCGGATTTCTCACGGCAGCAAAACACCCTTTGAGTAACGCAGACATCCCCTTGTGCTCGGATCGTTCCGTTTCGGTTTGTAGCGTATTGAATGCCAAAACAGGCCGCTCGACCGAGAACACACGATCGATCAATATCGTACCATCCCCGTCCACTCCAGACATTTCGCGAATGCGCTGCGCCAAGCCTTTACTGGCTTCGAACACTGCGTGAAAGTAGTTGTCTTGCAATAGCTCGATTTTGCAGTACTTGGTCACTTCAACATGAATTCGCCGCCCTTGGAATTTGGCACGCAGTGTTTTTAACCTTGTTTCCGCTTCATCGATTGTCGCAACAGCTTTACTGGTTCGAAACTTGCCATCGGCCCCGTACTCCAGTCCCGCAAATGCGAGCACCGAATTCAAATCACTGCGCCGTGCTTCAAACTCTTCGCCACGGCTGACAAAGCGAATTGGGCTGAAAAACTTGCTGACAAAGTCCACGATATGATTCGCACAACGATGTCGGCGCTGGAGTTCGAGGAACGTGGCATTCAACCTCCGCCACTTAGTCGACTCGCCGGATGTGTCTTCGATTGCACATGTCGCGAAGAAGCGACTTATGTCCGTACCCGACCCGCACTCGCCCAATACCTTGGACAACGATTCGATCTGGCTTTCTTGAAAAACTGGAATTGATCCCATCCGATTTCCTTCGACTCTGCCTACTTACAATGTCCCATTTGTCCCGTAACTGTTCTAATTCCAAACTGCAATTCGCAGGGGTTTTGTAGCGATTCCAATCATGGTTTCTTTGGTCTTTTGTTTGAAACCCGTGGAGACAATGTCACCTTTGTCCCTTTTGTCCCCTTTTTGTCCCCTTTAGTTTCCTCTACAGACGATGTCTCGTTTGTCCCCTTAATGTCTCCATTCCTAGCGATCCGATAGAACACACCTCGACCGGTCGTTCCGATTTTTTCCAGCAGTCCCTTTGCAACTAAGTCATCCAAGTCTCGCGTTGCAGTTTTCTTAGTTGTTAAGGCAACCGACTGGTACTCAGCATTGCCAATTCTGCCATTCGCTTTTAAGAAGGCGATCGCCGCGATTTGCCGTTCATTTAGATTCAGGTTTTGGATCACATCGAGTGTCAGCCAGTCACGCCAAATCCGCAGAACGAACTGCGAACCCTCCTGGAAGAACTCGGGTTCGGGCAACTTTGCGATTTGGCAACCGGCTATCACGTCCAAAGTTCCAGTACCGACCTTTTCGATATAGTGGGCCAAGAACATCGATTCGGCGATCAGTGGATTTCGCGGCAACGAAGGATGTTGACTGCGCAACGCGTCAGGCGTTAGGCCCGCTGGCAATTCGCCCGGATTCCAGACCTCGAAACGATCCGCAAACAAATAGATCTGCGTTGCCGCCGGCGAGGCATAGTCTCTGTGCGCGATCGCATTGACGATTGCCTCGGCGACCACCGGGCGTGGGATTTCGTATTCGACTGGAGCGGTCGAGCCATGGCTGCGAGTACCGACAGCGCGAACAAGTTTTGACATGATGAAATCGATCGACGAATCCACTTGTTCGAACAAGGTTCCCTTGAATCGTTTGTAGGAAGGTATGGGCTTCACAACAGTCGTACCATGGAAGTGCATACAAGCAACTTCCGCCGATGAAAGGAAACGCTGTGGATCAATTCCGAAGAGCAATATCGACGCGTGTGTTGGCTTGCCGTTGTCTAACAGATTGAGACCTGTCAAAGCGTCCTTCACTGTGGCATTGGGATTAATCGCAAGCTGACGCTCTTGCTGTGCAAGCTTCAAGAAACTGCGGAGCGACGTTTTGTTGATATCTGTTAGCTTTGCCCCGTGGCAAGCAGCAGCATGTAGCGGACGATGTGGGAGAATACCGCGAGCTTCCAAATGAGCAATCAGACTTGCGTAGACTTTCCCACGCAAGTCGGCGATATCCACGAATCGCCGACGCGTTAATTGTCGCTCAGCTTTGCGAATCAGAGTCCGCATTTTGTCTGAACGCTTGGAATCGTCAGCTCCCTTTACGAATACCAACCGATTCTTTTTCTTTAGCGTCGCACGATTGAACTCTCGTTCCGTAGGTGAAACTCCTTCAGCGTCTTCCCACCCGTACTGATCTGCAAAGATCCCAAGATAGACCCCCGAGCGATCAACTACACTTAAGTACATTTGATCGGGAGCGTGATTGCCTGCTGGCAGGTCCTCAAATAGAAACGCATCAAAGTACTGGCCCAACAACACGTCGCCGCGAATAAAATCGCGCAGTGACTGCCGTTCTGCCTCGAGTTCTTTTTGAACGCTACTAATGAAGACCATTTCTTTCATTACGAAGCCCCCATCGCCACAATTCGATCGAGCAGACCTTCCGCTTCTGTCTGCAACTGCTGCAAATCAATGCGAATATCATCAAGCGAGCGGAGAGGTTGTGGCTTGTAGAAATGGCGAGTAAACGAGACTTCATATCCGATGAGCGTTTTGGATTCATCGATCCAAGCATTGGGAACATGGGGGAGCACCTCGCGATTAAAGAAGGCTTTAACACCACCAACTTCGAGCAAAGGTACCTGTTCGGTATCGCGAAGCTCTGGATCGGGCTCGTAAACGATACCTTTCTTGGTCTTCTTCTTGATGACAGGCTCAGCTTCAGGATCCTTCTCCGTGAATGCCCCATAAATATTTTTCAGAGCAGCAGCTCGTAGACTTATTCCTGCCTCCGTCAGGAATGCTTCGAACTGATCGTTAATTTCATTGAAATCGCGATGCGGCTTGTCCATGCCGACAATCTTGACCAGCAGTTCGACCGGCTCTAACCAGGCCTTGGATGCCGTTGCCTTGAATGCATTCAATCGCTCTTTGGTAATACGCGTGGTCAGTCGTAGCGGACGTTCGACGACAATTTTCCAGTATCCAAACTCTTCATTCGGAAAAATCTTGGAGACATCGGTTGGTTTGAAATCTAAAAACAGCTTCGTGATCAACTCGATCTGGTCATCATTGAACTCGCAATTTTTCTTTCCCAGGTTCTTGCGAAGAGGTGTGAAGATCGATGTCGCGTCGATCAGTTGAACCTTGCCTTTGCGCTTCTTCGGTTTGCGATTGCTCAGCACCCAGATGTAAGTCGCAATACCGGTGTTGTAGAACATGTTGAGTGGCAGCGCGATGATGGACTCTAGCCAATCGTTCTCGATGATCCATCGGCGAATGTTGCTCTCGCCTTGTCCGGCGTCCCCCGTAAACAGCGAAGATCCATTGTGAACTTCGGCAATTCGACTCCCCAGCGGCGTATCACGTTTCATCTTGCTCAGCTTGTTGACCAAGAACATAAGCTGGCCATCGTTGGATCGAGTGATAAGCGAAAACTCTGGATCGCCATCATGCTCGACGACAAAGCGTTGATCTTGCAGGTCGGACTTGCCTCCCATGCGTTCAAGGTCTGTTTTCCAGCTTTTGCCGTATGGCGGATTGGAAAGCATGAAATCGAATTCGCGTGACGGAAAAGCGTCTTGCGAAAGCGTTGATCCATTGGAGAAATTTTCGGCTTCTTCGCCTTCTCCTTTGAGCAACAAGTCGGCTTTGCTGATCGCATACGTTTCAGGTTGGCTTTCTTGGCCAAACAAGTGGATCGAAACTTCCTTGTCTCCCGCAAGCTTGTGCAGCGCCTCTTCTGCAACGGTTAGCATCCCACCCGTTCCACATGCACCGTCATACACCGTGTAGGTGCCAGGCTTGATTTGATCAGCGATCGGCAAAAGGATCAAATTGGCCATTAACTTGACCACGTCACGGGGCGTAAAGTGCTCTCCCGCTTCTTCGTTGTTTTCCTCATTGAAACGGCGGATCAATTCTTCAAAGATGGTGCCCATCGCGTGGTTATCGAGCGCCGGCAGCTTCTCTTTCCCATTTTCATCCAGGACCGATTTGGGACTTAAATTGATTGACTTGTCCAGAAACTTTTCAATAAGTCCACCCAAGATGTCAGCTTCAACCAACGTTGCGATTTGATTGCGGAACTTGAACTTGCTAAGGATCTCTTGAACGTTGTCAGAGAAGCCGTCGAGATAGGCTTCAAAGTCGAGTTTGAGCAGCTGTTGCTTGGCTCGCGACTTGAGATCCATCAGCCGAAACTCTGACTTATTGTAGAACGCTTGCCCCGCCGCGCGTTTGAGCGCCGCTTCTTGGTTGACAATACCCGCCTTTTCCAGCTTTGCTTTCTGCTTAAGAACTGCATCTTTGGTGTCCTCAAGGACTGCATCCAGCCGCCTAATCACAATCATGGGAAGGATCACGTCGCGATATTTTCCACGGACATAGACGCCGCGCAGCAAATCGTCGGCGATATTCCAAATGAAGTTTTCTATCCATTTCAGTTGTCCGCTGTCCAATTGCTAGCCCTCGCTCGAAGCAGCCAATAGTGTGAACTAATAAGTAAACACCCGTATTGTAATGCAGCGGTCGTCCTTGTGCAACTGTCACAGTGGTAGCATAATGGCTAAAAACCCGCTGTGATCACTTCTAGATTTCGGAACGCGCAATGACTGAGAAGAAGGCCGTAATAATCACCGCGATTCCCTGCGAGTATGCAGCAGTCCGGAAGCGACTGGAAAATCGCGTTGAAGACACGCACCACAGTGGTAGCGTATATGAGACAGGCAACTTTGCAGGTTGGGCGGTACTTATCGCTGAAATTGGAGCGGGGAATGAAAGAGCTGCGGCAGAAACGCAACGAGCGATCGAGTATTACAAACCGCATGTTGTCTTCTTTGTAGGAATTGCTGGCGGCGTCAAAGATGTCGTGCTTGGGGACGTTGTATGCGCTACGAAGGTTTATGGGTACGAATCTGGTAAAGATAAAGTGGAGTTCTTAACCAGGCCAAACGTACAGAATTCGGCGGACGTATTGATCAATCGCGCTCGGGCGGAAAGTCGGAACACCGATTGGCTCGCCGGTGTCGACCCAGAAGTCGCAAAAGGATCGACACAACCCAGAGCATTGGTCGCGCCCATTGCTGCGGGCTCAAAAGTAGTTGCGTCGACTCGTTCCGCGACTGCAAAGTTTCTGAAAGTATCTTATAGCGACTCAGTTGCGGTGGAGATGGAAGGAATAGGTTTTCTAACAGCAGCCAGCATGAACCAGTCATGTTTTGCGATGGTGATCCGTGGCATTTCAGATTTGATTGATAAAAAAGCTAGTTCGGACAACGACGGTTGGCAAGAAATCGCTGCCGAACATGCGGCAGCGTTTGCATTTCGAATGCTTTCCCAGATAGAGTCAAAGCTTCTCCTCCACCCCTAGGTGCCCCAACCCAGAAAGACATCTCGCCAGAGGTGTTGGGGCTCGTTGAGGCGATTGGCTTTTATTCGGATAGATTTTCTGCGGCAGGTCTGTCAGCGCTCGCATCAAGTAATCAGTCGGAGATTTATCGCCAACGGCTTGCAACTGAATTGTCATCGGCGATGAACATCGGGATAGATGGAAAACGATTCGCCAGCACGCTCGTTGCTGGAGATCCGCCCCCGCTACCCAGCCCGCACCTAAGCCGTTTAAGTGTCTTTAGCGCTATTGCGAGACTTTTTGACAACAGTCAAGTTGCTGCAATCGCTGACTATGCGGAAAGCGGCAAAAGCACTACTGTCGCAGAATTTGTAGGTCATTTCGAAGGCAATTCCTTTTGGTTTAAAGCCTTCGAAGAAGATGCATCCGACGATTCCTGGCTTGCAATGTTTTCACTAAGCTTGTCTGCAAAGCTTGGAGCCCCCAGTCATCGACTGGAAAACCTTGTTGAGTGCATTGTAAATAACGAAACCAAATTGCTGGTCGTTTTGGACGATGCACATCGTATCCAAAGCTTAAGCTCGATTGAGCCTCTACTAACCGCCATCAGAGCAAATCCCAACACATCAGTCTTGATGGTTGGCATCGATAAGCCTGGATTTGTATCCGCGTTGCGTTCGAAAGGGATCGAAACCTGTCGAATTCCAGGTCTAACACAAGAGGAATGCAAGGATCTCTTTGACATTCCCGATGAAGACCATTCGGTTCAATTGGCCGCTTTGAATTCACTTCGAATTCGATGTGGTGGCCACATTGGCCTGCTTAGGCTCGGTTGGCAAGACATTCGCATGTTGCAGTCGGAGCAGGATTACATTGAGTATCTGGCAAGGCTACCAGAAGGTGGAGGAATTGGTCTGGAGTCTATGCAAGCTGCTTTAATCGACCAATTGCGCAGCGGACTATCTGATGACGAAGTTATTCTGTGCCGCCGCGTATCACTTGCGATAAGGAGTTTTAGGAAGCAAATTGGTCAGGCGGTCTGGACCATAGATCGTGAGTTTTCGAAGTTCGCGTCGGTTTGGGGCAACTGCGTTAGAAAGGTTTTCGAAGACGCTGGTTCAGGTCGCTTTACTATGCCAGAGGTCTACGAGGCAGGATTTCGGATGGAACTATCAGACCAAGAAAAGTCTGAACTGCATGAGGCAATTGCTGATGGCTATCAAGATCATGGAAAGAGATCAGTTGATGTTTACGAAGTGGATGCAGCTGTGTTTCATCGGTTTTTGAGTGGTGATTGGCATCGTGCAATGCACGATGCTTCGATGTATGTCATTTGTGCGAGCGGACCTGGGGAAAAACAAATTCAACAGATCCTGCTAACGCGATTTGATGTTCTTTTTTCCTCAACGGTTTTTGATGCACAAACTGACGATGCAATCTATTGGCTCGCCACGTGTACCAAAACTCATAGTGACCTAGGCAATGATGACAAAGCATCGATTGCGGCAAAAAAGCTGTATGCCTGCCTTCGATCAGAGGAACCTTTCACAGGTTCAAGTGAATCGGAGCAACGCGGCTGGTTCACATTGTTGTTCCACTATGTCCGTTATCCTGACGCCGAGCTTGCAATTGAGGCAGCATCAAAAGTCGATAGGCTCCACCTGCCGAAATTGCCTAGTGCTCCAGATGGATGGGAGTGGTTTATGGTCCTCTCGTCGATTCTCGGAGATTCTAAGCCAATGTTGCCAAATCTAACGAGGATCATCGATACACCTGCAACTCAGTACTTCGAGCAGTGGTTTGAGTCAACGCTGATACACGGATCTGAACTGTGGCGAGTCATCTCAACGCGAATCTATGCAGAGTTTCCTGACCGATTAAAGGAGCTCGAAAGCCGTACGGCCGTTCTTAATGATATTGAGAAGCTTACAGATACGCTGTTGGGCCGCGGCTGCCATAATGCAGCTGCAATTCTCGAGTGCGTAATGGTTCGAATTGAAATAGACTACTTTCGCGATTTTGAAGCCGCAGATAGCCGATCGAGTAGGCTAGTTCAAGAACGGTTAATGACCGGGAGTGCAGAGGTACGTCAGCATGTCTTGCAGACTCGTGCGGATTCTCTACGTTGCTCCGATCGCGATGAGGAGGCTGTCAAAGTCTATCGGGAAGTATTAGCGATCGTCACCAACTCAATGCTAAACGAAGTACCAGATATCCATCTCTTAATTTCAATCTCGCAGGCCAAACAAGGACTTTGGAATGAGGCAACCAAGACAGCCGAGGTTTCCGCCGATCTTTTCGCGGAAGCTAAGAAATTGTTCGGAAAGGAGCAAGATCTGGCCGTAGCCAAAAGTTTGCTAGAGGCCGCCGGATTCGCAATCCATGGTGAAATGTACAGCCGTGCGGCTAGGCTTTTAGTTGCTGTCCACGACAAGCTTGATGCCAATTTTAGAAACTCTCCCTTCTGGGCAGCCATGGCGCAAATCGCGTGGTCCCTTGTTAACCGAATTTCTCCTGAGTCTGCTGATCCACAACCGCCAATCCCCGGATTTACACTGAATCTGAGTGACACCGAAGAATCGCAAAAGATGCAGCGTTCCGGAACGCCTCTAATGTTAGGTAGGGTATGCACTGCGGTTGGAAGGCCGCATCGTGCGATCCGCTATTTCGATAAAGCAATCACCTTAAGTCGAGACGATGAAAATAGATGCTCAGTAGCGTTTTTTGGAATTGAAGCGGCGTTGCTTGCTAAGGATCTTCCAAACGCTTGTCGATACGCAACGCTAACATCGAAATGGATGTGGAAACGGTCAAACCTGGAATCGGAGAAAAACCACGCATATGTTTACGACATGCTATTCGGCAGAGTCTTCCGGCTAGCTGTTGAATTTATCGGTAAAGATGAGTTCAACAAACTTCTAGACGCAGGAATTGCTCTGATCCAATCGGTACCCGACCTTGGCCCACCGGAGCAATTTTTTTGTAGCTGTTTGCTTTCAATGAAGCTCTCGATTGATACGCATGACCTAACACCACTTAACGAACCTTTCGAGACTTGTGAACAACGTAAGGCTGGTTGGCTTGCCAAAGAGTTCGCGTGGATAGCGTGTTACCGAAGCGAATCATCATCGACTACCGAGCTGGAATTTTTGCTCTGGCATTGGCGACTAATGCGGTGGTCTATCGTTAACGGTCAGAGTGATCACCAATTCCTGAGTGAAGTTTTTGGACAAGAGAAATTTTTTTGGCAACGAATTGCGATCGAAAATCGTTCCCAACGTATACAGAAGGTAATAACTGCAATGGAAACGTACAATGCAGATATTGACGGACTGGTACATGTTGCAAAAGAAGCTGCGACGTCTTGTGCTGAAGTTCTTTCCGAACAGGAACTGATTCGACAAATTCAATATCAACTTAGGCTGCCGTTTGGTGATAGTATTGCGGATGGTGCGATCAGAACGCTTTCGCTTCGTTTGCTTGACCAATGTCTGTCGCCATTTGCGAGTCGTCAAGCCACGAAGCTCGTAGAAAAGCTCAAAGAGGTCATCACCATTCTCAAGGCTGATTTCAGCCCGGTCTTGTCAATTCACATTCAGGAGTTCTCTGACTTACTCGCGCTTGCTATGGTCTTAAATGGTGAGTCACCAAACTCCGATGCTCACTCGGCTGTTCGCAGAGTATGCGATGTTGCAGAGGAACTGACCACCGATTCCGCTGCCCAAGGGTTTGTATACCTGCGCCACTTTAGCCAGTCAGCTCCTCCTGATTTCGGTTTCGAGCAGGTAATAGATGAGCTGGTAAAGCCAAGGATAAGAGCCCTGATTACGGCCCCAGATATTTCGGACTTCATGCGTCTCCGACTGACAGCAGCGAATTTGGCTTCTGTATCGCTAAGAGTACATTCTAAGCTATCGAGATCGCTTGCGAAAATTCGCTCGCAGGCAGATATGAAAACTCCCATTGCGTCTAATGCTTATCACGACGCTCGAGCCGAAAGAGACGATAGTTTAGATTCTCTTAAGAAGATCATTGACGACCTAGAGCTTGTTGCTG